>SWBZ01006465.1_pt3 | contig 347807 bp, 325 predicted proteins | sample 4693031 | NCBI WGS metagenome assembly SWBZ01 (sample SAMN10267274, study PRJNA491770) | bioreactor metagenome | isolation source: DHS bioreactor inoculated with | place: Japan: off Shimokita Peninsula
TGTCAAGAATATAATCCTACACACTGTCAAAATTTTGACCCGGCTGAGCGGTGGCGGCCGATTGCAGCAGCGACCGGCGGCCCGGTTTGGGCGGCTCGAACAGGAAGAAACCCAGGTTGCGGCCCATGGTTTCCGTCAGCCGCCGGGGGCCGGCGGCCCTGAGCACGCGCATCAGCGCCGCCTCGGTCTTCGGCCCGATGATGCCGTCCTCGCGCAGGGCGGTGAACCCACGTGGCCCCAACAGAACCTTGCCGAGATCGTTGATCGACATCTGGAGGCTCTCGCCTTCCTCGGTCGGGGTTTGGGGATCGCCCGCCGCGGGGTCGCGGAACAATTCGGCGAAGGACGCGGAGGTGGCCGCGCGAAGGCCATCCGGTGACGCGCCGCCGGCCAGGCCGCGCAGGGCGGCTTCGAAGCGGCCGAGGGCGAGGGCTTCCTCGATCTTGGCTGATCCCAGCCGCGCCGCCATCGTGCGCAGGGCGGCGCGGGTCTTGGGCCCGGGGGCGCCGTCGTCCTTGAGGTCCTGGAACATCGGCCCCGGGGCCGGCGCATGGTCCGCGCCGGCGCCCTGGGCCGCCGTCGCCGCCTGATTGAGGATGGTCAGGCCCCGCTGCAGGAAGCGGACGGCATCCCGAGACCCCTGTGTTTCCGCGACGTCGGCAACCCGCTCCGCTAGGCGCCCGACGGCGCGGGTGAGGTCCATGCCGTCAATGGTGCGGGCGGGGACAGGAGTCCCGTTAATGGTTCGGCGCGCCGTCGGGGCCAGGAGGCGGCCGGTCTCATCGGCATCCGCCGGGTCCGTGCCGTAGGCGTCGTCGTAGAACGCGCGCTCGAACTGGTCGAGGGTTTCTTTCTCTGTCCCGGCGGGCAGAGCGAGCCGGCGTTCTGCAATCTGGCGGATCTCTGCCTCGGTCAGGTCGCGGGGCGATTTGGCCAGAATGTCCTCCAGTCCGCCGTCGGATCTGGTCAGCTGATCGATGAGCGCCTGGCGGTTGAAGGCGGTGTGCGCGCCGCCGCCGCGTTGGGCGCGCGGCGCGATCTGTTTCGTTGTCATGGGGTGTCTCCAGAAGGAGGCGCGCCTGCGGCGACACCGCCGGTCAGGCGGGGCCGGGCGGCCGTATCGAATGATGGAAAGATCGTCGGAGCGGGCCGGCGTCGAAGCGCGGACACAGGTCGCCCTGTCGATGGAAGGGACCTTAGCCGAGCGGCCTGCTCAAGTCAAGGAAAATAGTCCGTATATAGGAATCTTAAAATTTCAACTTGCCGCCACGGCCGCGCCTCAATTCTCCACCGACAGGATCGCGGCCAGCCCTTCGCGGTAAGTGGGATAGGACAGCACCGTCCCCAGGTCGTCCTTGATGCGCGCGTTGCTGACCACCCGGTTGTCGCGCCAGAAGCTTCGCGCCATGGGCGACATGGTCTCGGCCGCGGCGTCGAACGGCAGAAGGTCGGGAGCGGGCAAGCCCAGCAGCATGGCGCCGTGTGCGACCACATCGGCCTGGGGCGCAGGTTCGTCGTCACAGACGTTGTAGACGGATCCCGGATTCGGTCGCGCCATGGAGATGCGGAGCACGGCCCCGATATCGGCGACATGGATACGGGAGAACCGATGTCCCGGCTTGTCGATGCGCCGCGCCGTACCCTGGCGCAGCTGGTCGAGCACGCTGCGCCCAGGCCCGTAGATCCCGGCCAGGCGGAAGATATGGACCGGCAGGCCCGATGCGCGGCCGAACGCCCGCCAGGCGGCTTCGGCGGCGGCGCGGAATTCACCCCGGGGCGAGGTCGGGGCCAGGGGGCTGTCCTCGGTGACAACGGCGCCGCCGGTGTCGCCGTAAACCCCGGTGGTCGAGAGATATCCGGCCCAGCGGATGTGCCCGGCGGCCTGGTCAAGGGCCTGTCCGGCATGCATCAGCACGGGATCGCCTTCGGCGCTGGGCGGGATGGACATCAACAGGTGATCCGCACGGGCCAGGGCGCTCTCTCCGTCGGCGTCCAGGGGGGCCGTGCCGTCGAACACATGGGCGTCGATCCCGATTGTCCGCAGCTTCGCCTGCTTGCCTGGGGTGCGGCAGGTTCCGGCCACGGTCCAGCCTTCGGCCATCAGGTCACGGGCCAAGGTCAGGGCACTGAAGCCCAATCCAAAACAGAACAGGTTGGTCATGCGCGTACGGCCCTGGTCGACAAGGAGGCGGAATGCCCCCTATAAGCGGGTTCGGTTATAACCAGAGCAAGACCGTCATGCCAGGGGGCCTGCCCATTCTTCGTCGCCATGCCCGCCGCGGCCTGTTCGTGGGCCTGATGCTGATCCTGACCGCCGCCGGTTCTTTTTCGCCGGCGGCGGCCAAGGATCTGCTCGGCCAGAAGCCGGCGACCTCGCCCGGCGCAAGATCGGATGCGGCCCAGGCGGCGGAATATCAGCGCTGCATGATCCTGGCGCGCAAGCGGCCCCAGGAAGGGTTCGAGACCGCCATCGGCTGGCGTTCGTTGGGCGGCGGCGATGCCGCCGATCATTGCGCGGCCGTGGCCCTGATCGAACTTGAACAGTACGGCGAAGCGGCCAAACGCCTGGAACGCCTGGCCCAGATCTCCATCGAAGAGCCACAGGTCAAGGCCGGGCTGTTCGATCAGGCGGGTCAGGCTTGGTTGCTGGAAGGGCGGCCCGAGGACGCGACGCGGGCCTTCACCTCGGCCATCGCACTTCGGCCCGGCGATCCGGACCTGCTGGTCGATCGGGCCCAGGCCTGGGCGGCGCGGGGCGATTATGACGCGGCGGATACGGATCTGAGTGCGGCGCTCAACCTGTCACCGTCGCGCGCCGACGCTTATGCGCTCAGGGCCAGTGCCCGAAGATTCCTGGACCGGGCGGTCGATGCGCTGGCCGATGCCAACACGGCGTTGGAACTCGACCCCGCGAATCCGGAGGCTTTGTTGGAGCGCGGCATCTTGCGGCGGCTGAAGGGCGATGATCGAGGGGCCCGGGCGGATTGGATGAAAATTCTGAACGCCATGCCCGACAGCGCCGCGGCCGGACCGGCGCGCCAGAATATCGAAAACATGGACGTGAAACCCGACGGCGCGCCGCCGAGGCGTTAGAAATCCAGATCCGCGTAATGGCGGGGTGGGGGAAAGCCGGGCATGCGGTCGGACAGCACGGACCGCATGCTGGGCCGCGACTTGACCCGCGCGTACCAGTCGCGGGCTTCCGGATGGTCCTCCCAGGGCACGTCGCCCAAGTAATCGACGCAGGACAGATGCGCCGCCGCCGCCACGTCGGCCATGGAAAAATCGTCGCCGGCCAGCCAGCGCCGCCGCTCGACCAGGAACGACAGATAGGTCAGGTGCATATGGATGTTGGCGTGCCCGGCGCGGATGCGGGCCCCCTTGGGCTCGCCCTGGCCGAGGAACCGCTTCAGCAGCTTTTCGCCGACCAGATTGTCCGTGACTTCGCGATTGAACTTCTCGTCGAACCAGTTGGTCAGGCGGCGGACCTCGGCCCGGATCACCGGCGTGCGTCCGATCAGGGGCGGGTCGTCGTGGACCTCATCCAGGAATTCGCAGATCACGTCCGCCCCGGAAATCGCCGTGCCGTCGATTTCGACGAGCACCGGCACGTTGCCCGCGGGGTTGAGCGCCAGGAACTCCTCGCGGCGCTCCCAGATATTCTCGATCCGAAGTTCGTGCTCAAGCCGCTTTTCGCCCAGGAAGATTCGGGCTTTGCGGCAAAAGGGCGACATCCACAGGTGATAAAGCGTGCGCATGGTGGTTTCTCCTACACCGCTTTCCAGCGGATGGGAACGCCCCAGTTGGCTGAGCGCTCGCGAAACCCTCGCGAAGATGTGACGGCCCTGCCCCGCCTTCGCCTTATTGGGTCGGCACCTTCCCGGCCTATACTCTTCGCGGAACCAGAAAGACCGCACGACCCCTGCCCGGCGCCCATCTCGCGCGCGGGATATCGACGCAGACGCCCCGGAAGGAAACCCGCCATGATTATTCGCCAGCGCCCCCGCCATCCCATCCCGTCCAGCGAGATCACGCCGCAAGACGTGTTCGAAGACCGCCGCAGGGTGCTCAAGACGCTTGGCTTCGGCGGCCTTGCGGCGACCATGCCCATGTGGTTGCCGGCCCAGGCCGACGCCGCCTGGCGCCCGGCCGAAGGCAAGGCTCTCGCCGGCACGCCCCATCCGAAATACAACGCCCAGGTCCTGGGCCAGGAACCGACGTCGTTCGAGGCCGTCAGCACCTACAACAATTTCTACGAATTCGGCACCGGTAAGGGCGACCCGGCGGACAACGCCGGCAGCCTCAAGACCACGCCCTGGACCATCAAGGTCGAGGGTGCGGTGGAAAAACCGGGCACCTACGACATCGACGACCTGATCAAGGCCGAGGACATCGAGGACCGGGTCTATCGTTTCCGTTGCGTCGAAGCCTGGTCCATGGTCGTGCCCTGGCTGGGCGTGCCGCTGGCCAAGGTGATCCAGCGCCTGAACCCCACGTCGAAGGCCAAGTACGTCTATTTCGAAACCCTGTTCGATCCGGATCAGATGCCGGGCCAGCGCCGGCCGTACCTGGAATGGCCTTACAAGGAAGGCCTGCGCATGGACGAGGCCATGAACCCGCTTACCCTGCTTGCGGTCGGCGTGCACGGCCAGGTCATGCCCAACCAGAACGGCGCCCCCATCCGCCTGATCGTGCCGTGGAAATACGGCTTCAAATCCATCAAGTCGATCGTGCTCATGCGCTTTGTCGAGAAGGAACCGCCGACGTCATGGTCGATCGCCAACGGCCGCGAATACGGTTTCTATTCCAACGTGAACCCCAACGTCAGCCATCCGCGCTGGAGCCAGGCCACGGAAAAGAAGATCGGCGTGAACAACGTATTCGGCCTGCCGATCCGCCAGCCGACCCTGATGTTCAACGGTTATGAGGACGAGGTCGCAAGCCTCTACGCGGGGATGGACCTCAAGAAATTCTTCTAAGTCTGGGTGAGGCCCGCGTCGGTGCCCGATCGGCGCCGGTTGCGCTAGGATGATGTCATGAACAAGGAAACCCGCCTTACCTGGGTCATCAAGCCTTTGGTCCACGTGGCCGCGCTGGCGCCGGTCGGGTGGCTGGTGTGGCTCGGCCTGACTGGCCAGTTCGGGCCGAACCCGGCGGAATTCATCAACCGCTATACGGGCGATTGGGCCATCCGCTTTCTGCTGATCGCCCTTGCCGTGACGCCGGTCCGGGGGATCACGGGCTTGGCCCTGGTCATGCGGTTTCGCCGCATGCTGGGGCTCTACGCGTTTTTCTATGCCTTGCTGCATGTCTCAAGCTACGTGGCGCTCGATCAGTATTTCGCCTGGGCCGCCATCTGGCAGGACATCCTGAAGCGCAATTACATCACCGTCGGCATGCTGGGATTGGTGATCCTGACGGCCCTCGCCGTCACGTCGCCCAAGGCCATGGTCAAGAAACTGGGTGGGCGCAACTGGCAGCGCCTGCACAAGCTGGTTTACCTCGCCGCCATCGCCGCCCCGGTCCACTTCTTCATGATGCGCAAGGGCTTTCAGATCGAACCCCTGGTCTACGGCGGCATCGCCGGCCTGTTGCTGGCCTATCGCGCCGCCGCCTGGATGAAGACGCGGCTGCGCGCGCGCACGGCCCGGGCGGACGTTCAGGCGGCCTGACCGCCGACGCCCGCTACATGCCGGCCATCACTTGTTCAGACTTTGGTGGATCAACTCGATCCACATGGCCTGGGAAATGAACGGCCATTCCCATTTCTTCCATTGTTCGGGAAAGCCCTGGGCCTGAATGGTCTTCAGGTCCTTGCCTTCCATGGCCGCGCTTTGCACGAACAGCGTGGTCGACGTCAGCATGTCCAGATAGGCCTCGAGATCGGCCATGGTCGCCAGCGGTCCGTGGCCGGGGATGATCTTGGCGTCGGCGGGAAACCGCCCGGTGATGTCGCGGATGTTGCGGGCCAGGGCGAGCGCGTTGCCGCCGTGGGCCACATCGACGAAGGGGAACATGCCGTTGAAGAACAGATCGCCCAGATGCAGGACGTTGGACGTCTTGAAATAGACCACCGTGTCGCCGTCCGTATGGCCGCCCGGCAGGTGGAGAAGCTGGATTTCCTCGCCGTTGAAATGAACCGTCATACGATCGTTGTAGGTGACGTCGGGCAGGGCTTCGGGCGGCGAGGCGGGGATCGTCTTGCCCAGGGCCTTGAACTCCTGATCCACGGCCATGTGCTTGCGCACGTTGTCGTGGGCAATGATCACCGCCTCGGCGAAACGCTTGTTGCCGCCCGTATGATCGAAATGCCAATGGGTGTTGAGCACGAACCGGGGCATTCCGACGCCGAACGGCTTGAGCGCCGCCACCAGCTTCTCCGAAAAGGCCTCCAGCTTGTCGTCGACGATCAGCAGACCGTCCGGCCCGGGCAACACCGCGACATTGCCGCCGGAAAATCCGCCGACGCCCATCAGCATGGTGATCTTGCCCGCGACGGGCTTGGCGCCGATGGTGATTTCCGGGGCCTTTGCCTGCGCCACATCGGTATTGTGGCTGTGCCCCGCCCCGGCCGCGGCGGGCCCGGCGGCGAACGCCAACCCGGCGGCCAGCAGACAGACGCGCGCAAGGATATCGTGCCTCAGCATCCCCATTCTCTCCATGCTGAATTAGAATTTCCTGAATGGTGCCGGGGTGCGTGCGAATAGGCAACCCCACGTGCGGTGAGGTTGAGAAAAGACCTCGCCGGGTGGTGCCGGCGAGGTCCAAATACTGGGAAAATTTTTCCGGGTTGGGCAGAATTTTCCCAACCAGGCGGCAATTGTTTCCGGCCAACGGGTCGCGGCGGCTGGGATCGTGGCGGCGCCTCGTGGCGGTTTCCGGACTTATTCGTCGTCCTTTGATTTGTCGGCGACGGCCGCCGGATTATCGGCCGGGGCATCGCGGGCTTCCATCGCGGCCAGCAGAACCGATCCGGCGCTGCCCGTCCCGGAGGTATCGGCGATGTCGCGGGCCAGATCCGGCGCGTCACCGAGGAGGCCGGGCTTGTCATTCTCCAATTCGGCGCTGGCCTGCATGCGGCGCTGGATTTCCTGGGCGATCAGGTCCTCGATGGCGGCCCGCTGTTCGGCCGGCATTTTCTTCAGATCTTCTTCCGTGAGGCCCATGCGGTTGAGAATCTTCTCGCGCAGTTCTTCTCTCTTCCGTTCCTCGACCTCTTTCGCGTAGGCGGTGAAGCCCTTCTCGCGGACGATATCCAGGTCGCTCTTGGGCAGGCCGGTTTCGTCGCCGCTCTGGGACGCGACCGATGCGGCCATCATCTCGGCGAAGGACCCGGACCCGGCGTCGTCTGCCGCCGGTTTGTCGGTTCTCTGCGGCAGCAAGATGCTGGCGACGTTATCGATTTTCATGATTGTCCTCCTATGCTTTCGCGCGGGCGCGCGGGTCGTCCCCTCGAAAGCCGAAGCAAGGGCCGTGCCAAAATTTCAGGAAGATGGGGGCGGCGCGGACGCTCCGTATGCCGTGTCCCGGTTGACGCGCGCGTGCTGCCTTGAAGCGGCCGCAAAAGCGGCTACACTTCAAGGATGCGTTTCCTGTTTCTGATACCACTCGTCGCCCTTGCCGTCGCCGTCCTGCCGCCTCGCGCCATGGCGGCGGAGGATTTCACCATCCTGCCGCTCAAGGCGCAGCCGCCCGACGGCTGCGTCGGCGACCCGGTGACGCCGCTCTGCGCCATCCAGACGTACTGGGCCTGCCATGCCTGGGCCAGGCGGGATTTGTGCCGCACGATCGGCTACACGACCAAATATGTGTACGGCGGCTTCGCCGGCCTTGGCGCGCTGGCCATCTATAAGCTCCGCATCGTCGATCAGCGCCCTCTGGAACCGGGCGATATCCCCGATTGGACGGGCAACGTCGGCCTGTGGGTGATGGAAGGCATCCAATATGAACCTTGGCGGCCGGGCGACCTCGCCGTGCGGCTGGAGTTCTGGCACTGCACCCCGGACGACAAATGCGTGACCCCGACGCGGGACGATCCCACGAAACAGTACGGTGAAGGCTGCCCACCCGACCATAGCTGCACGCGGTCGGACATCGATAACACCTACGTGCTGCGGCGGGTGGGGGCGAAATGGCAGGTTCTATACGAGCACTTCGACCCTGACGATCACGGCGCCTTCTGGGACGCCTTCTGGAACCGGAAGTGATCGAAGCGGGCGTGCTCGTTCCGCCCGGTCGCCGGAGTGCGCTATGGGTGGCGGGGCCCATGGCGCCGTCTGTCTTGAACCGGCCAGAATTCCGAATACACTTCAAGTATGTATTACTTGGTTTCAGCGGCGCTGTTCTTTTTCACGGCCCTTGGCGGCCCGGCCCGCGCCGCCGACGACTTCGAGGTTCTGCCCTACGCCACGGGGAAGGCCGACGGCTGTGTCGGCAATCCATTGACGCCGCTGTGCGCGATCAAGACACTGGAGGCTTGTCAGCGGTGGAGCGAGGCTGGCCTGTGCCGGGCCGTCGGGCATACGACCGTCTATCTGGACGGTAAGGTGAACCGGGGCCTTGCCGGACTGGCAATCGCCAAGTTCCGGCTCGTCGAGCAGCGGGTTTTGACGCAAGCCATGATCCCTGCCTGGACCGGTCATGTGGGCGCCTGGGTCCGTCTGGACGACAAACCGCCACCATGGCAGCCTGGCGATCTGGCGCTGCGCGTCGAGTGGTGGGATTGTGTGCCCGATGAAAAGTGTGTCACCGCCACGCGGGACGACCCGACGAAACAGTACGGGGAGGGCTGCCCTCCAGACCGCTGCGGACGGCAGGACCTAGACTTCTCCTACGTACTCCGCCGAGAAGGCGGGCGATGGCGGGTCCTGTACGAACATTTCGATCCCGACGATCACGGCGAGTTCTGGGACGCCCTCTGGAACCGGAAGTGATCGAAGCGGGCGTACTCGTTCCGTCCGGTCGCTTCATGGCGCACGGCTTGCTTGCGTTCGTCCGCGAGGCTGTTGAGGAACCGGGCCCGCATCGCGGGATCGCCCGCCGCCCGCCGGAGTGCGCTATAGGTGGCAGGACCCATGGCGCCGTCCACGGCGACCGGGGCGGTCCCGGCCACGTTTAAGGCCCGTTGCACGATCTCTGTGCCGCCCTTGCTGCCATGGCGGAACAGGGTGTCGCCGAAGGCGGCGGCGGTTTCCGGGTCGCCCACACCGCGCAGCGCGGCGCTACCGCCCACCGTCCCGAGGGCGTCGTCGAAATAGGCGCGGTAGACCTGGGCTCGTTCGTTTTTGTCCAGTGACTTGGGCTCCGTGCCTTTCGGAATTCCCGTGACCTTGCCCCGGTCGATCAGATCGGTTAGCGTCCTGCGCGTGATGCCGGCGGTGGCGCCGTTGACAGGGTTTTCTTTACCGCCTCCTTCGGCGGCGAAGATTTCCATATAGGTCCAACTTTCTGTTTCGGTCATACCGGATATCTGTAAAAAGGCATCGTGCTGGTCCCGCCACTCGTTCCGCGGCCGATTTATGAAAACATCTTTGCGGTAATCAGGAATAGCAGGCGGTTTGGGGCGTACGGGTTGCACCTGAGCCAGAACCGTGCGTGCCGGATCACGGGGGACACGGGTTCCCCCCGTTTCAGCAGGCTTGCCGACGGAAACCGGCAGTGTGATCTGGCGTGGAGGCATTTTGGGTGCCTCGACTGTGCGCGCCTCAGCCAGAAGGTTGAGCGCTGGGGCTGGCGGATTGGGTAATGTGGCATGATCCCGGCTGGTCTGGTTTCCACCGTCCAGGCGCGGCATCTTCATTTTTCCCGAGGTCACGGCTCGTTGGCTGAGAATTTCCGTGGGGCCCCAGGGACGGGCGATGCCGTCGACCGACAGGCCGCCGCCGGCCAGGCCGTTGAGGTGTTTCTGGCCCTGCTCGATCCCGCGCAGGAAGTCCTCGTCGGCGTTCCGCGTGGCTGCCGGCAGGAGACCGTTCGCGGCAAGGAACGAAGAGGCCTGGAATACGTCTTCCGGCGTGTTGCTTTGGCCGCGGCCGACGGCATCGGTCAGGAACGAGCGGCCGAAGCCGCCGAACCCGTCGGTGCCGCCAACCCCCGCCAGACCATTCTGCAAACCCGTCTTCATCTCGTCCGGGCCGGTGGGGGAGGCGTCGAGCCCGGCGTCTCCGGAACCGGCGGCGTCATGTGTCTTCGGCGCCGGCGGCAGGGCCGCCGCGCGTTCGAATTCGCTCATCATGTTCTCCTGAAACGCAAAAGCGCGCGGGGCCGGTGGCCGCGCGCGCCTCGAACAAAAAAACGCCCGCTGAAAAGCGGGCGCACAGGTGTCGTTCACTGCCCTGGGATGTACCTCGGTTTGGCGGTCGTGTAAAGGAAAATAATCACATATCGGTGAATTTTACCCTGCGACGGCTTAGTGCGCCTCGTCCCAATTGGCGCCGGTGCCGATATCGACGTCGAGCGGCACGCTGAGATGCGCCGCGCCGGACATCACCTTGCGGACCACGTCGCGGGTCGCCTCGATCTCGGCGTCGGGAACCTCGAAGATCAATTCGTCATGGACCTGCAACAGCATGCGGGCATTCAGCCCCGCCTCGGCCAGGGCGTCGGGCAGGCGGATCATGGCGCGCTTGATGATGTCGGCGGCCCCGCCCTGGATCGGCGCGTTGATGGCGGCGCGCTCGGCGAACCCTCGCATGTTCGGGTTGCGGTCGTTGATGCCCCTAACATGGCATTTGCGCCCGAAGGTGGTTTCCACGAAGCCCTGTTTCTTGGCCTGCTCCTTGGTTCGCTCCATATAGGCCTTGATGCCGGGATACTGTTCGAAATAGGCGTCGATGTACTCACCCGCTTCGCCCCGCGATATGCCCAGCTGGCGCGCCAGGCCGAAGGCGGAAATGCCGTAGATGATGCCGAAGTTGATGGCCTTGGCGCGGCGCCGGACCATGGGGTCCATGCCCTCGACCGGAATGCCGAACACCTGGCTTGCCGTCAGGGCGTGGATGTCGATGCCCGCGTGGAACGCCTGCTTCAGGCTGTCGATGTCGGCGACATGGGCCAGCAGGCGCAGTTCGATCTGCGAATAGTCGGCGGACATCAGGGTGAAGCCCTTGTCGGCGACGAAGGCGGTGCGGATTTTCCGGCCTTCCTCGGACCGGATCGGGATGTTCTGCAAATTGGGGTCGTTCGATGACAATCGGCCGGTCGCCGCCACGGCCTGGGCATAGTTGGTGTGGACGCGCCCGGTCTTGGGATTGATCTCGCCGACCAGGGTGTCCGTATAGGTGCTTTTCAGTTTCGCCAACTGGCGCCAGTCCAAAACCTTCTGTGGCAGCTCATGGCCCTGGGCCGCCAGGTCGTCGAGCACCTCGGCCCCTGTGGCATAGGCCCCGGTCTTGGTCTTCTTGCCGCCGTCCAGGCCCATTTCGTCGAACAGGATTTCGCCCAATTGCTTGGGCGATCCGATGTTGAACTCGTGGCCAGCAAGCTTGTGGATTTCGCTTTCCAGGCCATCCATGCGCGCGGTGAAATCGGCGCTCAAGCCTTTGAGCACCCCGGCGTCGACCTTGATGCCGCGCCGTTCCATGTCACGCAGCACGGGGATCAGCGGTCGTTCCAGGGTCTCGTAAACCGTGACCATGTGCTCGGCCACCAGGCGCGGCTTGAACAGGTTGTGCAGGCGAAGGGTGATGTCCGCGTCCTCGGCGGCGTAATCCAATGCCTTGTCGAGCGGCACCCGGTCGAACGATACCTGGGCCTTGCCCGTGCCGGCGACGTCCTTGAACTTGATGGTGTCGTAATCCAGGAAATCGCGGGCCAGGTCGTCCATGCCGTGGCCGTGCAGGCCGCCGTCGAGCACATAGGACAGCAGCATGGTGTCGTCCACGGGAAACACTTCGACGCCGTAACGGCCAAGAACCTGGATGTCGTACTTGATGTTCTGGCCGACCTTCAGGATCGACGGATCTTCCAGCATGGGCTTGAGCGCCGAGAGGGCAGCCTTCAGGGGAATCTGCTCCGGCGCGCTGTCACCGCCGCCGCCGTCCCCGTCGCCCAGGTCCAACTGCCCCTGGGGCACGGACGATACATGGGCCAGTGGGATATAGCAGGCGCGGCCCGCCTCGGTGGCCAGCGACACGCCGACAAGGCCCGCACCCATGGCATCGAGGGCATCCGTCTCCGTGTCCACGGCGATGATGCCCGTGGCATAGGCGGCGTCGATCCAGGGCTGCAATTGGTCGAGCGTTTGTACCAGTTCGTACCGCGGGGCGAGGGCCGCCGGCGACTGCGCCGCCGCCGCGCCGTTGCCACCGTTGGCGGGCGTGCCGAGGCGGCTTTCCACCGTCGTCGCCAGGGACTTGAAGCCGAGGTCACGCAGGAAGGTCAGCAGGGTTTCCGCATTCGGCGCCTTCTTGCGCATGTCGTCGATGGTGTGCGTCACGGGCACATCGTCCTTGAGCGTCACCAGGTCGCGGGAAATACGCGCCATGTCGGCCTGTTCCAGCAGGGATTCGCGGCGCTTCGGTTGTTTGATCTCGGCCGCGCGGGCCAGCAAGGTGTCGAGGTCGCCGTATTCCCCGATCAACTGCGCCGCCGTCTTAACGCCGATGCCGGCGACGCCCGGCACGTTGTCGGACGAATCGCCGGCCAGGGCCTGCACGTCGATGACCTTGTCCGGCGCGACGCCGAATTTTTCCATAACCTGGTCAGGGCCGATCTCACGGTTCTTCATGGCGTCGAACAGAACCACGCTGTCGTCGACCAACTGCATCAGGTCCTTGTCGGAGGACACGATGGTGACCTCCGCCCCCCGTTCCCGCGCCTGGCGGGCGTAGGTCGCGATGATGTCGTCGGCCTCGAAACCTTCCATGTCGATGGCCGGCACGTTGAGCGCCTCGGTCGCCTTGCGCACCAACTCGAACTGCGGGATCAGGTCGTCGGGTGCCGGCGGGCGGTGGGCCTTGTATTCGGGATAGATATCGTTGCGGAAGGTCTTGCGCGCGCGGTCGAAGATGACGGCGACGAAATCGGCCTCCGTGTCCTCGACCAACTTCATCAGCATCTTGGTGAATCCGAACACCGCGTTGGTCGGCGTGCCGTCTGGCGCCGTCATCGGCGGCAGTGCGTGATAGGCACGGAAGATAAAGCCCGAGCCGTCGACCAGAAAGACATGTTCGCGTTGATCGGTCATGGGGGTCCGTTTTGATGGATGGGAATGCTGGCTGGGCGGGCCATGGCGGCGCGCCCCTTGTTATAGCCCGGGGGGGGGTGGGCATGAAGGGGTTATCTATGACTTTTGGCCGCTCGCAATCGATTTAACACCGATGTTAGACTTGCGCCGTCGCGGGAAGGAGAGCATCCCGCCGGCCAATAATTAAGACCGCGACACGCGGATTGGGTGAGTATCCGGGGGGTTCCGTCGCCAATGTTCGACATCGGTCCCTTGCTGCTCGCGGCGCTGTCGGGCGCCGTGGCGGCTGCCGTCCTGATGGTCTGGTTTGCGCGGCGCGGCCGCGCCGCCGGAGACGCCGGTGATGCGCCGACGGCGGAAGACATCGATCACCTGAAGGCCGATCTGCGGTTCCAGGCCGCCGAACTGCGCCGCACCCAGACCTTGTTGCAGGCGATCACCGTGAATTCGCCGGCCAAGATCCACATCAAGGATGTGGAGGGCCGCTACGTCCTGATCAACAATCGCGCCGCACGCCTGTTCGGGAATCCCGAGGATCCCATCGGCAAGACCACCCACGATCTGTTTCCCAAGGCCGTCGCCGACGCCTTCGTCGCCCATGACCGGGCCGTCATCGAAAGCGGTCAGGCGATCGAGGAAGAAGAAATTTTCGAGACCGCGGACGGACCCGTCACCTATCTGACGGTCAAATTTCCGATCTATGACCTGGACGGCATCGCCGGCGTCGGCGCCATCGGCACCGATATCACGCGTCGCAAGCAGGCTGAAGAGGCGCTGCTGGACCGGGAGGAACAGTTTCGCGACTTTTCCCAGGCGGCATCCGATTGGTTGTTCGAACTCGACGAACATCACCGTTACAAGCAGGTTTACGCCCGTGGCGACACCGTGCCTGGGTACGATCCGGAACGGATGATCGGAAAGACGCGTTGGGAAATCGCCGGCGGCGATCCGGAAAGGGATGACATCTGGCGCCGTCACAAGGCAACCCTGGACGCGCACGAACCGTTCCAGAACTTCGAATACGAATACGTCGATTCGACAGGGCAGTCCCATTTCTGGAGTGTCAGCGGCGTACCTGTTTTCAGTGGCAAGGGCGCGTTCAGGGGATACAGGGGAACCGCGCAGATCATCACCGAGCGCAAGCTGGCGCAACGGAAGCTGGCGGAGAGCGAGAACCGCCTGCGCCAGGCGGTGGAAAGCTTGAGCGAAGGCTTCACCCTTTACGATGCCGACGACCGTCTTGTGATCGCCAACGAACGGGCGATCAGTATCAATCCGGCCATGCGCGAGGTCATGGCCGAGGGCGGAACCTACGAGGACGTGTTGCGCGCCAATGTGAGGCGCGGGCATATTCCGGATGCGGTGGGCCGCGAGGAGGAGTTCATCAAATGGCGGGTCGCGCGCCACAAGAACCCCGAGGACGGAGAGATCGTGCGCCGGTTCGCCGATGGCCGTTATTACGTGCTGAACGAAACCAAAACGCCCGAAGGCGGCATCGCGCTCACGTTCTTCGACATCACGGATCTGAAGCTTGCCGAACAACAGCTGCGCGAGGCCAAGGAGCAGGCCGAGTTGGCCAACCGCGCGAAGACCGAGTTCCTTGCCAACATGAGCCATGAACTGCGCACGCCACTGAATTCCGTTATCGGATTTTCCGACGCGCTTTTGGCCGGGGTTCACGGCGAGTTCGCCAATCCGTCGGCGCGGGAATACATCAGCGACATCAAACGCTCGGGCGAGCACCTGTTGCAATTGATCAGCGACATCCTGGACGTGTCGAAGGTCGAGGCGGGGATCGTCCAGGTGTCGCCGGAAGACATCGACATCGGCCACGAAATCGATGTTTGCATGTCGATGGTCGCGGAACGCGCCGCCCGCGGCGGGGTCACCCTAGATGCTGCGGTGCCGAACGATTTGCCGTCTGCCTCGGCCGATCCCAGGCACTTCAAGCAGATCCTTTTGAACCTTTTGTCCAACGCCGTGAAATTCACGCGGGCCGAAGGCCGGGTATCGGTTTCGGCGGCCTACGAAGACGGCCGGGGACTGGTGGTCTCCGTGACCGATACGGGCATCGGCATCGCGGCGGAAGACCTGGATCAGGTGTTCGAGCCCTTTGTTCAACTTGGCGCGGGCTCCCACCGGGCGAGCGAGGGCACGGGGCTCGGGCTCAGCCTGGCGCGGGCGTTGGCGCGCCTGAACGGCGGCGATCTCATTATTGAAAGCGAACGCGGGCAAGGCACGACCGCGCGGTTCTGGTGCCCGATCGTCTATCCGGCGGCCAAGCCACGGCGACGCCGGATGATGGCGTCCGAATGAGGGTGTTCGGAGCGATTCCGCATCAAGATGACAGGCTCTAGTGGCCGTGGCTGGCGATCGGTGCGTCAGGGTTGAGAAGATAGCGTTTCGAGCAATAGGGGCAGACGATCTCCGCCTCTTCGTCGAACTTCAGGAACACCTTGGGGTGGCCCAGCGCCCCGCCGCCTCCGTCGCAGGCGACGATCAGCGTGTCCACGTAGATGGGTTCTTCCGGGTCCATGTCGTATCCCTTGATCCGCTGTTCCTGTCCGCCCGGGTCAGGCCATGACCGTTGACCCTGAGCTTGAGCGGATGATACCGATTGCGGCCCGACAATCAATATGTAGCGGCATCATTCCGGCGTCGCCGGCCGACTTGGCCCGGCGTGCCGGTGCCCTCCCGAGGAGCCAATGACGGTCCGAACGTCCGATACCGCCCGGAATCAGCCCGAATTCGCGGTGGAAATCAGCCATTTACGCAAGATCTACGGGCGCGGCGGCAATGTGCCCGGGGATACGGGCCAGACCGTGGCGGCGCTCAAGGATCTTTCGCTCAACGTGCCCCGGGGCTCGTTTTTCGCCCTCTTGGGTCCCAACGGGGCGGGTAAATCGACGCTCATCAACATTCTGTCGGGTTTGGTCATCAAATCCTCGGGCGAGGCCCGGGTATGGGGCCACGACATCGACCGCGACATGCGGGCGGCGCGCCTGGCGCTCGGCGTGGTGCCCCAGGAACTGAACCTGGACCCGTTCTTTTCGCCGCGCGAACTGTTGGAGGTCCAGGCCGGGTTGTTCGGCGTGCCGGCCAGCCGCCGCCGGTCCGACGAAATTCTCGCCGCCGTGGGCTTGGCGGACAAGGCCAACGCCTATGCCCGGTCGCTGTCGGGCGGCATGCGCCGGCGCATGCTGGTCGCCAAGGCCATGGTCCACTCGCCGCCGGTGCTGATCCTGGACGAACCCACGGCGGGCGTCGACGTGGAACTGCGCCGCCAGCTTTGGGTCACCATGCGCGACCTCAACGCGCGCGGCACGACGATCCTGCTGACCACCCATTACCTGGAGGAAGCCCAGGCGCTGTGCGACCGGGTCGCCATCATCAACCATGGTGAATTGGTTGCCTGCGACGACACCTCGGCGCTGTTGGCGCGCCTCGATTCCAAGGAAATGCTGATCACCGTCGACCGCGACATCACCGATGTTCCCGACGCCCTCGGCGCCTTCCGCACGGCCCTGCCCACGCCCCGGCAGATTTCCGTGTCCTACCCGCCGTCGCAGGCTCACTCGGGCCAGATCATCGCCGCCATGCAGGACGCGGGTTATGTCATCACCAATTTGTCGACCAAGGAAGCCGCGCTGGAAGACGTGTTTCTGCGCCTGACGTCCGGCGGCCCTACGGACGGCGGCCGGCAGGCCGCCGGGCAATGATCCGTCGCGCCGTGCGGCGTCTCATCGTTCTCGCGCTCTGCGGATTTCTCGCGGCCTGTGCCGTGCCGCTGACCTATCCGGCGGGACCGGCGGTCACCCAACCTCATTTTCTGATGGACTGGTTCGTCGCCCGCGATGGCATCCGCATGACCGTGCGGTCGTGGCAGCCCAAGGATCCGGCAAAGGCCGTCATCGTGGCGCTGCACGGGTTCAACGATTATTCCAACTTCTTCGCGGCTCCGGGTGCCTGGCTGGCGGACCGGGGCATTGCGTCCTACGCGTATGATCAGCGCGGCTTCGGCGACGGCGTCGGCATCGGCCTGTGGGCCGGGGCCGACGCCTATGTCCGCGACCTCGCCGATTTCACGGCCCTGGTGCGGCGGACCCATCCGGGCGTGCCGGTCTATGTGCTGGGCGAAAGCATGGGCGGCGCCGTCGCCTTGGTCGCTGGGGCGGGCCCGGCGGAAACCCGGCCCGATGCCGACGGCATGATCCTGGCGGCTCCCGCCGTGTGGGGCCGCGCCGCCATGGCCTGGTACGAACGGGGCGCGCTGTGGCTCACGGCCCATACCATCCCGACGTTCCGCCTGACCGCCCAAGGGCTCAACATTCAGCCGTCGGATAACATCGACATGCTGCGTGCGCTTGGCCGCGACTGGCGGGTCATCAAGCGTACGCGGGTCGAAACCATTTACGGCCTGGTCGGTCTCATGGGTCAGGCCCTCGCGGCGGCCCCCGCGTTCTCGGAAAAGGCGCTGATCCTTTACGGCGCCAAGGACGACATCATTCCCGGCCGGCCGACGTTTGAGATGGTGCGCCGCCTTCCGGTCGCCGCCAAGGATCGCCAGACCTTCGCGCTCTATGACGGCGGCTATCACATGCTGCTGCGCGACCTGAAGGCCGAGGTGGTGTGGCGCGACATCCTCGCCTGGATCGAAAACGCCCAGGCCCCCCTGCCGTCCGGCGCGGACAGGCGAGCGGCCCAGGTGCTTATGAAATCTCCCTAGCGGTCAACAGCCGGTCATACATTTGCCGGCCCCGTCGAACGACATGGTCTTGCCGCTCAGCGGAACATGCACCGGCACCTTGGCCGCCTTCATGAAGGTCAGGGTCTTCTTGCCGACGACCTTTCCGCCCTCGGTGCCCGTCTCGTTGGCATGCGATGCGATGACCGCCGCGGGCTTGATCAGGGTGTTGATGACATAGGCCGCTTCCATGGGGCCGGTGGTGTAGGTGTCGCCGATGTTCATGACCACCAGCTGCGCCTTGTAGTGGCCGCCGACCACGGTTTCCTGTTCCGCCGTCACGCCCGTGTCGCCGGACAGATAGGCGACCAGGCCGTTGGAAAAGGTCAGAACATAGCCCGTGGGCGGCCCCGCATAGGCGGTCAGTCCCGCCGCATCCAGCATCTTGCCCAGTTCGCCGTCGACCATGGCCCCGGCGATGCCGTTGGAATGGGCGGCCGGCACGGTGGTGATGGTGACGCCGCCGACCTTGGTCGAGGCGCCGAAGCGCACCAGCACCGACTTTTTCGGATCACCCCCCAGCGCCTTCAATTTGCCCGCGAAAAATTTCGGCATCTCGGACCCGGTGACGATCCTGGCCCCGGTGGTGAGGGCGATGTTGGCGGCGTTGGTGTTGGGGGTGGATTTGGCGCTCACGTCGGGCTTGGCGCAGGTCCCGGCGCCGGGCGCGGGCAGGTGGCGGTCGCCCGCATGGTCGCCGTGCATGTGGCTGACCAGGATGGCGTCGATCTTGCCAAGGCGCGGGTCCTTGCCCCCGGCCACCGTGCGGCCCGGATCGTAGAGCAGCCGCGTGCCGTCCGGATCCTCCAGGATCAGGGCGCGGTCGAAGCGGCAGAATTCGCCGGCATGGCTGCCCAAGGGCGTGATCTTCACCTCGCCGGCGGCCCGGGCGGCAGGGGCGGCGGCAAGAACGGCAACGGCGCCGCCTAGGGCCAGGGCGGCTTTGATCAGGCTCTGTTTCATGCGCGTGGTCCTCCCAAGGATCAGGGCCATGGCCGCCTTATTCGGGCGGCTCGGGCCATTATATGAGAGAAGTCTGCCGATGATTTCGAAGGCGCGCAATGCTTGCCAGCAGGCAAGGGTTCGGCGTATGGTCCGCCCCGATGCGATGGCGCGACGCGCCATAGAGGCACCCGTAGCTCAGCTGGATAGAGCGCTGCCCTCCGAAGGCAGAGGTCGCACGTTCGAATCGTGCCGGGTGCACCATTTCCTTCAATGACTCCCCAAATTCTCGCCGATCGCCCGTCGGGCGGCGAACGCCAACGGGTGCCGCTCGCCCGCGTCCTGGCGCCGGTTTGGGGGCAGACCGGCGCGGCCTATTCTCCACTTGACATCTGTACAATCCTGCCTGTCATATTCACAAATAATAAAGTATCTGGCGGGGCCCTGCCGCGGGCCACGCCCGTACCGCCGCCCGCCCGGAACCGGCCCGGCGGCGGCCCACGAAATCCAAGGAGAGGACCATCCCCATGACACGCCTTCCCATTGCCCTGGCCGCCCTGTTCTGCCTGTTCGTCGCCGGCCTTGCCCCGACATCGGCCCGCGCCGACGACGACAAGCTGGAGGTCAAAATCAACGCCCGCATGCCCAGCGTCACCGTGCCGACCAAGGACGGCCCCGTGAAGATCATGCGCAATCAGGACCTGGGGGCGAAGATCCACGAGGACTACGCCAAGACCTCGCGCAAGTGCCCACCGTTCTGCATCCAGCCCATGCAGGTCGCGCCCGGCGTGACCACCGTGGGCGAGGTCGAGTTGCTGGAATTCGCCAAGGCGGGCGGCAAGCTGATCGACGGCCGCACGGTCGAATGGCACGTCAAGGGCACCATCCCGGGGGCGATCAACATGCCCTACACCCAGATGGCGGAGCGCCTGAACGAGGTCGGATGCGTGCGCGGGGCGGACAAGAAATGGGACTGCGCCAAGGCGGAAAAGGTGCTGCTGTTCTGCAACGGCCCGTGGTGTGGCCAGTCTCCCATGGCGATCAAGGCGATGCTGCGCGAAGGTTATCCGGCGGACAGGATCCTGTACTACCGGGGCGGCATGCAGACCTGGCACAGTCTGGGCCTGACCGTGGTCGAGGGCGAGTTCTAGTCCCCCGGGATCACGTCGAACGCGACGGACAACCGTTCCACCGGCGCGTGGAACGGCACCGTCTCATGGTAGAGGTAGCTGGGAAACAGCAGCATCAGTCCTTCGCGGGGGCATAGCCGCGTGGTGATCGCCGCCGCCGCGTGAAAATCGCCGGGCGGCCGCCCGAATTCGATCCAGCCCTGGTGGTCCGGGTCGTCGCCGCGCACGACATCGGGGATTTCCGGATAATAGACGCCGCTGAGCCAGGCCGCCGGGTGGATATGGGCGATCTGATGGCCCCGGTCTTCCATCACCACGCCCCAGATCGACAGCGACAGATTGCCCGGCCGCTGGGCCAGGAAAGGATGGTCCGGATCAATCGGCAGGGCTGTTCGGTACGCCTCGACCGCGGCCATGATGGCGGCCTCAAGCCCGGCCACGGGGCCCTTGTCGCCGATCAGAAGCTCGCCCGAATGGCGGCCCTTTCGCGTCGCGTGGCTGGCCGGGGCATAGGCCAGGGACGGATGGCCGCGCAGATGGCGGGCAAGCGCCTTGTTGAATTCAGCGACGCTGGCGAAGCCCTTGGGCGGTGTAATCTCGGTCGGCCGCAAGAGCCGGTCAAAATCCAGCAGCTGGGCCGCGTCCGCCCGGTTGCCGGTCTCGTTCAAGGCGATGGCCTGGAACGCCAGGGCCGAGGTGTTGCCGGGGTGGGCGGCGAGAAAGGCCGCCGTTTCGGCGACGGCATCGTCCGGGCGGCCCATTTCCAGCAAAAGGTCGCCCAGATTGACCCAGGCCTTGTCGTAATCGGGGGCCAGCGCGATGGCCTTGCGGGAGGCCTCGAGGGCGCCGTCCAGCCGCCCCAGTTGGCGCAGCGCATAAGCGATGTTGACCTGGGCTCCGGCATGGCCGGGCTCCTGGGCCAGCACGGCCTCGTATTCGGCGATCGCCTCTGCCGGGTGGCCGGTCTCCTGCAACAGGGTGCCCAGGTTATAGCGCGCGTCGGCGTTGTCCGGTTCCGCCGCCAGGGCTTGGGCATAGGCGGCCCGGGCCTCCAACGGCTTGCCCGTTTCCTGCAGCACGGCGCCCCGGTTGGTCGCCGCCCCGGCATGGCTTGGCCGGGCCTTAAGGGCCGCGTCATACTGGGCCAGGGCATCGGGCAGGCGGTTCAGGGCCTTCAGGATGTTTCCCAGGTGGAACAGGGCCTCGGCATGATCGGGTTCGCGGTCCAGGATACGGCGGAAGACGGCTTCGGCCTCCGTGAACTTGCCCGACACCTCCAGCAGGATGCCCAAGTTGAAGCGTGCCCCCCCATGGCCCGGATCGGATTTCAGGACGGCGCGGTAGGCGTCCTCGGCCGCGTCCCGTTGGCCCATGTCGGACAGCACATTGCCCCGGTTCATCAGCGCCTCGCCATGGCCGGGGTGAAAGGCCAGGGCCGTGTCGAACAGGGTCAAGGCCTCGGCCCGGTCGCCCAGGTGAAAGGCGGCGACGCCGGTGACGTTCAGCGCGTCCGCGTCGTCGGGGGCCGCCATCAGGGCGTCGCGCCCGGCGGCCAGCGCGTTTTGCCAATCGCCCTGCGTCAGGGCGGCGCGGGCGCGATCCAGCAGCGGTCCGATGGCCGGCGGGGCGAAGCCGGCAAGTCCCGGCGTGGCCGGGGCCGGGTGTGGCTGCGGGCGGGGTTTTGTCACCGGCGCGGACGGGGCCGCGCGTTTGCGCTTTTTCGATGCTCCCGGATTGGCCCGCCGCTTCTGCTTTTTCACTTCGGCGTCTCCGGTGCCGGGCCGTGGACCGGGGGGGCCGGGGGCGGCGCGGTCTCCGGGACTGCGCCGCCGGGCTTGTCCTTCTCGGACGTGTCCTTCTGGCCCCATTCCATGGATTTCAGAACCTTCTGGAATTCACCGGGCAGGCGGGCGCGTTCTTCCGGGCTGGCGGCGGCCCAAAGTGCCACCCAGACCACCAGGGTAAGGAGGCAGAACGCCGTGACCAGCTTGCCGCCCAGCGGCGCCACGCGGGTTTCGAACCAATGGCGCAGGGGGGCGTCGCCGGTCAGGAACCGACGGCGCAGCAGGACGCCGGCCACGGCGGCGAGAACCAGAATGACGACGAGCTTCCAACCGTTTTCCATGCGCTGATCCTATTCGCCCTGAAGGTGCAGCAACACCCGGCGGCGATGCGCCTGGCGGCGGTGTTCGAACAGATAAATGCCCTGCCAGGTGCCGAGCATAACCCGGCCCCCGGCCAGGGGCACGGACAGCTGCACGTTGGTCAGGGCGCTGCGGATATGGGCGGGCATGTCGTCCGGGCCTTCGGCGGTGTGGCGGTAAAGGGACGGATCCTCCTTCACAAGCCGTTCGAAAAAGCCCTGAAGGTCGCGGCACACGTCCGGGTCGGCGTTTTCCTGAATGGTCAGCGACGCGCTGGTATGGCGGCAGAACAGGGTCAACAGCCCCGCCGTCATCCCTTGGGCGCCGGCCCAGGCCGCGACGTCGCGGGTGATCTCGTAAAGGCCGGGGCCGTCGGTGGCCACGCCCAATTCATGCTGCGCCTGTCGCATGGGGGATGCTTAGCCTTCCCGGGCCCCGGCGGCAAGGGCTTGTCAGAACCGCGCCGGGCGGGTAATCAGGGTAGACAGGAAAAGAACATATGATGAACGAAATTGACGCCCGCGATAATCTGTCCCTGCCGGATGCCCCCCGCCCGCAGGTGACCCTGGGCGTGACCCGGGGCGTCGTGCGCCTGCTCTGGCGCATGGGGTTCAGCCCGCTCACGGAATTCAAGCTGACCACGAACCGCCGCATCGACGTGGCGGGACTGGACGGTCAGGGCCGGTTTCTGTTCGTCGAGGTCAAGTCGTCGGTCGCGGATTTCCGCGCCGACGGCAAGTGGCACGAATATGCCGATTTCTGCGATTGGTTTTACTTTGCCGTGCCGCCCGGGTTTCCCCAGGATATTCTGCCGGCGGACGCCGGGCTGATCGTCGCCGACGGCCACGACGGCGCGGTTCTACGCTCGGCCGACGAGACGTCCATGAACGGTAATCGGCGGCGCAAGCAGACTCTGACCTTCGCCCGCGCGGCGGCGGATCGGCTGGTGCGTGGCGTCTAGGTCTTCCGCCCCCGTTCGCGGGCGAGAAGTGTCCGTTTCCGCGCCACGCCCCAGCGGTATCCTGTCAGCGACCCGTTGGCCCCCACGGCGCGGTGGCAGGGAATGATGAGCGAGACCGGGTTGGTCGCGCAGGCACGGCCGACGGCGCGGGCCGCCCCGTCGTTGCCCAGTTCCGCGGCCAGTTCCCCGTAGGTCCGGGTTTCCCCGGCCGGGATGGCGGTGAGGGCCTGCCAGACCCGCCATTGAAAGGCCGTCGCCCGCACGTCCAACGGCAGGGCTTCCGCCGTTTCCGTGCCGTCGAGAAAGGCAAACACGCCTTCCATCAGGGGCTTCAGGGTCGCGTCGTCGCGGGTGATTTCGGCCAGAGGAAAATCGTGGCGCAGTTCGGATTCCAGCGCCCCGTCGTCGTCGGCAAGCGCAACCATGCAGAGCCCCTTGTCCGTCGCCGCCGCCAGCACCCGGCCGAGCGGCCCCTCGGCGATGGCGAAGCGGATCGCGGCCCCGCGCCCACCCGCGGCGTAACTTGCCGGCGTCATGCCCAGCAACGCCGCGGATTTCTCATAGACCCGGGACGCCGATCCGTAGCCGGCGCCGTACAGCGCCCCCGCCACGCCGCCGCCCGCCTTCAATCCCCGGCGCAGGCGCTCCGCCTTCACCGCGTCGCCGTACTGTTTGGGGCTGACGCCGACCATGACCTGAAACATGCGCTGCAGATGGAAGGGGCTGTAGCCCGTGGCCCCGGCCAGGGCGTCCAGGGTCGGCGGGGTCTCGGCCGCCTCGATCCGGCGGCAGGCCTCGGCGACGGCGGCCAGGCGCGGATCGACGAGGCGGCCATTGTTTGGGCGGCAGCGCTTGCAGGGCCGAAATCCGGCGGCCTCCGCCTGGGGGCCTGTGTCGAAGAAGCGAACGTTGTCCCGCTTGGGCCGGCGCGAGGCGCATCCCGGCGTGCAATAGACGCCCGTGGTGGTGACGGCGTAGACGAAATCGCCGCCGGTGCGGCGCTCGCGCACTTGGCGCCAGCGGGCGTCCTCAAGGGTCGGGTCTTGGTGTGTCGCGTGATCCATGGGGAAAGCCTACGCCCAAGGTCCGGATCAGGCCATCCGAAGCTTGCGGGGTAATTCTAGTCCGAGACAGGCCCGACCAGGAACAGGGCCGCGCCCTCGTCGCGCAGCCACTTGCGGCAGGCGTCCATGTCGTCCGCCAGATCGCGGACCAGGGCCCAGAACCGGGGGCCGTGGTTGTGTTCGCGGATATGGGCGACCTCGTGGGCGACGACGTAACGCAGCACCCGGTCCGGGGCCAGCACCAGCCGCCAGGAGAAATTCAGGTTGCCGTTGATGGCGCAGGACCCCCAGCGGCTTTTCGTGTCGCGCAGGGTGATGCGTCCGGGCTTCACCCCGAGGGCCGCCGCCGCGGCCTCGACACAAGGGTGGATACGCCGACGGGCATCGCGCTTCAGCCAGTCGGCAAGCCGCCGGGGCAGGTGTTCCGCCTGGCCGGTGACGTGAATTTCGCCCAGGTCCTCGCCGTCCTCGACCCATACACCGCCACGCGCGTCCGGGCGGTGGCGGATGACGTGCGGGCGGCCGAGATAGGGAATGACCTGACCGTCGGCGAAGGGCAGGGGCTTGGGCGCCGAGGCCAGACGGGCGTGGATCCAGCCCGCCTGTTTCTCGGCGAAGGCATGCGCCTCCGCGTCCGAGACCCAGGGCGGGCAGGTCACCACCGCCGCCCCCGTCGCCGGGTCGGCGCGCAGGATCAGGCGCTTGGCGCGCTTGTTGCGGCGGATGGTGAGCGGCACCGCGCCGACGTCGTCGCGGTCAAGGCCGTGGCCCAGGGTCTGTAAGGTCCGGCCGCGCCCGCCGCCCGTCAACTCAGGCGGCTTCTGCCATGGCCAGGCCGGCACCGTCGTATTCCTGGTACAGACGCTGGGTCTGGGCCGCGTCCATGGCCAGCACCGGCGGGCGCATGTTGAGCCAGGCGTTATCACCCGTGTGGCGGGCGACCATGGCTTTCAGGGACGGGATCAGCGGATAGCCGGAGATGATCTTGCGCACGGCGGCCAGCGGTTTCTGATGTTCTTCCACGTTGCCGTCGTCGCCGTTCGCCCGGTATTCGGAATAGACCGCCTGGGCCAGGTCGGACGCGATGTTGGCGCAGGCCGTGATGCAGCCCGCCCCGCCTTCGCGCAGAACCGGCAGCATCAGGTCGTCGGCGCCGGAGAACACGCAGAAGCCGGGGAATTCGCGGGTGGCGGTCAGCATGTTTTCCAATACGCCCGACGAATCCTTCATGCCGACGACCGTGTTCGGATAGGCCTTCCGCAGCATCCCGATCAGGTTCATGGAGATCGGCACGCCCGACATCTGCGGGAAGTGATAGAGGCAGATCTTCAGGCGGTCGTCGCCGATGCGCTGGATGACCTCGGAATAGGCGGCGAACAGGCCCTCGTCCGACTGGTTCTTGTAATAGAAGGGCGGCAGCATCAGGACCGACCCGGCGCCGATTTCCAGCGCCTTCTTGGTGATCTCGACCGTGTCCGGAATGGCGCAGCAGCCGGTGCCCGGCATCATGCCCTTGGTCGGCACGCCGTTTTCCGCCAGCTTGTCGAGAATTTCCAGGCGCTCGGCGACCGTGAACGAGTTGGCTTCGCCCGTGGTGCCCAGGATGCCCAGGCCGTCGCAGCCGTTGGCCAGAAGCCAGCGGGAATGCGCTGCCAGGCGGCCGTGGTCGGGGCTCAGGTCCGCCAACTGCGGGGTCAGAACGGCGGCATAGACGCCCGTCAGTTCCAGGTTGCTCGCACTCATGTCTCTCTCCTTCGCAGGGTTGTCCGGCCTGCTTGCCGGGTGGCGGGCGGCTATTTGGGCCAGCCCACCACGTGATTTTCCAGGTCGTCGGTGTCGCGTTCGGAAACCACGCGGCCACGCACCGAGATACCCGCATAATGGACCGTTTCCGGATCGCCGGAAACCAGGGGATGCCACCAATAAAGGTCCTGGCCTTCGGAAATCAAGCGGTATGCGCAGGTCGACGGCAGCCAGCCCAGTTTCTTGACCATGCGCGGCGTGAGAATCTGGCATTCGGGGACAAACCGCTTGCGGTCTTCGTAGCTTGAACAGCGGCAGCTGTCGGTATCCAGAAGGCGGCAGGCGACGTCGGTGTATAGCACCTCGCGCGTGGCCTCGTTCTCAAGCTTGTTCAGGCAGCAACGTCCGCAGCCGTCGCACAGCGATTCCCATTCCGACTTCGACATCTCGGCAAGACCCTTGGTCTTCCAGAATGGCGGCGGCAGGTCGCGTTTCTTCTTCTTGAACAGTCCGAACATGGACGTTGTCTTTCCCCGGCGATGATGATGGGCGACAGCATACCGCCCTCAGGCGCGGCTGTCCTCCCGGTCGATGAGGTGGACAAACGATCCCATGACACTGCCCCGCCGCCGGCCCAGGGCGCCCAGATACATGCCGTCGGCGTTGGAAACGTGGAACAGGGGGACATCAAGACCGGCGCCCAGTCCTTCGGCAAGGATCGTCGCGTAATGGAACTCATGGCCGCGCACCGCCGTGCCGGCCGGCCCGAGTGGCCCGGCATCGGCGATGACCGCCCGGCGATAGCCCAGATGCAGTTTGCGTTTGGCAAACGACGTTTCCAGGGGCAGCAGGCCGGCCATGGCGTGGGCGTGGCCCTCGGCATCGGTCAGGGCCTCGCCCAGCACCATGTAGCCGCCGCATTCGCCGAACACGGTATGGCCGGCGGCGGCGGCGACGCGCAGTCCGGCCAAGAAACAGGCATTCTGGGCAAGGCGGCCCGCGTGCAACTCAGGGTAGCCGCCGGGTAGGTAGACCGCATCGGCCGCCGCCGCCGGGGCTTCGTCGGCGAGGGGGGAAAAGAACGCGATCTCGGCCCCGGCCCGGCGCCAGCCGTCCAGAACATGAGGATAGGCGAAGGAAAAGGCCTGGTCACGGGCGACCGCGATCTTCCGGCCCAAGGGCGGCAGGGGCGGCTCATGCGCGGTATCGGCGACCCATGTCGCGCCGGCGATGGCGCGCAAGGCGGCCGTGTCGACATGGGCCGCGACGGCCGTGGCGGCGGCGTCCAGGAACGTTTCCAGGTCGCCGTGTTCGCCTGCCTGGACCAGGCCCAGGTGGCGTTCCGGCAGGGTCAGATCGGGTAGGCGGGGCAGGCAGCCGAGCACGGGAATATCCGGATGGTCCTGGGCCATGGCGGCGCGCAGGATGTCGGCATGCCGGGGGCTGCCGATGCGGTTGAACACCACCCCGGCGACGGTCACGTTTGCCCGGTGGCGAGCGAAGCCGCCGACCAATGCCGCCGCCGACGCCCCCTGGGCGGCCGCATCGACCACCAGGACGACCGGCCAATCGAAGGCGCGCGCCGCATCGGCGGTCGACCCCACGTCCAGTTTGGCGCCATCGAACAAGCCCATGACCCCTTCGCAGACGATTAGATCTGCCCCTTGGGCCGAGGCCGTGAGCACCGACGCCAGGGTCGCGTCCCGCATGGCCCAGAGATCCAGGTTGGGGCAGGTTCGCCCGCCCGCGGCCGTGTGAAACGCGGGGTCGATATAATCCGGGCCGACCTTGGCCGAGGCCACGGCCAGGCCCGCGTCGCGGAAATGGCGGAGCAAACCCAGGGTCAAAAGCGTCTTGCCGCTGCCCGAGGACGGGGCGGCGATGACGATTCCCGGCGGCAAACCGCCGGTCACAGGAGGGACTTGATCTTGGCCGCCATGGTTTCGGCGTCCGTCTGGGTGCTGAAATGGGCCAGGAACTTGCCGTTCGGTCCCATCAGATAGATCACCGACGAATGGTCCATCAGATAGGCGTCCTTGTCGCCGCCCTTGTCCGGGACCTTGGCGAAATAGACGCGGTAAACTCTGGCGGCCTGCTTGATCTGCTCCAGCGTGCCGGTCAGGCCGACGATGCCGGGATGAAAGTGGGCGACGTAGTCCTTCAACACCTCGGGCGTGTCGCGTTCGGGGTCGATGGAAACCAGGATCGGCACGACCTTGTCCGCCAAGGGCCCCAGCTTGTCCATGGCCGCCGAGATTTCGGTCAGCGAGGTCGGGCAGACGTCCGGGCAATAAGTATAGCCGAAGAAGATCAGCATGGCCTTGCCCTGGAAATCCTTTTCCGTCACCTGACGGCCGGTGTGATCGGTCAGGGTGAAGGGGCCGCCGATCTTCACTTCCGGCGCGGTGCCGGTGCGGGGCGTATCGGTCAGGCGCTGTTCCGCGATCACGGCGACGACGGCGACCAGGATAATGGCGGCCAGGCCGATGGCGACGCGGCGCACCAGGCGCAGGCGGGAGACGGTCTTGTTCGGGTGGTCGGTCATGGCCTCGTTGCCGGTTGTTCTGATGTGCGGGAAAGGTACGGACTTTGTCCGCCGGATCAACCCTTGTTGGTCACGAATGTGGCCGCAAATAGACAATGTAATAAGTCCCCGCCACGAACAGGCCGCCGCCGACCATATTGCCGAGGGTGACTGGCACCAGATTGCCGACGAAACCCGCAAGCGTCAGCCCGGCCCCGGTCCCCGGCAGGCCCGCCGCCGCCACGTAGACGTCGTTGCCCGCCGCCAGCATGCCGACGGGGATGAAGAACATGTTGGCGATGGAATGCTCGAACCCCAGGGCCACGAAGGCGGTGATGGGAAACAGGATGGCGAAAATCTTGCCGATGACGTTGTGGCTGGCGAAGCACAACCAGACCGCCAGGCAGACCAGGGCGTTGCACAGGATTCCCCGCACGAACGCCGTCGCGAAATCCAAATCCACCTTGGCCGCGGCAATCTTGACCGCCGTGGCGCCGACGGCACCCGATCCTAAGTCCATGTAGCCGGACCAATGGGCCAGAAACGCCATGGCGACGGCCCCTGCCAGATTGCCGCCATAGGCGACGATCCAGTTGCGCAGCAGGGCCGCCGTCGCGATCTTGCGGTCGGCCCAGCCCATGACCAGCAGCAGGTTGCCGGTGAACAGCTCCGCCCCGCCGACTACGACCAGGATCAGGCCGAGCGAGAACGTGACCCCGCCCAGAATGCGCGACGGCCCCAGGCCCATGCCGTGGTCGGTCATGGTCAGGGTGAACATCATGGCCCCGAAGGCGATGAAGGCGCCGGCCAGCAGGGCCAGGGTGAACAGCGGCAGCAGCGGCAATCCGGCCTTGGCCACGCCCGCAACCTCGACACGCCGCGCCATCTGGGCCGGCGCGTAGGCGTCGAACAGGCCCGGGTCCGTGCCCGGCGGCGTCGCTTGATCGGCCATGAAGATACTCCTTACCTGATCGTGTCCCCGGGGGCGCTGCGGCCCCCGCCTGTTTTCCCCTTTGGGCCGCGGCGGGTCAATGCGCTAGATTCCCGCCATGCCCGCACGCAAACCCGACGGAAATCTGAAACGCGGCTGGACCACCGGGGCCTGCGCCACGGCGGCGACGGCGGCCGCCTATGAGGCTCTGGTCACCGGGGCCTTCCCGCCTGCGGTGACCATCACCCTGCCGCGCGGCGAGGAGCCGACCTTCGATCTCGCCCGCACGGCCCTGGACGGCGGGGCCGCGACCGCCGCCGTCATCAAGGACGCGGGTGACGATCCGGACGTGACCCACGGCGCCGAGGTCTCGGTGTCCCTGCGCCCGGGGGCGGAAGGTTCCGGCGTCACTTTCCGCGCCGGGCCGGGCGTCGGCACGGTGACGCTGCCGGGCCTGCCGCTGCCCCCTGGGGAGCCTGCCATCAACCCGGGACCGCGCAAGATGATGACGGGCGTGATCAAGGATCTGTCGCGCCGCCTGAAGGGCCCCGGCGACGTGGAAATCACGGTCGCCATCAAGGACGGCGAAGTGCTGGCGGAAAAGACCATGAACGGGCGGCTCGGCATCGTCGGCGGTCTGTCGGTGCTCGGCACCACGGGCATCGTCATTCCCTATTCCTGCGCGTCCTGGATTCACGCGATCCACCGCGGCGTCGACGTGGCGCGGGCGGGCGGGCTCGGCCATATCGCGGCGGCCACGGGTTCCACCTCGGAAGCGGCGGTGAAGGCGCTTTACGATCTGCCCGACCGGGCGCTGATCGACATGGGCGATTTCGCGGGTGGGCTGCTGAAATACCTGCGCCGCCATCCCGTGGCGCGGCTCACGCTCGCGGGCGGTTTCGGCAAGCTGGCCAAGCTGGCCCAGGGGCATCTGGACCTGCATTCCGCGCGCTCGTCCCTCAACATGAAGAAGCTGGCCGCCCTCGCCGACGACGACGCGGCCCTGGCCGCCGGGATCAAGGCCGCCAACACGGGCATGGAGGCCCTGACCCTGGCCCAGGCGGCGGGCCATCCGCTGGCCGAGCGCGTCGCCCAGGGGGCGCGGGAGGTTGCCCTGGCGGCCCTGTCCGGCGACGTCGCGGTCGAGGTCCTGGTGTTCGACCGCCAAGGCCAGCTCGCCGGGCGGGCCGGTGGTTAGCACGCTTCTGATCCTGGGCGGCACGGCGGATGCCCGCGCACTCGCCGCCGCCGTCCTGGCGCGCTGGCCCGACCGCCGCGTCATCACGTCCCTGGCGGGACGCACGGCGGCGCCAAACCTGCCCGAGGGCGAGGTCGTGACCGGCGGCTTCGGCGGCGCCCAGGGCCTCGCGGATTACATGGCGGCCGAGGGCGTGGACGCCTTGATCGACGCGACCCATCCCTTCGCCGCCGAGATTTCCGCGAACGCGGCGGCTGCCGCAAAAATCTCCGCCGTGCCGCGCCTGGTTCTGGCCCGCGCGCCCTGGAAGTTTGTGCAAAATGCTGCGGTGCAGCATGTGCGCAGCATAAATGCAGCAAAAACCGCCCTGGAAAGCGGCGGGCAGCGCATCTTCCTCGCCATCGGGCGTCAGGAAGTCAATCAATTCAATATGTTGAAGGACTGTTTCTTTTTGCTGCGCTTCATCGACGCGCCCACAGTGCCGCCGCCTTTTGCGCAGCATGAGGTGCTCGCGGGCCGCCCCGGGACCTATGATGAAGAGCGCCGCATGCTGCAGCAATTCGCCATCGACACCTTGGTCGCCAAGAACGGCGGCAGCGACGCTTCGCGGGCCAAGGTCGATGCGGCGTTGGAACTGGGGATCAGGGTTATCCTGATCGATCCGCCCGCCCCGCCGCCGCCGCCCCATGCGGACGGCATCGACGCGGCCCTCGCCTGGCTGGGCGGCCTTTAGGAAAATCAGGCCTTTTCGGCGGCCGTCTTCTTGGGGCGCAGCACGTGGTGGTGATGGGCGGCGTAAAGGGCGGAATCGTCGAACGCCGTTTCGCCCAAGGCCCGGCCGACCAGGATCAGCGCCGTGCGGGTGAAGCCTGCCGCCTTCACCTTCTCGCGGATGTCGGCAAGCGTCCCTTCAACGATCTGCTGGTCGGGCCAGGTGACGCGGTAGGCGACGACCACGGGACAGTCCGCGCCGTAATGGGGCGTCAATTCCCGCACCACCTTGGCCAGGTTGTTGACGGACAGATGCACGGCCAGGGTGGCGCCGCTGCGGCCCAAGGTTTCCAGGTCCTCGCCCTTGGGCATGTCCGACGCCCGCACCGAGGTGCGGGTCAGGATGATGGTCTGGCTGACCTGGGGCAGGGTCAGTTCGCGCTTGAGCGCCGCCGCCGCGGCGGCGAAGGCGGGCACGCCCGGTGTCACGTCATAGGGAATGCCCAGCGCGTCGAGCCTCCGCATTTGTTCGGCGACGGCGCCGTAGATCGACGGATCGCCCGAATGAACGCGGGCGACATCCTGGCCGGCCGCATGGGCCGTCTCGATCTCGGCGATGATTTCGTCCAGGTTCAGGGGCGCCGTGTCGATCACGCGGGCCCCCTCGGGGGCCTCGGCCACGACCTCGGCCGGAACCAGGGACCCGGCATAAAGCACCACCGGACATGCCTTGATCAGGTTGAGGCCGCGCACGGTGATCAGGTCGGGTGCGCCCGGCCCGGCGCCGATGAAATGGACGGTCATGTGCCGGTCTCCTGTTTCTGCATCTTTCCGGCATAGCCGCGCGGCGTGTAGACCCAGCGCCGGGTGCCCCGCGTCACGGTCCGGGTGTCGGATGATCCGATCATCACCAGGGTCAGCATGTCGACCATGTCGGCGGTCAGGTCCTTCAGGCCGATGACCTGGATGGCCTCGCCGTCCCGGCCCAGGTTGCGGGCCAGGATCACCGGGGTCTCGGGCGGGCGGTGGGCGAGCAGGATGTCCCGCGCGGTTTCCAACTGCCAGCGCCGGCGCTTGGACACGGGATTGTAGAGGGCCATGACGAAATCGCCCTCGGCGGCGGCGGTCAGGCGCTTTTCGATGACCGCCCAGGGCGTCAGCAGATCCGACAGGGAGACCGCGCAGAAATCATGGCCCAGGGGGGCGCCGGCCCGCGCGGCGGCGGCCTGAAGGGCGCTGACCCCGGGCTCAACGGTGACGTTGATGCGGTTCCAGCGAGGATCGTCCTCGCGGTCGATCAGCTCCACCACCAGGGTCGCCAGCGCATAGACGCCGGGATCGCCGGAGCAGACCAGGGCGACCTGCCGGCCCTCGCCAGCGAGATCGAGGGCCTTGCGGGCGCGGGCCTCTTCCTCGGACAGGTCCGACGAATGCAGCGCCTTGCCTTCGCCAGCGGGCCCCAGCAGGTCGAGGTAGAGGCCGTAGCCGACCAGGTCCGTCGCCTCGGCCACGGCGCGGGACACGGCGGGCGTGCGCCACAGGGGCGTGCCCGGGCCGGTGCCGACCACGGTCAGCCGCCCCCCCGCGCGGCCCACGGCCCGCGCATCGATGGTGCCGGGCGACCGCGCGACGGCGCAAGTGGCGCGCTTGGACTTGGTCTTTTCCACGATCAACAGGGCGTCCGGCCCGGCGGCGGCGAGCGCCGCCCCTTCGGCGACGCCGTGGCAGCCGACTTCGTTGAACACGACGTCGGACGGATTGGCGAGGCGGGGTGTCAGGGCCTCCAACTGGCCTGCGTCGAAGAACCGCACGGGCACGCCCAGGGCGTCGCCGAGATCGTTCACCGCCGCTTCGTCCATCTTCACGTCGATGGAGGCGACGCAGGCGACGGCGCCCGCCGCCAGGCCGTGCTTCGCCAGGGTCTCGGTGACGAGGGCCTGGACCTCGGCCGGGTCCGCGTCCCGTTCGCAGCCGACGCCGACGGCCAGCACCGGCGGATGCAGGACGAGATCGTCGGTATCCCCCGGGGCGCGGTCGGTGACCAGGATGCCGGGCCCGGCCGCCGGGTCGATGGGCAGGCCGGCGTCCGTGAGCCAGCTTGCCTCACCGGCCTCGATCGTCAGGCGCACGGGCTCGCCCGCCAACAGGGCGGCGGCGACGGAAAGGGATTTCTTGCGGTTGGCCACGGTCCAGCCGGCGGGCGGATCGTCCACGCCGATGCCGTGGCGCAGGTCGCCCGTGGTCGTCACGGCGGCGCTGATGCCGAGCGCCTTGGCGATCTCGCGGGCCAGCACGTTGGCCCCCGAATGCCCGCCCAACAGCGGCACCACGGCGCTGCCGTCCTCGGCCACGGAAATCACCGGCGGCTCGGCGACCTTGTCAGCCAGCAGGGGCGCCAGGGCGCGGATCAGGATGCCCGAGGCGAAGACGCCGATCACCGGATGCCCGGCCTGGAACAGGCGGGCGGCGTGGGATGTGGTTTCGGCGAAGAAATCGTCGGCCTCGGCGACCCGGCCGACCCGGCCGTGGACCAGGGCGCCGGGGATCACGGATTGCAGGCGGCGGGCGAGCGCCGCCCCCGGCTGGGTCACGGCAAGGATGACGGGGGGTGTGGCGGTCATGTCCGGGGCTCCGCGGTTTCGACGTCCTCGGGCGAGCGCACCAGGATCATGGAGAAATAGGGCGCCGTGTCGGGGGCGTCGGCCAGCGCCATGACCTTCTGGTCGGCCATGGTCGCGCGCTCCACGTACTGCGCCCGGTCGAGCCGCCCCAGCTTTTCGATCACCGCCCGCACCTTGGGCAGGTGACGGCCGACCTTCATGATGGCGGCGGCTTCCGAATTGGCCAGGCGGGCTTCCAGGTCGGCTTCGTCCAGCGGCCCCGGGATCACCGTCAGCACCTGATTGCGCGACACCAGGGGAGCCCCCGCCACGGCGGCGCAGGCGGCCAGGGACGACACGCCGGGCACGACCTGGGTCGGATAGTCGCCCGCCAGGCGCAGGAACAGATACATGAACGAGCCGTAGAGGAAGGGATCGCCCTCGCACAGGATGGCAACGTCGCGCCCCGCCGCGAGATGGCCCGCGATCTCTGCGGCATACGTGTCATAGACGTCGTTGGCGGGAAAGCGGCCCGGCACCATGGGCGTGACGATGGCGATTTCCGTCTTGCCCGCCGGAATATGGGGGCCAGCGATGGCGCGGGCGAGGCTGTCCGTGCCCTCCGCCGCCGGATAGGCGATCACTGGCGCCTGGGCGATGATCTTCACCGCCTTCAATGTCAACAGGTCCGGGTCGCCTGGGCCGACGCCGACGCCATAGAGGGTGCCGGGGGCGGTCATGGCTTGGTCACCGCCCATTGCAGCACGTCCATCAGGGGGCGCATGCCGGTCAGGCCGCCGACCGCGTCGGCGCGGGCGACGGCGATGCGGGCGAGTTCGCCGCCGAGGGCGCGGTGGTGGCGGATCAGCGTTTCCTGGGCTTCCAGGGTCACGCCGTTGGCGACCAGGCGCCCGCCGGACCTGAGGGCCGCCAACGCGCCGTCGATCACCCCGGGCTGGGACAGCCCGCCGCCGACGAACACGGCATCGGGGGCGGGGCCCGCGTCGGCGAAGCACCCCGGGGCGTCGCCTTTGACGAGTTTCAGCTGCGGCACCCCCAGGTTCAAGGCGTTGGCTTCGATGTCGTCGAAGCGGGCGGGATCGCGTTCGATCGCGACGGCTTCCGTGCCCGCCGCCGCGCGCAGCCATTCGATGGCGACCGCGCCCGATCCGGCCCCCACGTCCCACAGCAATTGTCCCGGCAGGGGTTGCAGGCGGGCCAGGGTGGCGGCGCGCACCTCGCGCTTGGTGATCTTGCCGTCGTGGCGGAAGGCGGCTTCGGGCAGGCCCGGCGTTTCCGGCCAGATGGTGGCGCCCGGGCTCGGCCACAGGTGGAAGGCGATGACGTTCAGGTCCTTGACCCGGCGTCCTTCCCATTCCTCGGCCACGGTGTCGTAGCGGCCTTCGTCAGGTCCACCCATGTGTTCGAACACGGTCATCGGGCTTTCGCCGAACCCGCGATGACACAGAAGTTCGGCGGCACGGGCGGGGGTCTCGCCGTTGCGCGCCAGGATCAGCAGGCGCAGGCCCGGCAGCAGATGGCGGTTCAGGACCTCGACCGGGAAGGCATGGCAACTCACCGGGCGCACGGTTCCGTCGGCCAGTGACCAGCCCATGCGCGCGGCCAACAGGGCGAAGGCGCCGGGGGCGGGCAGGATGTCCATGGCATCGATGCCGAAGCGCGCGACCAGGCGCTTGCCGATCCCGAAGTTCAGTGGATCGCCCGAGGCCAGCACGCAAACGGGTTTGCCGGCGTGCCGGGCGATCGCTTCGATCCCCGCGTCCAGGCCGTCGCCCCAGGTCAGGCGCGGGCGGCCGTCGTCGGCCAGCTTGCCGAGATGGCGGTCGCCGCCGACCAGGACCTCGGCGGCGTCGATCCGCGCGCGCGCGCGGGCCCCCAGGCCGTCGAGCCCGTCCTCGCCGATGCCGACCACGGTGAGCCACCTATCCATGGGCCGCCTCCGCCTGTTCCGGAGCGGGACAAAGCGCGTTCACGGCGGCGGCGGCCAGCGCGCTGCCGCCCCGCCGCCCCGGCAGGGTCGCGAAGGGGATGCCGCCGGCGTGGTCGATCAAGGCCTGCTTGGATTCGGCGGCGCCGATGAAGCCGACGGGAAAGCCCAGGATCACGGCGGGACGGGGTGCGCCCTCGGCCAGCAGTTCCAACAACCGGAACAGGGCCGTCGGCGCGTTGCCGATGGCGACCACGGCCCCCGCCAGATGCGGCACCCAGGCGTCGACGGCGGCGGCGGAACGGGTGGTGCCCAGGTCCGCCGCGCGGTCCCGCACACCGTCGTCGTTCAGGGTGCAGATCAGGCGGTTGTCCGCGGGAAGGCGGGCGGCGATGACGCCGCGGGCGACCATTTCCGCGTCGACCAGGATGGGAGCACCCGCCGCAAGGGCGGCCTTGCCGGCCCCGGCCGGATCACCGGACAGCACGAGGTCCGCCGCGATCTCCGCCATGCCGCAGGCATGGATCAGGCGCACGGCCAGGGTGCGCTCCGCCCCCTGGAACCGCGACAGATCCGCCGCCGCCTCGATGGCGGCGAAGGAACGGCGGTAGATTTCCGCCGGGTCGCGGACGTAATCGAACATCGGGCCCCCGGTGTCAGGTGTCGGCGTCGTGGCGGTGGGGATGTTCGTGGCTGTGCCCATGATCGTGGGAGTGTCCATGGTCATGCCCATGGGAATGACCGTGACCATGATCGTGCCCGTGATGATGGCCGTGCTTGCCGTGATGGATGCCGTGGTCGGCGGCCCCGTGACCGTCCGTGCCGATGCCGACGACATGATGGTGGTGGCCGACCTGGGGCGCACCCTGGTCGTCCTCGTAGCCGATGATCTGTTCCCGGTACTTGCACAGCAGGCAGTTCATTTTGTTGTCGCCGTTCAGCGCTTCCTCGACCCGGTCGGCGAAGCAGTCGATCAGGTCTTCATGGTCGTTCAGGTAGGGCGCCTTGACGACATCGGTCTCGGGGTGTGCCGCAGCACACTCGTCGGCCCAGCGGTAGATGCGGTTGACCAGGATGCCGGTGAACAGGAAATAGGGGAACACGATGATACGCTTGAAACCGAGCTTCACCGCCTTGTTCAGGCCCTCGTCGACAAGCGGATAGGCGACGCCGGAATAGCTGACCTCGGCCCAGCCGAAATCCATGCCTTCCCACAGCATCCGCGCGACCTTGTTGACGTTGGAATTGGCATCCGAATCGTTGGTCCCGCGCCCGACCACCATCAGCAGGGTGTCCTTGCGGGCGATCTCGCCGCCGGCCGCGTTGGCGGCGGCCTCCGCCTCTTCGATACGGGTGCGGGCGGCGCGCAGCAGGCGGGCGTCGATCGCCAGTTCGCGCCCGAAACGCACGTCCAGGTCCGGATGGGCATGGGCGAAACTGTTGATTTCCGAGGGCAGGTCGTTCTTCACATGACCCGCCGCGAACAGCATGCCCGGCACGCAGATGATGCGGTTGACGCCCCGGTCCCGCAATTTATCCAGGCCCGTGCGGATCACCGGCGTGGCGAATTCCAGGAATCCGCTTTCCACGTCGTAATCGGGGAACCGCTTGGCCAAATGGCCCGCCAGGGTACCGAATTCGTCGACGGCCCCCTGGTCGCGGCTGCCGTGGCCGCAGATCATGATGCCGGTTTTTTGGGGTGTGTCAGTCATGTTGGGCATTCGCTTGGTCCTTGCCTTCGAGCGATCGCCGGCGCCATTGCCGACGGAATGGTCTGATCTTTCGCCGCCTGGTCATCGCCTCCGGGCGGGAAAGTGGGCCGACTATACAGATTTCAGGGTCAGGGGAAAGGGTGACGCCGCGTCAACCGGCGGGCACGGGCCGTTCGTCCGTCTCAACGGCTTCCGGGGCCGCCGGATTGCCGCCTTCCTGATCGGTTTCCGGAGAATCTTCTTCTGCCGGTTCTTCGGTTTCCGGCGGCTCGGGGGGCGGCAGGCCGGCCCGGCGTTCCAAATCCTGGGCGTCTTCCTCGCGCCCCAGGGCGCGCAGAGCAGCGGCCAGGTTGACCTGGCTGAGGGCGAGCGAGGCATCGCCCGGCATCAGGTGCTTTTCCTTGATCGCGACGGCGCGGCGGAACAGGGGTTCCGCCGCCTGGGTCTTGCCCCGGCGCCGGTAATAGAGGCCCAGGTTGTTGACCACGGCGGCGACGTTGAGGTGGTTATCGCCCCAGGCCGTCTCGTCGGCGGCAAGGGCGCGCTGGTAATACAGTTCCGCCGCCTTGGCGTCGCCGGCCAGATCGCTGGCCAGTCCCAGATTGTTGAGGATGCCGCCCAGGTCGGGATGGGCCTCGGCGCCGGATTTCTCGAGCAGGTCGAGGGCGGCGGCGAAATGCTTGCGCGCGGCTTTGTAGTCCTCCCGGCCGTGGGCCAACGCCCCCAGGCGGCCCAGACATTCGACCCGCAATTCCAGATCGTCTTCGGGCACGGCGTCGGTGGCCAGCCGGAACAGGGTCGCGGCTTCCTCCGCGTCGCCGCGCGCCGCCAGAAGGTCGCCCGCGACCAGGCGGGCCAGGGCCGCGGCGCGGCCATGAACGCCGGCGGTCCAGGCATGCTTGTGGCCAGTGGTGTCTTCTTCCTCGGCGGCGCGGATCAAAAGGTCCGTGCCGCGGACGATGTCGCCGGAGGCGATGGCGCCCCGGGCGTCATGCAGCAGTTTGGCCGCCGCCGGCGACCCGGCGCTGACGGTGCCGAGCCGCGCCCGCAAGTCGTCCAGTTCCCCGGCAAAGGAACGCAGCCGTCCGTCGCGTGCCTGATCGTCGACCCCCTGTTCGGCGAGAATTTCGGCGAGGCCCTGAATTTCCGGCGTGTCGGGCAGGGGGGTGGGTTCCATGGGTTCGGGCGCCATTGCGCCGGCCGGGGGCGTGTCCAACGCCGTCGGCTGACCGCGCAGGATGGGGTCGGGGCGGTCCAGGCGGTCACCGCCGTGAAGCCTGCGGCCGCCGAACAGCAGCACGCCGAGCAAAGCCAGCGCCCCCGCCCCGGCGGCGGCGAGCACCCAGGTCGGCATCGTCGCGACGGTTTCCACCAGCGGCACCCACAGGTCCGCGGTCGCGTTCAGAACCCCGTCACGGATCAGCACTAGGTCCGACAGAAACTGTTCCATGACCGGAAAAAATACCCGCCCATGCCTGATTTGCACAGGGGAATGGCCCAATCGCCCGCCTGCGGGGCGCTGGCCGGGGCCGAACGACGGCGATGCGGGGGGCAGGGCACCCTGGCCGCCCTGGCGATTCGCGGGGAGCGGCTTAGTCCGCCGGGCGGAAGGCCGGGTAATCGAAGGGCAGGGCGCCCATGCGCAACAGCGCCTGGCGGCGGGTGCGCTCGTCCTCGTCGTCGATGTTGCGCTGGACGAAGGTCTCGACCGTGTCGGCCAGGCCGTGCAGGGCGAGCAGGCGTTGAATCAGGTCGCGCTGGCCCAGGGCGGGATGGGTGCGGTCACGGGCCGGGATCTCGGCAAGGGGCACCGGACGCCCGTCGATGGCCAGGGCCCCCCGGGTGCAGATGTAGGCGCCGGCGCTGCGCACGGCGGGGCCGAATTCAACCTCGGCCTCCAGATCCGTAAGCTCGCCGAAGACGTAATTCCCGCGCGTGGTTTCCGTTGTGTGCATGTGGGCGAGCTGGGCCGGCGTCAGCCAGTTGACGAACAGCGACACCACGGTGCCGGGGGCGGGATGCAGGGTTGCGGGGACCGATCCGTAACCCGCGAAATGGGCGCAGTAGACGCTGTCGAAATGCTTCAGGTGGACGCGCACCACGGGCACGGCGCCGTCCTCCGGCCGGGAGAATTTCCAGGCCAGGGCCGAGGGCGCCTGGTTCGAGCCGCAGGCGATCACCGGCACGCGCCCGGCAAGGTCGCCGCCCGCCAATTCCATGAAATGGGCGTCGTTCTCGACCGCCTGGACATGGCCCGCGTGAATGACGAATGAACGGTCGGGCACGTCATAGGGGTAGGCCAGCGCCCGCGAGACGGAACGCGGGCGGACCGGGCGGGCGGGGGGTGGGGCGGGCTGGTTATTCAAGGTATTTGGAGATGTCCACGTCGTCGATCTGGTAGGGCTCAAGGAACCTGTCGGCGTATTCCTGGAACACGCCCGAGGTCAGGAACAGTTTGAACAACTCGCCGTCGATATGCGCGTCCTTTTTCATGAACGACATGATCTTGATGCTGTCCGACAACTTTTTGGGATCCTTGTAGGGGCGGTCGGCGGCGGTCAGGGCCTCGAAGATATCGGCGATCGCCATGATGCGCGCCGGCACGGACATGTCTTCCTCGGTCAACTTTCGGGGATAACCCGTGCCGTCCATTTTTTCGTGGTGGCCGCCGGCGTACTCGGGCACCCGCTTCAGGTGCTTGGGGAACGGCAGCTGCTCCAGCATGATGATGGTCTGCACGATGTGGTCGTTGATCTTGAAGCGCTCTTCCTCGGTCAGGGTGCCGCGGGCGATGCACAGGTTGTAGATTTCGCCGAAATTGTACTTGTGCTCGGGGATGTTCAGCTTGAACCCGAAGGGGTTGTCGGGCTGGGCGGCGGGCTCGAGCGCGTCGCGGTAGACCACATGGTCGTCGCGGTCCGCCAAAAGGTTTTCCTTGGCCGGCACCGGCACCGGCGGGGTGCGGTCCTTGCGCTTGCGTTCCTCGAAGGACAGGCCCAGGCGGTCGTTCAGGGTGCGGGTCCATTGGACCTTGCCGATTTCGCGGATGCGTTCCTGGTCCTCGGGCGCCATGAACTCGTCGCCCACGTTGGCCTTGGCGACGAATTCCCAGTCCGCGTCGATCTTGGCCAGGGTCGCGTCCAGTTCGGCCTTCAGCGCGTCTGGGTCGCCCCGGCCCTCGATCAGCGCCTTGTAGTACTCGATCTCGGCCTCGCGCTTGACCACCTCGAAGCGCATGCGCACCTCGTGGACGCGGTTGTAGATGGTTTCCAGCTTCACGGCCTTGTCGACGACGTATTCCGGCGTCGTGACCTTGCCGCAGTCGTGCAACCACGCCCCGATGTGCAGCTCGTACCACTGCTCTTCGGTCAGGTCGAAATCCTTGAACGGGCCGTCCTTGTCGTCGCAGGCGGCCTTGGCCAGCATCTTGGTCAGTTCGGGCACGCGCTGGCAGTGGCCGCCGGTATAGGGCGACTTGGCGTCGATCGCCGACGCGATCAGCTCGATAAAGCTTTCCAAAAGCTTGCGCTGGCTTTCCAGCAGCTGCTGGTTGTCGAGCGCCACGGCGGCCTGGGAGGCCAGGGCCTCGACCAGGGGCTGGATTTGCTTGGAGAACTCGATCACCGTGCCCGACGGGTCGGTGGCGTTGAGCAGCTGGATGACGCCGATGATTTCGTCCTGGCTGTTCTTCAGGGGCACGGTGAGGAACGACTTGGACCGGTAGCCCGTGCCCTCGTCGAACTTCTTGGTCCCGGAAAAGTCGAAATTCTCCGCCTCGTAGGCGTCCTTAATATTGATCGATTCGCCGGTCAGGGCGCAGTAGCTGGCGATGTTTTTTTCGTTCGGCTGGCCCGTTTCTGGATCGAACAGGCGGATCGGCGGAAAGGTGATGTCCTTGCCCGTGGTGCCGCCGAGCGCGATCTTGAGGGAATCGGTGCGCATGATCTCGAACTTCAGCGCGTCCTCGTCCGTCTTGATGTAAAGGGTCCCGCCGTCGGCCGAGGTCAGGTCCTTGGCCTCCAAAAGAATCTTTTCCATCAATCGGTTGATGTCGCGTTCGGCGGACAGCGCGATGCCGATGTCGATCAGGCGCTGAAAATTCTTCAGCGCCGGATCGGTCTGCGCCGTCATTGCGTCACCGGACATGTTTCACCAATGAGGTCTTCAACTTCCCGCCGTGCCTTGGAGCCGTTCCGGCCTCTCCAACCGGAATTCCCTCGAAATCCTAAACCGTCGATGTTTTACAGGGTGTTAATGTCATCGATCAGCTTTGGAAAGGGTATCCGCCTTTGCCCCCCGTGACAACTCAACGCGGCCCGATGGGTAATTGGGGGCGGGCCGGGCATTTTCACCTTTTGCCCAATGGATTCAGCCGCTAACGTCGGGCCCCGCGCCGGAAAACCCTTTCGGCGGCCAAGGAACCACACATGGCCTATGCCTCGCTCAGGGATTTCATCTTCAACCGGCTGGAGCCGGCGGGCCGCCTCGTGCGCGTCACGGCCCCCGTGTCGCCGGAATTGGAGATGACGGAAATCCAGACCCGCCTGATCGCCGAGGGCGGCCCGGCCGTCTTGTTCGAGAACGTCGTGGGAGCCGGCGGCAAGCCCTACGGCATGCCGGTGCTGGTCAATCTGTTCGGCACGGTGGAACGGGTCGCCTGGGGCATGGAACGCGAGCCGGCGGAACTGCGCGAGGTCGGCGAGACGCTGGCCTTCCTGCGTCAGCCGGAGCCGCCGGAAAATTTGCGTCAGGCCATGGACATGCTGCCGCTGCTCAAGACCATGGTCGCCATGAAGCCGAAAACGGTGAAATCGGCGCCGTGCCAGGAAATCGTCCTCAAGGGCGACGACATCGATCTGTCCGCCCTGCCGATTCAGACCTGCTGGCCGGGCGAGCCCGCACCCCTCATCACTTGGCCGCTGGTCGTGACCCAGGGGCCCCAGGCCGGGCAGAAGGGTGGCGACAAGCGCGACGGTTTCAACCTCGGCATCTACCGCATGCAGGTGACGGGCCGCAACACCACGCTGATGCGCTGGCTCAAGCACCGGGGTGGGGCGCAGCATCATGCCCGCTGGAAGGAAACCCGGCCCGAACCGCTGCCCGCCGCCGCCGTCATCGGCGCCGATCCGGGCACCATCCTGGCCGCCGTCACGCCGGTGCCGGACACCCTGTCCGAATACCAGTTCGCCGGCATGCTGCGCGGCAAGCGGGTCGATCTGGTCGACTGCAAGACGGTGCCGCTCAAGGTTCCGGCCGAGGCCGAAATCGTCATCGAGGGCCATGTCTCGCTCGAGGATTACAGCGACGAAGGACCCTACGGCGACCACACTGGCTACTACAACTCGGTGGAGCCGTTCCCCGTGTTCACGGTCTCGGCCATCACCATGCGCCGCGACCCGATTTATCTGTCGACCTACACCGGCCGGCCGCCGGACGAACCCTCGATCCTGGGCGAGGGGCTGAACGAGGTCTTCGTGCCGCTGTTCCGCCAGCAGTTTCCGGAAGTGGTCGATTTCTGGCTGCCGCCCGAGGCCTGCTCCTACCGCGTCGCCGTGGTCTCCATGAAGAAGGCCTACGCCGGTCACGCCAAGCGGATCATGATGGGCGTATGGTCCTACCTGCGCCAGTTCACCTACACCAAGTTCGTCATCGTGGTGGACGAAGACATCAATGCGCGCGACTGGAACGACGTGATCTGGGCGATCTCGACCAACGTCGATCCCGCCCGCGACGTGACGATGATCGAGCACACGCCGATCGATTACCTGGACTTCGCCTCGCCGGAACCCGGCCTGGGCAGCAAGATGGGGATCGACGCGACGGCCAAGATGGGGGCGGAAACGCGGCGCGAATGGGGCCGCAAGATTCGCATGTCGGACGACGTGATCGACGAGGTCACCCGCAAGTGGGCCGATTACGGTCTGCCCGGATCGGGCAGGCCGATCTGGAAATAGGCCTCAGCAGGCGTCGGCGTAGCTGAAATACATGTCCCGCGTTTCCCGGAACATCGGGCCTCGGGGCAGGGCGCGGCCGTCCAGTTGCGTGCAGGGCACGACCTTGGAATAGTTGCCGGTGGCGAACAGTTCGTCCGCTTCGGTCAGGTCGTCATAGGTGATCCGCCGTTCCACGACCTCGACCCCCGCCTCGCGCAGAAGCTGGATCACGCGTTGGCGGGTGATGCCGTTGAGAAACGTGCCGTTGATTTCCGGCGTGTGCACGACGCCGTCCTTCACCATGAACAGGTTGGCCGACGAGAATTCCGCCACGTCGCCGTCCGGGTCCAGCATCACGCCCGTGTCGAACCCGCGCCCGTTGGCGTCGGCGACGGCGCGCGACACGTTGGGGTACAGGCAGGCGGCCTTGGCCTCGGTCGGCGCCATGTCGGCGGCCGGGCGGCGGAACGGCGACAGGCAGGCCTTGAAGCCGGTCGGCTCGGGCAGGGCCGCCTCTTCCACGGTCAGCACGAAATGGGTCGAGTCCGGGTCGGGCACGACGAAACCGCCCGAGGCGTAGAACAGCGGGCAGATGTAAAGCTCGGCGTCGTCGGGGAATTTCTGGATGCCCTCGCGGGACAGGTCGACGATGTCTTCCGTCGTCACGTCCGGGGCCATGCCCATGATGCGGGCCGACCGGATGGCGCGCGCGCAATGGGCCTCCAGGTCGGGCACCTTGCCGGCCATGGACCGGGCTCCGTCGAACACGGCCGATCCCAGCCACATGGCGTGATCGGTTGCCTTGGCGACGGCGGGCTCGTCGTCATGCCATTCGCCGTCGATCCAACTGATGGCGTTGCCGCCCCTGCTTTGTCCGTATTTCATGGCATCGGCCTTTCAAAACTCCCAAAGCCAGCGCCACTCCCTTCGCATGTGCAGCATAGCCCCTGGAGGCCGAAAGGCCAAGGGTAGGGCGGAAAATCAAGTCATTACAGTTCTTTGCGGTGGAATTCCGACGTGTGGCGGAAAAGTTATCCCGGGGCGCGGCGGCCTTACTGGCTGGCCCAGACCACGCGGGAAATCCATTCGACCTGGGTCAGGTCGAGGGAGCGGTCTTCGTGCGCCGGGTTCAAGGATTGCAGGTCGATGTGGCGCGCCGTGCGGCGGATCAGCACCTTGGCCATGACCTCGCCCTCCGTGGTCTTGACGACGACGCGGTCGCCGCGCCGGACCGAGGCATGGGGGGCGACGATGATGGTGTCGCCGTCGCGGAACACGGGCTCCATGCTGTCGCCGTTGATTTCCAGGGCGAAGGTGTTGGGATCGTTCAGGCCGGGGAAGGGGATTTCATCCCAGCCGCCGCCCACGGGATAGCCGGCATCGTCGAAAAAGCCCGAGTTGCCCGCCTGGGCGAAGCCGATCAGCGGCACATTGCGGTAGACGCCGCCGCCTTCGGTTTCGTCCACGTAGGACACCCATTCCGACAGGCTGGCCCCCGTGGCCTGCAAGATCTTGGCGATGCTTTCCGTCGACGGCCAGCGCAGCTTGCCGTCGCGCGTCGTGCGCTTGCTTTTGTTGAAGGTGGTCGGATCCAGGCCGGCCTTGCGCGCAAGACCGGAGGTCGACAGGCCGTGTTCGCGGGCCAGCCGGTCAACTGCATGCCATACGCTTGAATGCCGCAACATGGGAACATTGTCTTACAATTCGTGGGTAATTTCCATAGAGAATCGTCACGGCAGGCCGTTTTGCATCTGGAATGGGTGGATTGTATAAATAGGAAAATCAACCTCAAAAATCGTTGACATGGGAATTTTAGGCTGGTTATCTGTATTTGTTCTTGAAATGTTCTGTTCGTTTCAAGCCACAAGGAGGCCGATCCCGTGAAACGCAAACGCTATTTTCCGCGTCCCCAGTCCGCCGGTGCGGTTCGGCCCTTCGACACGGCGGAAGAGGCCTGGTTCTGGTTCATGCGGGCCCATCGGGCGCGGCGCGACGGCCAGCGGTTCGAGGCCGGCGGCGGCATGGCCCGGCCGTGCGAAGCCGATGACGTCTATCTTGCCGCCGTATCCTTGGTGCGGGCGCGGGTGCTGAAGGGCCTGCATCTGCGCACGTTGTTGGAATTCGGTGCCCGCGACCGCCCCCCCGACGCCCGCCTGCGTGACGAGGCCTGGCCCGCCCGTCTGTGGGACGAGGCGCTTGACCGCATGGCGACGGTGCTGCGCCGCAAGGGCATCCTGGCATGAGCGACGACGAGGCCCTGGCCGGACCGGACTTGGCCGTGGTCGCCTTTACCGGGCGGGCGACCCTGCCTTGGTTGCGCCTGCTGAAACCCGGGTTCCGCCATTGCTTCGTGCTGCTGCGCACGCGGGGCAACTGGCTTTATTACGACCCCATGGCGCATTACACCTTCGCCTCGGCGATCGGCGCCTATCCGCTGCTGGGCCTGCTGCGCGTGTTTCGCCGGCGGGGTTGCCGCCTGCGTCTGGCGCGGCCAAGGGTGCCGCCGCCCCGTGCCCAGGCCTGGCGGCCCTATACCTGTGTCGAGGCGGTCAAGCGCGTGCTCGGCCTGCGGGAGCCCTGGGTGCTGACACCCTGGCAGTTGTACCGGCGTTTGGGCAGGCGGACCCAAGGTGATGTATGATCCGCAGGGGGGTGGATAGGCCCGGTCGTTCCCGGGGTGGATGAAACCGTCATGGCCCTTGTCACCGAACCGGAAAGCAAGGATGCCCGCGCCGTGCGCGCCGCGGCCGCCGTCTTGCGCATCAGCGAATACGATCTGTTCCGCCTGGCCTTCGAACGCTGGAGCGGGCGCCCGGCCGACGACCGGGATATGGAGCCCGTGTTCGTCGCCTTCCTGTTCGACCACGGCATGCCTCATTGGGTGCGGCACTTCGCCCGCCGGGTGCTGGACGCGGCCGAGGCCGGAACCCTCGACCGCGCGGACCTGGGGGCGGACCGCTACAAGCGGGTGGTGCCGCTCCATCCCAGGGCGGCGCGCCCGCCGCTCTCCGTCACCGTGATGATGATCGCGCTTTATGTTCTGGGGGCCGCCGCGATTCATTACCGGGTCGAATTGAAGGCCGATATCTGCGCAATGCTTCGCCACGGCGGCTGGCCCGCCTTTATCGCCGCCGCCCTGATCGAGGGCGAGGACGCGGTCTGTGGTCCCGGGTGGAAAGGGGAAGGGAAGAAGGTCAGCCCGCCGGCGCCAACAGGCGCCCCGCGATGATGGCGGCCAGCACGATCAACCCGAAATCCCGGTTGGATTTGAACCGCGCGAGGCAGATCTTGGCGTCGTCCAGATCGAGGCTGCGAACCTGCCAGGTAAGATGCAGCGCCGCCACGGCCAGGCCCGCGAAATAAACCGGGTGCAGGGCCGCGTGTATGCCCGCCGCCGCCAGCAGGGTGATCGTGCCACCGTAGAACGCGGCCAGCCAAGGCCCGGTCGCATCGCCGAACTTGAGCGCCGTCGATTTGACGCCGACCAGGACGTCGTCTTCCTTGTCCTGATGGGCGTAGATCGTGTCGTAGCCCATCGTCCACAGCAGGCCCGCGGCGTAAAGCAGCACCGCCGGCGCCTCCAGCCCCCCCGTCACCGCCGCCCAGCCGACCAGGGCCCCCCAGTTGAAGGTCAGGCCCAACACGAACTGGGGCCAATAGGTGACCCGCTTGGCGAAGGGATAGAGGGCGACCAGGGCGAGCGACGACGCCCCCAGAATCACGGTGTAGGTGTTGAACTGCAGCAGCACCGCGAGCCCGATGCCGAGCTGCAACGCCAGGAAGGCGAGGGCCTGGACGACCGAAACCTGGCCGGACGTGATGGGCCGATCGGCCGTGCGCGCGACCTTTTTGTCGATATCCCGGTCGGCGATGTCGTTGATGGTGCAGCCCGCCCCCCGCATGACCAGGGCCCCCACGGCGAACAGGGCCATGAACCAGGGGTCGGGCCAACCGGGCGATGCCATCGCCGTCGCCCACCAGCAGGGCAGCAGCAACAGCCAGGTGCCGATGGGCCGGTCCAGGCGCGCGAGGCGCAGGTAAGGCCGCACTCCGGCCCCCGGGACCCGGTCGATCCAGCTTTGCAGCGGAATGTCCGAGGCCGAAACTTGTTGTCGTTCATCCATGGCCTCAAGTAATAGGGGCGGAACCCGAGACATTCAAAGGGGAAAAGCGCCATGGCGGCTGGGATCCGCCTTTACGTCGACGGCGCCCTTGGCGAGGGCGCGCTGGTCGCGGCCACGGCCGATCAGGCCCATTACCTGGGCCGGGTCATGCGCCTGGGCGTGGGCGATCCGGTCCTGTTGTTCAACGGCCGTGACGGCGAATGGCGGGCCGAGATCGCGCGCATGGACAAGCGCGCGGCCGAGATGATCATCCGGGAAAAAACCCGGGATCAGTCCGAGTCCCCGGGCCCGTGGCTCGCCTTCGCGCCCGTGAAGAAGACCGGCACCGATTTTATCGTTCAAAAGGCGACGGAACTGGGGGCATCGCGGCTGCTGCCCGTCGTCACGGCCAATACCCAGACCGGGCGCACGAATACGGAGCGTCTCCGCGCCCAGGCTGTCGAGGCGGCGGAACAGTGCGAACGCCTGTCCGTGCCGGACGTTTCCGACATGATCGACCTCGATGCCCTGCTGGCCGATTGGCCCCGGGACCGCCCTCTGTTCGTTCTGGACGAGACCGGCGGCGGCGCGTCCCTTGCCGCCGTTGCCGGGACGGCGGGTGCGGCGGTCGGATTTTTGGTCGGCCCGGAAGGCGGCTTTCAGGCGCGGGAACTTGACAGGTTTGCTAAGCTTCCCTTCATCACCCCGGTAACGCTGGGTCCCCGCATCCTGCGCGCCGAAACGGCCTGCCTTGCCGCACTTGCCGTATGGCAGGCGGTTGTAGGCGACTGGACCTGACCAAATATAGGAACGGCAACCCTTGATCTTCCTTCCGCCCGTTCCCTCCAACGACGAAAGACCCGGCCATGGCCAATGACAGTTCTCCGAAGTCCCAGCCCATCACCGACAAGGCCACCCTGGTCGAATACCTGGCAGCGGGCTGCAAGCCCGCGCGCGATTGGCGCATCGGCACGGAACACGAAAAATTCGCCTACGACCTGAAGACCCTGCGCCCGTTGACCTATGACGGAACGCCGGGCGTGCGCCAGATGCTCGACGCCTTGACCCGCTTCGGCTGGACCCCGGTGCTGGAGAACGGCAACGTCATCGCCCTGTCGAAGCCGGACCGCAGTTCGATCTCGCTGGAACCGGCGGGGCAGCTCGAATTGTCGGGCGCACCCGTGGAAACCATTCACCAGACCTGCAGCGAAGTGACCGAGCATCTGAAACAGGTGAAGACCGTGGCCGGCGAGCTCGGCATCGGGTTTCTGGGCCTGGGCTATAACCCCAAATGGACGCGCGAAGACATGCCCTGGATGCCCAAGGGCCGTTACGCGATCATGCGGGAATACATGCCGACCAAGGGCTCCCTGGGGCTTGAGATGATGCAGTCGACCTGCACCGTGCAGGTCAACCTGGATTTCAATTCCGAGGCGGTGATGCGCCAGATGTTCCGCGTCGCCCTGGCGTTGCAACCGATCGCCACGGCGCTGTGGGCCAATTCGCCGTTCCGCCACGGCAAGCCCAACGGCTTCCTGTCCTACCGTTCGCACATCTGGACCGACGTCGACCCGGACCGCTGCGGCACCCTGCCCTTCGTGTTCGAGGACGGCTTCGGCTTCGAACAATACGTCGATTACGTCCTCGACGTGCCCATGTACTTCGTCTACCGCGACGGCAATTACATCAACGCCGCCGGGCAGTCGTTCCGAGATTTCATGGCGGGCCGGCTGCCGGCCCTGCCGGGCGAACTGCCGACCATGAAGGACTGGGAAGACCACATGACCACGGCCTTCCCCGAGGTGCGGCTCAAGACCTTCCTGGAAATGCGGGGTGCGGACGGCGGGCCCTGGGCCCGGCTGTGCGCGCTCTCGGCCTTCTGGGTCGGGCTGCTGTACGATACCGAAGCCCGCGACGCCGCCTGGGATCTGGTCAAGGACTGGACCGAGGACGAACGCGAGGCGATGCGCCGGGACGTGCCCCGCACGGCGCTCAAGACCCCGTTTCGCGATCGCCAGGTCAAGGACATCGCCTGCGAGGCGCTGTGCATCGCCCGCCAGGGGCTGAAGAACCGGGCGCGGCTCGACGCCGTGGGGCTGGACGAAAGCCATTTCCTGAAGCCCATGCACCAGATCTGTGATTCCGGCATGACTCCGGCCGAGGAGCTGCTGGTCGCTTACGAACGCCGCTGGAAGGGCAACATCGACCCCGTGTTCACGGAGTACGCCTACTAACTTTGCTTGCCCCCGGGCCGGGCGCGGGGTTAGGTTCCCGCTCCATTTCAGACCCGAAGAGCCCGAATCATGACCGATCTGCGCGAAATCGCCGAAAACGCCAATGCCTGGCCCTTCGCCGAGGCCCGCGAGCTGTTGAAGCAGCTCGGCGGCAAGCTGCCGGAAAAAGGTTATGTGCTGTTCGAAACGGGCTACGGCCCCTCGGGCCTGCCGCATATCGGGACCTTCGGCGAGGTCGCGCGCACGACCATGGTGCGCCACGCCTTCGAAACGTTGACCGGCATGCCGACCAGGCTGTTCGCGTTCTCGGACGACATGGACGGGCTGCGCAAGGTGCCGGAAAACCTGCCCAACCAGGACATGCTGGCGGAAAACCTGGGCAAGCCGCTGACCTCGATCCCCGATCCCTTCGGCACCCACGAAAGCATGGGTCATCACAACAACGCGCGGCTGCGCGCGTTCCTCGACGGCTTCGGCTTCGACTACGAATTCAAAAGCTCGACCGAGTGCTACAAGGCCGGCGAGTTCGACGCCACGCTGCTGACCCTGCTGCAACGCTATGACGCGGTGATGAAGGTCATCATCCCGACGCTCGGCGAGGAACGGCGCGTGACCTATAGCCCCTTCCTGCCGGTCTGCCCCAAGACCGGGCGCGTGCTGCTGGCCCCCGTGCTGGAAACCAACCCGGACGCCGGCACCATCGTCTACGAGAACGAGGACGGCGAAAAGGTCGAAACCCCCGTCACCGGCGGCCATTGCAAATTGCAGTGGAAGCCCGACTGGGCCATGCGCTGGACGGCGCTCGGCGTCGATTACGAAATGTCCGGCAAGGACCTGATCGAATCCGTGAAGCAGTCGGGCGCCATCTGCCGCATCCTGGGCGGCAAGCCGCCCAAGGGCTTCACTTACGAGCTGTTCCTCGACGAGAACGGCGAGAAGATTTCCAAGTCCCGCGGCAACGGCCTGACCATGGAAGAATGGCTCGCCTACGCGCCGCCGGAAAGCCTGTCCCTGTTCATGTTCCAGAAGCCGAAGACGGCGAAACGCCTGCACTTCGACGTGATCCCGAAGAACGTCGACGACTATCTGTCGCACCTCTCGGCCTATCCCGATCAGGACGCCGCGCAGAAGCTCGCCAATCCGGTCTGGCACATCCATTCCGGCAATCCGCCGACCCCCCAGGCGGCGCTCAGCTATTCGATCCTACTCAATCTGGCCGGTGTCTGCGGGACCGAGGACAAGTCCGTCCTCTGGCATTTCATCTCGCGCTACCGCCCGGACCTGACGGCCGAAACCGCCCCCTTCATCGACGGGCTGGTCGGCACGGCCATCGCCTACTACCGGGATTTCATCAAGCCGGCCAAGGTCTACCGTGCGCCGACGGATGCCGAACGCGCCGCCCTCCAAGACCTTGCCGACACCCTCAAGGGCATGGACGCGACGTCGGAGGCCGAGGAGTTGCAGACCCAGGTCTACGAGGTCGGCAAGCGCCACGGTTTCGAGAACCTGCGTGACTGGTTCAAGGCGCTTTATGAAATCCTGCTGGGCCAGTCCCAGGGCCCGCGCATGGGTTCCTTCATCGCCCTTTACGGCGTCAACGAGACCGTCGCCCTGATCGACCGGGCGCTGGCGGGCGAGGACCTGGCGCAAAGCGCCTGACGTTCGGGGTCTTCCGGCAAGGAAATCCGCTGCGGCGGTCACGGTTTTTCCAATGGCGAAAAGGCTTTATCCGTAATGTAGGAATAAAATCTTGATTTCGCCGACAAAACTGTCTATGTCTGATGCGTCCGATCGGGGGACGTGCGGCCGCGGCGCCTCGTCCGCGATCTTGGCCCTGCCCTGGAAATTCAGACTCCCAGAAACATCGACGCCGTCGCCAGGAATCCACTCATCAGGATTGTGAACAACGTCGGCAGGAACACGGCGAGGAAAAGAGACGTCCGCCTCGCATCCGGGAACAGGGCCAGGATTTTCCAACGCAGTGCCCCCTCGGCGCAGGCGAAGGCAATGGCCGTCCAAACCGCGAGCGCCAAAAGCGGGTTATCCGACAACAAGGAAAACACCGGGCTCAAGCCGACCGCGATCAGGGTGATCGGCAGGGTAATGATCAACTCGATCAGCAGGATATCCCGAAGCCGGGTCACGACGGGCGGTCGCACGGCGATGTCGAGAAACGCCACCTTGGCGATCAACCCGCCAACGATCGTCCATAGATAGACCGGCGACGCGACAATCGCCAAGGCGACCGGCTTGGGCAGGCTTTCAATGAACGCCACCACGCCGGCGGGCAGCCGGAATGCCTGAATGGCATCGGCGAACGTAAACGCAAGAACGGGTAGCCCCAGCAAATAGGCGATCATGATCGTCAGGCCGGTTACGCCCAACTTGCGGTCCTTCCACATCCGTAACACCTCCACACGCCGTATCGAATGTTCGTTCTGAAATGCACTTTAAAGGAGCATATCCATGGAGCCTGGAATTTACCTAGAACTTACGCCCGCTCAATCGAGCGGGATTAATCTTTGGGACGACAAGCATGCCTATCTCGTCTACCGCAAGGCGAACGGCGACACGGAAGTGATCCGTGGCGGACCCGGATTCCGTTCGGCTTCGAGGGGCCGTAACGGCGGCTTGGCCATTCAGGTAGAAGTGGCCAATCCCAGGGCCCGCGAATGGGCTCCTTCATCGCGCTTTACGACATGAATGAAACGGTGGCGCTGATCGACCGGGCGCTCAAGGGCGAGGACCTGGCGCAGAGCGCCTGATCCTCGCCGTTTGTATTTGCGTTAACGCAAGAGACCACCCAGTCGAACATTGTTGCGCCAGTGGAGTGGACGAAGATTACTCACGTCATTTGAGCCGCCTTCAGAAGCCGGGATGGGGTGGTGATCGAATTCCCACCCGTACTCGGAGTCACGATTTCCATAGTCGGGAAACGATATCCAAGAACCAAGGTCATCTTTACGAAATATGGTGCTGTCGTACCCTTGAATAGGATCGGCCTTCACCCAAACTTGGATTTTCTTATGTTCGTCGGCTTGGTTGCCCAACAAATATGATGCTAGTGTGCTCATCGAAATATACCTCGTAGCTACCTAGTAGTTGCGTCTTCAAGGATGCTCGGCAGCGACTTTCCAGGGTTGTGCCGGGCATCTTTGCGTGAGGGGCTAGAATACTACAAAGCGCGGTTCAGCAACAAGGAATGTTCCCGTTATGTTTCCGCGGGTTATGCACCGATTCACCCACATTTAGCGGGTAAAATGTGAACAACGGCCCTTATTTAGAGAAAATGAGACTTTAGGGTTACGCCCCGGTCCCGCCGACGGTCAGCTGATTGACCAGCAGCGTCGGCTGGCCGACGCCCACGGGCACGCCCTGGCCGTCCTTGCCGCAGGTGCCGATGCCCGGGTCCATTTCCATGTCGTTGCCGACCATGCCGACGTGGTTCAGCACGTCCTTGCCGTCGCCGATCAGGGTTGCCCCTTTCAGGGGCCGGCCGATCTTGCCGTTCTCGATCTCGTAGGCTTCCGTGCAGGAGAACACGAACTTGCCCGACGTGATGTCGACCTGGCCGCCGCCGAAGGACACGGCGTAAACGCCTTTCTTCACGGAGGCGAGAATTTCCTTGGGGTCCTTGTCGCCGCCCAGCATGTAGGTGTTGGTCATGCGGGGCAGGGGCTGGTGGGCGTAGCTTTGGCGCCGCCCGTTGCCCGTGGGCGCCATGCCCATGAGCCGCGCGTTGGTGCGGTCCTGCATGTAGCCCTTGAGGATGCCGTCCTCGATCAGCACGGTGTTCTCGGCCGGCGTGCCCTCGTCGTCGATGGTCAGTGAGCCGCGCCGGTCCTGTATCGTGCCGTCGTCGACCACGGTGACGCCCTTGGCGGCCACGCGCTCGCCCATCAGGCCGGAAAACACCGACGTCTTCTTGCGGTTGAAGTCGCCTTCCAGCCCATGGCCGATGGCTTCGTGTAAAAGGATGCCGGGCCAGCCCGGACCGAGCACCACGGGCACCTCGCCCGCCGGGGCGGGAACGGATTGCAGATTGACCTCGGCCTGGCGAAAGGCCTCGTCGACCACGGCCTTCCAGCTGGCCGCGTCCATGTAGCGTTCGTAGGTCACGCGCCCGCCGACGCCGTAGCCGCCGGTTTCCATGCGCCCGTCCTGTTCCAGCACGACCGAGACGTTCATGCGCACCAGGGGGCGGATGTCGGCGACCCGATGGCCGCCCGAACGCAGAATCTGCACCGCCTGCCAGTTGCCGAGGATCGACGCCGAGACCTGGCGCACGCGGGCATCCTTGCCCCGGGCATAGGTGTCGATGGCGCGGAGCAGGTCGACCTTTTCCTGGAAGTCGACGAGTGCCAAGGGATTGTCTTCCATGTACAGCGCCCGGTTGGTGCCGTTGGGGGCGGCGGCCAGGCTGCCCGTATGACCCCGGCGCACGGCCTTCACCGTTTCCCCGGCGCGGCCGATGGCGGCCTCCGACAGTTCCGAGGCGTGGGAATAGCCGGTGCTTTCGCCCGCGATGGCGCGCAGGCCGAAGCCCTGGGCGGTGTCGAAGCTGGCGGTCTTGATCTGCCCGTCGTCGAGCACCAGGCTTTCCGATTGCCGGTATTCCAGGAACAATTCCCCGTCGTCCATGCCGGTCAGGGCATTGTCGAGCAGGCCCTGCACGCGGCCCCGGTCCATGCCGGTACGGTTGAAGAACAGGTCGTCGGTGGCGGCAAGATCGGTCATGGCATCCCTTAGGGTTAAACGGCGGGGCTAAGCGGCGGCGTTGAAATTTAATGGGCGCGAAACGCCCTTGTCCTGGTTATATAGGGGCCGTTGAAGGCATTTTCGAGTATACGGGTGACCATGTTCAAGGAACATCCCCTGCGCCGCGCCCTCGCGGAAGAAATTCATGCCCGCCCCCCGGCGGACCTGACGGCCCCCGTGCAGGTCTCGCATATCGCCCTGATTTCGGGCGAGGACGGCATGGCGCCCCACGTCGCCCATCTGGAAGCGCTCTGCAAGCACTTCCGGGTCTCCCCGCCGTCGGCGGACGCGACCCATTTTTCGGCCGAACTGGGCGAGATCGGCCTGAAGTGGGAACGCCATACGGAATTCTCCACCTTCACCATCATCCGCCCGGGCGCCTTCGCCCAGCCGTTCAAGGGCACGGCCGTGGATGGCCTGCCCAAGGACTGGCTGACGAACCTGCCGGGCCGGGTCATCGCCGCCTGCCACGTGGCGGTGGAAACGGGCCAGGGCAGCCACCGCACGCCCTCCGACCTGGCCGGTCTGTTCGACAACAACCCGTTGAACGGCTCCATCGTGTCCGGCGGCAACGCCTGGCTGTGGACGGATTTCCAGCTTCATGCGGACGGCTTCACCCGGTTTTTGTTCAACGTCGGCGAAATCACGCCGCCGACCCTGGGCCGCCTGATCCAGCGCATGCTGGAAATCGAGACCTACCGCATGATGGCCATGCTGGCCTTTCCGCTCGCCAAGGAATCGCGCCCGCGCCTGACCGCCGTGGAAACCAAGCTAGGCGGCATCATCGCGCGGCTCGGCACCCGCGAGGCGGTCGAGGACGAACGCCAGCTGCTCGACGATCTGTCGGCGCTGGCGGCCGAGACCGAGGCCGTCAACGTGGCGACCGCCTACCGCTTCGCCGCCGCCCGCGCCTATCACGAACTGATCAAGCGGCGCATGGCGTCGATGCGGGAAGAGCGCATGGAAGGCGTGCCGCCAGCCATGGACTTTCTCGACCGCCGCTTCGCGCCGGCCATGGAATCCTGCGAAAACCTGGCGACGCGGGTGGAAAGCCTGTCGGGGCGCATCTCGCGCGCGACCTCGCTGCTGCGGACCCGGGTCGACGTGGCGTTGGAAGCCCAGAACCGCGATCTCCTGGAATCCATGAACCGCCGCGCGCGGCTGCAACTGCGCCTGCAGGAAACGGTCGAGGGCCTGTCCGTCGTCGCCATCAGCTACTATCTGCTGTCGCTCATTTCCTACCTGGCCAAGGGGGCGAAGACGGCGGGCCTGTCGCATTTTGATCCCTATGTCGTCGTCCTGGCCGCCTTCGTGCCCGTGGTCGCCGGCATATGGTTCGGCGTTAAGCGCATGCGCCGGGTGATTTCAAAATCGGCGGACGGAAAGCCGACGCCGGACCTTTAACCGGCCGCAAACGGTATATTTACAGACGACGTTCGACCGTGCTGCGCAAGGCTGCTCAGTGCGCGGCCGCGAAATCCGCCAGCAGTTGCTCGAACTCCTCCGGCGGGGGGTATCCCGCGTAGCTGCGCCTTGCCGGCGTGTCGGCCCAGGGAAGTTTTTCCGCTGTCATGGTTTCGATGAACGGCTCGGTCCAGACGGGGTCTTGGAACAGGGTCGGACGGACATTGACCAGCGCGGGCAGGATTGCGATCCGGGTGAACATCCAGGTTTTGCAGTCCGGACAGAAATAATGGTCCAGGTCGGGGCCTTGGATGCCGCCCTTGACCGGTGTGCCCTTGGTGACCTGAAAGGCCTCGGCCGGGAACATGGCGGATAGGGAGTAGGCGCTGGCGCTCATGCGTTGGCAGCCCCGGCAATGACAGGCCGAGGTCATTACGGCGGGGGCGGAAACGCTGAACGTGGTATTGCCGCAACGGCAGGCACCTGATAGCGGCGGTTGATCATCTGGCACGGTATGCTCCTTCGGTATGCTGGCAACATACCGTGCGCCGCCGCTCATGCCGAGACACTTGCTGGCCCCTTTGGCCCTTGACGTTTTCCGGGGCGGCTGTATTTTTCAGTTTCGTGGTGATTTGTTCGACCAGCTTGCGGCCACGTTAAAAATCCCGCTAAACGGTCTGTGGCGTTCTCGCCCTGACCCTTTGTTTTTTAGCGGTCGGGGTTTTTTTATGGCCGGGCCGAGCCTGTAATTCAGCCTGCCTGAAATAATGAAGAGAGCGTGAGATGACTGACGACAACAACAATCCCGAAACCTGGCGCCCGGCGACCCAGATGGTGCGCGGCGGCACCCTTCGTTCCAACTTCGAGGAAACGTCGGAGGCCATTTTCGCGACCTCGGGCTACGTCTACGCCTCGGCGGAACAGGCGGAACAGGCCTTCAAGGGCGAGGTCGATCGCTACATCTATTCGCGTTACGCCAATCCGACCGTGGTCATGTTCGAACGCCGCATGGCGCTTCTCGAAGGCGCCCAATTCGGCATGGCCTTCGGCAGCGGCATGGCCGCCATGTTCGCGTCGCTCGCCAGCTTCGTGAAGGCGGGCGACCGGGTGGTCGCGTCGCGGGCTCTGTTCGGGTCGTGCCTGTATGTGGTTCAGGACCTGCTGCCGAAATACGGGGTCGAGACGGTCCTGGTCGACGGCACGGACCTGGCGCAATGGGAAGCGGCCTTGTCCAAGCCGACCGTCGCCGTGTTCCTGGAAACGCCGTCCAACCCCTGTCTCGACATCATCGACGTCCAGGCCGTGGCCGACCTGACCCATAAGGCGGGCGGGCGGCTGATCGTCGACAACGTGTTCGCCACGCCGGTACTGCAAAAGCCGCTGACCCTGGGGGCCGACATCGTGATGTATTCGACCACCAAACATGTCGACGGTCAGGGCCGTTGCATGGGCGGGGCACTCCTGACCAACGACGAAGCCTATTACGCGGACCATCTGGTGCCCTGGATGCGCCACACCGGCCCGGCCATGAGCCCGTTCAACGCCTGGACCATGCTGAAGGGTCTGGAGACCATCAATATCCGCGTGCGCCAGCACTGCGCCAACGCGCGCGCCCTGGCTGAGTTTCTCGAAGACCAGGCGGGGATCGTCAAGGTGCTCTATCCGGAACTGAAATCCCATCCGCAGCACGATCTGGCCATGAAGCAGATGGCGGCGGGCTCGACCATGCTGTCGTTCGAACTGGCGGGCGGGAAGGCGGCGGCGTTCCGCTTCCTCAACGCCCTCAACCTGGTCGATATCTCCAACAACCTCGGCGACACCAAGTCGTTGACCACCCATCCGGCGACCACGACGCACCAGCGCCTGACGCCGGAAGACCGCGCGGCGCTCGGCATCGGCGACGGGCTGATCCGGCTGTCGGTCGGGCTGGAGGATGTCGAGGATCTGAAGGAAGATTTGGCGCGGGGCCTGAAGGCGGCGAACGGCTGATCCGGTCAGAGGGCGGCCCGGGCCGGGGTTACTTCTGCACCCAGGGCAGGCCGTCGACTTTCCAGCCGCCCGTGGTGCCGCGGTGGTTGTCCGCGTCCTTGTCGCCCTCGAAGCCGGTCAGGATGTTGTAGGACTTGGCGTAGCCCGCCTGCGTCGCGGCCTTGGCGGCGGCGATGGAGCGCACGCCCGAGCGGCACAGGAACAGCACGGTCGCGTCCTTGTCGGCGACCTGATCCTCCAGGTCGTCCGTGAACTCGGGATTGACGTCACCCTTGGGAAACAGAACCCAGGAAATCATCCGCAGTTCCTTGCCCAGCGGCGACAGGTCCGGCAGGCCGACATAGGCCCATTCCGCATGGGTGCGCACGTCGACCAGCACGGCCTTGGGGTCCTTCTGAAGAAGCTCCCAGGCGTCCTTGGGCGTAATGTCTCCGGCGTATCCGTCCGTCATGGGTGTCGTTCCTGGTTCGCTCGGCCCGTTCCGAGACGCGGCCCATGTATCGCGCAGCCGGCCCTAGGCGTCCAGCACTTTCAACATTTCCGGGACGGTCACGAACTTCTCGCGCGGATTGCCGCTGCCTTCGGCGCGGGCGACCTCGGCGGCCTCGATCTTCTTCCAGTCGTCGAAGTTGACGACGCGCACGCCGCGTTCCTCAAGAACGGGGGCGAGGGCCGCGCGTCCCGGCTTGCCGCCGCCGTTTTCGGCGATGGCCTTGAAGTCCTGGCAGATGTATTCGGCGACGGTCACGCCGTCGGGCCGATTGGATGAAATCACCCCCGTGGGCCCGCGCTTGATCCAGCCGACGGCGTACAGCCCGTCATCGACCCGCCCGTCCCGGTTGGGAATGATGCCGGCCTTGTCGTCGAACGGCGCGCCCTCGATGGGGTCGGAGCGGTAGCCGATGGCGGCGATCACCAGGCCGCAGGGAATTTCGAACAATTCGCCCGTGCCTTCGGCGCGGCCGTCGACGACGCGGGTGCGCTCGAAACTCACGGCCTCGACCCGGTCGTCGCCCAGGATCGCCACCGGTTGGGCGAAGAATTCGAAATGGATGCGCTTGGGCTTGGCGTCCGGGTCGTTCGTCGCGTAGTCGCGCAGGTTCGCCAGATTGCGTTCCGCCAGGCGCTTGTCGCGCGGGTCCATGTCGTCGGGGACGCTGTCCGGTAGCTGTTCGGCGCGGGCCAGGGGCACCGCCCGTTCCAGCTCGCCCAGTTCGCGCAGTTCCACATTGGTGAACTTGGCGTCGAGCGGACCGCGCCGGCCGGTCAGGTAGACGTCGGTCAGGGGGGCGGTCTCGATCATCGCCATGGCATGGGCGGCGATGTCGGCGCCCGCCATGCCTTCGCGCGATCGCACCAGCACGCGGGCGCAATCCAGCGCCACGTTGCCGTTACCGATGACGACGGCGGCCCGGATGTTGAGGTCCGGTTCCAGGTCGCGGAAATCGGGATGGCCGTTGTACCAGCCGACGAAGGCGGCGGAGCCGTGCACGCCGGCCTTGTCGGCGCCCGGGATGGTCAGCTTGCGGTCGCTGGGTGCCCCCACGGCCAACACCACGGCGTCGTACATCTCGCGCAGTTCGGCCAGGGAGACGTCCTTGTTGACCTCGACGTTGCCGAAATAGCGAACCTGTTCGAACAGGGCCGTCTGCTCGTACTTGCGCGCGACCTTCTTGGTGGTCTGATGGTCCGGCGCCACGCCGCCCCGGATCAGGCCGTAGGGTGTGGGCAGGCGTTCGATGATGTCGACCTGGACGTCGCAGCCGCCATTGACCAGAGCATCCGCCGTGTAGAAACCGGCGGGGCCCGACCCGATGATGGCGACGGTGATGGTCATCGGTCCTGGTTAACCCCTACCTGCGGTAAGGTCAATCCACCGTCCATGTCCGCCCGGCGCGCAGCAGCTTGTTGAAGTCGGGCTTTTCCGCCGGCGTGTGGCTGCGGACCAGGTCGCCGACCTCGTCGTCATAGCTTTGTCCCGGCGCCGAGTAGAGCACGCCGAGCGCCACCGGCAGGGCGGGCGGCTCCATATGGGCGAGCAGGGTGGCGATCATCCGGTTGGTTTCGTCATGGACCAGGATGTCGCTTTCGTTCACGCCGTTCTCGCCGATCACCACGGCTTCCAAAGATAGGGTCTGGGTGTTCAGGCGCAGACCTTTTTCCCCGTCCTTGCCGAAGGTCAGCGGCTTGCCGTGTTCGACATAAATCTGCCGGTCCGACGCCACGTCGCGGGCCGTGAAGTTTTCGAACACGCCGTCGTTGTAGACCTTGCAGTTCTGGAAAATCTCGACGAAGGACGTGCCCTTGTGGGCATGGGCGCGGGCCAATACGTCGGGCAGGTGTTTCTGGTTCGAATCGATGCCGCGCGCGACGAAGCGCGCCCCGGACCCGAGCGCGAACACGGTCGCCGAGGCCGGATTGTCCAGCGAGCCCCAGGGCGTGGAGGGCGAGCGCGTGCCCTGGCGCGAGGTCGGCGAATACTGCCCCTTGGTCAGGCCGTAGATTTCGTTGTTGAACAACAGGAACTGCAAATCGACGTTGCGGCGAAGCAGGTGGAACAGGTGGTTGCCGCCGATCGACAGGGCGTCGCCGTCGCCGGACACGACCCAGATATCCAATCCCGGATTGGCCAGCTTCAGGCCCGTGGCGAAGGCCGGGGCCCGGCCGTGGATGGTATGGAAGCCGTAGGTCTTCACGTAATAGGGAAAGCGCGCGGCGCAGCCGATGCCGGACACGAACACCGTGTTTTCAGGCCTGGCACCAATGTCGGCGAGCGTCTTCTGCACGCCCTTGAGGATGGCGTAGTCGCCGCAGCCGGGGCACCAGCGTACTTCCTGGTCCGTGGCGAAATCCTTGGGCGTCAGCTTCTCGGGCGGGGTGACGACGTTCATCTCAGTTCTCCAACCGGGCGCGGATCGCGTCCTCGATTTCGATGATCTTGAAGGGCTGGCCGGACACCTTGTTCAGGCCCTCGGCCGGGACCAGGTATTCGGCGCGCAGCACGTTGACGAGCTGCCCATGATTCATTTCCGGCACCAGCACCTGATCGAAGCCCTTCAGCAGGTCGCCCAGGTTTTCCGGGAACGGCCAGATGTGGCGGATGTGGATATGGCTGACGTCCAGGCCTTGCGTGCGCAGGTTGGCGACGGCGCGGCTGATCGGACCGTAGGTCGATCCCCAGCCGACGACGGCGAGCTTGCCCGACGTGGCGCCGTCCTCGACGCCCTGGGCCGGAATGTCGCGGGCGATGCCGTCGATCTTGGCGAACCGGGTGTCGGTCATCTTCTGGTGGTTGCCGGGATCGTAGGAAATGTTGCCGGAATCGTAATCGCGCTCGATCCCGCCGATGCGGTGTTCCAGCCCCGGCGTGCCCGGCACGGCCCAGACCCGGGCCAGGGTGTCGGCGTCGCGCATGAAGGGATGGAAGCCTTCCGGGTCGGTGCGGAAATTGACCGGGATCTTGGCGTAATCGTTGATGTCGGGGATGTTCCAGGGTTCGGCCGCGTTGCCGATGTAGCCGTCGGTCAGGATGAACACCGGCGTCATGTACTTGATGGCGATGCGCACGGCCTCGATCGCGACCTCGAAGCAGTCGGCGGGCGAGCGCGCGGCCAGCACGCAAAGGGGGCTGTCGGCGTTGCGGCCCAGAACGGCCTGATACAGGTCCGACTGTTCCGTCTTGGTCGGCATGCCGGTCGACGGCCCGGCGCGCTGCGAGTTGACGATGACCAGGGGCAGTTCCGTCGAAATGGCGAGACCGATGGCCTCGGTCTTCAGCGCGATGCCCGGGCCCGACGAGGAGGTGACGCCGAGCGATCCCCCGAACGACGCCCCGATGGCGGCGCAGGCGGCGGCGATCTCGTCCTCGGCCTGGAAGGTGACGACGTTGTGGTCGATCATCTTGGACAGGGAATGCAAAATCTGTGATGCCGGGGTGATGGGGTAGGACGCGAACACCATCTTGATGTCGGCCAGGTGCGTGCCCGCCGCCAGACCCCAGGCCAGGGCGTCGGCCCCGGTCACGGTGCGGTAGGTGCCGGGCGCGATGTCGGCGGCGTCGACGTGGAAGCCGTGGACGCCGTCGGGCAGTTCCATGGTTTCGGCAACCGTGTGCCCCGCGTCCATGGCGGCGACGTTGGCGGCGGCCACGTCCGGGCGCTTGCCGAACTTGGCGATCAACCAGTCGGCGGTCGGCTTGCGGTCGCGGCCGTACATCCAATAGACGAAGCCCAGCGTCCACATGTTCTTGCAGCGCAGCGCCTCCTGCTTGGACAAGCCCGTGTCCTTGACCGCTTCCATGGTCAGCTTGGAGATGTCCAGCGCGACCAGGCGATAGCCGTCCAGGCTGCCGTCCTCGAGGGGGTTTTCCGTGTAGCCGGCCTTGCGCAGGTCGCGTTCGCCGAAGCTGCCCGTGTCGGCGATGATGATGCCGCCCTGCTTCAATCCTCCCAATTCCACCTTCAGCGCCGCCGGGTTCATGGCGATCAGCATGTCGAAGGCGTCCCCCGCGGTCTTGATCACGCGCGAGCCGAAATTGATCTGGAACGACGACACGCCGAAGGTCGTGCCGGCGGGGGCGCGGATTTCAGCGGGGAAATCGGGGAAGGTCGAAAGATCGTTGCCGGCGAAGGCGGTGGCCAGGGTGAACTGTCCGCCCGTCAACTGCATGCCGTCGCCGGAATCGCCGGCAAAGCGGACGACGGCGGATTCGACGGTTTCGCGGTGGGAAGGGACGGAAGATTTCTCGGCAAGTGCGGTGTTGGACATATGTTGGCGATCCATTGACGTTCAACCGGCGTTCATGGAAACGGCGGTTGCGATGTGGGCTCACGACCGGCGCCCGCCGGCCGTCGATGCCTTGAAGAACCGCCCTGCGAGGCCGTTACTTCATGATTGCAAATTATCTAGTGCACCCCATGGCGCAGAACAACCACAGTTTAAGTAGTGTTACAGTCCACGATTATCCTGGCCCCGGGACCCTTGCGGGCCATATTTAAGACCGGAACCCATCGCGCATCCACAACCAAGACGGAATATCATGACCGCCACAGGCAATATTATCGACCGGCTTCAATCACTTATCGGCAAGGCTGAGGCGCTGGGCGCCGACGCGGCGGACGCGGTATTCGTCCGTTCGGCGTCGCTGTCGCTGTCGCAGCGGCTGGGAAATCCCGAAGATTTGATGAGGTCGGAGGATAACGATCTGGGCCTTCGCGTGTTCGTCGGCAAGCGTCAGGCGGTGGTTTCGTCGTCGGATATGTCCGATTCGGCCCTTGATGAGTTGGCCGAGCGCGCCGTCGCCATGGCCCGCAACGTGCCCGAGGATGCCTTCTGCGGCCTTGCCGACCCGGACCAGTTGGCGACCGAACTTGCCGACATCGACGACTTCGATCCGTCCGAGCCCACGGCCGAGGATCTGATCGCGCTGGCCGCCCGAACCGAGGACGCGGCCCGCGCCGTGCCCGGCGTGACCAATTCGGAAGGGGCCAGCGCCAGTTGGAGTTCGAGCGAGATCGCGCTGGTGACCTCCACCGGCTTCGCGCAGACCCGGCAGGCGTCGCGCCACAGCATCGGCGTCTCGGTCCTGGCCGGCACGGGCACGGCGATGGAACGGGATTACGATTACGACACCAAGGTCTACGCCGCCGACCTCGCCGACGCCGAAGCGATCGGCCGCTCGGCCGGTGAAAAGACGGTCAGGCGTCTCAACCCGCGCAAGGTCTCAACCCAGCAGGCGCCGGTGATCTTCGATCCGCGCGTCGCCAACACCATCCCGGGGCATATGTCCTCGGCCATCAACGGGTCTTCCGTGGCGCGGGGCACGACGTTCCTCAAGGACGCCATGGGCACGCAGATTTTCGCCGACGGCGTGACCATCGTCGACGATCCGCACCGCCGCCGCGGTCTGCGCTCCAAACCGTTCGACGGCGAGGGCGTGGCGACGCGGCGCCTGAACGTGGTCGAGGACGGTCGCCTGACGACCTGGATTCTCGACTGCCGCTCCGCCCGGCAACTGAAGCTCGCGACCACGGGCCATGCGTCGCGCGGCACCTCGTCGCCGCCGTCGCCGTCGGCGTCGAACCTGTACATGGAGGCGGGCACCATTTCGCCGAAGGACCTGATCGGCGGGATCAAGCAGGGCCTTTACGTGACGGAGCTGATCGGCATGGGCGTGAACGGCGTGACCGGCGATTATTCGCGCGGCTGTTCCGGGTTCTGGATCGAGGACGGGGAACTGACATTCCCGGTCAGCGAATTGACCATCGCCGGTAATCTGAAGGACATGTTCAAGGCCGTCACCCCGGCCGATGATCTGGAATTCAAATACGGCACCAACGCGCCGACCCTGCGCATCGACGGCATGACCGTGGCCGGGAAATGACGGCATGACCACGACCACGAACCGCCAGATCATTTTCAAATCCCGGCCCGAGGGCTGGGTGACCTTGGACAACTTCGACGCCCGCGATACGGCGATGCCCGATGTCGGCGACGGCGACGTGCTGGTCCGCGCGATCTACATGTCACTCGACCCCTACATGCGGGGGCGCATGGATGCGAGCAAATCCTACGCCGCCAGCTTCCAGGTCGGCGCCCCGCTGCAAGCCCGCGTGATCGGCCGGGTCGCGGCCTCGAAAAACGCCGACTATCCGGAAGGCACCCTGGTGTTCGGCACGCTCGATTGGGCCGATGTCACCCTGGCGCCGGGCGGCAAGGGGCTGAAGAAGATCGATCCCGCCGCCGCCGCCGTGCCGCTGACCTGGCACCTGGGGGCGCTGGGCATGCCGGGCATGACCGCCTGGGTCGGGCTCGGCTTCACCGACCCGAAACCGGGCGACACCCTGTTTGTTTCCGCCGCCTCCGGCGCCGTGGGACAGATCGTCGGCCAGATCGGCCGCTTGCGCGGCTGCCGCGTCGTCGGTACGGCGGGCACGGATGCCAAGGTGGCGTATCTCACGGACGACCTCGGCTTCGATGCGGCCTTTAATTACCGGACCGCCGGTGACGATGTGTTGGGTGCGCTTCAGGCTGCCGCCCCCGACGGCATCGACATCTATTTCGACAATGTCGGCGGACAGATCCTCGAAGCGGCCCTCGACGCCGCCAACCGGTTCGCCCGCTTCGTCGAATGCGGCATGATCTCGCAGTACAACCTGACCCGCGACGAAACCCCCGGCATCCGCAACATGACCCATGTCGTGCGCAAGGCGATCCGCATGCAGGGCTTCATCGTCTCCGACCACGCCGATCGGCGTGCCGAGTTCGACGCGGAGATGATCGATTGGTTGAAGGCAGGAAAGATCAAATACCGGATCGATGTGGCCGACGGCCTGGACGCCGCCCCCGCCGCCTTCATCGCCATGCTGAAGGGCGAGAACTTCGGCAAGCAGGTGGTGCGGATCAGCGCCGAGGACTGATCTCTAGACCAGCTTCGGGAAATCCGTGACGCCCACGTCATGCCCCATCTGGGTCAGGATCGTCGTTAATTGCCCCCGGTGATGGGTCTGGTGGTTGAACATGTGGCTGACCAGGACCCAGCGCGGCTGGTTGAAGGTCAGGTTGTCCGTGCGCGACGTCCAGGCCACCGTTTCCGACAGCCATGAATCCGTCAGGGCCGCTGTCCAGGCCGTGATCTCATCGTCCAAGGTTTCCCGCGCGGCCCGCATTTCGTCGAAGTCGGAAAACAGGTCTACGCCCGTGCCGGGGGTCGGGCGGCTGCCGCCGTCGAACCTGTTCATCCAGGCGTTGTCCCCGAACATCAGATGGTTGAGCGTGCCGTGCACGGATTTGAAGAACGCCCCCCGGTCGGCCTTGCGCTCGGTATCCGGGATATCGGCGCAAACGGCGTAGACGGCGTCGTTCATGGCGCGGTTGTATCGGGCAAAGGCCTGATAGAGGGCGGGCGTGGACATGGCGGGCTCCTTTGGCTGTCGGGCGCAGTCTAGGAAGGAACGGCCCGGGCGACAAAGGGCAAGGTTGGAAAAAACGTTATGTGGGGACCAACATGTCCAGGCGGTCGGCCGCGATGCGGGCGTCCAAGGGCAGGCGGGTGACGATGTCTCCGTCGCCCTGCACCGGCTCGCCGGCCATGCCCTCGACGATGATCGAGGTCGCGGGCAGGACCTCGTAGTCGGGCAGCTTGTCGAGCCGGCCCAGGATCATCCAGACGGTGTAACGCAGGGCACTCCACGGCCCCACCGACTTGAACAGGCAGACATGCAGACGGGGGTCGCCGAGCGCCGCGTCCTTGGCGCAGACGAAGCGTCCGCCGTAGAAATGGCCGTTGGCGAACACGGCCGAGCCCACGTCATAGGGTTTGCCGTCGACGATCAGCCGGTAGGACCGGAACTTGTAGCGAAAGAAACCGCGGAGCGTTTCCCACACATAGGCCATCTTTCCGATCAGGCGTTTCAGTCCCGCATCGACTGAGGCCACGACATGCGCGTCGAAGCCGACCCCGGCCATCATCACGAAGCGCCGCCCGTTGACCTCGCCCAGGGTGACCGGCCGGGTGCGGCCGAGGGCGATGGTGCGGGCCAGGCCGACGTCGTCCGTCGGCAGGTCCAATTCGGCGGCCAGCACGTTGGCGGTGCCGAGCGGGACGATGCCGAGCGGCACCTGCCGTCCCGCCAGGCCGTTGATGACCTCGTTGATGGTGCCGTCGCCGCCGGCCGCGACAATCACGTCATAGACCTCCGCCGGAGCCTCGCGGGCCGTGCGTTCGCCGTCGCCCCGCGCCCGGGTTTCGTGCAGCGTGACGTCGGCGCCGAGGCTCCACATGATCTCCAGAATACGCTGTAGGCGCGCGCGCCGACGGGCGCCGGCGGTCGGATTGAAGATCACAAGAACCTTGCGGGGAGCAGCCATCAGCGTGTCCGGCTCCCCCGGTAGGGCGTTTGAATCGGGCATGATGTGTCGTTTAGACCATTGAATGTGTCACTTTTGTTTCGACTATAATTTCAAATGTATTTCCCGTGTGTGAAGTTTCAATGACAGTGCCTGAAAGTAATGGCGGACATATGGCCGATTACATAAAAGTCACCACTAAATATAGGCCATGCGATAACAACCGCCGTGGACGACATGAACGCAGTTCAACAGAAGACGTCATTGAAATTCCGTTCCATCTGGATCTCCGACATTCACCTGGGCACCCGGGGGTGTCAGGCGGAAATGCTGCTCGATTTCCTCAAGCACACGGAATCGAAATACCTCTATCTGGTCGGCGACATCATCGACGGCTGGCGCATGCGCCGGGCCTGGTACTGGCGCCAGGCCCATAACGACGTAATCCAGAAGATTTTGCGCAAGGCGCGCAAGGGCACCCGCGTCGTCTACGTGCCCGGCAACCACGACGAAAACTTCCGCGATTTCTCCAACCACCGGTTCGGGCGCGTCGCCGTGCTGAACGAGGCCTACCACACCATGGCCGACGGGCGGCGCTTCCTGGTCATACACGGCGACCAGTTCGACGGCGTCGTGAAATACGCCAAGTGGTTGGCCTTCCTCGGCGACAATGCCTACAACGCGGCCCTGATGCTGAACCTGTGGCTGAACATCGTCCGGCGCAAGCTGGGGTTCTCCTACTGGTCGCTGTCGGCCTACCTGAAACACAAGGTCAAGAACGCGGTCGAATTCGTGTCCAGTTACGAGGCGGCCGTGGTCGGCGAAGCCCGCAAATTGGGCGTGCAGGGCGTGATCTGCGGCCATATCCACACCGCCGAGATGCGTGACATGGACGGCATCCTCTACTGCAACGACGGCGACTGGGTCGAAAGCTGCACGGCCCTGGTCGAACACGAGGACGGCCGCCTGGAAATTCTCAAATGGGCGGAACTGCGCGGCCTATCCTTTCTAAGGGACGAAGACGCATGCGACTCCTCATCGTCACCGATGCCTGGCTTCCCCAAATCAATGGTGTCGTCCGAACCCTCGACACGCTGAGGCAGGGGCTGGAGAAACGCGGCCACCAGGTTCGCCTGGTGACGCCGGATCAGTTCCGCACCATACCCTGCCCGACCTATCCGGAAATCCGGCTGGCCCTGTTCCCGGGGCGCAAGGTCGCGGCCATGATCGAGGACTTCCGGCCCCAGGCGATTCATATCGCGACCGAGGGGCCCTTGGGCGTCGCCGCGCGGGCCCATTGCCTGCGTAACGGCTATCCCTTCACCACGGCCTATCACACGCGGTTTCCCGAATACGTCCACGCCCGCGTGCCGCTGCCGCTCGGCTGGCTTTACGCCGTGATGAAGTGGTTCCACGGGCCGTCGTCGGCGATCATGGTGGCGACCCAGACCATCGAGGACGACCTGAAATCCCGTGGCTTCCGCCCGCCCGTCAGGCGCTGGTCGCGCGGCGTGTGGACGGACCTGTTCAAGCCCCGCGACAAGGCGTTTCTGGACGCCCCCCGGCCGATCAGCCTGTTCACCGGGCGGGTGGCGGTGGAAAAGAACATCGAGGCGTTCCTCAAGCTCGACCTGCCCGGCACCAAATACGTGGTCGGCGACGGTCCGCAGTTGGACGACCTGAAACGCAAATACCCCGCCGTGCGTTTCGTCGGCGTGAAGGAAGGGGAGGAACTGGCGAAATACTTCGCCGCCGCCGACGTCTTCGTGTTTCCGTCCCGGACCGACACCTTCGGGCTGGTCCTGCTGGAGGCCATGGCGTCCGGCGTGCCCGTCGCCGCATATCCCGTGCCGGGACCCTTGGACGTGGTCAACCAGTCGGGGGCCGGGGTGCTGTCCGACGACCTGGCGGCGGCGGTCAAGGGGGCGCTCGCGATTCCCGCCGAGGCCTGCCGGAACCACGCCCTGAAATATTCCTGGGACGCCAGTTTCGACCAGTTCGAGGGCAATCTGCACGTGTTTCGCTGAGGCCTTTAGAACTCGCTTATAAATCCCTGAAATCACGCGGGATTCTTGGCCTTTCCCAGGCTACGTGGTAAAAGGTCCGACCCTGTCCCAGGAACCTTCGGAAGGACCCGAGGCCCGTGGCGTCCGCCATCGATACCCACTCCCCCGTCCATGCCTCCACGGCGAGCCTGCTCGGCCGCCTGTTCCGTGAAAGCATGCGTGGCTACGCGCGCTGGTTTTTCGCGGCGCTTGCCTGCATGGCGTTGATGGCGGCGGCGACGGCGGCCAGCGCCTGGCTGATGGAACCGGTGGTCAACGACATCTTCGTCAACCGTGACGAAACCATGCTGATGCCCGTGGGCCTGGCCGTGTTCGCCGTGTTCATCGTCAAGGGCCTGGCCAACTACGGGCAGGCGACGCTGATGGCCTATGTCGGGCTGCGCATCGTCACCGACAACCAGAACCGCCTGTTCGACAAGCTGTCGCGCATGGACGTGAAATTCTTTCAGGATTCCAACACGGGCGGGCTGATCTCGCGCTTCCTGGTCGACATCAATCAGATGCGCGGCGCCGTGTCCAACGCCTGGGTCTCGCTCGGCAAGGACGCCATGACCCTGATCGGCCTGATCGGCGTCACCTTCTACCAGGATTGGCGATTGGCGCTGATCGCCTTCATCATCTTCCCCGCCGCCCTCTTGCCCATCGTCAAGCTGGGCCGGCGCATGCGCAAGGTAACGGCCAACACGCAGCGTGAAATGGGCCTGTTCACGACGCTCCTGGAACAGACCATCCAGGGCATCCGCGTGGTCAAGGCGTACTCCATGGAAGCCTACGAGCGCGCCCGCGTCAGTGAAATCGTGGAGCGCGTGTTCAACCTGACCATGAAGGCCGAACGCACGCGGGCACTGTCCAGCCCGATCATGGAAACGCTGGGCGGCGTCGCCGTCGGCATCGTCATCTTCTATGGCGGCTACCGGGTGATCCATGGCAACACGGACGCGGGATCGTTCTTTTCCTTCATCACGGCGCTGCTTCTGGCCTACGAGCCCATGAAGCGGCTGGCCAATCTGAACGCCGCCCTGCAACAAGGTCTGGCCGGGGCCGACCGTCTGTTCCAGATGCTCGACATGGAACCGGCGATCCAGGAAGCCCCCGATGCCCGCAGCCTGCCCGCGCCGGTCAAGGGTGCGGTCGAATTCCGCAACGTCGGTTTCGCCTATACCCCGGACCGGGCGACCCTCAACGACCTTTCCCTCACCGTGCCGGCGGGCAAGACCGTGGCCCTGGTCGGTCCGTCCGGGGCGGGCAAGTCGACCATCCTCAACCTGATTCCCCGGTTCTACGACGTCGCTGAGGGCGCGGTGCTGGTCGATGGCGAGGACGTGCGCGGCCTGACCTTCGCGTCCTTGCGCGGCGCCATGGCCCTGGTCAGCCAGGAAGTCACCCTGTTCGACGACACGGTGCGCGCCAACATCGCCTATGGCCGGGCCGGGGCGAGCGAGGACGACATCGTTCAGGCGGCCAGGAACGCCGCCGCCCATGACTTCATCGCGGCCCTGCCCGACGGCTACGACACCCTGGTCGGCGAACAGGGGGTCAAGCTTTCCGGCGGCCAACGCCAGCGCCTGGCGATCGCGCGGGCCATGCTGAAGAACGCGCCGATCCTGCTGCTGGACGAGGCGACCTCGGCCCTCGATACGGAATCCGAACGTCAGGTGCAGGCGGCGCTCGACGCCCTGATGACCGACCGCACGACCCTGGTCATCGCCCACCGCCTGTCGACCGTGGTGCGCGCCGATCTGATCTGCGTCATCGTCGACGGCCGCGTCGCCGAACAGGGCAGCCATGCGGAACTGTTGGCCAGGGGCGGCCACTACAAACATCTCTATGAACTGCAATTCGCCGGGGAAACCGGGGATGCCGCCCGCCAGGCGGCGGGACGGTAACCGGCCCGGGCCGGTGATCCCGCCATGCTGAAACGGCTCCTGAAAAGCGACGGATTGCGCCGGGTGTTGTGCTGGTTGGGCTCGCTTTACATCCGGCTGGTCCATGCCACGGGGCGGTGGCGGGTGGTCGGCGGCGACGCGGCGCGCGCCCATTGGGCGGCGGGCAGGCCGTTCATCCTGTGTTTCTGGCACGGCCGGATTTTGATGATGCCCCATTGCTGGCCTCGCGATAAGGCGATCCACATGCTGATTTCCCAGCACCGGGACGGCCAGATCATCGCCCGCACGGTCGGCCATTTCGGCATCAGGACCGTGGCGGGCTCGTCGTCCCGGGGCGGGGCACAGGCGCTGCGCGCCATGGTCAAGGCGCTGAAGGCCGGCGACTGCGTCGGCATCACGCCCGACGGCCCCAGGGGGCCCCGCATGCGGGCGTCGGACGGCGCCGTCGCGTTGGCCAGACTTTCCGGCGTGCCGATCATCCCGGCGACCTTCGGGGCCGCGCGGGGGCGGGTGCTGCAAAGCTGGGATCGCTTCCTGGTCGCCTGGCCGTTCGGGCGGGGCGTCATCGTCTGGGGCGATCCCATCGACGTTGCCCGCGACGCCGATGCGGCGGCGCTGGGTGCCGCGCGTTTGCAGGTTGAAAACGCGCTCAACGCCATCACCGTCGAGGCCGACCGCCTGACCGGTCGCGTCCCGGTCGAACCCGCTTCGGTGGAGACGGCCCGATGATGCTCGGTCTTTATCGTTTCCTGACGACCCTGGGCGCACCCGTGATCCAGATCTACCTGGGGCGGCGGATCAAGGCCGGGAAGGAAGATCCCCATCGCTTCAACGAACGGCTGGGCCGGGCCGCCCTGGCGCGCCCCGACGGACCCTTGATCTGGCTGCACGGGGCCAGTGTCGGCGAGGCGATGTCGCTGCTGACCCTGGTCGCCCGCTTGAAGAACGCGGTGCCCGCCGCCAACATCCTGATCACCACGGGCACGGTGACCTCGGCGCGCATGCTGGCTGACCGCCTGCCCAAGGGGGCGGTTCATCAATACGTGCCGGTCGACCGCATGGCCTACGTGCGCCGCTTCCTCGACCATTGGCGGCCGGACCTGACGCTGTGGGCGGAATCGGAATTCTGGCCCAACCTGATTTCGGAAACGGCGGCGCGGGGCAATCCCCTGATCCTGGTCAACGGACGCATCTCGCCCCATTCGTTCAAAGGCTGGTCGCGGGCACCCAAATTCATCGCCGGGCTGCTCGGCGGCTTCGCCCTCTGCCTGGGCCAGACCGAGGGCGACGCCGAGCGCCTGCGCGCGCTGGGGGCGGCGGGCGCGCGCAGTGTGGGAAATCTCAAATTCGCGGCCGATCCCCTTCCCGTCGATGCGGCGCGGCTGGCGGACCTGCGCGCCGCCACGGCGGGCCGGCCCCTGTGGCTGGCGGCCAGCACCTGGGCCGGGGAAGAAGATATCGCCTGGGGCGTTCATCAGAACCTGATGGCGGCTCATCCGGGGCTGTTGACCGTCATCGTGCCGCGCCACCCGAACCGGGGGGCGGAGATCGCGGCCCGGCTTGCGGACCAAGGGGCGCGGGTCAAACGGCGCGCGGCGGGGGACATGCCCGACGCCGGAACGGACGTCTATGTCGCCGATACCATGGGTGAACTCGGCCTGTTCTTCACGCTGGCCCCTGTCGTGTTCATGGGCAAGTCGCTGTCCGCCGAAGGCGGCCAGAACCTGTTGGAGCCGGCGCGCCTCGGCTGCGCCGTGCTGTACGGCCCGCGCATGACCAACTTCGCCGACATGGGGGCCCGCATGGCCGCCGCCGGGGCCTCCCTGCCGGTCGCCGACGGGGCGGCCTTGAGCCGCGCCGTCGGCCGGCTTCTTGACGATAAGGGCGAGGCCGAGGCCCTCGCCGCCCGCGCCCGCACCTTCGCCCAGGCGGAAGCCGGGGTCATCGACCGGCTGATGGCGGAACTCACGCCCTACCTACAGCGTCTGGACGGCGCAAAGGGGGCCGCATGAAGGCCCCCGCGTTCTGGTACGATGCGGCGCCGTCGGCTCTGGGGGCCGTGCTGTCGCCGCTCGGCCTGCTCTACGGCGCCGCGACGGCGTTGCGGCAGCGCGGGGGAAGACCGGCCCAGGCCGGCGTGCCCGTGGTTTGCGTCGGCAACCTGACGGCTGGCGGGGCGGGAAAGACGCCGGTGGTGATCGATATCGCGCGCCGCCTGGCCACCGCCGGACGGCGGCCCCATGTGGTCAGCCGCGGTTACGGCGGCCAGGCCGATGCCAAGCCCCGGCCCGTGGACCCGGATGCGGATACGGCGGACAAGGTTGGGGACGAGCCGCTGATGATCGCCAAGGCCGCGCCGGTTTGGGTCGGCGGCGACCGGGCCCAGGCGGCCCGTGCCGCCGCGGACGCCGGGGCCGGGACCCTGGTGCTGGACGATGGTTTTCAGGACCCGTCGCTCGCCAAGGATTTGTCCATCGTCGTCGTCGATGGCCGTTACGGTTTCGGCAACGGTTTCCTGATCCCGGCCGGGCCGCTCCGCGAAACCCTGCGGGCGGGGCTGGCGCGGGCGGACGCCCTGGTCGTCATCGGGGACGATGCCTGGGGCGTGGGCGCCGCGGCGCGCCGGTTCGGCCCGAAAAATCTACCTCTGTTGACGGCCCGGGTCGTGCCTGGATCCGAGATCGGCCAAATTTCAAAATCCCTGGGCGTTGCCTTCGCGGGGATCGGACATCCGGAAAAGTTCTTCCAGACCCTTCGCGATCACGGCTGCCGCCTCGCGGGAACGCAAGCCTTCCCTGACCATCATCCCTTCAGCTCTGCCGATCTGGCCGCCTTGAAACGTCGTGCGGAAGCCCTGAAGGGGGTTTTGATAACCACGGAAAAGGACGCCCAGCGGATCCCCGCCGGTGACCGCGCGGGCATTGAAGTCTTGACAATTACCCTGCAATGGGACGACGAAGCGGCCCTCGACCGATTGTTGCAAAACGCCAAACCCTAGTCAGGCTGCCGATTCCATGGCTCATGCGCCGGCCCCGCTGAACAAATACGTGCTTCACCCCGTCCAGGCGGCGGCGGCGTTCACCGTCTACATGTTCTTCCGCATGCTGCCGCTCGATTGGGCGTCTGGGCTGGGCGGTCTTCTGGCGCGCACCATCGGGCCGCGCCTGCGCCTGTCCGACCGGGCGCGCCGGAACCTGCGCGCGGTGTTTCCCGACATGGCGGCGGCCGAGGTCGAGCGCATCGTCCACGGCATGTGGGACAACCTGGGCCGGCTTGCCGCCGAATTCCCCCATTTACAGGAAATCGACGTCTACGCCGGGAACGGCCGGGTGACCGTCGAAGGCGGCGAATACGTGGACCAGCTGCGCGACGATAATGAGGCGGGTATTTTCTATTCCGCCCATATCGGCAATTGGGAAATTTTGGCCCTGGGCGCGACGCAGCGGGGCCTGCCGCTCGACCGCGTCTACCGCGAGGCCAACAACCGTCTCGTCGAATGGCTGTACCGCCACGGCCGGGCCGCCGTCGAAGGGGCGCTGATCCCCAAGGGCCCGCAGGGCGTGCGCCAGCTTCTCAACGCCTTTCGCTCGGGCAGCCACCTGGCCATGCTGGTCGACCAGAAAATGAACGACGGCATCGCCGTGCCGTTCTTCGGCCGCCCGGCCATGACCGCCCCGGCATTGGCCGAACTGGCGCTGCGCCACAACTGCCCCGTGGTGGCGGCGCGGGTGACGCGGATCAAGGGCGCGACCTTCAAGATGACGGCCCTGCCCCCCGTCCGGTTCGAGAAGACCGGCGACCACAAGGCCGATGTGCTCGCCGCGATGACGCAGATCAACAACCAGGTCGAACAATGGGTCCGCGACACGCCGGAACAGTGGTTGTGGCTGCACAATCGCTGGCCCAACGGCGGAGAATAGGGGCCGGAATATTGACATTTGTCGCTATTTATGTATTATAACGCCAAATGTCTTTCGACGATTTGCAAAGGATCGTTCCAGTGCCCCATCTTCGTCTTATTGAACCGCACCCCGCCCCGCCGGGGCCGAACTTCTCCGCCGAGGAGGTTCACGCCATGCAACGGGCGGTGATCAACCTGTTCGGCCGCTGGGACATCACGGACACCCAGGCCGCGACCTTGCTGGGTGAAATCGCGCCGCGCACGTTCCAACGCTGGAAGGCGGGGGAATATGGCCGGGTCGGTCCCGACCTTGCGGCGCGGTTGTCGAATCTGCTGGGGATTCACAAGGCGCTGCGGTTGCTGTTCAAGGACGCGGAACGCGGTTACGGCTGGATCAGGCGGCCCAACGCGGCGTTCGGCGAGCGTTCTGCCCTGGCGGTGATGCTGGGTGGGCAACTGACCGATTTGATGCGGGTGCGCCGGTACCTGGACGCCGTCCGGGGGGGCTGGTGAGGGCGCCCACGTCACAGGTGGCGTGGTCCTATCATCGACTCATCAATTCCGCGTATCCCCCCATCGACCTGTTCGAGGATATCGCCGACCCCCAGGACTGGCTGCTTTTGGCATCGGCGGAAATAAAGACCAACGCGCGTCTTGCCGAAACCATCGGAAATCTCGACCTTGTGCCGCCGGAACGGCGCGTCGGCGGCGCGGGCGCTTCCTATGTCATGGCGCCCTTCACCCATGTCAGTCCGGATCGGCCCGGGCGGTTTCACGACGGCACCTTCGGTGCCTTTTACGCCGCCGCCGGATACGAAACGGCCCTGTTTGAAACGGTTCACCATCAAGCCCGGTTTTGCCGGGCGACGGCGGAGGCGCCGGGGTGGATCGCCGACCTGCGCGAACTCGTCGGTCGCATTGATGCCGCCTTGGATGACTTGCGGGACGGTGGCTTCGCGGACCTGCTCGATCCCGACGACTATGCGCCGTCTCAGGCCTATGCGCGGGAAGTCCGCGCCGGCGGCGGCGACGGCATCGTTTATCCCAGCGTTCGGCACGCGGGCGGCGAGTGTTTCGCCGCGTTCCATCCGGACGTGATGGGCATTCCCGTCCAGGGGCGTCACGTCAGCTATCATTGGGACGGTGGCCGGATTGACCGGATCAAGGATCTAAGCGACGGCCATAAGGTCTATCAGATCGACTCTTGACGATCGGCGGGGAACAGGGCGCCGGCTATTCGATGGGCTTCTGCGGGTCGACCAGCAGCGCCGGGTCCAGATGGGTCTTGAACCAGCTGACGCCCCAATGCAGGTGCGGCCCGGTGACCCGGCCGGTCGCCCCCACGGTGCCGATCTGCATGCCCTTGGTGACGAAGTCGCCTTCCTTCACGGTGATCTTGTCCATGTGGATGTAGACCGACGTCAGGCCCAGGCCATGGTCGATCATCACCGTCTTGCCCGTGAAGAACATGTCCTGATTGACCAGGGCGACGATGCCGTCGCCCATTGTCTTGACCGGCGTGCCGCGGGGGGCGGCGACGTCGACGCCGTTGTGCGGGCTGCGCGGCTCGCCGTTGAGGATGCGCTGGCTGCCGAACACGCCGGAAATGGGTCCCTCGACCGGCCACATGAAGCCGGTATCGAAAAAGGTCTTGAGCGTCGTGCGTTTGCGTACTTCGGCGATCTGGACCTGGTCCTTCTTGATGCGGGCGAGGTCTTCCGGCTTGGTCGGGCTGACCTTGCGTTGCGGCAGGCCGTTGATGCGCTGGACTTTGTATTTGCGTTTCTCGATGGCAAGCTCGCGCGTTTCCGGCAGGCCTTCCGGCGGCTCCGCCCGCAGCACCATCTTCGCCTTGGCCTTGCGCCCGAAGCCGATGATGAAGCTGCCGTCGGGCGCCACGGCCACGGGCTGCCCGTCGAGCGTCAGTTTGGTCCCCGGTTCAACCTTGCCGGTCACCAGGCCGCCCTGAATGAACTTGCCGGAAAGCTCCAGCGCGAACGCACTTTGAATGCCCGCCACGGTGATCGCCGCCGAAAGCAGGAGGGTATGAAGGATATTGGTCACAGAAGCTGCCCCTGTCGGCCGTCGCCCGGTTTGTCTGGTTTCGGTTTTCCCGGTGCCTTTGTCTTGTCCGGGGTGTCGTTGCCCGTAACGGTCACTGGCCGCGTTCCGTCGCGGAGACGCAGATCAAGCCGGTCGCCGGTCTTAAGCCCTTTGGCAGAGGTCACGGGCGCGCCATCAGGGGCAGTGACCAGGGCGAACCCGCGGTCGAGCACGCGCTGATAGGAATAGCTTTCCAACAGAGCCGAGGCCTGTGTCAGGCGGTTTTGCGCCCGGTCCACGGCGGCCCGGCCGGCGGTCTTCAGGGCGCGCACTTCCGAGGCGAGGCGGCCGGCCTCCATCTGGATGATCTTGTCGGGCCGGGTCAGCCCGGCGGCGGCGCCTGCGAGGCGCGCGCGGCGGCGTTCCAGCCCGCTGCCCAGCGAATGACCCAGGCGGTCGGTCCAGTCGTCGAGCCGCTGCGCCTGTTCCTGCAGCATGCGCGCCGGGTTGGGCAGGGCCCGGGCCGTGGCGTCCAGATTGCGGCGGTGGTCGGCCAGCCGCCGGGACACGGCGCTGGCGATGCGCCGACCGTCTTCCAGAACCTGGGCCAACAGGTCCAGGCGCACCGGCACGGCCATTTCCGCCGCGGCGGTCGGGGTCGGTGCGCGCCGGTCGGCGGCGAAATCGGCCAGGGTCGTGTCCGTTTCGTGGCCGATCGCCGAAATCACCGGGATCGGACAGTCGGCGATGGCGCGCACGACCTCTTCCTCGTTGAACGCCCATAAATCCTCCAGGCTGCCGCCGCCGCGGGCGACGATGACCACGTCCGGGCGCGGCACGGGGCCGCCGGCTTGGATATCGCCGAATCCACGTATGGCCGCAGCGACCTGCGTGGCGGCGTTCTCACCCTGGACCAGCACGGGCCAGATCAGGACGTGGACCGGGAAGCGGTCGGCCAGCCGGTGCAGGATGTCGCGGATCACCGCCCCCGTGGGCGAGGTCACGACGCCGATCACGTCCGGCAGGAAGGGAATGTCGCGCTTGCGCTCGGCCGCGAACAGGCCCAGGGATTCCAGCTTGCGGCGGCGGTCCTCCAGCAGCTTCAGAAGCGCGCCCTCGCCGGCCAGTTCCATATGGTCGACCACGACTTGGTATTTGGAGCGCCCGGGATAGGTGGTCAGCCGCCCGGTGGCGACGATCTCCATGCCGTCCTCGGGCTTGATGGCCAGGCGCCCGGCGGTGCCGCGCCAGCACACGCCGTCGATCACCGCATCCGCGTCCTTCAACGCGAAATACAGATGGCCCGAGGCCGCCCGCTTGAAGCCCGAGATTTCGCCTCGGATTCGCACCCATTGAAAGGTCTCCTCGACCGTGTGTTTCACGGCCTGGGAAATCTCGGAAACGGTAAAGACCGGCAGGTTATGGCTGGTCTCGGTTTCGCCGGGTTGACTCTGCGCGGTGCCGCTGGAATTGTCGTTCATGGGCGCAGTATGCAAGGCCCAGTGAACGGACACAATACGGCGGGCCGTGACCAAGGCGGAGCGCCGAACGAACCGCCGAAACCGGGAGGGATTGGGACAGGATGAAGGTACTTGTGGTCGGTTCGGGCGGGCGCGAACATTCCCTTTGCTGGGCCATCGCCAAATCCCCCAAATGCAGCGAACTGTTCTGCGCCCCCGGCAACGCCGGCACGGCTGCTCTCGCGCGCAACCTTGATATCGAGGCCGAGGATCTGGACGGCATCGTCCGATTCGTCAAGGACAGCGCCATCGACTTCGTCGTGGTCGGACCGGAGGGCCCCCTGGTGGCGGGCCTGGTCGACAGACTGGATGCGCTCGGCGTCAAATCCTTCGGGCCGACGGCGGCGGGGGCGGAATTGGAAGGCTCCAAAGCCTTCACCAAGGATCTTTGCGCGAAGTACGACATTCCGACCGCCGACTACGACCGCTTCGACGAACCGGACGCGGCCAAGGAATACATCCGCACGCACGGGGCCCCCATCGTGGTCAAGGCCGACGGCCTGGCCGCCGGCAAGGGGGTCATTATCTGCCGCAACGTGAACGAGGCCTATGCGGCGGTCGACCAGATCATGATCGAGGAAGCCTTCGGCCGCGCCGGCACGGAAATCGTCGTCGAGGAATTTCTCGAAGGCGAGGAAGCCAGCTTCTTCGCCCTGGTCGACGGCGAAACGGCGCTGCCCCTGGTCGGCGCCCAGGATCACAAGCGCGCCCACGACGGCGACGAAGGCCCCAACACGGGCGGCATGGGCGCCTATTCCCCGGCCCCCGTCATCGACCAGGCCATGGTCGACCGGGTGATGGCCGAGATCATCGAGCCGACGATCAAGGGCATGGCGGCCGAGGGCAGGCCCTTCAAGGGGGTGCTCTACGCCGGGCTGATGATCGACGACGCGGGGCCCAAGCTGATCGAATACAACACCCGGTTCGGCGATCCGGAATGTCAGGTCATGATGATGCGCCTGAAATCCGACGTGCTGGAGGTTCTCCTGGCCTGCGCCGAGGGGCGTCTGGCCAAGACCAAGCTGCAATGGCGCGATGAGGTCGCCATGACCGTCGTCATGGCCGCCAAGGGTTATCCCGGGAAGTACAAAAAAGGCACGGAAATCAAGGGCCTGGATGCCGCCGGCGCGGTCGAGGGCGTGGTCGTGTTCCATGCCGGGACGGCGGCGGGTGCCGGCGGCGCGGTGACCGCCAACGGCGGCCGCGTGCTGGGCGTCACGGCGATCGGCAAGGACGTCAAGGAAGCCCGCGCCCGGGCCTATCAGGCGGTCGATCTGATCGACTGGCCCGAAGGGTTCTGCCGCCGCGACATCGGCTGGCGGGCGATCCAGCGATAGGCCCCGGCGGGGCCGCCCTTTTTCCGGCGGCCTCCGGCCCCTATATAGACCGCACAGACGAACAGCCGCCGCGCGGGATACCGGCGCGGCGGAAGACGGAGGAAACGACGACATGGACGACAAGACCCGCACGGAAGTGGAAGCCGCCGCCTTTCGCGGCCTCATCAAGCATTTGCAGAAGCGCACGGACGTGCAGAACATCGACCTGATGAATCTGGCCGGGTTCTGCCGCAACTGCCTGGCCAAATGGTACGCCGCCGAGGCCCAGGCCAAGGGCGAGGACGTCGATTACGACGCGGCGCGCACGGTCGTCTACGGCATGACCTATGACGCATGGAAGGACAAGTTCCAGAAGCCCGCCGACGAAGCGCAGAAAAAGACCTTCGAGGACACCAAGCCGCTGCACGCCGACATCAGCGGCCATAACTAGCCCATGAATACCCCGGCGCCCGATTTCTGGCCCAATTCCGGCTACCATCTGCTGACCCGGAACGGGGCCGGGCATCTGGCCGTGACGGATGCCTTCCTGCGTGCCTATCTGCAACGTCCGGAAATCGCCCCCATCGCGGAATCCTGCGATGCCGAACGGGCCCTGCACGGCGCCCTGATGGCCAATCCCCGCGAAGCCGTCGGCGACGGGCGCATCGACGCCATGGCCGACGAAGACGCGCGCGACAACTACCGGGTGCTGCTCGCCTTCCGCGACCGGCTTGTGGGCGCGGGCACGGTCGAGGCTTGTTACCTGGAAATCTTCCGCTCGGACGGCGTCACCATTCCGCCGCTGTTCATCGATCAGATGGCCCACGTCGTCGCGCGGCGCGTCATCGACGGCACGGACGACCCGTTCCGCGCCCGCGCGGCGGAACTTCTTTTCCGCGAACAGACGGTGACCTTGAAGGACGGCGCGATTTTGTTGGGCGATGCGGAAACGGTCGAGATGCTGGCCACCACGGCCGGCATGGGCAGCCTGGGCAAGCTGGTGGTCGGTAGCGGCGCGGCCGCCCGCCAGGTCGACATGGACGTGTTGCAGACGGACACGGCGGCCATCTATTGGGACCGCAACGAACGCTACGACACGGTGCTCGACATCTCCTTCGCCCGGCCGGGGCTGGATGCGCTGTGCCGTGTGCTCGAAGCCTGGGTCCGTCATTTCCTACAGGCCGAGGTCTCGATCCAGCCGGTGCAGGAAATCAACGACGAGAAATGGGTCTGGCATCTGGGCCTGGACGCCGAAGCCTCGACGCTGCTGAACGACCTCTACGAAGGGGAAGATGTCGAGGATGCGCGCATGGAACGGCTGCTGTCGCTGTTCCGCCTCGACTTCAAGGACCCCAACCAGATGGCCATTGAGGTCCGGGGCAAGCCGATCTATCTGGCGCTCTGCATGACCCCGGGCCAACGCGTGCGCCTGAAGCCGCAGAACCTGCTGGTCAACCTGCCCCTCGCGGCGGAATCCTGAATCCTAGAATTTCAACCGCTTAGCGGCGGTCCTTGAAAAAGTCTTTCAACAGCGCCGCCGCCTCCGTCTCGCCCAGGCCGCCGACCACCTCGGGCGCGTGGTGGCAGGTCGGCTGGGTGAAGAACCGGGGGCCGTGCTCGACCCCGCCGCCCTTTGGATCATAGGCTCCGAAATAAAGCCGCCGGATGCGGGCATGGCTGATGGCGGCGGCGCACATGGCGCAGGGTTCCAGGGTCACGTAGAGATCGCAGTCGGTCAGGCGCGGCGCGCCTTGCGCCTGCGCCGCGCGGCGCAGCGCCAGGATTTCCGCATGGGCCGTCGGGTCGTGGGTGGCCTCGGTCTCGTTGCCGGCGCGGGCCAGGACGCGGCCGGTCGCCGCCTCGACCACCACGGCGCCCACGGGCACCTCGCCGCGCGATGCCGCGGCGCGGGCCTCTTCCAGGGCCTGGCTCATGAAGCTGTTTGATGCCGGTTTGTCCATGGCGCCAACCATACTCGCCGGCCTCCCGTCGTCAATGCTTGCCGCCGCCGCCGTCCGCCCCTAATGTCCCCGCCATGGCCGAAAAACCCAAGACCGCGAAGACCGCAGACGCCCCCGAACGCATCGCCAAGGTGATCGCCCGCGCGGGCCTGTGCTCGCGCCGCGAGGCCGAACGCTGGATCGAGGAAGGCCGCGTCATCCTCGACGGCAAGAAACTTCTGACTCCGGCCCAGACGGTGACGGAATCCAGCCTCATCCTGGTCGACGGCAAGCCCCTGCCGGGCAAGGCGCCGCCCAAGCTGTGGCGCTATCACAAGCCGGTCGGTCTGGTCACCACCCACAAGGACCCGGAAGGCCGGCCGACGGTGTTCGACCGCCTGCCCAAGGACCTGCCCCGGGTGGTTTCCGTGGGCCGTCTCGACCTCAATTCCGAAGGGCTGTTGCTGCTGACCAACGACGGCGGCCTGGCGCGGCGCCTGGAACTGCCGTCCAACGGCTGGAACCGGCGCTACCGGGTGCGCGTGCACGGCGCGGTGAAGCCCGAGGATCTGGCCAAACTGGCCCGTGGGGTGACCGTATCCGGCGTGCGCTATGGCCCGATCAAGGCCGAGATCGACCAGATGGAGCCCGGCGACAAGGTGCGCAAGGGCTTCGCCAACCACTGGCTGACCATCAGCCTGTCCGAAGGCAAGAACCGCGAGGTCCGCAAGGTGATGGAACATCTGGGGCTGACCGTGAACCGCCTGATCCGCACGGCCTACGGCCCGTTCCAGCTGGGCAATCTGGCGCGCGGCGACGTTTACGAAATCAAGGGCAAGACCCTGAAGGAACAGCTGGGCAAGGTTCTATCCTGATGCGGGGTGTGGCCTGATGCGCATCGTCGCCGGCCGGTTCCGCGGCAAGAAGCTGGCCGCCCCCGAGGGCCAGGATCTGCGCCCGACCTCGGACCGGGCCCGTGAATCGATCTTCAATATTCTGGCTCACGGCAAGGCGGCCGTGGATTTGGACGGCATCACCGTCGCCGACATGTTCTGCGGCACGGGGGCGCTGGGGCTCGAGGCGATGTCGCGGGGGGCCGCCTTCGGCATCTTCGCCGACCGCAATCCGGTCCACCTCAAGATCGCCAAGGACAACGCGGCGGCCATGGGCTTGTGGCGGGAATGTCTGATGCTGGGGCTCGACTGCACCCATCTGGCCGTGCCGCCGCGCGCCGCCAAGACGCCGGCCGGGCTGGTGTTCCTCGATCCGCCCTACGGCCAGGGCATGGCCGATCCGGCTTTGCGCGGCCTGTTGAACAAGAACTGGCTGACCCCCGACGCCACCGTGGTGGTCGAGGTCGGGGCCGAGGAAAGCCTGGCCGGGACGCGCGGGTTCGAGACGCTGGACGAACGCATCTACGGCGCGGCCAAGGTCTATTTCCTGAAAAGATTGGAATAGCCCGCGATCCGCAGGCGCAGGTCCCGGCCACGCTCCACCTCCGGCGCCGGCGCCAGATTCCAGATCCAGCGTTCCTCCGGTTCCGGCAGCTTGATGTCGGCGAGTGCGGGCTCCGTCTCGTCCACCTCGCCATCCGCGACAAATTCCCGCACGGTTTCCGTGATCAGGCAGACCCGGCCCGGCAGGGCCTGCAGGGCGCGCAGGTGCTGGCGCTGGATTTCGGCGGCGAAGGCCTTGGCCTGTTTTTCGGGCACGTGCCGGGCCGGGATCAGCGGCAGCTGGCTCATCAGGTTCAGGGATACGACCAGGTCCGCATCGGCCTCGGGGATGTCCGGCAATGGCGGCTCCGTCGACATCTCGCCTTGGGCCAAGTCATCAACCAGACCAGTCAGATCGGCCTCGGCCAGATAGACGTTGGGATACTGCGCGGTCCAGGCCTGCACGGCGGGGGGATGGAAGATGTCGACCAGCACGACCTCGGCGAAGTCGTCGGCGAGATCACAGAGCGGCACGTCCAGAAGCCCGCCCGACCCCAAAATCACCACCTTGTTCTGCCCGGGGCAGTTGGCCGCCGACCACAACACGAAGCGGCGGGAGCGCTCCAGGTGCTCCTTCCAGGCATGGTGCAGACGCCGGTGGCGGGCGGCGATGGCGATCTGTTCCTTCAGATAACCGAGCCGCTTCACCGGCTCCGGCGCCGGGGTCGTCCGGTGGATGAGCCATTCACGCAGCATGGGCCTGAACGTTCGGTTGCGGAAAACAGGACGATCTTAGCGTCGGCCGAACAGTTTTTCGATATCCGCCAGCTTCAGTTCCACATAGGTCGGGCGGCCGTGGCTGCACTGCCCGGAATGGGGGGTCGCCTCCATCTCGCGCAAAAGGCGGTTCATCTCGTCCGCATTGAGCCGCCGCCCGGCGCGGATCGATCCGTGGCAGGCCATGGTCGCGCAGACATCGCCGATGCGCTCGGCCAGGGCGATGGTCTCGCCGTATTCCGCGAGATCGTCGGCCAGGTCGCGGATCACGCCCTGGATGTCCATGTCTCCTAGTAGGGCCGGTGTCTCGCGCACCACCACGGCGCCGGGGCCGAAGCCCTCGATCACCAAGCCCATTTCGGCCAGTTCGTCGGCGCGGGAAAGCAGGCGGTCGACCGCCGGCTCCTCCATCTCCACGACCTCGGGGATCAGCAGCATCTGGCGGTTGACGCCGCCGGACGCCAGGGCGGCCTTGATCTTTTCCTGGGTCAGGCGTTCGTGCGCCGCGTGCTGGTCGACGATGACCAGGCCGTCCGCCGTCTGGGCGATCACGTAGGTGGCATGAACCTGGGCCCGCGCCACGCCCAGGGGATACTCCGCCGCTGGCTGGTCCGCCGTAGCACCGCCGTCCGGGGCCATCGTCATCGGTGCGCTGGGGGTGCGGTCGAGATCGGGCAGGGGGGCGTAGAAATCCGACAGGCCGCCTGGCCGCGCGGCGGGCGCATAGGCCCCGCCATAACCGCCGCCGCTTCGCCCCAGGGGCAGGGCGCCGCCGGGGTTTTCGCTGGGCCGGAAGGCGCCGAGGGCGGCCCCGGCCACGGTGGTCGAGGCCCGATGCCCGGCTTCGGCGAGCGCATGCTTCAGGGCGCTGACGATCAGTCCGCGCACCACCCCGGCGTCACGGAACCGGACCTCGGTCTTGGCCGGGTGGACGTTGACGTCGACCTCGGCTGGTGGGACTTCGAGAAACAGGGCCAGCAGGGGATGGCGGTCGGACGCCAGGAATTCGCGGTAGGCACCGCGCACCGCGCCCAGCAGAAGGCGGTCGCGCACGGGCCGGCCGTTGACGAACAGGAACTGCATGGCCGCGTTGCCGCGGTTCAGGGTCGGCACCCCGGCATGGCCGGAAAGGCGGATGCCTTCGCGGATGGCGTCGATGGTCATGGCGTTATCGGCGAAGGGGCGGCCCATGATGCCGGCCAGGCGTTCCAACCGCGCCGTGGCCGCATCGTCGCCCAGGCGCGGCGTGACCGCGTTCAGCTTGATCAGGTCGCGGCTGCCGTCGGACAGGGTGAAGGCGATTTCCGGATGAGCCATGGCCAGGCGGTTCAGGGTTTCGACCACATGGTTCTGTTCCGTGCGCGCGGCCTTGAGGAATTTGAGCCGCGCCGGCGTGGCGTAGAACAGGTCGCGCACGTCGACCCGCGTGCCATGGGGATGGGCGGCGGGCTGGGACTTGGCGGGGCTGCCGCCTTCGACCGTGACGGCCCAGGCCTGGGCGGCCCCTTGCGGGCGCGAGGTGATGGTCATGCGTGCCACGGCGGCCATGGAGGGCAGGGCCTCGCCCCGGAAACCCAGGGTGGACACGGCCATCAGGTCGTCGTCCGGCAGCTTCGATGTGGCGTGGCGTTCCAACGCCAATTCGATTTCGTCGGGCGTCATGCCGCAGCCGTCGTCGGTCACGGTGATCGCCGTCTGCCCGCCGTCGCGGATCACGACCTCGATGCGCCGGGCGCCCGCGTCGATGGCGTTCTCGACCAATTCCTTCACGGCCGAGGCCGGGCGTTCGACCACCTCGCCGGCGGCGATGCGGTTGACCACGGTTTCCGGCAGGCGGCGGATCACGGGGGCAGGGATCATGGCCCGTCCCCGCCATCGCGCACGCGGCGGATGCGGGCGAGCAGGCCGCGGGTCGAGGCGTCGAGGCCCGGCGGCTCGGTGCCCTCCGTCAGCGCGCGGGTCAACGGCCCGGCCAGTTCCTTGCCCAGCTCGACCCCGAACTGGTCAAAGGAATTGACGTTCCAGATGACGCCCTGAACGAACACCTTGTGCTCGTACAGCGCCAGCAGCATGCCCAGGCGGCGCGGGTCCAGCCGGTCGAGCAGGATCGACGTGGTCGGCCGGTTGCCGGGAAAGACCTTGTAGGGCGGCACGGCGGGATCCGCCTTGCGGCCGCGCGCCAGGGCGGCGGGCTGGGCCAGGAAATTGGCCAGCAGCTTGTCGTGGTGATCGCCGGTCGGATGGGCGGGATGGACGGCGGCGATGAAGTCGGCGGACACCAGGTCCGTTCCCTGATGGAGCAACTGATAGAACGCATGCTGGCCGTTGGTGCCGGCCTGGCCGAACACCACGGGGGCGGTCGGCTGGGCGACCGGGTTGCCGTCGCGGTCGACGGCCTTGCCGTTGCTTTCCATTTCCAACTGCTGCAGGTAGTCGGACAGGCCATCCAGCAACTGGTCATAAGGCAGCACCGCATGGGCGTCGGCGCCTTCGAAATTGCGGTTCCAGATGCCGGCCAGGGCCAGCAGCACGGGCAGGTTTTCGGCGAGCGGCGTTTCCAGGAAATGGCGGTCCATGTCCCGGGCCCCGGCCAGGAAGTCGCGGAACGCGTCCATGCCCGCCGTCAGCGCCAGCGGCAGCCCGATCGCCGACCACACCGAATAGCGCCCGCCGACCCAGTCCCAGAACCCGAACCGGGCGTCGTCGGCGATGCCGAAATCCCGCGCCGCGTCGTCGTTGGTGGTGACGGCGCAGAAATGTTGGGCGACCGCGCCCGACCCCAGGGCGTCGGTCAGCCAGCGCCGGGCCGTCAGGGCGTTGGTCATGGTTTCGGCGGTCGTGAAGGTCTTGGACGACACGACGAACAGGGTGGTTTCCGGATCGCAGGCGGCGAGGGTTTCCGTCAGGTCCGTGGCGTCCACGTTGGACACGAAGCGCGGCGTGATGCCTGGCCGGCGATAGGGGGCCAAGGCCCGGCAGGCCAGGCGCGGCCCCTGGTCCGAGCCGCCGATGCCGATGTTGACGACATCGATGAAGGCCTTGCCGGTGGCGCCGACACGCGCGGCGCTTTCGACGCCGACGACGAACGCCGCCATGTGGTCGAGCACGGCCTGAACGTCGCCGTGGACGGGCGCGCCGCCGACGGCGAAACCGTCCTCGGCGCGGGCGCGCAGCGCCATGTGCAGGGCGGCGCGGTCCTCGGTTGTGTTGATCACCTCGCCCGCCGCCATGGCGTCCCGCCGCGCCGCCACGCCGCGCTCATTGGCCAGGGCGACCAGCAGGGCGAGGGTGTCAGTGGTGAGGCGGTTCTTGGACAGATCCAGGTACAGGCCGTCCAGAACGAATGTCAGGGCATCGGTGCGCTTGCCGTCGCCGAGAAGGTCGCGCAGATGACTGCCCGCCGCCGCCCGGTGGTGGTCGGCGAGCGCCTGCCAAGCCGGCGTTGGGGCGGGGGGCGGCATGGGGGTCTCATATCCTCCGGGGGACGGTTGCGCCGGCGAGAGTACCATCCGTCCCCAGCGCCGCCAACGGCGGGGCTCAGGGCGTCGGTTTGACGCCCTTGGGTTCGCCCACGACGACCACGGTCAGGTCGTCGGGATGCAAGAGTTTCCGGGCAACGCGGCGGATATCGTCGAGGCCGACGGCCTCGATATAGCTGTTGCGCTTGTCCAGGTAATCCATGCCCAACTCTTCCGTCTGCATGCCGACCAGGATGGACGCGATTCGTTCCGTCGCCGTGAAGCGCAGCGGGAACGATCCGGTCAGGTACTGCTTGGCCGCGGTCAGTTCCGCCTCGGTCACGCCGTCCTTGGCCAGCTTGGCCCATTCGTCGCCGACGACCTTGATGGTTTCCGCGACCCGCGCGTTGGCCGTGCCGGCCCCGCCCACATAGACCGCCGAGTGGTCCATGGGGTGCAGGTAGGTATAGACGGAGTAGGCGAGGCCGCGTTTTTCCCGGACCTCCGTATACAGGCGCGAGGTGAAGCCGCCGCCGCCCAGGATATGGTTCATCACATAGGCGGCGTAGAAATCCGGATCCTTGCGCATCAGGCCCCGGTCGGCGAACAGGATGTTGCTCTGCTTCAGGGGCTTTTCGATGACGATGGTGCGGCCCGCGGTCTTGGGGGCCACGTCCGGCACCTGCCAGGGGGCGGCCTTGGCCGGCAGGGTGCCGAAGGTCTTGTCAAGCAGCGGCGCCAGTTCCTTGGCCGTGATGTCGCCGACCACGCCGACCGCCAGGGTGTCCAGGGCAAGCCGCTCCTGCACGAAGGCCCGCATGTCGGCGATCTGGATGGCGGCGACGCTGTCCGGGGTGCCGCCGGTCGGGCGGCCGTAGGGATGGTCCGGATAAAGCGCCTTCATCAACGCCTTGCCGGCGATCGCGTCGGCGTCTTCCGATTCATGGCGCAGATTGGCCAGCAGCTGGGCGCGCAGGCGCGACACGGGTTCGGCGTCGAAGCGCGGCTTCGTCATGGCCTGACGCAGCAGATCGAAGGCCAGGTCGCGGTATTCGGTCAGCACCTGGACGCGGGCGCCGAAACTGTCGCGCGCGGCGCTGAAGCGGAGCGTGATGGAATTGTCTTCCAGCGTCTGCTGGAACGCCTTGCTGTCCAGGTCTCCGGCCCCTTCGTCGAGCAGGGTCGAGACCATGTTGGCCAGCCCCTCCTTGCCCTTGGGGTCGAGGGCACTGCCGCCGCGAAACGCCAGGTGCATCGAGATGATGGGGTTGAGGTGATCCTCGACCAGCCAGGCCTCGATCCCGCCGGGGCTGACCACGCGCTCGATCTGGGTCGCCTTGGCCGGCATGGCGTAGAGGACGAAGACGGTCGCCGCCAGGGCCAGGGCGGCGCGGGACAGAAGGCGGCTCATTCCGGCTTCTCCTTATCTTCCACGAGAAAGGCCGTGACCGAGTGTTTCTTGACGAAAACGTATTTGGCGGCGGCCTGGATTTCCTCGGCGGTGACCGCCGTGATGCGGTCGGGCCAGGCTTCGACGTCGGCGACCTTGCGCCCGACGGCAAGCGCCGCCCCCAGGGTCCGCGCGCCGGCGGTAAAGGAATCGCGGGCGAACACGGCGCTGGCGACCAGCCGCTTTTTGGCGCGCGCGACCTCGTCGGCGGTGACGCCGTCCTTGGCGACCCGGTCAAGCTCGGCATCGACGGCCTGCTCGATCTCGGGCAGGGTCACGCCGGGCCGCGGGCTGCCGTAGATGGTGAAGCTGCTGGGGCCCAGGGAATCGGCATCGTAATAGGTGCCGGCCGAGACCGCCTTGCGGTCGTCGATGACCAGCTTGCGGTAAATCCGCGACGTTCCGCCGCCGCCCAGGATTTCGGTCAGGACCTGCAGGGCGTAGGCGTGTTGCGTTTCGCCGTAAAGATAACTGGGGGCCAGGTAGGACCGGCGCCACGACGGCTGACGCACCTGGGTATGCTGCATGGCGACGATGCGCGCGGCCTCCTGCGGCGGTTCGGCCGGGCGCGCGCGGGCGATCGGCGCGGCGGCGGGAACGGCGCCGTAATATTTTTCCGCCAGCGGCTTCAGTTCCTTGGCCGTGATGTCGCCGGCGACCACCAGGATCGCGTTGTTGGGGGCGTACCAGCGCTTGTAGAAATCGATGATGTTCTGGCGGGTCATGGCGACGATTTCGTGGTCGTAGCCGATGATCGGCCGCCGGTAGGGATAGTTGCGGTACAGCGCCTCGGATACGTGCTCGCTCAGGATCGCCGCCGGGTTGTTGTCCGTGCGCGACCGGCGTTCCTCGCGGACGACCTGGCGTTCCGGTTCGATGATTGCGTCGGTCAGGGTCAGGTTGGTCATGCGGTCGGCCTCCATCTCCATGACCATCTCCAGGTGTTCGCGGGCGATGGTCTGGTGATAGGCCGTGTAATCGTAGGAAGTGAAGGCGTTTTCCTGCCCGCCGTGGCGCGCGACCAGTTTGGAGAACTCACCCGGCTTGCGCGTCTTGGTGCCCTTGAACATCAGGTGTTCAAGGAAATGCGCGATCCCCGAATAGCCCGATTTTTCGTCGGCGGAGCCGACCTTGTACCACACCATATGAGTGACTACGGGCGCGCGGTGGTTGCTGACGACGACCACCTGCATGCCGTTCTTCAGGGTGAAGGTTTCCGGGCTGAACACCTTGGCCAGGGCCGGCGTGGCGCCCAATGTCAGGGCGGCGGCCAGCAGGGCCAGGGCGGCGATCAGCGGGCTGAGGTGCCGGCCGGACCGATGGCGGGGGGTGGGGGGCATGAACATGTCGGGATCAGGGCCTGTTGCGGGTTGCGGTCAGTGGCGGGATGCGGAGCGGCGTGCCTCCGAAAGATGGGGATGAACGGCGCCCGCGGCAACGGCGGACGCTTCTGGGTATAGGCTTTGGGAAGATTGTCGTCGAGATCGCGGCGATTTCAAGGCGGCCAGGCGCTTTTTGCGGACTTCCGGCTAGAATCCGAGAATACCCTTCTTGCGGGTCTCGCGCTTGATCTCGGGCGTCTTGCCTTCGTTGACCGGCTTGCCCAGGGCCTGGGTTTCCAGCAGGCGGCGCTGTTCGGCCGCCGGATCGACCACGGTGCCCGAATATTTCGGATCGTCGACCCAGAAGATCAGCTTGTCGATCAGGCGGCGGTCCTCTTCGGACAGCGCGAGCGTTTCCTGGTCGATGATCGTGCGGATGGCGGGATCGGCATCGGCGGTGCCCATCTTGTCCATCAGCACGGTCAGGCCCGGCGTGGTTTCGGCAAGCGGCTGCGCCTGCACCGGGCGGCGCAGCATGGCGGCGCGGGCCTGGTCGCGCGGGCTGTAGGTTTCAAGCTGCTCACGCCCCGGCTCGGGCGGACGCAGCGCATAATCGGGCGGCAGCGACAGCGGCGGGCGCTTGTAGACGGCGAATTCGTCGGGGGCCTTCTTGCCGCCGGAAATCGCGCGCTTCACGGAATCGCAGGCACCCAGGCTGAACGCCATCATCAGCACCAGAAAAATACCCGTCGTTCGTGCCGTTTGCCGTTTCATGCCCGCCGTTTCATGCTCAACAGGTTGCGCCCTGGGGTGATTTTCGCGGAACGGGGTCCCGTTCCGGCCCCCGCCGAGGCCAGCCAATCTACGATGATTTATCCCGGTGAAACAAGGAATCAAGGATCAGAAGCACCGCGCCCACGGTTATGGCGCTGTCGGCGACGTTGAAAGCGGGCCAATGGGCGTCGCCCACGTGCAGGTCGACGAAGTCGACGACGGCGCCATGGATCAGCCGGTCGATGACGTTGCCGAGCGCGCCGCCCAGAATCAGCCCGATTCCCCAGCCGACGATGCGCTCCGGCCCACGGAACAGCCAGACCGCGAGAATGGCGGAAACGCCGACCGCCACGGCGGCCAAAATCCAGGGGCCGTAATCCGATTGCGTGTTGAACAGGCCGAAGCTGACGCCCCGGTTCCACACCAGGACCAGATTGGCGAAGGGCGTGAGTTCAATGACCCGGGGCGGGTTCATGATGTCGGTCAGCACCCACCACTTGGTGATCTGGTCGAGGACGATGACCAGCAAGGCGAGCCCCAGACCCTGGATGCGCAGCGATGTCCGGGGATCAGCCAACAAGCGGGGCCTTATTCGGCGGCCAGGGACGAATGGCGCACGGCGTCGGCGCAGCGCGTGCAGACCGTCGGATGGTCCGCGTCCGCGCCCACGTCGTCCAGCACCTTCCAGCAACGTTCGCACTTTGCCCCCGTGGCCAGCACCGGCACGACGGCGACGCCGGGGGCTTCCGGCATGGTGAAGGCATCCTCGGGCGCCGGGGCGGTCGTGATCTCACCCGACGAGGTGATGAAGGTCTGCGCCAGGTCGAGGCCGTTGAGGGCCGCCGCCTGTTCCGCCGTGACATGCACGGTGACATGGGCTTGCAGGGATGAACCGATGCGCTTTTCCGCGCGTTCCAGTTCCAGCGCGCCGGTGACGGCGCGGCGGACCTGGCGCACGGTGCGCCATTTGGCCTCCAGGGCTTCATCGTTCCAGCTGTCGGGAATTTCCGGGAACTGCCGGCGGTGGACGCTGTCGGCGGCGTCGGGCTGGGCGAGGCGCGCCTGCCAGGCTTCTTCCGCCGTGAAGCACAGGAACGGGGCCAGCCAGGCGGTCAGGCAGTTGAACAGTTCGTCCAGCACGGTGCGCGCGGCGCGGCGTTCGATGGAATCGGCGCGGTCGCAGTACAGCGTGTCCTTGCGGATGTCGAAATAGAAGGCCGACAGGTCGACGGCGCAGAAATTGTGCAGTTCCGTGAACACGCCGTGAAATTCGAAGCTGTCGCACGCACTGCGCAGCATCTTGTCGAGTCGCCACAGGCGGGTCAGCACCCAGCGTTCCAGTTCCGGCATCTCGGCCATGTCCAGGCGTTCGGCGGCGCTGAAGCCGTCCAGGTTGCCCAACAGGTAGCGCAACGTGTTGCGCAGGCGGCGGTAGATGTCGGCGTGGAACTTGACGATTTCCGGCCCGATGCGCAGGTCCTCGGAATAGTTCGATCCGACCACCCAGAGACGCAGGATATCGGCGCCGTGCTGGTTGCACACATCCTGGGGGGCGGTGATGTTGCCCAGGGACTTCGACATCTTCTGGCCGTCCTCGGCCATGACGAAGCCGTGGGTCAGCACCGCGTCATAGGGGGCGCGGCCCCGGGTGCCGCAGGATTCCAGCAGCGACGAATGGAACCAGCCGCGGTGCTGGTCCGTGCCTTCCAGGTAAAGGGCGGCGGGCCAGGTCAGGTCGTCGCGCTGTTCCAGGACGAACGAATGGGTCGATCCGGAATCGAACCACACGTCGAGAATGTCCATCACCCGGTCGTAGTCGTCGGCGCTGTAGTCGTTGCCGAGGAAGCGCGCCGGCTCGGACGCGAACCAGGCGTCGGCGCCTTCGGCCTCGACCGCCGCGACGATGCGGGCGTTGACCGCCGGATCGTTGAGAAGCTCGCCCGTTTCCTTGTGCACGAACACGGTGATCGGCACGCCCCAGGCGCGCTGGCGGGAAATCACCCAGTCGGGGCGGTTCTGGATCATGGCGTGCAGGCGGGCCTGTCCGCCGCCGGGCACGAACTGCGTCTGGCCGATGGCGCCCAGCGCGACGTCGCGCAGGCTGGCCTGGCCGGCGCCGTTCGGCACGGCGAAATCCCGGTCCATGGCGATGAACCACTGCGGCGTGTTGCGGAAGATGACCGGCTTCTTGGATCGCCAGGAATGGGGGTACTGATGCTTCAGTCGTCCGCGCGCGATCAGCCGGTTGGCGTCGACCAGGGCCTTGATGACGCGGTCGTTGGCGTCGCCCTTCTTGCCGGTCTCGGTAATCACCTGGCCGCCCTCGAACCCGGGGGCCTCGGCCGTGAAGCGGCCGTCGGCGTCGACCGTATAGGGGATGTGCGAATCGATGCCGCGCTCGGCCAGGAATTTGCCCGACCCGGTCCAGGCCTCGAAATCCTCGCGCCCGTGGCCGGGGGCGGTATGGACGAAGCCGGTGCCGGTTTCTTCCGTGACATGGTCGCCGTCCAGCAGCGGCACGTCGAACTCGTAACCCATGCCGCGCAGGGGATGGGCGCAGGTCAGGTCGGCCAGAACATCGGCGGCGACGTCGCCGCGCCGCTCGAACCCTTCGACCCGGGCGGCCTTGAACACATCGGCGGCCAGCGCGTCGGCCAGCACCAGCTTGTCGCCGGGCTTGGCCCAGTTGTCGTCCGCCGCCTGGGTGACTTCGTACAGGCCGTAGGAAATGCGCCTGGAAAAACAGATCGCCCGGTTGCCGGGGATGGTCCAGGGGGTCGTCGTCCAGATCACCACGGACGTGTCAGCGAGCCCGGCATCGCCCGCGACCACCGGGAACTTGACCCAGATGGTGTCCGATTCATGATCGTGGTATTCGACCTCGGCCTCGGCCAGGGCGGTTTTTTCGACCACCGACCACATCACCGGCTTGGAACCGCGATAGAGCAATCCGTTGTCGAGGAACTTCAGCAGCTCGCGCACGATCTGCGCCTCGGCCGGGAAGCTCATGGTGGTGTAGGGATTGGCCCAGTCGCCGATAACCCCCAGGCGCTTGAACTCGTCGCGCTGCACGCCGATCCAGTGCTGCGCGAAATCGCGGCATTCCTGGCGGAATTCGACGACCGGCACCTGGTCCTTGTCCTTGCCCTGGGCGCGGTACTGTTCCTCGATCTTCCATTCGATGGGCAGGCCGTGACAGTCCCAGCCGGGCACGTAATTGGCGTTCTTGCCCATCATCTGCTGGGCGCGCACGATCACGTCCTTGAGGATCTTGTTGAGCGCATGGCCGATGTGCAGGTTGCCGTTGGCGTAGGGCGGGCCGTCGTGCAGCACGAAGGGCGGGCGGCCCTTGGCGTCCTCGCGCAGAAGCTGGTAGAGGCCGACCTCTTCCCACTTCTGAATGATGTCCGGTTCCTTGGCGGCCAGACCGGCCTTCATGGGAAAGTCGGTCCGGGGCAGGAACACCGTGGCTTTGTAATCGACGGTCATGGCCCTGTTTTCGATAAGATTTGGCGTGCTTGGTCGCTGTCCGCGGCGATTTGTGCCTTTAATTGGTCGATGCCGTCAAACTTCTTTTCCGGGCGCAGGAATTCGACGAGTTGCACGCCGAGCCGCCGGCCGTACAGATCGCCCGTGAAATCGAACAGAAAGACCTCCAGCAGATCGGCCTCGCCGGCGAAGGTCGGGCGCTTTCCGATGTTGGCGACGCCGGCGTATTCCTGTCCCTCGCCGACGCGCACGCGCACGGCGTAAACCCCCCGCGCGGGCCGCAGATAGGTGCCCAGCGCCAGGTTCGCCGTGGGAAAACCGATGGTGCGTCCGCGCTGATGGCCCTGGATGACCCGGCCCTCGATCTCGAACGGGCGGCCCAGGATGCGGGCGGCGGCCTGGGGATCGCCCGCCCGCAGGGCCTCGCGCACGCCGGTCGAGGAATAGGCGGTTTCGTCGCTGTCCCCGCCCGCGAAGGTCTGGGCGCGCACGGCCGTGAAATCGAAACCCAGGCGCTTGCCGAAGCCCAGCAGCATTTCGGCGCTGCCGCCCCGGCCCTTGCCGAACACGAAATCGTAGCCGCAGACGACGTGCCGGGCGCCGATGCCGCCGACCAGCACGGTTTCGATGAAGTCCTCGGCCGTCAGCGACGAAAACGCCTTGTTGAACTGCTGCACGAAGATGGTGTCGACGCCGAGCCCGAAGATCAGCCGCGCCTTGGCGTGGAACGGGGTCAGGCGGAAGGGCGGCGTGCCGGGGGCAAAGAAGGCGCGGGGGTGCGGTTCGAACGTCAGCACCCCCCAGGGCCGTGCCGTGGCATGGGCGATGGCCCCGGCCTCGCCGATCACGGCGCGATGGCCCAGGTGCACGCCGTCGAAATTGCCGATGGCGACCACGGCGCCCCGGGCGTCGCCGGGGATGTTCTGGTAATGGCGAAAAATACGCATCGTGCCGGTGAAGGTGCCCGCCGGTGCCGGCCTGGTCAACCCCGGCCTGTTGCCCCGTTTTGAGGCCGGATTATTTGCTGCGCGACGGGACCATGATGGTGGCCTCGCCGTCCAACACGACCTTGTCGCCGACTAGGCACTGGGTCTGGATCTTGACGAATTTCTTGTCCTCGATCTTTTCCAGGATCGTCGCCCGCGCGATGACCGTGTCGCCGGCCTTGACCGGGCCCTTGAACTTCAGGGTCTGGCCGACGTAGATGCAACCCGGCCCCGGCATCTTGGTGCCGATCACGGTGGAGATGTAGCTGGCGGTCAGAAGCCCGTGGGCGATGCAGCCCTCGAACATGGTTTCCGACGCGAATTCATGGTTCAGGTGCACCGGATTGGTGTCACCGGACACGCCCGCGAAGATCAGGATGTCGGATTCGGAAATGGTCCGGGAATATTCGTCGCTCTGCCCGACCTCCAGGTCTTCGAAGTAGAAACCGTGGAGTCTGTCGAGGGCGGTGACGGTATGGGTATCCATGATTTACGCGCTCCAATACACCTTTGGATTGGGATTTTTTGGCGCCGAGCGGGATTCCGCAGCGCAGCGTTCATATATTGCGCCGCAATATGTGTCCCCGCAAGGGAATGTTTTGCGGGGTGGGGTTGCCCGTGTAGCATGCCCGGGAAAGGGACGATGCTGTGCGGTTCATTGAAATTCCTCGGTTTTCCGTGATTTTGGCGGCGATTCTGCTGGCGGTGGGGCTTGCTTCCGCCACACCTTTGCGCGCCGCCGACCAGCCGTCCCTGGGCCTGCCCCTGACCTGCGATCCGGGGCGGACCTGCTGGCTGGTCAACCATGTCGACCACGATCCCGGCCCCGGCGTGCGCGATTATGCCTGCGGCGCCCATGGCTACAACGGCCATACGGGCGTCGACATCGCCATCCGCGACTATTCCAAAATGGAGGACGGCGTGCCCGTGGTCGCGGCGGCGACCGGCACGGTGCGGCGCCTGCGCGACGGCATGCTGGACGGCGACGTGTCCCTGGTCGGGCATGACGCGGTGATGTCCCAGGGCTGCGGCAATTCCGTCGTCATCGGCCATGACGGCGGCTGGGAAACCTTCTATTGCCATCTGCGGCGGGGGTCCCTCACCGTGCGGCCGGGGCAGCGGGTGGAAAAGGGCGACAGGCTGGGTTCCGTCGGATCTTCCGGTCTGGCCGAATTTCCCCACGTCCACCTGGGCGTGCGCCTGAACGGCAAGATCGTGGACCCCTTCGTCGGGGTCAAGCGCGCATCGAACTGCGGCGCCGGGCCGTCGCCGTTATGGGATTCGCGGACCCTGAGCCAGCTCAAGGGTACGCCGACGGCGCTTTACGATGCCGGCTTCGCGCCGGTCGAGGTCAACCCCATCGCGCTGCGCCGGGGCTTTTACCGCGACACCAAACTGTCGGCCAAGGCGCCGCTGCTGGCGTTCTGGGTCGATGCCTTCTGGGTCGAACAGGGCGACCGCCTGACCCTGACCTTCACCGGACCCAAGGACCGCAAGATCGCGGCCAAGACCTTCACCCTGGACAAGACCCAGGCGCGGCACATGCGTTTCGTCGGCAAGCGCAAGACCGTGGACTGGCATGCGGGCAGTTACCTCGGCGTCGCCGTGCTGGAACGCGCGACCAAGGACGGCGGCAAGGAAACCTTCCGCATCGAACGCCGGTTGGACATCGAATAGAGGCGGGGAACAGGGGGGCAGCGGCCTGCCCGGCGCCGGTCAGGTCAAGGACGGCCGGCGCGACACCAGTTTGGGCGTGGCCCGCAAGGCCCGGCGCAGGCCCTTGGCGGCGTCCTGGGTGCGGGTCTGAACCTCGCGCTGGACGCGGGCGGTCGCGGTCTCGGCAGCCTTGGCGGGAACGAAATCCTCTTCCGGGAACAGGGCGGCGGCCTGGACCTTGTCGTCCTCCCGTTCCTCCTCGCGCTTGGCGATCAGGTTCAGGGTCCGCGTCACCAGGGGATGGCGGTCCGGGCGCTTGCGCGATTTGCGCATGTGTTCCTTGGCGATCGCCTTCACCATGTTGACGATGGTCTGGTAATGGTGGTTTGTCTCGCACCAGCGGGCATAGGCGGCCACGGTCCACGGGTTGGCCGGCAGGGGGCGTAGCCCCCGGTTCTGGCACCAGTCGACAAAAACAGTCCAGGCAGTGTGGTGGTTCAATCGGGGCATCGGTCCAGGTTCGCCGCCTAAATTTGCACTATTCCCGCGAGGGAACTATACCGTTTCCGCCCAGGCGCGGCTTGACCCGGGCGGAAATTCCACTATTCAAGCCCATAATTGGGAAACATCCGATTAAATTATGGAGAAAATTAGACCATGGGTGAATACCGAATTGCCGCCATCGGCGGGGACGGGATCGGACCGGAGGTCGTCGAGGCCGGTGTCGAGGTCCTGAACGCGGTCGCCGAGAGGGACGGGGCATTTTCGCTCAAGGTCGAAACCTTCCCCTGGGGCGGCGATTATTACCGCAAGCACGGCGTGATGATGCCCGAAGACGGGGTCGAGACGTTGAAGCCCTTCGACGCCATCTACTTCGGCTCCGCCGGCGACCCCAATATCCCCGATCACATCACGCTCTGGGGGCTGCGCCTCAAGATCTGCCAAACGCTCGACCAATACGCCAACGTGCGCCCGTCCAAGCTGCTGCCGGGGATCGACGGGCCGCTGAAGAACGTCAAGCCCGGCGACCTGGACTGGGTCATCGTGCGCGAGAATTCCGAAGGCGAATACGCGGGCGTCGGCGGCCGGGTTCATACGGGCCTGCCCGAGGAAGTCGGCATGGATGTCGCCGTGTTCACCCGCGCGGGCGTCGAGCGCATCCAGCGCTTCGCCCTGGACCTGGCCCGTTCGCGGCCGCGCAAGAAGCTGACCCTGGTCACCAAGTCCAACGCCCAGCGCCACGGCATGGTGTTCTGGGACGACGTGTTCGAGGTTGTGCGCAAGGACTACCCCGACGTCGAAACCGACAAGATGCTGGTCGACGCCATGACCACGCGCATGGTGCTGAAGCCGCAGTCGCTGGACACCATCGTCGCCACCAACCTGCATGCCGACGTGCTGTCGGATCTGGCGGCGGCGCTCACGGGCTCGCTCGGCATCGCGCCGACGGCCAACCTGCGGCCCGAACGGGACTTCCCGTCCATGTTCGAGCCGATCCACGGCTCCGCCTTCGACATCATCGGCAAGGGCGTCGCCAACCCCATCGGCTGCTTCTGGTCCGGCGTGATGCTGCTGGAACACCTGGGCGAGGCCGCCGCGGCGAAACGCCTGATGGCGGCGGTCGAGCGGGTCACCGGATCGCGCGAGGCGGTATCCCCCGATCTCGGCGGCTCCGCCACCACCCGCCAGGTCACGGACGCGGTGTTGGCCGCGGTCAGGGGCGCCAATGACTGAGCCACTGACCGTCGAGTTCCGCCGGTCCGGCGTGACCGGCACCTGGGACGGCTCCCACGACAGCATCCTGGACCTGGCCGAAAGCCTGGACCTGGTGCTCGCCTACAGCTGCCGGTCGGGCATCTGCACGACCTGCCAGTGCCGCAAGATCGCGGGCGACATCGCATACAGCGACGACGGCGTCTATCAGCCGGACGCCCCGGACGAGATTTTGATCTGCTGTTCCGTGCCGAAAACGGCGCTGGTGCTGGATATTTGACAAGGTCGGGTATGATCGTGCCCTCAGGCACGCCGTACCCGGCGCCACCGCAATAAAGACAGGGAAGGCCCCACCGCCATGAAATTATCGGAAATCGCCCGCTTGCAGCAGTATCTGCGCGCCGCCTTCGACAACAACCGTTTCACCGTGAAGCCGCCGAAGAAGGAAGGTCATCCGGTCGAGGTCTATCTGGGCGACCACTTCGTCGGCGTTCTGCACCGCGACGAGGACGAGGGCGAGGTTTCCTACTCCCTGCAGATCGCCATCCTGGAAGAAGACCTGCCGCAGGGATGACCGGCGCCCCCGGGCGCCTTCCGATTCTGTGATTTCGCGCATTGGCGGCGGGCCCGCTTCGGCGTAACGTCGGGGCAACGATCCTGAGCCTGTGGGAGGACAGCCAAATGCCAAGTGACGAACGGGACATCGGCCGCGCGCGCATGCAGATGCACGACATTCTGCGCGACATCAACCGCGAGACCATCCACGAGCTTGTGCCCAACGTGTCCGTGGCCGAGTTGACGCCCTATTTCAAATTGGTGGCCAAGGCGCGGGGCATGTACATCAAACGGCTGATCGAATTGGCCCAGGGCGCGAAGGGCTTGCCGTCGGACGAACAGGTGCGTGAACTGAACCTTTTGCGCCGCTCCTACGACGAGCTGATCCACGGCGCCCAGATGATCGAAACCGCGATCGAGCGCGGCTACATCGACGTCGATAAAAAATAACGACGTTTATACCGCCACCGGCAATGCCGTGCGGTAGACCACCTGTTTCAGAGAAAAGCTCGACTTGATGGAGGCGACGCCGGTGACCCGCGTCAGCCTGTCCATCAGGAAGCGCTCGTAGGCGGACAAGTCCGCCGTGACCACGCGCAGCAGGTAATCCGCGTCGCCGGTCATCAGGTAGCATTCCATGACCTCGGGCCAGGAGCGGATGGCCGCCTCGAACTCCTCCAGCGCCTTTTCCACCTGACGTTCCAACGTCACGCTGATGAAGATGGAGACAGGCAGGCCCACGGCCTGCTGATCGACCAGGGTGACGTAGTCGCGGATCACGCCCGCGTCCTCCAACCGCTTGACGCGCCTAAGGCAGGGCGAAGCCGACAGGCCCACGGCCTCGGCCAGGTCGACGTTGCGCATGCGGGCATTGGCCTGGATCGCCTTGAGGATGCGGCGGTCGATGGCGTCGAGGTCGATATCGGGCATTTTTCACCAATCCGAAGCCGAAAACTGCGTATTAATTGCGTAAATATCCCATTCAGCGCCGCAGATCGCAAGGAAATACCGATAATTTTGGCGTAGGATTGCGCAACATCCTGCGATTTCGCGTCATTCCTGCCCGGAGACCCCCATGGCCCCCCTCGACACCCCGAACCACCTGATGATCGAGCCCAATCCGGGCGCCGCCCCCGATGCGGAGACCCTGGCCCGCCTGACCGATCTGCAAAAGCGCATCCTGTGGCTCTCGACCTGGACGATCCACCACGCCAACCACGTCCGGGCCAAGGGCGAGGTCAAGGTCGGCGGCCATCAGGCGTCCTGCGCGTCCTCGGCGGCGCTGATGACGGCGCTGTATTTCCACGCCCTGCGCCCGCAGGACCGGGTCGCCGTGAAACCCCACGCCAGCCCTGTGTTCCACGCCATCCAGTACCTGATGGGCAACCAGACGCGGGCGAAACTTGAGAATTTCCGCGGGCTCGGCGGGGCGCAAAGCTATCCGTCGCGCACCAAGGACACGGACGACGTGGATTTCTCCACCGGCTCCGTCGGCATGGGCCCGGCCATGACCATGTTCGCGTCGCTGACCCAGGATTACACCCGCCGCCATTTCGAATCCGTCCGCGCGCGCGAACCGGGGCGCATGATCGCGCTGGTCGGTGACGCCGAAATGGACGAAGGCAACATGTACGAGGCGATCCTCGAGGGCTGGAAGCATAACCTGCGCAATTGCTGGTGGATCATCGACTACAACCGCCAGAGCCTGGACGGCGTCGTCAACGACAAGCTGTTCCGCCTGATCGACCGCCTGTTCCGCGCCGCCGGCTGGCGCGTGGTCATCATGAAGTACGGCAAGCTGATGCTGAACGCCTTCCAGAAGCCGGGCGGCAAGGCGCTGAAGAAATGGATCAACGACTGCCCCAACGACATGTACGCAGCCCTGACGTTCCAGGGGGGTGCGGCCTGGCGCGACCATCTGACCGCCGACATCGGCAACGAGCCGGGCGTGCCGGAACTGCTCGCCTCCCACACGGACGACGAATTGCAGGACCTGATGTCCAACCTGGGCGGCCATTGCCTGGAAACCATCTGCGAGGCCTTCAAGTCGGCCGACGACGACATCCCGACCTGCTTCCTCGCCTATACCATCAAGGGCTGGGGCCTGCCGCTGGCCGGTCACAAGGACAACCACGCGGGCATCCTCACCCCGGATCAGCTGAAGGGCTTTCAGAAGGACCTGGGGATCAGCGAGGGCCAGGAGTGGGAACCCTTCGCCGGCATGGAAGACCGCGCCCAGGCGCTCAAGGACTTCATCGCCAAGACCCCCTTCATGGGCCCCGGGTCCAAGGATCGCCGCATGTCGGCCAAACCCGTCGCCGTGCCGGCCAAGCTGGCGGAAACGGGCACGGGCAAGGGCTCGACCCAGGAAGCCTTCGGCAAGATCCTGTTCGAACTGGCGGCCACGGACCAGGACCTGGCCGACCGCATCGTCACCACCTCGCCCGACGTCACCGTCTCGACCAACCTGGGCCCCTGGGTCAACCGCCGCGGCATCTTCGCCATGGAGGAACGGGAGGATACCTTCCGAAAAGTGAACGTGCCGTCCGTGCAGAAATGGGGAGCCAACGACGAAGGCCAGCACCTGGAACTGGGCATCGCCGAAAACAACCTGTTCCTGGCGCTGGCGGCGCTCGGCCTCAGCCACGAATTGCATGGCGAGCGGCTTTTGCCCATCGGCACCCTGTACGATCCGTTCATTCAGCGCGGCCTCGATGCGCTGAACTACGCCTGCTATCAGGACGCGCGGTTCATGGTGGTGGCGACCCCGGCCGGCGTGACGCTCGCCCCCGAAGGCGGCGCCCATCAGTCCGTCGCCACGCCGATGATCGGCATGGGCCAGCCGGGCCTGGCCTATTTCGAACCGGCCTTCGCCGACGAGCTTGAGGCCGTGATGCGCTGGGGCTTCGGCCACATGCAGGCCGAGGACGGCGGCTCGATCTACCTGCGCCTCTCGACCCGGCCCCTGGAACAGCCCGCCCGCAAGATGGACAAGACGTTGGCCGATCAGGTCATCCAGGGCGCCTATTGGCTGAAGAAACCGGCGTCGAAGGACGCGGGCGCCATCGTCTACACCGGCGCGCTGGCCCCCGAAGCCCTCGCCGCGGCGGAAACGCTCGGCAAGGCCGGCCCCGGCGTGCTCGCCGTGACCTCGCCGGACCGGCTCTATTCCGACTGGCGCAAGAACGGCGCGGACAGCCATGCGGCGAAGCTGCTGGGTGCGGTCAAGCCGGGGGGCAAGCTGGTCACCGTTATCGACGGCCATCCGGCGACGCTATCCTGGCTCGGCGGCGTGCAGGGCCACCGCGTGACGGCGCTGGGTGTCGAGGACTTCGGCCAGTGCGGCACGATCGCCGACCTCTACAGCAAATATGGCCTCGATGCTGATGCTATTGCGAAGGGGTTCGGGGATCATCCGTCGCTAGCAAAAAAAGGCGATTAACCACTGTATTGTCTACGTGAGACAGGAAGCTGCTTCAGGAGAAAACGTATCGTGTAGGAAGCCTGCAACGAATCCTGCCGAATATCCTGCCACGAAACTAACACCTTCTGCTGCCGCGGCACCTGAAAGAGCACTAACAAATGTTAAGAAGGCTTGCTTCCAAATAGGAAGCGACGCAACAACTTGCTCAGAAACGGCGTTGTGATCCCGCACTTTTTTGTTGTCGTCGGAAAGTTCTTCCAGTTTTTTCTCGAGATCCAAAACAGACTCTCTAAGCGAAAGAAATAAGCTTCGTTGCTCTTCATTAAATTGGTTTGGTATAGACAAATCTTTGAGAATCGCACTAGCTGGACCCACAGCGGTCTTGGCCATCCTTATTGAAACGTCCGAAACGCTTTGGTGGTTTGTATCCTCTAAGTCTTCTTGAGTGACAATTGTATCTTCAATGCTTATTTGGTTTCGTTGTTCTTTTGATATCGCTCCCAATCCGAGGGTGCGGACATCTATCTTCGCGCTATTGAAATCTGCGCCAAGAAATTTTGATCCCCTAAAATTAGCGTTTCTTAAGTCGGACGAACCGAATTTTGCGTTTTCCAAATTAGCGTTTGTGAAGATGACGCCAATTAAACTAGCGCCACCAAAGTGGGCTCCGTGCCCGACAGCTCCATCCAAATTTGCGCCATCTAGCTTCGCGTTTTGAAGGTTTGCTCCGGCGAGATTTGCGCCGACCAAGTTTGCCTGAGTAAGGTCGGCGTTATTAAGGTCAGCACCGTGCAAATCTGCCCCTTCAAAGTTAGTGTTGCGGAAATGCCCGGACCGAAGATAACGTGCTGGTAAGGATACGCCAGATAAGTCAGTGTGTTCTGGATTCGTCGACTTTCGCCACTCGTTCCAAACTGCAACGCCATCTTGATCGATAATTTCAGTTTGAATCGTGTCCGCCATCAAATCACCCCAAACGCATTTAAAGTACTGCCTAATCAAATGTACATTTATAGCTATACTTGAGAAATTAGCGGTTAAATTTAATTTTTGAACCTTTAATTTCGCATAATATAAAATTTGACTTTAAATATAGGGTGCTTGTCTAATCGGTAGTTTGGTGCGGGCGGGGAGAATCGAACTCCCACTCCGTTGCCGGAACCAGATTTTGAGTCTGGCGCGTCTACCAGTTCCGCCACGCCCGCTTAAGCCCGTCGGAAGGGGCGACTTTCTAGCACCCCGGGGGGCTTCAGGCAAACGCAGAACGTGGGTCGCCCCCCCTCACCCCGACCCTCTCCCCCACGGGGGAGAGGGAGGCTCCCTCTCAGGCGTTCGCGCGGGCCTCGGCCACCAGCGTCAGCCGCCACATTTCCCGTTCGTACTTGCTGTAATCGAAGCCGGTCCCGGAATGGATGGTCGAGCGGTTGTCCCACACCACGATGTCGCCGGGCCGCCACTGCCATTTCACGGTGAACTCGGGCCCCGTCACGGTCGGCAGCATGTCGCGCCAGATCATGACGCTGTCGTCCTCCACGCCCTCCAGGTCCCATTTGTCCAGGTCGGCCGGGTCGATGTCCTGGCCGATCGGCACGATGGCGCAGGTCGAACTGTTGAGGCCGTAAAGCGACGGTTTGCCCGTCACCGGATGCTTCAGCACCAGGGGCACGCGGTTGGGCGGGTTTTCCTTGCGCTGCTCGGGCGTCAGCACCGGATAGTGCGGCGAGTAGCTGTTGATCTTCTTGTCGTGGTGGGCGAGGGAGCACACGGCCTCGAGGCCGTCGAGCTTCCGCCGTTCCTCGGGCGGCAGGGCGGCATAGGCGCCCTGCATGTCGGCGAACAGGGTCTCGGCACCTTCGGGCGGGGCCTTGCGGCAATGAAAGACCGATCCGACCGGCGGCCGCGCGCGGAAGGTGGAATCCGTATGCCACACCGGCCTGCGGGTTTCCGGGTTGTAGCGGATGTCCGCGTCGCTGGTCAGCTGCGGCACCTGCAGCAGTTGCGCGACCATCTTGCCGTCCTTGTTGCGCACGTTGCCGATGCGCAGGATCGGGAACCCGGCGACGGATTTGTCCTCGCGCGCCGTTTGGATTTTGTCCTCGATCACGCCGAACACCTCGGACCAGCGCACCAGCGCCTCGGGCTCAAGATCGGCCAGGGCGTCCCCGCGCACGCCGAGCAGCCCGCCGTGGTCCAGCCACAGGCCGCGCGCCCAGGCCTGAAAATCCGGGTCGGCGAGGTCGCCCGGTGTGACCTGGTCGATCAAAATGCCGAAATCGCCGTTCAGCGGCTGGGTCGGATGGGTCATCGCTGTCTGCCTTTTGTTAGATGTTTCTGATCGAAGGATACGGGTACCCGTGCCAAAAACAAGACCCGAGAGAGGTGCGGGGCTGGTTGTCTCGACGCGGGCCACCTGATAGAAGCGCCCGACGCTTTCGCTGACGGAACGGGGCCCAACGCCCATGCTGCGCCGCCTTTATGACCGCACCCTGGAACTGGCCGGGCACCGCCACGCCAAGGCCTGGCTCGCCTTCGTCAGTTTTATCGAAAGCTCGGTCTTTCCCATTCCGCCCGACGTGCTGCTGATCCCCATGGTCCTGGCCGACCGGGCCAAGGCCTGGCGCATCGCCCTGATCTGCACCGTCGCCTCGGTCCTGGGTGGGGTGTTGGGGTACGCCATCGGTGCCTTCCTGTTCGACCAGGTCGGCCGCCCCATGCTGGAATTCTACGGCTATACCGCCAAGTTCGATCAGTTCCGCGCGACCTATGCCGACTGGGGCGCCTGGGCCGTGTTCATCGCGGGCGTGACACCCTTTCCCTACAAGGTCATCACCATCCTGTCGGGCGTGGCGTCCCTGGATATCTGGGTGTTCTGCGTCGCCTCGGTGCTGGCGCGGGGGGTCCGGTTCTATCTGGTGGCGGGGCTGTTGTGGTATTTCGGCGAGCCGATCCGCGCCTTCATCGAGAAGTACCTGGGGCTTTTGTTCACGATCTTTTGCATTCTCCTGGTCGGCGGATTCGTGGTTATCAGGTTCGTGCTGTAGGAGCCCGCCATGCTGTCCATGCTCGACGACCCCAAACTGCAACGCTGGTATCCGGCGGCTCTGTTCGCCATATCGGCAGGGGCCCTCGGCCTGGCCTTGCATGCCCAGTTCGTGTTGGGGCTTGAGCCCTGCAACCTCTGCCTTTACCAGCGCGTCCCCTATGCGGTGATCGGCCTGTTCGCGGGGGCCTGCATGACGCGCCCCAATCCCAAGGCGGGGCGCGCCGTGGTCGGGCTGGCTGCTCTCGGCTTCGCCATCGGGGCGGCGATCGCGGTCTATCATGTCGGGGTGGAACAGCATTGGTGGGCGTCCGCCGTGTGCGGCGGCAAGGTCGCCGACGTGGGATCGACCAAGGATCTGATGGCCGGATTGTCGGCGCCGCCGGAAAAATCCTGCGATTCCGTGGACTGGGTCTTCCTTGGCCTCTCCATGGCGACCTATAATGCGGCCTTCTCCGCCGTCATGGCCGGGCTGTGTTTTATCGCCGTCCGCCGCATGAGGGCCGCCTGACAGGGCGTTTAAGGACGCGACAAGGACCCATGGCGACCAAGACCTCTGCCAAGACATCATCGAAGACCGGGGCCAAGCCCCGGCGCATGCCGGGCGACCTGTCCAAGGCCGCGATGGTCGAACGCATGCTGCGGGTCGATCACGCGGGCGAATACGGCGCCGTGCGCATCTACGAAGGCCAGATGGCCGTGCTGGGCAAGGATGCCGGCGGCGGCGCCATCAAGCACATGGCGGAACAGGAAGAAGTCCACCTGGCGACCTTCAACGACCTGGTGGCCGACCGCCGGGTGCGGCCCACGGCGCTGCTGCCGCTGTGGCATCTCGCCGGCTTCGCGCTGGGCGCCGGCACGGCGCTTCTGGGCGAGAAAGCGGCCCATGCCTGCACCGTCGCCGTGGAAGAGGCCATCGACGAACATTACGCGGCCCAGATCGCGCGCCTGGACGGCGAGGGCGAGGACGACCTCCGCGACACCTTCGAAAAATTCCGCCAGGAAGAACTGGAACACCACGACACGGCGCTGGAGCTGGGGGCCGAGGAAACGCCCGGCTACGAGGCCCTGAAAGGCGTCATCAAGCGGGGATCGAAGCTCGCCATCTGGCTGTCCGAGCGCATCTGACCCCGTTCCATAAAAAAAATCCAAGACCGAGAAGAAACCAAAAGGACCAAGACGATGAAGGCAGTGGTGTTCCCCGGCGACCGCAAGATCGAGATCATGAATTTCCCCGACCCCCATCCGGGCCCGGGCGAGGTCGTTCTCAAGATCAAGGCGTCGGGCATGTGCGGCAGCGACCTGAAGTACTACCGCAACCCGCCGGGCACGCCGACGCTCGGCCTGGGCGAGCGCAAGGGCCCGATCATCGCCGGGCATGAACCCTGCGGCGTGGTGGTCGAGGTCGGCGAGGGCGTGTCGGACGCCCAGGCGCGCGTCGGCGACCGCATGATGGACCACCACTATTCCGGTTGCGGCGTGTGCAAGCATTGCCGCACCGGTTGGTCGCAGATGTGCATCGACGGCATCACCGTCTACGGCACCACGGGCCATGGCGCCCATGCGGAATACATGAAGGTGCCGGCCCATACCCTGGTCCGGCTGCCGGACGATCTCAGCTTCACCACCGGGGCTGCCATTTCCTGCGGCACGGGCACGGCTTACGGCGCCTTGAAACGCCTGGACCTGGCCGGCGACGAGACGGTGGTGGTGTTCGGCCAGGGGCCCGTCGGCCTGTCGGCGACGCAGTTGGCCAAGGCCATGGGGGCGCGGGTCATCGCGCTGGACATCTCGGCCGAGCGGCGCAAGATGGCGGAAGATTTCGGCGCCGACGTAGTCATCGACCCCATGGGCAACGACGTGGTCGCGGCGATCCGCGACCTGACGGGCGGCGAAGGGGCGCACAAGTCCCTCGACTGTTCGTCGAACGCCGAAGCCCGTGCCTCGGCCGTGCGCTGCCTGCGCGCCTGGGGCACGGCCTGCTTCGTCGGCGAGGGCGGGCAGGTGACGCTCGACGTCAGCCAGGACATCCTGCGCCGTCAGGTCTCCATCGTCGGATCCTGGACCTTTTCGAAGAACGGGCAGGCCGATTGCGCCGCCTTCGTCGCCGAACGCAAGATCGATGTCGACGCCCTGTTTTCCCACCGCTTCACGCTGGATCAGGCCGACGAGGCCTACAAGCTGTTCGACACCCAGACGACCGGCAAGGGCGTGTTCGTGATGGATTAATCCTGGTTGGCGGGGTCCTTGGGGCCCCGCCGCAGGGCGACGATCACGCCGCGCAGAATGCGGACTTCCTGGTCCGTCAGGCGCGCGCGGCCGAACAGGTTGCGCAGGTTGCGGACCATGGTGGGGGCGCGTTCCGGCGGCTGAAGGAAGCCGCAGGTTTCCAGTTCCTGTTCCAGGTGTTCGAACAGGTGGACCAGGTCCTGATGGTCGGCGGGGCGCGTGGTCTTGGGCATGGCCAGGTCTTCGGCCGGCACGTCCAGGCCCGTCAGCCGCCATTCATAGCCGACCAGCAACACCGCCTGCGCCAGGTTGAGGGACGAAAACGCCGGGTTCAGCGGCACGTTCAGAATGGCGTCGGCAAGCGCCACCTCGTCGTTGTCCAGCCCCTTGGCCTCGCGGCCGAACAGGATGCCCGTGCGGGCCCCGCTTTCGGCGTGAATTTGTCGGATTTCCTCGGCCGCGCGGCGCGGGGTCACGACGCGCTTGGTCATGTCGCGGGACCGCGCCGTGGTCGCGATCACCAGGTTCAGGTCGGCGACCGCCTCGGCGGCGGTGGCGTAGACCCGGGCCTTGTCGATCACCAGGTCGGCGCCCGAGGCGGCGGCCCGCGCGGGCTCGCTCGGCCAGCCGTCGCGGGGGTTGACCAGACGCAGGTCCGTCAGCCCGCAATTGAGCATGGCCCGGGCCGCCATGCCGATGTTCTGACCCAGCTGCGGTTCGACCAGAACGACCGCGGGCGCGCCCGAGGCGTCGATTGTGTCGGCGTCGCCGCGCCGCGAGGAATCCGTGCCCGCCATGACTCGGATCAGGCCCTTTCGGGCGCGACGCTGTCGCAGGGCGCGGTGTCGAACGGATAGGCGGGGGTGTCCGGCATGGGGGCTGGCCTCGGTTTTTTGATCCCGGGCGCGTCGCCCGCCGCAGGGTTGCGGGAGAATGCCGAATGCGGCGGCATTTCTCAAGGGGGGCGGTCCCAGGTCCGGTTGTGCCCGAAAATGTGATTTCTCAAAGGTCGATTGGAAATTTCCGCCCGGATGATTATGCTGAATATGTAAAATTGATCGACCGGGCCGGTTTCGCGGCGTTCCGGCATTGGCGGACAGACGTCCGCTGGGACACGGGAGAGGCGGCCTGAAGGAAAACATCGTGGCGTCAACCTCCGCGGCGGCTGTGGGCAACAACATGGTGACCGAACAATCGCCGGAGTATCTCGATCTCAAGACCCGCGCGGCCGGGTCGAATCTTGATTCCGACACTCTGCTGGCCACCGACTACCTCAACCATTTCAACGAAATCGTGATGCTGTTGGAAATGGTCCCCGACATGCCGGAGATCATGGAAGAGGTGAAGGCCTGGCAGCCCAAGGGCTATGTCGAGCATTTTCGCGACTCGACCATCGCCGACCGCGAGCTGGCCATGGAAGCCTACGATCATGTGCTGCCGGTCTACCGGGAACCCTTCGAACATACAGTGGCGCAATTGAACAACGTGATCGTGACCAGCATTCAGCTTCTGGAACGTTATATCGAAGAGGGCGACCAGAGCATGCTGCGCGAACAGGCGACCGTCATGTCACGCATGATCCAGCGTCTGCTGGACACCGCATCGGGCATCATCCATGGCGCGACCAAGACCATGGACCAGGAAGAGATCGACGCCATCATCGCGACCTGAATGCCGTGCGGGCGGGGGACACTTGAATTGACGGTGACGGCGGCCGGCGGTTACTCGCCGGCGGCGGGCGGCGTCTTGAGAAAGGCGCTTGAGCCCGCCCGCGCCAGCTCCATGAACTTTTCATTGCTGACCGGCGGGCTGAACAGATAGCCCTGGCCGACCTGACAGCCCAGGGCATGCAGAAAGCCGACCTGGTTTTCCGTTTCAATGCCTTCGGCGATGATGTTCAGATTCAGGTTCTGCGCCATCGAGATGATGGCCCGCGCCACGGCCGAGGCGTCGCGGTCGTCGGGCAGCCCCGTGACGAACGAACGGTCGACCTTCAGGTTGTCGAGCGGGAAGCGGGTCAGATAGCTGAGCGATGAATAGCCGGTGCCGAAGTCGTCCATCGACACGTTGACGCCCATGTCCTTGATGACCTTGAGAATGCGGATGGTTTCCTCGGCGTTGGAGACCAGCATGCTTTCCGTCAGCTCGACGTCAAGCAGGTGCGGGTCGAGCCCGCAGGTGTCGAGCACGTCCTTGATTTCGCCGGCCAGGTCACCGTGCAGGAACTGCATGGCCGACAGGTTGACCGCGATGTGGCAGGCGGTCAGTCCTTCCTTGATCCAGACCGCCGCCGTTTCGCAGGCTTGGCGCAGCACCCAGCTGCCGATGGCGACGATCAGGCCCGTCTCCTCGGCGACGGGGATGAACTCCACCGGGGACACCTTGCCCAGGTTGGCGTTGTCCCAGCGCAGCAGGGCCTCCGCCCCGATGATGCGGCGCGTTTCCAGGTCCACCTTGGGCTGGAAGACCAGTTCGAACTCGTCGTTCTCCAAGGCCCGGCGCAGGCCGCTTTCGACCTCGATCCGCCGTCTGGCGTCCTCGGACAGTTGTTCCGTGTAAAACTGGAAATTGGCCCGGCCCTGCTTCTTGGCGAAGTGGGCGGCGGTGTCCACGTTGCGCATCAGTTCGACCAGGGAATTGGCGTTTTTCGGGTACATCACCACGCCGATGCTGCACGAGGTGAAGACCTCGCGGCCATCGACCTTGAACGGCTGCGACAGGCTTTTCAGAACGTCGCGGGCGATCTTGGCGGCACGGGCCTCGTCGTCCATGCCTTCCAGGATGACCATGAATTCGTCGCCGGACAGGTGGGCAACCGTGTCCTGGCCGCGCACGCAGCCGCAGACGCGTTGGCCCGCCAGCTGGATGATGCGGTCGCCGATCAGATGGCCGAGGGCGTCGTTGATGGTCTTGAAATTGTCGAGGTCGAGGAACAGCACGGCAAAACCGACGCCGCAGGTGTCGGCCTGTTCGATGGATTCTTCCAGGCGTTCCGTGAACAGGTTGCGGTTGGGCAGCCGGGTCAGGGGATCGCGGGTCGCTAGGTCGCGGAGGCGTTCCTCGTTCTCCTTGCGCTCGGTGATGTCGCGCAACGCCCCGATGAACAGGCGCCGCCCGGAAAACCGCATTTCGCTGACCGCCAGTTCGATGGGAATGAGCGAGCCATTCTTGCGCCGGCCGATGACCTCGCGGGCGCTACCGATGATGTGGCGCACGCCCGTGTTGGTGTAGCGCGCCAGATAATGATCGTGGTTACCGGCGTCGTCCTCGTTCATCAGGACCTTTACGTTGGAGCCGACCAGTTCACCGGGTTTGTAGCCGAAAATTTCCTCGGCCGTCGGGTTCAGGGTCTCGATGGTGCCGGTCTCGTCGATGGTGATGATGCCGTCGGCGACCGTGTCCATGATCTTGCGCAGGTGTTCCTCGCGCGTCGCCTGGGCCTTCAGCGCGCGGTTCCGTTCCGTGACGTCGCGGGCCATGATGATGTAGGCGGTGCCGTCGCCGTCGTCCTCGTGCTCCTCATAGGGCAGGGCCGCCAGTTCGACATCCAGGGTCGTGCCGTCGGCCCGCAGCAGGACCATGGGCGTGCGCAGGCGTTCCTTGGTCAGGTTCTCGATCCCGCCCTGGAAATGGGCCAGGCTGTCGGCCTGCACGAAGTCGGTGAAGATGCGGCCTTTCAGTTCGACCGCGGGCCACACGCCCAACATGTCCGCGCCCGCCGGGTTGATCAGGTCGATGGCGCCGCCGCGGCATACGGCGATCAGGTCCGGCGCCAGTTCGATGACGTGGCGGAAACCCTGTTCCGTGCGCTTCATGTTCTCGAAGCGCTTGCGGTTCAGAAGGTCGTTGATGAAGTCCAGCATGCGCCGGCCTTCGGTCGAGATTACTTCGACGTATTCGCGGTAATGAGGGTTCGACAGCGGACCCAGGATTTCCTGGTCCATCATGTCGGCGAATCCGATGATGGTGTTCAAGGGCGTGCGCAGGTCGTGACTGAGGGTTTCCAGAAGGGTCTCGTTGGCCTCTTCCGTGGCGTCACCTTCGCTCTGAAGGCGCCCGCCCACCTGCCGGGCGCCGGGCTTGATTTCGTAGATGTCCGCCATTGAACCAGCTTGTGTTTGCCCCCTGACCATCTTTGATGGCCGTTTTCCGCGGGTTCGGGGGATTTCGCTCACCCTGTTCCGCATTATAGCGGGTGAAAGGGCGAAACCGTCAAGCTAGCCAAAAGGTTACATTGTTTTAGCGGGCTCGCCGCATGGCGGGTGGCGTGCTAGCGTTCGGCCATGCCGCATGAGATCATCCTGCTGACCGGCGACGTCGAGGGGCCCCATCTGGCGGCTGTCCTGATGGCCCACAACCCGACCGTTCACGTCAACCACGTCGATGGCGCGGATTCCCTGCGTCGCGCCCTCGATCTGGCGGGCGGGGCCGCCGCCAACGCGGGCCGGCGGCTGATCGCTTTCTGCACCGGGGTCGTGGTGCCGTCTGATGTTCTCGATGCCTTGCCGGGCCCGGCCTACAACTTTCATCCCGGCCCGCCGACCTATCCGGGAAGCTGGGCCGCGGGCTTTGCCCTGTACGACGGGGCAACCCGATTCGGCGCGACCCTGCATGTCATGGAGCGGCGCGTGGACGAGGGGGCGATCATCGACGTCGACTGGTTCGACCTGCCGGCGGGGTTGAAGCTGCGCTACGACGAGTTGGAGGTCATGGCCTACCAGCGTTGCGTCGGCCTGTTCCATAAATACGCGGCGCATCTGGCGGCGGACGATTCGCCCCTGCCCCCGTCGTCGGAAACATGGTCCGGGACCAAGCGCAGCAAGGCGGAGGCCGCCGCCATGCGCGAGCCGCCGCGCGATGCCTCGGAACAGGAAATCCGCCGCCGCTTCCGCGCCTTCGGCGGCTAATCCACTTAATCTAAATCCGCCGCCAGGTCGCGCCCCCGGCGCTGTCCTCGACCGCGATGCCCTCGGCGGTGAGGATGCCGCGAATCTCGTCGGCGCGGGCGAAGTCCTTGGCCTGGCGGGCGGCGACGCGCTCCGCGATCAAGGCGTCGATCTCGGCGTCGGAAAGCCCGCCCGTCTTGACCGGCGGCTGCCATTTGAACCAGGCTTCCGGGTCCTGCTGAAGAAGGCCCAGAACGCCGGCCGCGGATTTCAGGACCCCGGCCGCCGCCGGTTTGGCCGCGTTATCCGCCTTGTTGGCGGCGGCGGCGAGGCTGTGAAGCTGACTGATCGCCAACGGCGTGTTCAGGTCGTCGCAGAGCGCATCCATCAGGGCCGCCGAAGCCTCATCGCTGTCCGCAACGGGGACGCCGCGCAGGGCGCCATAGAAGCCGTCCAACTCCGCCTTCGCCTCGCGGATGCCGTCCTTGGTGAAGTCGAGCGGCTGGCGGTAATGGGTCTTCAGCAGCGTCAGGCGGATGGCCTCGCCGGGGAATTCCTGCAAAAGGTCATGGACCGTGTAGAAGTTGCCCAGGGACTTGGACATCTTCTCGCCCTCGGCCATCAGGTAGCCGTTGTGCATCCACACGCTGGCCATCACGTCCGTGCCGTGGGCGCAGCGGCTTTGCGCGATTTCGTTCTCGTGGTGGGGGAAGATCAGGTCTTGGCCGCCGCCGTGGATGTCGAAGGTCGGGCCCAGGATCTTGGCCGACATGGCCGAGCATTCGATGTGCCAACCAGGCCGCCCACGGCCCCAGGGGCTGGGCCAGCCGGGCAGGCCGTCTTCCGCTGGCGACGGTTTCCACAGCACGAAATCCGCCGCATCCTTCTTGTAGGGCGCGACCTCGACCCGGGCCCCCGCGATCAGCTCGTCCCGGTCGCGCCGCGACAGCCTGCCGTAATCGTCCATGGCCGGCACGCTGAACAGCACGTGCCCTTCGGCCTCATAGGCGAAGCCCTTGGCGATCAGCGTTTCGATCATGGTGATCATTTCGGGAATGTGGTCCGTGGCGCGCGGCTCGTACTTGCGGGGCAGGGGCAGGGCGCCCAAGGCGGCCATGTCGGCGTGGAACTGGGCTGCCGTTTCCTTGGTGATGTCCTCGATGGGGCGGCCGGTTTCCTGGGCGCGGGCGTTGATCTTGTCGTCCACGTCCGTGATGTTGCGCACATAGGTGACCTTGTGGTCCGGCGCGGGATAAAGCCGCTTCAGCAGCCGGTACAGCACGTCGAACACCACCACGGGCCGGGCGTTGCCGATGTGCGCGAAGTCGTAGACCGTGGGACCGCAGACGTACATGCGCACGTTCTTGTCGTCGATCGGTTTGAAATCGACCTTGTCGCGGGTCAGGGTGTTGTGCAGGCGAAGGGTCATCAGAACTGCTTTGTAAATCCGTTGGTGATGGGATAACGGCGGTCGCGGCCGAAGGAGCGGCCGGTGATCTTGACCCCCGGCGGGGCTTGGCGGCGTTTGTATTCGGCGCGGTCCAAAAGCACCCAGATGCGGCGCACCACCTCGGCGTCGAAGCCTTCCTTGACCGTGGCGTCGAAGCCCATTTCCTTTTCGACCAGACACATCAGGATGGCGTCCAACTCCTCATAGGGCGGCAGCGAATCCTGGTCCTTCTGGTCGGGGCGCAGCTCGGCACTGGGCGGCTTGGTGATCGTGCGCTCGGGGATCGCGCGCCCCTTCGGGCCCAGGAAGTCCGCCGGGCAATGCTGATTGCGCCAATGGCACAGCTTGAACACGGTCGTCTTGTAGACGTCCTTCAACACCGAATAGCCGCCGTTCATGTCGCCGTAGATGGTGGCGTAGCCGACGGACATTTCCGACTTGTTGCCCGTGGTCAGCAGCATATGGCCGAACTTGTTGCTGATCGCCATCAGCAGAAGGCCCCGCGTGCGGGCCTGGATGTTCTCTTCGGTGATGTCCTTGTCGCGGCCCGCGAACAGGGGGGCCAGCATGGCGTCGAAGGCGGTCATGGCCGGTTCGATCGGCACGCTTTCCAGCCGCGTGCCCATGAGCGCCGCCGCCTCGGTGGCGTCCTCCAGGCTGTCGGCGGAGGTATAGGGCGAGGGCATCATTACCGTCAGCACCCGGTCCGCCCCAAGGGCGTCGACGGCGACGGCTGCGGACAGCGCCGAATCGACCCCACCCGACAACCCCAGCACCACGCCCGGAAAGCCGTTCTTGTTCACATAGTCGCGCAGGCCCAGGACCATGGCGCGGTAAATGGATTCCGTGTCGTCGGGGGCGGCGGTGATCGCCGCCGTCGCGGGCCGGAAGGCCTCGCCGTCGCGGGTCCATTTGGTCAGGGCCACGTCGCTTTGCCAGCAGGCCATCTTGGCCGTCAGGGCGCAGTCGGCATCGAGCACGAAGGAGCCGCCGTCGAACACCAGTTCGTCCTGCCCGCCGACCAGATTGGCGTAAAGCAGCGGCAGGCCCGATTCCTTGACCCGGGAAACCGCATAGGACAGGCGCTGGTCGCCCTTTTCCACGTCATAGGGGGATCCGTTGAGGACGATCAGCATTTCCGCGCCGCTTTCGTCCAGGCATTCGGTCACGTCCTCGAACCACATGTCCTCGCAGACCATGACGCCGAGCCTGGCCCCCCGGAACGGCACCGGGCCGGGCAGAGGGCCTTGCGCGAACAGGCGCTTTTCGTCGAACACGCCGTAGTTGGGCAACTCATGCTTCAGGCGCACGACCTGGACCTCGCCGCCGTCGAGCAGCAGGGCCGCGTTGTAAAGCTTGCCCTTCTCCCGCCAGGGGGCGCCGGTCAGCACGGCCGGGCCGCCGTCGCCGGTTTCCGTGGCCAGGGTCTTCACGGCTTCCTCGATCCTGTCCTGGAACGAGCGTTTCAACACCAGGTCTTCCGGCGGATAGCCGCACAGCGCCAGTTCCCCCGTGACCACCAGATCGGCGCCCAGCTTGGCGGCCTCGGCCCGGGCGTCCCGGACGAGCGTCAGGTTGCCCGCGACGTCGCCGACGGTCGGGTTGATCTGGGCAATGGCGATGGCCAGGGTTTCGGTCATGGTATCCGGGTTTCAGAAGGGGTCGGTCAGGCGGCGGCAGGGTAGGGACGGCGGGGGAACGTGTCAACGAAACCGGCGCGGAATCGGCGGCGTTACGTGTCCTTGCCGGGCCGCCGCAACAGGAACTCGCGGCCCAGTTTCACGCGCGGCGTGCCGTCATAGGCGATGATGTCGGCGGTGGCGTAGGTCTCGTTCCAGTTGCTGGGCAGGTACGATCCCGTGCCCACCACGTCGATGGGCGCCTCCACGTCGGCCATGACCTTGCATTTCTCGACGTCGAAGCCGGACGAACAGACGATCCGGGCCTTGTGATGTCCGGCGGCGTCGAGGCGTTCGCGGAACAGGAAGATGGCGGCCGCCGACACGCCCGTGCCGGTCAGATAGCGCAGTTCCTTTTCATTGCGGTAGCGGCGCACGGCCAGCGGCACGTGGCGTTCCAGCACGGCGTAGCTTTCCTGGGGGTCGAGGCCTTCCATGTAGCGCCCGCCGTGGGTGTCGAGGCGGAAGGCGAGCTTGCCCGCCGCGAGCAGGTCCGGGAAATGGGCGCAGACGGCCAGCGCGTCCGTGATCTCGGCCCCGAAATAGTCGGCGAGCACGGTCATCGGCTCGCCCGGGAAGGTCTCGGCGTACATTTCCGCCGCGCGCAGGGTCGATCCGGCGTAGCCGATCATGGCGTGGGGCATGGTGCCCATGCCGTCCGTGTTGCCGAAGTGATGGGCCGTCGCCTTGGTCGCGTTGCCGATGAAGCCCTTGGCCCCGGCCTGGTCGCGCGCGGCCTGCGACCCGACGGAGCACGCATAGGCCATCTGGTCGGCCATTTCCGTGCCGGCGCAGTGGCGCGCGTCCATGGCCATGAAGGCGACCTTGGGCAGGGTCGCGCACATGACATAGGCGTTGTTGGCGGCGACGCAGCAGGCCCCCAGTTTCTGGAGCAGCAGGGTTTCCAGATCGACCAGATGTTCGAGCGATCCGGTCACGTACATCAGGGGCTCGCCGGCGCCGACCCACTGGCCCTCGGCGAAATTGGGTTCGACCTTGAAGTCGGTCGACCGGGCGCGGGCGGCTTGCGTCAGCCAGTCCAGCGCGATACGCGGCGCGAACACGACGGGCCGGCGCATGAAGATCGCATAGGTGACCTGGGTGTCGCCGAAGCGGCGGACCGCCTGCTTGGTGCGCAGGAAATAATGATCGGCCCAGCGGGTGATCTGGTCCTCGAACCGCGTCTTGTCGGCCATGTCGTCCGGTGGCCCGTCCATGGAATGTCTCCCCGCCGCGCCGCCTGACGGTCCGCGTCTATGACGGCAAGGCGGCCTGTTTCAGCTTGGGCGTACGGGCTTCCTTCAGCATTTCCGCCACCAGGAACGCCAGTTCCAGCGCCTGGCGGGCGTTGAGCCGGGGATCGCAATGGGTGTGATAGCGGTCGCTGAGGTCCGTGTCGGTGATCGCCTGGGCCCCGCCCGTGCATTCGGTCACGTCCTGGCCGGTCATTTCCAGATGCACGCCGCCGGCATGGGTGCCTTCGGCCTGATGCACGGCGAAGAAGTCGCGGACTTCGGACAGGATGCGGTCGAACGGCCGGGTCTTGTAGCCGCTGGACGCCTTGATGACGTTGCCGTGCATGGGGTCGGTGACCCAGACGACCTTGCGGCCCTCGGATTTCACCTTGCGCACCAGGGGCGGCAGGCCCTGGGCGATCTTGTCCGATCCCATGCGGGCGATGATGGTGATGCGCCCGGGGTCGTTCTTCGGGTTCAGCAGGTCGATCAGGCGGATCATTTCGTCCGGGTCGAGGGACGGGCCGGCCTTGAAGGCGATCGGATTGTTGATGCCGCGCATGAATTCCACATGGGCGCCGTCGGGATCGCGGGTGCGGTCGCCGATCCACAGCATGTGGGCCGAGGTGTCGTACCAGTCGCCGGTGGTCGAATCGATGCGCGTCAGGGCCTGCTCGTACCACAGCAACAACGCCTCGTGGGACGTGTAGAAATCCGTTTCGCGAATCTGCGGCGTGGTCTCGGACGTCAGGCCGCAGGCGGCCATGAAGCCCAGCGTTTCGTCCAGGCGGTCGGCCATGTCGGCGTATTTCTCGCCTTCGGCCGAGTCCGCGACGAAGCCCAGGTTCCACTGATGGACCTTGTGCAGGTCGGCATAGCCGCCCTGGGCGAAGGCGCGCAGCAGGTTCAGGGTCGATGCGGACTGGTTGTAGACCTGCATCAGGCGCTCGGGATCGGGAATGCGGGATTCCGGCGTGAACTCCATGCCGTTGACCATGTCGCCCCGGTAGGACGGCAGTTCGACGCCGTCGATGACTTCCGTGGGGGCCGAACGCGGCTTGGCGAACTGCCCGGCCATGCGGCCGACCTTGATCACCGGCAGGGCCGCGCCGAAGGTCAGCACGACCGCCATCTGCAACAGCACGCGGAAGGTGTCGCGGATGTTGTCCGGATGGAATTCGGCGAAACTTTCGGCGCAATCGCCGCCTTGCAGCAGGAAGGCCTCGCCCTCGGCCACCTGGGCCAGGGATTTCTTCAGCGAGCGCGCCTCGCCGGCGAAAACCAGCGGCGGCCGGCGCTTCAGCTGCGCTTCGACGGTTTCCAGGGCCTTCGTGTCCGGATACTCCGGAACCTGAAGGATCGGCTTGCCGCGCCAGGAGTCGGGCGTCCATTTGATCGCCATGAGGCACCTCTTCAAAGGCTTAAGATGTTCGTTTTCCCAGGGTATTTAACGACCCGATATAAGGGGCATCGTCGCGGATTTCCAGTTAAACCGGCGTTAAAGGGCGATTTCCGCCCCGTGACCGGGCATCCGCGGGCCGGTGACGGGGATGTGAACGGCTGTGTAGGGCGCCTGCCCGCGGATTATTCTATCTATGACGCCGATGCCGTTCCCTGCTTTTCAGGACCTTGCCGATGATCCGCGCCGCCGTCTTTCTGCTTGTCGCCGTCCTTGCCGCGCCCGCGTCGGCCGGCGGGCCCAAGGCCGAAATGTGGGACCGCTGGCAGGCCCACGACCCGGCATCGACGGCGCGTGTCGATCATGGCGCCTGGGGCCGCTTCCTCGCCCGTTACCTGCGCGTCGAGCCCCGGGGGGCCAACAGGGTCGACTATGCCCGCGTCACGGCGGCCGACCATGCGGATCTCGCGGCCTATGTCGCGAAGATGGAGGCGGTCGCGGTCTCCGGCCTGAACCGGCGGGAACAGATGGCCTTCTGGATCAACCTCTATAACGCGCTGACGGTAAAGGTGATCCTCGATCATTGGCCGGTGTCCTCGATCCGCGACATCGACATCTCGCCAGGCCTGTTTTCCGACGGGCCCTGGGGCAAGAAGCTGGCCGGGGTGGAAGGTGAAAAACTTGCCCTCGACGATATCGAACATCGCATCCTGCGTCCGATCTGGCGCGACCCCCGCCTGCATTACGCGGTCAACTGTGCGTCCATCGGCTGCCCCGACCTAGCGGCCCAGCCCTACACGGGCGACACGGTGGACCGCATGCTGACCGCCGCGGCGGAAGCCTACGTCAACAGCGCGCGCGGGGCGCGCACCGACGCCGCCGGAAGGCTGATCGTGTCCAAAATCTACGACTGGTTCATCGATGATTTCGGCGGCACGGAGGCGGGCGTGCTGGCGCATCTGACGCGGTACGCCGGGCCCGACCTGAAGGCCCGCCTCGCCGGACGCACGGAAATCGACGACCATGCCTACGACTGGCGGATCAACGCCGCGCCCTGATGGACCCATGGGCTTATTTCCCCGGAATTTGCGCCAGATCAATTTCCTCCGACCCGTTCCGCGGTGATATGGGCGCCTGCCCGCGGGTGACCCGCGGCCCAACGGATGGAACCCGACCATGGACCGGCATCTTCTTGAAAAATATGGCGGTCCCGTGCCGCGCTACACCAGTTATCCCACGGCGCCGCAGTTTCACGACGGCATCGGCGCGGCGGCGTACGCGGACTGGCTGACGGCCCTCGGCCCGGGGGACGGGCCGGTGTCGCTTTACCTGCATATCCCCTATTGCCGCGAGCTCTGCACCTATTGCGGCTGCAATACCAAGATCACCCGCCGCTACGCCCCCATCGCCGGTTATGTGACCGACCTGACGGCGGAGATCGACTTGGTCGCGGCGAACGTCGGGGAGCCGCTTGCCGTGTCCCATGTGCATTTCGGCGGCGGCACACCCAATATCCTGGGGGCCGACGATTTTCTCGCCTTGATGGGCCACTTGCGGCGATCCTTTGCCTTCGGCCCGGACACGGAGACGGCGGTCGAGGTCGATCCGCGTGTGCTCACCGGCGACATGGCCGAGGCCATGGCGGCGGCCGGCGTGACCCGGGTCAGCATCGGGGTGCAGGACCTGAACGAGGACGTTCAGCAGGCCATCAACCGGGTGCAGCCGCTGTCCGTGGTCCGGCGTGCCGTCGCCATGTTGCGCGGCGCCGGGATCAATGAGATCAATCTGGACCTCATGTACGGCCTGCCGCTGCAGACCGTCGACCGCGTGCTTGCCACCGTCGACCAGGTGGCGGAGCTTGAGGCCCAGCGCATCGCGCTGTTCGGCTATGCCCATGTGCCCTGGATGAAAAGCCATCAGCGTCTGCTTGACGGCCTGCCTCGGGCCGATGCCCATGGCCGCTTCGAGCAGGCCGAGGCGGCGGCCCGGCGTCTGGCCCGCTACGGCTACCGGCGCATTGGTTTGGACCATTTCGCAACGCCGGGCGACGGCTTGGCGCGGGCGCTGGATGCGGGCCGCCTGCGCCGCAACTTCCAGGGTTACACCACCGATACGGCCGACGTGCTGCTCGCCTTCGGCGCCTCGGCCATCGGTCAGTTGCCGGGCGGCTATGTCCAGAACGCGCCCGACAGCGGCACCTACCGCCGCCGGATCGAAGCCGGGCGGCTTGCCACCGTCAAGGGGCTGACCCTGAGCGGCGACGACCGCCGCCGCCGCGCCGTGATCGAACGCCTGATGTGCGACATGGCGGTCGACCTGGAGCACTTCGGCGGCACCGCCGCCTTCGCCGCCGAGCTGACGCGCCTCCACGCCATGGAGGGCGACGGCCTGGTCCGTGTGGCGGGCGCCCGGGTCACCATTCCCGAATCCGCACGCCCCTTGATGCGGGCCGTGGCGGCTGTGTTCGACGGTTACCTGAACCCGGTCGGCATCCCCTCGGCGGGACGCCATTCCATGGCTGTTTAGGCATCCCCAAGTAAAATTTCTTGCGTCGGGGGGGTTGCAAACTTCCGCTGGATGGGACTATCTGCCCAGCCGTTCAAGGTTGATCAACAACCGGCAACAAGTGGGAGAAGGGGGCCGTGAATTGCGATTGCCGCATTCCGGACATATTCGCGATTATCATTGCGCCGGTCCCCGTCCCGTGGGATCACGCACGCCAGTGGGGGTTGGTGACGCGCAATGTCTGACATGATCGTTCTTGAGAATCTGACCAAGCGGTTCGGTGACCTGACCGCCGTCGACGCCGTGTCCATGGCCGTCCGGCGGGGCGAGGTGCTGGGCTTTCTCGGCCCCAACGGCGCCGGCAAATCGACGACCATGAAGATGGTCTGCGGATACCTGACGCCGACCAGCGGCACCGCCCGGGTGCAGGGCCACGACGTGGTGACCGAACCGATGGCCGTGAAGGCCGCGATCGGCTACCTGCCCGAAGGGGCGCCGACCTACGGCGACATGCGGGTCTCGTCCTTCCTGCGCTTCATCGCTCAGATTCGCGGCTTCAACGGCGCCGAGATCGGCCGCCGCGTCGACCGGGTGCGCGAAATGGCGGCCCTCGACGAGGTCTTCAACCGCCCGGTGGAAACCCTGTCCAAGGGCTTCAAGCGCCGCGTCGGCCTGGCCCAGGCGATCCTCCACGACCCCGAGGTCCTGATCATGGACGAGCCGACGGACGGCCTCGATCCCAATCAGAAACATCAGGTCCGCAGCCTCATCAAGGACATGGCCCACGACAAGGCCATCGTCATCTCGACCCATATCCTGGAAGAGGTCGAAGCCATCTGCACCCGTGCCGTGGTCATCTCCCATGGCAAGCTGTTGGCCGACGGCACGCCGGAACAGCTTCTGTGCCGCGACGCACGCCACAACGCGGTCGTGGTCAAGCTGGCCGCCGATCAGGCCGACGACATCGTGGCCGGGCTGGCGGCGCTCGATCAGGTCGCGGGCGTGGACGCGCTGGGCGATCCGGTGAACGGCACGGCGGCCTTCCGCGCCCGGCCCAAGGCGGGGGCGTCCATCGTGCTGCCGGTCGGCGATTTGCTGAGGTCCAAGAACGTGACGCCCGAGGAAATGTACGTCGAGCGCGGACATATGGACGAGGTGTTCCGCGCGATCACCCAGGGGGGTGGCCATGCGTAACATCTGGATCATCGCCAAGCGCGAACTGGCCGGTTATTTCGCGACGCCGCTGGCGTTGGTGTTCATCGTCATCTTCCTGGCGTTGACCGGCGCCTTCACCTTCTATCTCGGCCGCTTCTTCGAAAACGGCCAGGCGGATCTGGAAGCCTTCTTCCGCTTCCATCCCTGGCTGTACCTGATCCTGATCCCCGCCGTCGCCATGCGCCTGTGGGCGGAGGAACGCAAGTCCGGGACCATCGAACTGCTGATGACCCTGCCCGTGACCACGACGCAGGCGGTGCTCGGCAAGTTCCTGGCCGCCTGGGCGTTCTGCGGCATCGCGCTGGCGCTGACCTTTCCCGTCTGGGTCACCGTCAACGTGCTGGGCGAGCCGGACAACGGTGTCATCGTCGCGGGCTATGTCGGCAGCTTCCTGATGGCGGGGGCCTTCATGTCGATCGGCGCCTGCATGTCGGCCATGACCAAGAATCAGGTGATCGCCTTCATCATTTCGGCCACGGTCTGCTTCCTGTTCACCATGAGTGGCCTGGACCTGGTGCTCAACTTCTTCCAGGCCTGGGCGCCGGCGCTGATCGTCGACACGGTGGCCAGCCTCAGCTTCCTGGTCCGCTTCGATGCGGTCATGCGCGGCGTCATCGACCTGCGCGACGTGCTGTTCTTCGTGTCGCTGATCGCGTTCTTCCTGTTCACCAACGTGATCGTCGTCGAAGTGAAGAAATCGGCGTAGGGGGCGGGAACAGTCATGAACGCATTGAAGACCATCGACCGCAACCGTCTCGCCGTGATCGGCGTGGGCCTTGCCGCCGTCTTGTTCCTCGCCGTCAACCTGGCGGTCAATCTGTCCCTGCGCTCGGCCCAGGTCGACCTGACGGAACGCGGCCTCTACACATTGTCGGACGGCACGCGCAAAGTGCTGACCTCGTTGACGGAACCGATCACGCTGCGTCTCTATTTTACCCGGGCGCTGGGCGAAAGCTATCCGGGCCATCAGGCCTACGCCAACCGCGTGCGCGAGCTTCTGGAACGCTACGTCAACATCTCGGGCGGCAAGATTCGGCTTGAGGTCAAGAACCCGGAGGCCTTTTCCGAGGTCGAGGACGAGGCCGTCACCTTCGGCCTGCAAGGCCTGCCCTATGACCAGTCCGGCGACCGCGGCTATTTCGGCTTGGCCGGCACCAATTCCGTCGACGGCAAGGCCGTCATTCCCTACTTCACGACGGAACGCGAGCCGTTCCTGGAATACGATTTGACCAAGCTGGTCTATTCGCTGGCGACCCTGGACCGGCCGGTTGTCGGCATGGTCGCGCGCCTGCCGGTCGAAGGCGGCTTCATGATGGGCCAGCGGCCGGTGCCGGCCTGGGCCGTGATCAACCAGATCCGCGAACTGTTCGACGTCCGCACCATGCCGGCCGAGTTCAACGCCGTGCCGCCGGAATTCGGCATGCTGATGCTGGTTCATCCCAAAAATCTCAGCGACGAAACCCTGTACGCCATCGACCAGTTCGTGATGCGCGGCGGGCGGGTGCTCGCCTTCATCGACCCCAACGCGGAAACCGAGGCCCCCAACCCTCAGGCGCCGGCGGGCCCGTCGGACATCGACCGGCTTCTGAAATCCTGGGGCGTCACCTTCATCAAGGACAAGGTCGCCGCCGACCTGCAATCGGCGCGCCGCGTCAACGTCCGTCACGAAGGCCAGATCACCCAGGTCGATTACGTGGCGTGGAATTCGCTCGACCGGCGTAATCTGGACACCACCGACGCGGTGGTCGCCGACATCCGCGACCTTAACGTCGGTTCGGCCGGGATCATCGAGCCGGCCGAGGGCGCGACCACGACGTTTCGGCCGCTTGTCACCACCTCGGAGAATTCCGAGGCCCTTGACGTCGCCAAGCTACAGGGCCGCATCGACATCGTCGGCCTGTTCCGCGATTTCAAGCCGTCGGGCAAGAAGCTGGTCATGGCCGCGCGGGTAACCGGCCCGGTCAAGTCGGCGTTCCCCGACGGGCCGCCGCTGATCGGCGAGGGCCCGGACGCCGAGAAGGCCCGTGCCGAGAAGGCCAAAACCCATCTGGCGGAATCGCAAAAGCCGCTCAACGCCGTGATCGTCGCCGATACCGACGTTCTGCACGAAGGCCTGTGGGCGGAAATTCGCAACGTCAACGGCGAACAGCTTATGGTGCCCTATGCGGGCAACAGCGACTTCGTCATCAACGCGGTCGAGAATCTGTCCGGCGGCGATGTGCTGCTGGGCCTGCGTTCGCGCGGGGATTCCAAGCGCCCGTTCCTGATGGTCGAGAAAATCCAGCTTGAGGCCGAGCGCAAGTTCCGCGCCGAGCAGGAAAAGCTGGCCCAGGAACTACAGGAAACGCAAAAGCGGATCGAAGGCCTGACCAACCGCGAAGGGGCCAACGGCGAAGCCATCCTGACGGCGGAGGAAAAAACCGCAATCGCCGAATTCCGCCGCAAGATGATCGATATCCGCCACGATCTGCGCAATGTGCAGCACGCGCTGCGCAAGGATATCGACGCGCTGGACGCCTGGCTGAAGTTCCTCAACATCGCGGCCATTCCCCTGATTCTGGGATTTGCCGCCCTGGTCATCGCCGTTGTTCGCCGCTTGAGCCGCGCCGGCGCGCGGCCGGTGACGGAATAGGGGAGAGCCGGCATGAGCGCGAAAAACTTTCTGATCCTTCTCGTCGCCACGGTGCTGGGCGTCATTGCCGCCGCCGCCGCCGTGATCACCCGTCCCGGCGACGCGGCCTACGCGAACCTGGGCGATCCGGTGGTGCCCGGCCTGATCGACAACCTGAACGATGTCGACACGGTGCGCATCGAAAGCCATGAAGGCGGCGTGCTGACCTTCAAGCGCAACGCCAAGGATGCCGGGGACTGGGGTATTGCCAACCGCGACATGTACCCGGCGAAGGCAAGCCAGGTGAACGCGCTGGCGCTGCGCGTGGCGGAACTCACCTATCTGGCGCCGAAGACCGCGACCCCGGAACTGTTTCCGCGGCTTGATCTGGGCGATCCCGATGCCGTGGGATCGAAGGCGATCAGCCTGCGCCTCAACGACAAGGGCGGGCGGCCGATGGTCGACATGGTGATCGGCACGGCCCGCAGTGCGCTCGAAGGTTCGGCCGAGGGCGGCACCTATTTCCGCATTCCCGGCAAGGAACAGGCTTGGCTGGCCAAGGGCTCCATCGAAATCGGCAAGCTGATTTCCGAATGGATCGAGACCGACATCTTCGATATTCCGACCAAGCGCATCCGCCGCGTCGAAATTCATCACGCCGACGGCGAGAAGATTTCCATCTTCAAGGAACAGCAGGGGGATTTGGATTTCGTCCTGAACGGCGTTCCCGACGGCAAGAAGGTGAAAAGCCGGTTCAGCGTCAACGGCATCGCGTCCGCCATCGACGAGTACAAGATCATGGACGTCGCGCGCCGCGAAAAGCATCCGGTCGATCCGGCCACGGCGACCCGTGTCGTTTACGAAACCTTTGACGGGCTGACCGTGACCGCCCTGATCGAATTGCCCAAGGGCGATCCCAAGGGGCCGGCGGCCGAATATTGGGTGTCGCTCGACATTGTCGGCGGCGAGGGCACGGCCGAGGCCGATGGCTTGCGCGCGCGCACCGGGCCCTGGGTGTTCCGCATTTCCGACTATCGCTACAACGCGATCGCCAAGCGCATGAAGGACCTGGTCGAGGACGCTGCCGGCTCGTAACGGCCGCGCAACTCATTTTCCTTTAATTTCAAAATTGTGCCGCCCGTCACAGATGGCGCGGCCCCGCATCCCTACGCTTTTCCCATAAGGTCGGCCAGGGGGGCCGCCCGTGGACCCCAGCGACGGGGTGAGGTAGGCTCGACATGAACGAGATCGCGCTCAATGGTTTGGGGGCTGCCATGACCGACGCGGACAGGGACGACACGGCGGGGAAAACGGGTGTGGCCGCCAAGGCCAAACCCGCGAAGAAATCCCACGTCCAAGGCAAGACCGACCGCGAACGCTTCGTGGCCTTGGCCTTCTGCCGCGCGGATCTGCTGCTCGAACTGGACGGCAACTACAATATCGCCTTCGCCGCCGGGGTGACCCCGGTGCTGGGCGCCACGCCGGAAACCCTGTTGGGCTCGTCGTTTCTCGACTTCGTCGGTGACGAGCACAAGACCTATGCCCGTGATCTGCTGGCCGGCGGTGGCCGCAACGGCCGACTGGAGGACGTTGTCCTCGACCTGAAAAGCATCGCCGGAAAACGCATTCCCGTGGTGTTTTCCGGCTATCGCATGCCTGATTTCGAGGACCACTATTTCTTGGCGCTGAAGGTCGAACCGGTGCGCAAGACCCATGTCCCGGCCGAAGACCTGATCGAGGACGAATGGTCGGGCGTGTTGGAGCGCGAGTCCTTCACCCGCGCCGCGATCGAACGTATCCAGGACTACGACCGCACGGGCGCCAGGGGGCAGCTCACCTTCGTGCGTCTGGACAACGTCAAGTCCCTGACCGAAACCCTGGGTGCGAGTGAAAAGCGCAACCTGATGACCGCCGTCGGCAGCATCCTGAAAACCCATTCGCTCGGCGGCAGCACCGCGGGCCAGCTGGACGCCGAGAACTTCGCCTATGTCCACGGCGGCGACGTCGATCCCGAGGCCGTGAACATGAAGGTCGAGGAAGCGGCCCAACAGCTTCTCGGCGACAAGGCCGCCGAGTTCGGCGCCCGTTCTTCGACCCTGGACGCCGACGGGGCGGGGCTCAGCGAGGATCAGGTCGCGCGTGCCCTGGTCCATACCATGCAGCAGTTCTGCACCGGCAAGGCCCGGTTGCCGGTCGAAAAGCTGTCGGACGCGCTCGACGACATGATGCAGGACACGGTGGAAACCGTGAAATTCATCAAGGACACGACGGAACGCTGCGACTTCGATCTGGTGTTCATGCCGATCTGCGACCTGCGCCTGGGCCGGGTTCATCATTTCGAGGCCCTGTCCCGGTTCCGCGACCAGACCCGCGCCAAGACCACGTTCCAGATCATCACCCTTGCCGAACAGTTGGGCCTGATCGTCGATTTCGATTTTGCCGTGGTCCGTCAGGTCATGGACATTCTGGGCCATATGGCGAAGCGCGGGCCGTTGCCGCCGGTGGCGGTCAACCTGTCGTCCCTGTCGCTGGCCCAGCCGCAGTTCGTGCAGCGCCTGATCCAGGTTCTCGAAAGCCGCCGCGACATGAACCGCCGGGTGATGTTCGAGCTGACGGAATCGGCCGAGGCCGAAGACCTGGAAACCCTCAACAAGGTGATCCAGGAAATCCGCTCGCGCGGGTTCCAGTTCTGTCTCGACGATTTCGGCGCGGGATCCGCCAGCTTCGATTACCTCAACGCCCTCGACGTCGACGTGGTCAAGTTCGACGGCCCCGTGGTGCGTCGGGCCTGCGCCTCGGACAAGGGCCGCGACATGCTGTCGTCGATGGCCAAGATGTGCTCCTCCGCGGGCGTGCACACGGTCGCGGAAATGGTCGAAGACAAGGAAGCCGCCAACAAGCTGTTCTATTGCGGCATCGACTACGGCCAGGGCTGGTATTTCGGCAAGCCCAGCCCCGATCCCTTCACCTTCGCCGACCGCTTCATCGGCGCGGATTAGGCGCGTCTTGAAAAATTAGGTTAGGACGCGCGGCCCTTGTAGGGGTTCTCGATCGCGTCGACGACGGATTGCAGGACTTCGCGGACCTGGGCCTCGTCGCAGCCCATGAGGATCGCATCCTCGAAGGCATCCTGGCAGTACTGGCGGATTTCCTCGAGGTTCTCGTTCAGGACCTTCAGCTTCTCCTCGCAGGACACCAGTTCACCGTCCGGCTGGCGCCAGGTGATCTCCGATCCGATGGGTGAACGTAAGCTGGTCATGGGTCCGTCCGCGGTCCTTGGGCTATCGCGCGGCGCCGGTCCGATGGCTTGGTCGCGGCGCTGAGTCCTAAATGTAATATCTTCGCCGCCGGGTGCAAGTCCCCTTGGCGGCCGGGCGGGGGTCAGGCGCCGGCGGCCCGGCTCTTGAGGCCGCGGTCGTCATCGTCGTCCTTGGGGGCGTCATAGACCGACATGTCGCCTTCTTCCTCGTCATCGTCCGCGCCGCCGGACGTTTCGGCCAGATGCGGGGCGTAATCCTTGGGCTCCCACGGCAAGGGCGGCGGCGACTTCGGCCGGGCGATATCCATCAGGCGCTCGACCCGAGACAGGTTCTTTTCCGTGATCATGGTCAGGCGGTGGGCGCCACGCGCCTCGTACACGCCCTTGGCCAGGGAAAAGGCCTCGCGGGCGGCCTCCAACTGACCCGGATCGTGGGTCAGCTTGGACAGCATGAACAGCGCCGAGCCCAGGTTGTTCTGGGTCGCCGCCCACAGCAGCGGATGGTCCAGCTTGTGACGGACTTCCAATGCGCCGGAGCACGCCTCGATGGCTTTTTCGAACAGCTCCACCGATTTCAGTTGTTCGCCCAGGATCGCCGCCGCCTGGCCGATGTTGTTCATGACCTCGGCCCAGCGCATGGGATGGTCGACCCGGTTGAACACCTGCAAGGCGGCCTGATAGTGGTTCAGGGCCTGTTTCAAAAGATCCTGGTCGCCTTCCTGGGCGTCGATGCGATAGCAGATCTGCCCCATCCGGTTCTGCAACGCCGCCCATTCCTTGGGGTAGAGGTCGCGGGTGAACTGCTCGGCCGCCGCTTCCAGAAGCGCCATCGCCTGGGCCATCGGCCCGGCCGCCTTGTGTTCGTCGTCGACCGGCATCTCCAGGGTTTCCCATTCTGGTGCCAGGGTCGGCAGGATCGCACCGAGCGCGCGCTGCGCCACGGCGCGGTCGAAGGCGTCGCTGTCATCCTTCAGGAAGGCGATGGCCTGGCCGTAGATATCGGCGGCCATGCGGTAACCCTCAAGCTGTCCCGCCGGGCCCGGCTGAAGCGTCAACAGGTTGGCGAAAAACAGCCGGGCGATGGCACGGTCGCGGTCCGTGATGTCGGGTGCCGTGCCCAGGGCTTCGATGGCCGGGGCCGCGCGTTCCATGGCCTGGGGCAGGACTTTGGCGAGGCGGCTTTTCTTGACCTCGGTCAGAGGGATCGTCGCCGTCAGGGCGACGGCCGTCGCCAGGGCCGTCAGGGCCGGGTCCGGCTGGGCCGGCAGCACCAGCGCCTGGGCTGCGTGAAACATTCCGGGCGGGTCCTCGTTCTGGATGCCCAGGGGCAGGAACCGCAGGGTCAGGCGCTTGCCGTCGGGGGCTAGCTCGAAGCAGATCAGGATGTCGGCCTCGGCCTGGGCCAGGGCCTGGCGCGCCGCCCAATGCAGACGGTTCGCGCGGTTCCCGGGTTCCGTGTCCTCAGGGAGGGCGAGGGGCTTCTTCAAGGGCCGGGCGCGCACGCCCTCCAGGTCGGCGAAGGCGTCGAGGATCAGGGTTTCAGGGTCCGGCGCGGTGCCGCTGTCGGCGCCGAAGTCTTCCGTGGCTTGGCCTTCGGGGGGCAGGGCCGCAACGCGGATCTCGATGCGGGTCGGGTCGGCGGGCTGACTGGCTTCCTTGATCTGGCGGAACCAGCCGAACAGGGAGAGCCGGCGGCGTGGTGCCCCGGTGTTCGGCGCGGCCAAGGGGGCAAGCAGGCGGGCCAACAGGCCGCCCCCCTGAACCGGCGTCTTGACCAGGGCCAGGGCCTGTTGGTCGAGCGGGCGCAAGGTCACCGTGCCGGCGGCGATCGCCGTCGATTTGTGGCGGCCGTGCGCGACATCCGCGTCGCCCAGGGTCTTGCCCGGGCCAAGAACGCCCAGATGCTTTTCCTTGCCGTCGACCTCGGTCATCAGTTCGACCTTGCCGGCGATGATGGTGAAGGCACGGGTCGCCGGATCCCCCTCGCGGAAGATGATGTCCTTGTCGCGGAACTGTTGTTTCCTGCTGTTCACGGACCTTGGCCTGCTTGTTGAACGCTATCCGTCCATTCTCCGGTTGCCTGATCCAACCGGAGCCGACGGCGGCGCTGGACGATTGCCGCCCCGTCCATTAAACAGAAAGAAGGTTTACCCTTGTTTAAGGCCGATCTGCTTCCTTATCGTGGCTGAATACCAGGGATAAGGCCGGGGACAGAGGAACGCCGAAAGCGGCGTCCTGTGAGCGAGTGAGGGGCTATTTTGTATAATAAGTTCAAGGGATTGTGCGTGGGCTTGGGGCTCTGCATGGTGGCTGTTTCCGGTGCGCGGGCGGATAGTGCGTCGACCGGATACGACATCCGAATTCTGATGGGCAAGACCCATCCCTTTGCCGCCCGCCCGGCCAAAGAGTGGGACCAGGCCCGGCCGGGACAGCCCGCCGCAGGCCGTGTGGCCCAGCCGGTTTACGCCCCCATGCCGGCGCGCCCGGCGCCCCGGCCTCAGGTCCGCCCGGTTCCGGCCTCCGCGCCGGCACCGCAGCCGCAGGCCCAACCCACGGCGCCGATGTCGTCGAAAACGGGACCGCTGTGGCCCGGCGGCACGGAACGGGGGGCCCGCGCCAGTTCGCGGGGCAAGCCGCTCGGCGGCATCGTTTCCGAAATTTCCATCGGCGCCCTGATCCACGATGACGGGCCGTTCTCCAACTCCAAGGAAGACGGCTATGACGGGCATATCGAAATCCGCTTCGCCTCGCCCAAGTTCCTCGACATCATCTGGAGCCCGGAGCCCCACATCGGCGCCAACATCAATTCCGAGGGCGACACCAGCCAGGTGTTCGCCGGTCTCAGCTATGAATGGAATCTGTGGAAGGGCCTGTTCGCCGGGCTCAGCGTCGGCGGCGCCTATCACGACGGCGAGACGGATTCAGGGGCCCTGGACAAGAAGGACTTGGGCTGCCATCTGCTGTTCCGGGAATCGTTCACCCTCGGCTGGCAGTTGACCGAGCATCACAAGATCGCGGCCATCTTCGACCATATCTCGAACGCCAAGATCTGCGATCACAACGAAGGCCTGGAAAACATCGGCCTGCGCTACAGCTATCGTTTCTAGGAAAAGGGCCTAGGCCCCATCGCCGCGCCGCACCCGGGCCCGCAGGCCGCGCCGGGTCTGGTCCAGCAAGGCCGCCCAGTCGCCCCGCCGTTCCGTGCGCAGGATGCGCATGGTCGGATACCAGGGCGTGGCGTCGCCGGAGGTGCCCCAGCGCCAATCGGGCGAGGCCGGGGCGATCAGCCAGGTTTCCTTGCCGAGCGCGCCCGCCATATGGGCGACGGCGCCGTCGACGGCGATCACCAGATCCATCTGATCGATATAAGCCGCAAGACCGGCCAGCCCGCCGGCCCGGCGCGCCACATCGATGATCAGGGCATCCGCGCCCTGTGCCTTCAGGTCGCCCGATGCCGGGCCCGTCTGCAGGCCGAACAACGTGACCCCGGCCAAGCCGGCCAGGTCAAGGAACGGGCGCAGCCCCGGCGTCGGCGTGACATGAACCGGCGTCCGCTCGTCTTCCCAGGCGATCCCGACTTTCAAAAAATCGCCGCCCGGCGGCAGGCGAAAGGCCCCCGGGTCGGGCGGGGCGATATAGGGGGTCGCGGCCGGCACCTTGGCGGCGGTCGTCTTGAAGATGGCGGCAAGCGACAGCAATGGCGCGTGCAGATCGAATTTCGGCAGGGCCGCGCCCTGGATCACCAGCTTATCGACGCCGGGCACCGTGGCCAGAAGATCGGCCAGCGCGGCGGGCGCTTCGAGAACGACATTGGCGCCTTGGGCCTTGATCATGGGAATGTAGCGGGCGAATTGGATGATGTCGCCGGGGGTGCCTTCGCAGGGCACCAGCACCGTCTTGCCCTTGACCTTGGCGCCGGTCCAGCGCGGCGTGTCCATGCCGCGCAACTGGAAGCGGCGCATTCGGAAGCGGGCTTCCAGGTCCTTGAAACCGGCGGCATATTCGCCCGCCAGCAACAGCGACCGCCCGCGGTCAAGCAGACTCGGGATATGATCCGGATTGTGGTCCAGCGCGCGCTCGAAACAGTCGAGGGACTGGTCGCGGCGGCCCAGGTCGCGCAGCGCCACGCCCAGGTTGTGCAGGGTGTCGGGATTCTTGGGGTCCAGGTGCACGGCCTGCTGGTGGCTGGCCACGGCAGCCTCGAACCGGCCCAGGTCGCGCAGAACGTTGCCCAGGTTGGAATGAGACGACGCATTGCGCGGCTTCAGCGCGATGGCCCGCCGGTAGCAGGCGACGGCGGCTTCCGGCCGGCCCGTGGCGCGCAGCACCACGCCCAGGTTGTTATAGGCCTCGGCCAGATTGGGATTGAGGGCGAGGGCCCGGGTGTAATCGGGGATCGCCTCTTCCAGGCGGCCGTTCCGCTGATGGTCGGAGCCGATGGCGAACAGGCGCGCGGCCTCGCGGTCACGGAGCGCCGTGCGTTCTTCTTCCGGAAGCGATTCCCATGCGGCGCGGGCGTCATTGACGTCCACCGGGGATTGATCCGGGCTGGCGCGGTCGTCGGCGGCCATCAGTCCTCCACGATATCAGCGGCCCCTTTGTCCGCTGTCGCTAGTGTTCGTCCGATCCGCCCGCGCCCCGTTTGGGTGATCTTCGGGCAGGTCAGAGAAGTGATCTGTAACCACGCTCCCCCCGCGCGCACATATTGAAGTGTCCCTGGCGGAACCGCAAGCCTCGTAACCTACGAGGATTACAATAAAACTCGGCGGTTCGGGCGGTCTGTCAGGTCCGTGTCAGACAAGCGCCAGAACGTTCTCCGGCGGCCGCCCGAGAACCGCCTTGGCGCCCTTGACGACGATCGGCCGTTCGATGCACCGGGGATTGGCGATCATGCCCTTGATCAGGGTGTCCTCGTCCATGTCCTTGGCAAGGCCCGCTTCCTTGGCTTCGGCGGCGCGCAGGATATCGGCGGCCTTCAGGCCGAGCTTGCGCAACAGCTCCTTCATCTCGTCCATCGTGGGCGGGGTTTCCAGGTACAGCACGATTTCCGGGGCGACGCCGTTGTCCTCCAGCAATTGAAGGGTCTGGCGCGATTTGCTGCACTTCGGGTTGTGATAGATGGTGATGGCCATGATGGCTGCTCCCCTGTTGTCTGTTCGGTGGCCGGCGGGACCGGTGTCATGCCTTCCCGGCGGAGCCCGGCCCCGTGGGCGGCTGGAAGATTTCCGGCGCGTCGTCGCCCGGCAGGCTTTCCACATAAATCGATTGGCTCGGGAAGGCAAAGGCCGCCTCGGCGCCGTGGACGATGTCCATGACCTTGTAGGCCAGGCGTTCCTTGATCTCCAGGTATTCACCCCATTTCGTCGTGATGGTGAAGCAGTAGACCAGGATGTTGATGGAGGAATCGCCGAAACTGTCGATGCGCACGAAGGTCGAGACATCCGTCGCCGGGGCGAATTCCGGTGTTTCCTCGATATAGGCCGCGATCTGGTCGCGGATCTGGCGCAACTGGTCGATCGTGGTGCGGTATTCGACCCCGATCAGCCATTTGATGCGGCGGTGGGTCATGGCGGTGAAATTGATGACCGCCGTGTCCGACAGCTGCGAATTGGGCACCATGACCGGCGCCTTGTCGAACCGGCGGATCATGGTCGAGCGAAACCCGATGGTCTCGACATGGCCTTCGACCACGCCGTCGACGTTGATCCAGTCCCCCTTGTGGAAGCGCTTTTCCGCCAGGATCAGCAGGCCCGCGATCAGGTTCTTGAACAGATCCTGGGCGCCCAGCGCCACGGCGACGCCGATCAGGCCGAACCCGGCGATGATCGGGCCGACCTTGATGCCCCAGATTTCCAGCACCGCCGCCGCGCCGACGATGAACACCAGCACGCGGATGGCGCGGGTCATCCATTCCACCAGCTCCGTGGAAAAGAGGCGGTCGAGGTGGTGAAGAAGGATGCTCAAGGGGGCGATGATCCGGTACAGCCCCCAGAAGATGCTGAAGGCGATCAGTGAGCGCATCAGGTTCGACGCCATCTGCTCCGGCATGCCCTTCAGTTCCAGGACCTGGAACGCGAAAAACAGGCCCATGACCACGGGCACGAAGCGCACCGGCGGCTCGATGGTCGCCAGGATCTGGTCGTCCAGGGTCCAGGCCGTGCGCTTGGTCATCATCCGCAACCAGCCCATGAGGAAGCGCGTCAACAGGCCGCGCAGCATCATGAACAGCAGGAAAATGGAAAGCGCCGCCGCCATTCGGCCGACATCGACGCCGGCGATGCCGTGCTGCCAAACGTCGACCACCAAGGCCCAAAATTCGTTCATGTCATTCATAACAGTTGTTTATTGTATGTTGCCCCTGCTTGACTAGACTGTTGCCCGGATAAAACTGCTTCTTGGGGGCGAGGGCGCGGTCGTCCCGCACCGTGACAGCCAAGGGGAGCCGAATGGGCCTGTCCCGTACTATCGCATTTGTGGCGGCCTTGATCGGGGCGATGGCGTCGTCATCTTCCGCCTGGGCGTCCGCCTCCTGCATCGCATCGAAGGACGGGGACGCGCCGATTCCCTATTTGTCGCCTGCTGAAAACGCCAATTTCATCTTCAAGATCACCCATAACCCGGATTCGAAAACCCCGGACGTGACCCACCACCGCTATCGGGTGAAAACCATCGACGGCGACAAGGTGCGCTGGTTCCGCGAACCGATCCAGGGAAAGGGGCCGATCCAGGACGTGACCCTGTACCGCGCCTTCGCCCGTGTCGCCGGCGGCGGCGGCTGGAATTTCGATTTCAAGGTGCCGGAATACGACAAGCTGTGGCCGCTGAAGCAAGGCAACGAAGCCAACTACGTCGTCGAAGGCAAGAAGGACGGCAAGCCGGTGTTCAAGCTACAGTCGTCGTTGTGCGTGCGCGGCTCCAAGGTCTTGAAACTGCCGGCCGGCGAGTTCACCGCCCACCTGGTCGACATCTCGCAAAAGGTGATCGAGGGACCCAAGTCCATGAAATGGGACCTGGTCGAAATCAACGCCTGGTACGTGCCCCAGTTCGGCACCGCGCTGCTGATGGAGGACCGCATCTCGTTCAAGGGCAAGCTGATCCTGATCCGCCGCCGCGAGGCCATCGAAGTTCCACAATAAAGGGCAGGATCAGACCGCCGGGCAGGGGGCGAAATGCGCCTTGGCGAAGGCCACGCGGCCGTCGACAGAGGCCAGGGTTTCCGGCGCGCTTTGCAGGCACTTCTCCACCTTGGCAAGGCGCAGGCCCAGGCCCTCGCCGTTGGCGATCTGGATGCTCAGGCCCGGGCGGGCGTTCAATTCCAGCATCACCGGCCCGCGTTCGGAATCCAACACCATGTCGATGCCCTGATAGCCCAGGTGGGTCAGGTCGAAGGATCGCGCCGCATGGTGCAAAAGGGTGTCCCAATGGGGAATCTGCACGCCCGACACGGGGGCGCCGGTGTCGGGATGGGTGGTGATGATGCGGTCGTGCCACACGGCGTTCAGGGTGCGTCCCGTGGTCATGTCGATGCCGGCGCCGATCGCCCCCTGATGCAGGTTGGCCTTGCCCGACGATTCCTCGGTTGGCAGGCGGGTCATGGCCATGATCGGCACGCCGTAGAACACGATGATGCGGATGTCCGGCACGCCCTGGAAGGCGATGCCCTCGAACACCGGATCAAAGCGGATGCGGTATTCGATCAGCGCCTTGTCCGGCTGGCCGCCCAGGGAAAAGGTTCCGGCCAGGATATTGTTGATGTGAAAGCGCATCTCGTCCGCCGACACGACCGCGCCGCCTGCCAGGCGGAACCCACCATCGTCGCGGCCCACGACCACCAGGATGCCGTCGCCGCCGCTGCCCTCGGCCGGCTTGACCACGAAATCCTGATGATCCTGGACGATGGCGTCGAAGGTACGGACTTCGTGCGGATATTCGATGACACCGAACAGGGGCGGCACGGCGATGCCCGCGGCCTCGGCCAGGCGCTTGGATTTCAGTTTGTCGTCGACCAGGGGGAAATACCTGCGCTGATTGTGGACCAACTGGTACTCCGCATTGCGCCAGTTGAGGCCGAGGACCCCATTGGCGCGAAGGCGCATGTAAAGATCGACAATCTCCATTCTAGGGCTGCCTGCCCGCGAGCGGCCTGAAGCGGTAGAGTTCCGTCAGACGGTAGCCGGAATAGCGGCCCAGCAGCAGCACCGCCGCCAGCACGACCAACAGCAGTTCAGGAAACTGGAAGAACAGGTGTTCGGCCAGGGGATGGCTCATCAACAGGTAGCAGACCGTGGCGACGACCAGACTGCCGACCCCTTGTTGCACGGCGTCGCGCGGACCGCGTTCGTCCCAGATCACGGACATGCGTTCCACCGTCATGGTCAGGATGACCATGGGGAACAGGGCGACGGACAGGCCGCCGGTCAGACCCAACTGGGCGCTGGCGACGCTGAGCACGGCCATGGCGCCGACCACCACGATCAGCACGGCCGCAAGGCGCGGCACCACGAGCAGGCGCAGGTTCTCCATCCACAGGCGGATCGCCAAACCGATGGCGACGATCACGGTGAACAGCACGATGCCCCAAAGCAGTTGCGTTTCACGGAACGCCAGGGCGATCAGCACGGGCATGAAGGTGCCGAAGCTTTTCAGCCCGATCACGTTGCGCAGAATGACCAAAAGCAGGACCCCCAGCGGCACCACCAGCAACACGCGGTAAACCTGCTGAACCTCCAACGGCAGGGACGCCATGGCCGAGGTCACAAGGTTCTTCGCCTGGGCGCGGTCCTGCGACAGGCTGTCGACAATCGCCTGGTCGGCGGCCCGTTCGACCGTGATGCGCAGCTTGGGGTGGCTGCCGCCATCGACCTGGGCCATCTTGCCGGTGCCTCGCCACCAGGGGAACCAGCTTGCCGGGACTTCTGGCGCGGCCGGGTCGGCGGTCATGCGGTGCCAGGCGCCTGCCTCGGCCACTTCCAGCCAATGGACCGTGTGCACCGGTTTCTGGCTTTCGGCCAAGGCGATGCCGTGTACGGACCGGGCGTGGATGCCACCCAGGGCCAACACGCCCGCCGCCACGTCGACAATACGCTCGGCACCCACGGCTTTACCCAGCAGGCTGCGCGCCGCGTCGTCCGGGTCGGCTGCCGCCAGCCGCCTGATCAGGGCCTGGGCCATGGCGGTCGCCGTCTCGCCCTCATTTCGGATCTGGTCGAGAAGGGCCCGCGCCGCGACCAGCCGCAGGGCCTTCCACGGCGGCGGCTGCACCGGGGCCGGTTCCGCCTGGGGCAGCGGGGGGGCGGGTTCGGCGCGGTGGATCAGAAAGCGGAAATAGACCGTCTGCGGCCCCTTGGCTTGGCGCCGGGTCAGGCTGGCCATGCGGCCGTCGGGCGTCAATTCGGTGGTCAGGGCATAGCCGCGGGAGACGAAGCTCTGATCCAGGATCGTGTAGGTCCGGGTATTGCGCGGGATGAACAGACGCACGGTCGCCGGGCCATCGGCTGCGGTGAAGGTGACCCGCGTTTCGACCGCCCAGTTGTCGGGCAGGTCGTCGGGTGTCATGGGAAAGTCGAGGGCCAGGACCTTGTACGCGAACAACGCCAACCCCGCCGCCGCGAACACCGCCGCCAGTACGTAGACCGTGCGGTTCCTCATTTCATTGTCTCATCGCAGTTAGGATGGGTCAGGTCGGCCCGCGACACGTCAACCACATAGAACCCCGAAAGAAAACTCGCCCCCAGCAGCATGCGAAAGGTCAGTTTGGGCCGTTCCGCCAGATTGACTTCGACCGTGCGGGCGACCTCGCCGACGCAGAGGGTCATCGTCACGATGGGGCGTTCCTGCCTGCTGCCGGCGCGGTGGATCACGGTCATGCGCGTGAGCGGGCGTTCCAGGGTTCTGCTGTCGCCGCCGTCGAGATTCAAGGTAAAGCGGATCCAGGTCACCCCGTCGCGCTCGAAGGTCTGCCACTCCCGGGTGTCGAGGGATGAATTCTCGGCCCCCGTATCGACCTTGGCGCGGATATCGATGGCTTCCGGCTGAATGCGGACGGTTTCGATGAGACCGACGGTTTTCATCGCGCCGTCAGCCTGAACGGACGCCGGCCCCGCTGTCAGGATGGCCCATAGCGCGAAAATTACCGGCATGCGTGGCGTCATCCGTCCCTCCTGGATCGGTTTCGGGCCATTGTTCCTGAATTCCCGGTCGGCGGCAAACCCTAGCGGTCGTCGAGCATCCGGGTCAGGTCGTCGACGGTCTCGGCCTCGATCACGCGCCGTGCCGTGTCGTAATCGAACCCAGCCCGCGCCAGGGTCGCCAAGTCCTTGTCGCGCCGGTCCGCCCGTTTGTCCGGGGCGGCGTAGGGGCCCAGCCGGCGGCGCCGGGCCAGGGCGGCGGCGGCGGCCAGGTCGGGCTCCGGCGTGTCCTCGGTCGCGGCGGCAAGGGCCTTGTCGATGTCGTCGGCCCCCACACCCTTCTGCATCAGTTTGAACCGCACGCCTTTCACCGGCGTGCCCCGGCGCAGCATGTCGCCGGCCCGCGCCTCGGCATAGGCGGCGTCGTCCAGCAGGCCCGCCCGCCGGTAGCGCTGGATCAGGTCCTCGACCCAGGCGGCCCCTTCTTCCGCATCGGTACCGTGGTGGCGGGCCGACCGGTCGACCCGGCGCATCAGCACCCGGCGCAGGTTTTCGGCCGAGGTGGCGAAGCGCGCAAGGTAATGGAGGGCGGCGTTGGCAAGATGGCTCTGCGTCGCCTTCTTGGGCCCCCGGGGCTTGCGCCTGGCACCCTTGGCGGGCGCCGGATCGTCGGAACCGATTGGACTCTCCATGGCCATATCTTATAAGGAGCGCGATGATGCGTGACCAGACACCCCTTGCCGCCCTGCCCACCATGCCGTCCGCGACCGACGGCCTGCCCCCCATGGGGGCGGTCAACTGGATCGGGCTGAAAACGCTCTACCTGCGCGAGGTGCGGCGCTTCATCAAGGTCTACACCCAGACCCTGGTCGCCCCCCTGGTCACGACGATGCTGTTCCTCGCCGTGTTCGCCCTGGCGCTCGGCGGGGACCACCGGGTCGTGGTCGGCATGCCGTTCATGACCTTCCTCGCGCCCGGCCTGATCATGATGGCGATCGCCCAGAACGCCTTCGCCAACACCTCAAGTTCCCTCATCATCGGCAAGATCCAGGGCAACATCGTCGACAGCCTGATGGCGCCCCTCAACGCCCATGAACTGGTGTTCGGCTTCGCCATCGGCGGCATGACCCGCGGCGTCGCCGTCGCCGTCGTCGTGGGTGCGGCCATGGCGATGACCGTGGACATGGGCCTGCACGACGTGTTCTTCGTCGTCTATCACGCGGTCATGGGGGCCCTGATGCTGTCGCTTTTGGGCCTCGCCGGCGGCATCTGGGCCGACAAGTTCGACCATATCGCGGCGGTCACCAACTTCGTCATCACGCCGCTGTCGTTCCTGTCGGGCACCTTCTATACGGTGCAAAGCCTGCCTCACGGCGCCCAGGTGGCGGCCCATTTCAACCCCTTCTTCTACATGATCGACGGCTTCCGCTACGGCTTCATCGGCCATGCGGACGGCAACCTGTGGATCGGCGTCGCGGTCATGGCGGCGATCAACGGGGCGCTCTGGTGGCTGTGTACCTGGATGTTCCGCACGGGCTACAAGCTGAAGGCCTGAGGCCCGCCCAAAAGCCGTCGCCGAACGGTCATCTTGCCGCCGTTGACAAGGGGGCACGAGATATCGATACTCGGCGGCTTTCCTGGTAAGGAAGATGGTTGAAGCTCCTGGAAAACGGGGGCTTTTTTCCGTTTTGACACGTTGAGCCAAAGGAGAGCGAAATGATCAGCGCCGTCATGCCGAATTACGCGCGGACCGCCTTCGCCCTGGTCAGGGGTGAGGGCATGTACGTCTGGGCGGACGACGGCCGACGATTCCTCGACATGGGATCGGGGATCGCTGTCAATTCGCTCGGCCATTGCCATCCGAAACTGGTGGCCGCGCTGACCGAGCAGGCGAAGACCCTGTGGCATGTCTCGAACCTGTACCGGGTCGCCGGGCAGGAGCGGGTCGCCGATCTTCTGGTCGCCAACTCCTTCGCCGACACCGTGTTCTTCAACAACTCGGGCGCCGAGGCCGTGGAGGCCGCGATCAAGATGGCACGGCGCTACCACCACGGCGCCGGGCATCCGGAACGCTACCGCATCATCAGCTGCGACGGCTCGTTCCACGGGCGGTCGCTGACCGATCTGGCCGCCGGGTCCAGCGAGAAGCACCGCGAAGGCTTCGGCCCGATGCCCGAAGGCTTCGACCACGTGCCGTTCGACAACCTGAACGCCATGCGCGCCGCGATCACCGACCAGACCGCGGCGATCCTGGTCGAGCCGGTGCAGGGCGAGGGCGGCATCAAGGCGCCGTCGCCGGGCTTCCTCAAGGGAATCCGCGAAATGTGCGACGAATTCGGCATCCTCATGGTGCTGGACGAGGTGCAGACCGGTAACGGCCGCACGGGCAAGCTGTTCGCCCATGAATGGGCGGGCGTGACGCCGGACATCCTGGCCACGGCCAAGGGCCTGGGCGGCGGGTTCCCCGTCGGCGCCGTGCTGGCGACCGAGGCCGCCGCCAAGGCCATGACGCCGGGCAGCCACGGATCGACCTTCGGCGGCACGCCGCTCGCCATGTCGGCGGTCGGCGCGATGCTGGACGTCGTCCTGGCGCCGGGGTTCCTCGCCAATGTCGACAAGATGGCCCGCGTGCTGTGGGACCGGCTGGGCGCCGTCGTCGCCAAGCATCCGACGGTGCTGACCGAAGTGCGCGGCCAGGGCCTGATGGTCGGCATGCGCTGCGCCGTGGAAAACGGCATCCTGGTCGGCAAGATGATCGACAACGGCGTGCTGACAGTGCCGGCGGGCGACAACGTCGTGCGCATGCTGCCGCCGATGATTCTCGAGGAAAGCCACATCGACGAGGCGGTCGCCGCGCTCGACAAAAGCTGCGCCGAAATCGCGGCGGACATGGCCGAGGAGAAGACGGGATGAGCGCGCTTCGCCATTTCCTAGATCTCGACCGGACCGACGCGGGCACCCTGCGCCGGATTCTCGACCGCGCGGCCGCGATGAAGAAGAACGGGGCGGCGGGCTCGGCGCCCCCGTCCCTGGCCGGCAAGACGCTGGTGATGATCTTCGAAAAGCCGTCGACCCGCACCCGCGTGTCGTTCGAGGTCGCGATCCAGCAACTGGGCGGCCGCGCCGTCGTGCTGTCGGGCAATGAATCGCAGCTCGGCCGCGGCGAAACGGTGGCCGATACGGCGCGCGTGCTGTCGCGCTATTGCGACGTCATCATGATCCGCACGGACGATCCGCAGAAACTTCACGATTTGGCCGAATACGCCACCGTGCCGGTGATCAACGGCCTGACCGACGCCTCGCACCCGTGCCAGATCATGGCCGACATCATGACCTATGAGGAACATCGGGGTGGGATCAAGGGCCGCACCGTGGCCTGGGCCGGCGACGGCAACAACGTCGCCGCGTCGTGGATTCACGGGGCCGCGCGGTTCGGTTACCAGTTGCGCCTGGCCTGCCCCGAGGCGCTGTCCCCCAATCCCGATCTGGTGGCCTGGGCGGCGGGCGAGGGCGCGGATGTTCAGGTGACCGAAGACGCCGCCGCGGCGGTCGCCGGGGCGGATCTGGTCGTTACCGACACCTGGGTGTCCATGGGCGACGCCGACGCGGGGTCGCGTCACAACCTGCTGACGCCCTACCGTGTGGACGACCGCCTGATGAAGCTGGCCGCGCCCGATGCCCTGTTCATGCATTGTCTGCCCGCGCACCGCGGCGAGGAAGTGACCGAATCCGTGATCGACGGGCCCCAGTCCGTGATCTGGGACGAGGCCGAAAACCGCCTGCACGCGCAGAAGGGTATCCTGGCCTGGTGTCTGGGCGACGTCTGACCGGGTCTTCCGAACGATGGTGAAGGACGCCCCTCATGTTTGACGAAGCGGGCATCCGCGACCTGGAACGCCGGGCCGCCGACTGCTGGCCGCCGTTCAGCCAGGGCATTCTGGAAGGCTGGCAACTGCGCTTTTCCGAAGGCGTGTCGCGGCGCGCCAATTCCGTTCTAGCGCTTGAGGAAACGGGGGAGAGCGCCCTCGACCTGCGTATCGACGCGGCGGAAAAATTCTACCGTCAGCGCGGCCTGCCCTGCCGGTTTCAGATTTCCGGCGCCGTCGCGCCGCGTGGCCTGGACGCGGCGTTGGAACGCCGCGGCTACGCCATCGAGGCGCGCACCCTGGTCATGACCGCCGACGCCGCGTCCGTGGTGGAAAACCTGGCCGATCGACAGGCGGTCCGTTTTCGCGCGCGTCTGTTTTCCGGCCCCACGGGGGCGTGGTTTCAGGTCTACGGCGGCGGCCTGGCGCAGGGCCGCGAACGCGGCCTGCGTTGCCGCCTGGCCGAAGGCCTGCCGGCGCCGCGGGCCTATGCGGTGGTCGACGACGGGTCCGAGCCCGCCGCCGTGGGGGCCGCCGTGATCCGCGACGATTGGGCGCTGATCCTGTGCATGGCGACGCGGGACGGGTTTCGCCGACGGGGACATGCCGCGCGGGTGCTGGCCGCGCTCGCCACCTGGGCCGCCGATACGGATCGAAACCGACGCCTGTTCCTACAGGTGGAATCGGACAATCGTCCCGCCATGGCGCTTTATCACTTGGCGGGCTTCCAAGCCGCGCATACCTATTATTACCGGACACAGACACAAGCCGCCTCAAACGATGCCCTCCCCGACACCGCCGACCGAGACAATGCCTGACGCCGCTCTTTCCCTCGACGACGTTGTTCAGCCGTTCCATGTGGACGCACTGGGCGTCAACGGGCGCGTCGTGCGCCTGGGGCCGATCCTCGACCGGCTGGTCGCGCCGCACGGCTATCCGCCGGCCGTCGCCGACCTATTGGCGCAGGTCGTGGTGCTGGCGGCGACGCTGTCCAGCGTGCTCAAGTTCGACGGCGTGTTCACCTTGCAGGTTCAGGGCGACGGCCCGGTCGGCCTGGTCATGGCGGACGTGACCTCGGCCGGCGGGGTGCGCAGCTATGCCCGTTATGACGCGGACCGTCTGGCGGCGGTCGATTCCTCGGGCGCCCAGGGGGCGCCGGTTCCGGCGCTGCTCGGATCCGGGTATCTCGCCTTCACGGTCGACCAGGGGCCGGACACGGACCGCTATCAGGGCATCACCGAACTGGTGGGGGCGACCCTGGCCGACTGCGCCCATGATTACTTCCGCCAATCCGAACAACTGGAAACCGCGATTCTCCTGGCGTCCGGCGCCGATCCGCTGGCCGCCGGGGCGATCATGGTGCAGCGCCTGCCGGACAGACGCGGCGCCGACAAGGACGAGGCCGAGGAAGCCTGGCGCCGGGCGGTGATTCTGATGAGCAGCCTGTCGTCGGGCGAACTGCTTGACCCGGCGGTGACCACGGACCGGCTGCTCTATCGGCTTTACCATCAGGACGGGGTGCGGGTGACCGAAGGCCGGCCCGTGAAACAGTCCTGCCGCTGTTCCCGGGACAAGGTCGAAATGACCCTGCGTTCCTTCCCGCAGGCGGAAATCGAGGACATGGCCGAGGACGGCAAGGTCACGGTAACCTGTGAATTCTGCCGCACGGACTATGTCTTCGGCCCGGACCAGATCGAAGCCCTGTACCGGGATTGATGCCGCTGTCCGTCTTGGCGGCGAGGATAATTCGGCCCATGCCTTGATCCTGACACAGGGCATGCCCAGTATGGCGGGCACCGGGGAACCCATTGGAGCGAGGAAACGACGACCGATGACCTTCACCAGATCACTGACCACCGCCCTTGTCGCCGGCCTTGTCGCGCTGGGCGGTTGCACCACGCCGGACCCCAGCGTCAACCTGCCGGAAATCACCTTTCAGCATGCGCCGGCCTTGAACCTTGCCGTCGACCGGGTCGAAATCGTCGATGTTCACAAGGCGCCCCTTGCGCCGCCCAACGTGGAACACAAGATGCAGACGCCCCCGGCCAAGGCGATGGCGATCTGGGGCCGCGACCGGCTCAAGGCCGTGGGCGGTGCCGCCGGCACGGTCGCGCGCCTGACGATCGAACGGGCCCAGGTGACCGAAACCAAGCTGCCGCGCACCCAGGGCATTAAAGGTGCCTTCACGACCGATCAGGATGCCCGATACGATCTGGAGATGTCGGCCATGATCGAGGTGTTCGATCCCCAGGGCCGGCGCGTCGGTCATGCGGCGGCGCGGGCCACCCGCAACCAGACCGTGCCCGAGGACGTGACCCTGAACGACCTGAACAAGACCTGGTTCGCGATGATGGAGGCCGCCCTCAAGGATTTCGACCACGAAATGGAAACCAACATGCGCCGGTTCCTCGGCAACTGGATGCGCTGACTCGCCTCAATAAAGGCTGCCCCGGCATTTCGGCTTCGCGCCATATGACGGGGCCGTCACTGTCCGGCGCGTCTCCCGATCCCGTGACAATTGGTCCCACCCTCCCCGCCGGAAGCCTTTCATGCTGACCTTCGCCGCCGCCTGCTTCTTCCTGTTCATCACGCCGGGGCCGGGGGTGCTGTCGTTGGCCGGTGTCGGGTCGGGCTTCGGTTTCGCCCAGGGACGGCGCTACATGATCGGCCTGTTCCTGGGCACCAACTTCGTGGCGCTGGCCGTGGTCACGGGTCTGGCCGCCGCCGTGTTGGCGGTGCCGCATGTGCGCACGGTGCTGCTTTATGCGTCCGCCGCTTATCTTCTGTATCTGGCGCTGCGCATCGCCTTCGCCGGATCGAAGATCGCCTTCATCGAACGCCAGTCTGCGCCGGGGGTGATGGGGGGCCTCATGTTGCAGGCGATCAACCCAAAGGCCTATGCCGTGAACACGGCCTTTTTCTCGGGCTTCGCCTTCATGCCGGACAATCTGGCCATGGAGCTTGCGATCAAGTTCGCGGTCATGAACGCGCTTTGGGTCTGCATCCATTTCCTCTGGCTGTGGGCCGGGGTGACCCTACACCGCCTGGACCTGCCGAAACGCACCCAGTTCGCCATCAATGTCGCCATGGCCTTGTCCATGCTGGCGGTCGTCGCACTCGCCGTCATCGCGCAGCGGTAAACAGGACAACGCCGTACGCAAACGCTTAGGGGCCTTCGGGTAAGCGTCAAACCAATCGCAACCGCGGATCGGCGGGCACAGAATTGCCCGACAGCGCAGGACATGCCCTGCGCACCCTTAACCCGATAATCCGAGGAATTTTCATCATGATCCGCAAACTGACCCTGTCCGCCGCCCTGGCCGTCCTCACGACAGGCGCTGTCTTGGCCGCCGATTTGACGCCGGGCACGATTTTGGGAACCGACCACAAATCCATCGCCGCCGCCCTGGCCGCGCAGGGATATGATCTGGTCAAATTCGAACAGGAACACGGCCGTATCGAGGTCAAGGCCATGAAGAACGGTCAACGCTGGGAACTGAAGCTCGACGCCAAAACCGGCAAGATCACGCAAGTAAAGGCCGACCACTGATGTCCGGCAAGTCCGAAGAGGCGGGGGGGCAAAGCGCCCCCGCCTGGGACCCGGTGGTCCGCCTGACCCACTGGTGCGTCGCCTTGGCGGTCGTCCTGAACGGACTGATTGTCGAAGACGAATCCCTGGCGCATGTGTGGATCGGCTACGCCGCCGTCGCCTTTCTGGTGCTGCGCATGGTCTGGGGCGTGATCGGCACGAAAGAGGCGCGGTTCACGTCGTTTCCGCCGAGCCTGTCCGCCGCCAAGGCCCATGCCGGCGACATGCTCGCCGGGCGTCACAAAGCCTATCCCTCTCACAATCCTATCGGCTCCCTCATGGTGTACGCGCTCTGGGGCACGCTGGCCGTCGTCTGTGTTACCGGCATGATCATGGAGAGCACGCCGTTCCAATCGTTTCCTGGTTTTACCGAGCATGGCCTTGTCGGCTATTTTCAGGAATATGACCGCCCCCTGGCCGGCGGCGAGATCACCGAGGAAATTCACGAGGGCGCGGCCAACATGCTACTGTTTCTGGCGATGCTCCATGTCGGCGGGGTGTTGTTGGAATCCCGGCTTTCGGGGGTCAATCTCGTGCGTGCCATGGTCAGAGGCGGAAAACGATCGTAAGGCGGGGAATGAGCGAACCAGACAGCCCAGACCGTGCCAAACGGGTTGCCGCGCGGCGCGCCTTTATCCTTGGCCTTCTGCTTGTGGTTCAGGTGCTGTGCGCCGTCTTCTTCGTCGCCGACGTGGTGCAGGACACCCGCCACGACGGATGGGACGGGCATACGGCATTCGAAGCCGCTGTCGCCTTTGCATTGTTCGCGGGCGTGTTGCTGGGCGGCGTGGAAATGCGCCGGACCATCGAGCGGAACCGCCGGGCGGAAAACGCCGCCGCCGCCGCATCGGGGGCTTTCGCCGTTCTGATCGATGCGCGGTTCGAGGAATGGGGGCTGACGGCGGCGGAGGCCGAGGTTGCCCTGTTGGCGCTCAAGGGCTTCGATGTCGCGGAAATGTCATCCATCCGTGGGACTGCGGAAGGCACCATCCGCGCCCAACTGGCGCGGATCTATGCCAAAGCCGGCGTAACCAGCCGGCCGCAGTTCGTCTGCCTGTTCATCGACGATCTGCTCGATTCCCCTATTTCGTGAGACGGCAATCCCTGAACGACCGGCTTTTCATTCCGCGCCGCTTTTGGTGAACGCGGCAAGCGCGCCCGGATCCGTGATGACGATGCTGGTCGCCTCAATGGCGATGGCGCCACAATCTTCCAGCTTCTGAAGCGCATTGGCGACCGATTGCCGGGTCGCGCCGATCATATGCGACAGTTTCGATTGTTTGATCAGGCCGATCCTCAGCCGGCCGTCCCCGGCCCTTTTGGCGTTCTGCGCCAGTTCCGAAATCAGCAGGGCTAGGCGCTCGGTCGTTGTGTGCGTGGCCATGACCTGAGCGAATTTTGAGTAGCGCTCCCCTTTAAATCCGACACATTCGATCAAGGCGATTCCGAACGCCGTGGACTCCGAAGCGAGCCAGCGCAACGCGTCCTTGTCCAAGTGCAAAGTCGTCACCCGTCCCAAGGCGCGTGACGACCAAATATGTTCATGGTCACCCAGAAGATAGGGGCCGCCGATGAAGTCGCCGACCGTCCAACTCGCCAAGATCAACTCTTTCCCGGGGCAGGGTTCATGCAGGGTCTCGACCGTGCCACTTTTGATGATATGGATACCGCTGGTCTTTTCGCCCTGACGAACCAGGTAGTCCTGGTTGCCGAATCGGTGTTCTGTCGCCTGCCGGACGACTTGATCCTTGATCAAGTCGTCAAGGACATCGAACAGGTAACGCCCTGGGCTGTAGATTTTTTGATGACAAGGGAGGGATTCCAGCATGTTTGCACGCGCCTTTCCTCTCTGCACAAGAAAGCCCGCGCTGGCATTCCCAATGATGAAATTCTAAAGCCGAATCGAAAAAATGTCGATGGGGTGTGAGAGAAGGGCGTTTCATCCGCTGGCCTGCGTGCATGGAAATGCCGCCGGAGCACAGGGCTCCGGCGGCATTGTGGGGCAACCTGTTACTCCTTGATCGTGGATTCCAGGTAGTCCGGGCGCATGAACTCGGCGAACTTCTCGCGCGAGAGTTGTTTGGGAAGACGTTCCTGGGATACGAGGAAAGCCGACGTCGAGAGCAGAGTCTCAACAAAGCCGGATTTCGCCTTGGATTTCGATGTGCCCATGTACTGATCGGTCAGCTGTTTGTCGCATGGAACCATCTCGGTTCCTTTCATCATGCGCGTCGCGTCATCTAACGTCAGTTCCAATTCCTTGGCGATGATTGCGGCGGTCTTTTCGGGATTTTTCAGCCAGTAATCGATCCCGGCGCATTCGGCCTTGAGAAACTTCGTCACGTATTCCGGATATTTCTCAGCGAATTCGTTCATGACGATGCCCACATCCCAGGTGGGATATCCGCGGGATGCCATGATGCCGGATGTCATGAAAATATGACCGCCGTCGTTGACCGTCTTGTTCAGGTTGGGCTCCCAGAACCAGGCAGCATCAATATCGCCACGAGACCAGGCGACGGCGATATCGTTGGGCCGAAGATCGAGGATTTTCATGCCGGCCGTATCAATGCCTTCGTTGGCGAGTGCCGTGAGAAGAAGATAGTGCGTTGTCGAGCCGAAAGGCGCTGCCAGCGTCTTTCCTTTCAAGTCCTTCCAAGATTTGATGTTCTTGGATGTGCGCACGACCATCGATTCAACATAGTCCAACATATTGAGGACTATGATGCCCTGGATAGGCAGCCCTCGGGTGACCCCGATGGCCGAAGGCGGATTGCCCAATCCGCCGAAATCGACCTGCTTGGCGGCGATTGCGCGCAGCATATCCCCGCCTCCGCCGACCTTGATGTATTTGATATCGACGCCGGGCATCTCTTTGCTGACGAGTCCCAGCGCCTTGGTAACAAGCTGAGCATTGACCAGGTTGAGATACCCGATGGTGATCTTCTTGGGTGCGTCGGCGATCGCGGCTGTGGAGCAAAGGACCAAGAGCGCCAACCCTGACAAAGCATTGATTGCAAACTTCATTATTCGACTCCCTGTATAGCGGTTTGTCCAACGTTTCCCCCGGTTGATCCGGTCTTTCAGTTATGATTTGTCGTTCAGTCCGCGGCGCGTCCACGGCATCAACAAGTTCCCGATCTGTCGCATGACCATGTCGAGCATGACCCCGGTCAGCCCGAGAACGATCAGTCCCATGATGACCACGTCGCTCAATAGGAACTTCGCAGCATCCCAGATCATCCAGCCAAGGCCCGCTGTCGCGGCGACGATTTCTGCCGCGACCAGAACCGTGTAGGTAAAACCAAGCGCGATGCGCATGCCCGTCAGGATGATCGGGCCGGCACCCGGCAAATAGACTTCAAACAACAGCTGGCGTTTGGTCGCGCCCAGTGACCGGGCTGCTCGAACATAAATAGGGTCGATGGTGGTGACAGCTTGGATGGTGGCGATAAGGACGCCTGGCAACCCAGCGAGGAACAACAAGGCGAGCTTCGACTCCTCGCCGATCCCGAGCCACATGACCAGAAGTGTATAAAGACCGAGCGGCGGTAAGGGCCGATAAAACTCGATGAAAGGATTGAAAATGGCCTTGGCGGAGCGGGACACGCCCATGAGCACGCCAAGCGGAATGCCGACGAGGCAGGCCAGACCGAAGCCGCTCAGAATGCGGCCCAAGCTGACGCCGACGTGCTCAAGCAGCGTTGCGCCTTGATATCCTTTCGTCGCGACCTTGATAAGTGCGGCATAGATCGCGGTCGGGTGAGGTAGGAACAGTTCATTGGCCAAGCCCGTTTCCGTGACGAAAAACCAGGCAAGGAACATGAAAGCCACGGATGTCGCCGTCAGCAACTGATAGCGCGACGGCGGTTTTACCCAACTCGGCCAGACGAAAGTCCGGTACTTCTCGGTCATTATTAGCAACGTTGTCTTCCTTCTGATCACTCCTGGACGCCTAGGATGTCCATGATCGCAAGTGCATAAATCTTTGCCGCCACGACCGATTTGGTGACTGAAATGCCTTCGTTGATTGGGGACCAGCCATCTTCGCCCGGTCCAAAGGTCACGGCATTGAAGCCAGCTTCGCGGAACCGGATCGTGTCGTTGAATGCGTTCTTGCGGTTGATGTTCGGTTCTTCGCCGAGAAGCTGACGATAGGCTTTGCGGATGGAAACGCAGGGTTGTTCATCCTTACCCACGGCCTTTGTTCCAGAAACGAACAACGATCCGGGAACCTGCCGGATTTCGTAGGACGCCGCGTTGTTGCCACCCAGCACGCCACCGACGACGGATTGGATGTCGCCCAGTACGCTTTCCAAGGTCATGCCCGGCACAATGCCGGCGACCGCGAGGGTCAAAACGCATTCATCGGGAGAAAACTGCATCTCGCCGGGCAATCCCCCGCGCACGCGGACGACCGTCACGCAAGGCGGAGTCTGTCCCATGAAGGGATCTTCATTGAAGGTGAAGGACATGTTGTGGAGGTGGGGCACCAGATCAGCGGCAAGGAGGATCGCGTTTACGCTCGTATCGGGGCGCCAGATATGGGATTTGACGCCTTTGACGACGACTTCGATCAAGCAGTGGCCCGAATTGGCAACGGAGATATTCATTCCCCATTCCGGGCTGTCTCCACCCCATGCTGTCGGTTCGGCGGTAATCGAGTAATCGGCTTTTAGGCCGATCTCCTGACACATGTAGATGGAGCCGTTGACCCCGTTCTTTTCCTCATCGACCGTGTAGCAGCAGATCAAGTCGCCGTTTAGCTTTACCCCGGACTCAACCAATGCCTGAACGGCAAGGACGGATGCCGCGAGATTGCCGCGTGTATCCGACGTGCCGCGGGCGTGCAGCCAATCACCGTGACGTGTCGCACAGAATGGGTCGCCGCCGCATTTGTCCCATCGGTCCGGCTCGACAGCCGGGTAGGTGTCCAGATGGTCGTTGATCATAAGAGTCGGTCCTGCGCCGGTGCCCGGCATGCGGCCGACGATATTGGGCCGCCGGGGTTGCTTGGCGTATTTCTCGACGCTCATTCCCATGGCTTCCAACTTCCCCGCCACCAACAGGGCGATGGCCTCTTCCTCGCCTGCGGGAATGTCCGGATCCAGGGGGTTGGTCGAATTAGGCTGGCCGGTGCGGACAAACTCCGTGGTCAGAGTTTCCCACTTCTCTTCAGTGATCCTGGCAAGGACACGGGCTTCAAGATCGGAAAGGTCGGTGATGTTCGCGTGGTCCATATCAATTCCTGCTGTCATGGCCCGGCCGTTACGGGGGCTTTCGTTGTTCCCGGCGGAAGCGGGGTGGTTCAGGACTTGATGTGCAGGGCATGTGCCAATGCCACGCGGCGGTGACCGCCGCCCCGGTTAGGGGGAGGCGTCGCGGCATATCTAATTGAAATCGCGTGATTAAAACTTGTGCATAACAAGTTCAGGCGGGAATTCTCAGGAAGGTAAATATTTACACTGGGATGACCAATGGGATGTTTTTATGTGCAATGCAGTGCGCGTTGCCTTGGTAGAAAGCAGCGCGGCAGACGGGTTAATTCCGCCAGAACGCGCGGGTGAACAGCACGATCACCGTGAACAGTTCAAGCCGTCCCAACAGCATGCCGATGGCCATCAGCCATTTCGCGCCGTCGTGCAGGTCGGCGAAGGTCGTCGCCGGGCCGGTTTCGCCCAGCGCCGGACCGACGTTGGCGATCGCCGTGGCGGCGGACGAGAAGGCGGTCACGAAATCGAGCCCGAGGAAACCCAGCCCCAGCGCCAGCACCGTGAAGCAGAGGAACCACACGAAGAAGAACGACAGCACGGAGATGATGACCTCGTCGGAAATCGGCTGCTTGTTGTAGTAGGGGATGAACACCCCGTGCGGATGCAGCAGGTGGCGCAGCTGGGTGCGGCAGGCGGCGTAGAGAATCTGGAAGCGGAACACCTTGATGCCGCAGGTCGTCGATCCGGCGCAGCCGCCGATGAACATGATGAAGAAGAAGATCGGCAGGGCGAAGTGCCCCCAGATGGAATAGTCGTCCGTGGCGAATCCCGTGCCGGTGATGACCGAGATGATGTTGAAGGTCGCAAGGCGCAGCGCGTCGGCCGGGTGTTTGTCCTGTTCCAGCCACAGCCACACGGCGGTCACCGCGACGACGGCGCAGACCGTGGTCAGAAACCATTGCACCTGGGGGTCGCGGGGCAGGGCCATGAACTGACCTTGCAGGAAGCGCACGTAAAGAATGAAGGGCAACGCGCCGATGATCATGCCGGCCGAGGCGATGTAGTCGATGGCCGCATGGTTGAAATGGCCCATGGAATCGTCATGGGTCGAGAACCCGCCGGTGGCGATGGTGGTCATGGCATGGGCCACGGCGTCGAACCCGCTCATCCCCGCCAGCCAGAACGCGCCGGCCCAGACCATGGTCAGGAACAGGTAGATGACGCCGATGGTACTGGCGATCTGGGCCGCGCGGGGCAGGGCCTTTTCCGTCGACTGGTCCGAGGATTCCATGCGGAACAACTGCATGCCGCCGACCTTCAGCATGGGCAGAATGGCGATCGCCATGACGATGATCCCGATGCCGCCGAGCCATTGCAGCAGGGAGCGCCACAGCAAAATGCCGGGCGGCAGGCTGTCCAGGTCGGTCAGGATGGTCGAACCCGTGGTGGTCAGGCCCGACATGGCCTCGAAAAAGGCATCGGTGAAGCTGAGGTCGCGTTCGGAAAACATGAAGGGAAAGGACGCGAACACCGTCAGGGCGACCCAGGTCAAGGTCGTCATGACGAAGGCCTGGCGCACGCTCAGGTTCCGCACGCCGCCGGTCGTCGCCGTCAGCGCCATGGCGACGCCAAGAAACAGGGTCACGCCGGCGGAGGCGGCGAACACCTCCCAGTCCGGATTGCCGAGCGAGGCATCGACCACGGCGGGCACGCACATGACCAGCGCCAGCGTCGCCAGCAGCGTGCCCACGATCATCAGAATGGGACGGAAATCCATGCCCTTGCCTCGTCTTATCCCCGTTGCGACGAGGTTTAGAGCATTTTGGACAAAGAAGGAACCAATCGGCGGCGCGGGGCCGGCCCGGCGCCTTGAAAAGGCTAGTGGCCGATCATGGCCAGGAATTCGCGGCGCGTCGTCGGATCGTCGCGGAACGCCCCCAGCATGCGCGACGTCACCATGGTCACGCCCGGCTTCGAGACGCCGCGCGTGGTCATGCATTGGTGCGCCGCCTCGATCACGACGGCGACGCCCTTGGGCTCCAGCACGTCGTTGATGGCATTGGCCACTTGGGCGGTCATCTTTTCCTGAATCTGCAGGCGCTTGGCATAGGCGTCGATGACCCGCGCCAGCTTGGAGATGCCGACGACCCGGCGGTGCGGCAGGTAGGCGACATGGGCGACGCCGATGATCGGCACCATGTGATGCTCGCAATGGCTTTCCAGGCGGATGTCCTTAAGGACCACGATCTCGTCGTAACCGTCCGTTTCCTCGAAGGTGCGCTTCAGGATTTCCACCGGGTCGGCGTCGTAGCCGGCGAAGAATTCCTCATAGGCGCTGGCGACCCGCTTGGGCGTGTCGATCAGGCCCTCGCGGGCGGGATCGTCGCCGGCCCAGCGGATCAGCGTGCGCACGGCCTGTTCGGCCTCGGCGCGGGACGGCTTGCCGCCCGCTGTCTTCGCGGCCTCGGCGGCGACGTTGGCGACACTCAGATGTTTCTTGGCGGTCACGGTCGGGGTTCCCGGTCCTGTTGGGGTTTAGGGCTCAGTTCAGATGGATGCGTTCGTGCGGACTGTCGAGCGAGAAGGCCGGCACGGTGGCGTCGAAGAAATCGCCGGCCTGGGTTTCCATTTCGTAGGACCCCATCATCATGCCCGACGGCGTCGCCAAAGGCGTGCCGCTGGTGTATTCGAAGATCTCGCCCGGGTTCAGGACCGGCTGTTCGCCGACCACACCCTCGCCGCGCACTTCGTGGGAAGTGCCCTGCGCGTCCGTGATCCGCCAATAACGGTTGCGCAGCTGCACCGTTTCCGTGCCCTGGTTCTCGATCCGTACCGTATAGGCCCAGACATAGCGGCCGTCCTCGGGCGCGGACTGATCGGGAAGGTACTGGGGGGTCACGCTGACGCGGATGTCGCGCGTCGTTTCCGAATAGCTATGTGTCCTGATGTTCATGGTGTGTCGTTGCTTCTGCCACGGCGGGGCGCCGAGAAAGGCCAGTTTAGCCTCGGATATGGGGGGGTTGTCCACTAACGCCAAGGGTTTGTTGTCCTTGCCGCCGATCTGCCCGGCCTGGAACCCGCACAATGGCAAATATCGGTCTGATTCCCGGAATTTTCTTGAATCCCCCTCTGGGAAGGATAGGCTTTAACCATAAAACGGACTTCGAAGGCCGACTGAACGGCCCCTTCCTGCGACAAAAAGACGCACTTGGGAGGTAACGATGACCACATCCGACAACCGGCCCCGCGTGGCTGCCCTGGTCGGCCCCTACTTAAGCGGCAAGACATCTTTACTCGAGGAAATCCTGCGTCAATGCGAGGTCATTGACCGCAAGGGCTCCGTCAAGGACGGCAACATGGTCGGCGACGGCTCGCCCGAGGCCCGCGCCCGCCAGATGTCCACGGAAATGAACATCGTGAGCGCCCCCTACCTGGGCGATCCCTGGACCTTCATCGACTGCCCCGGCTCCATCGACATGCTGCAGGATGCCCATAACGCCCTGATGATCGCCGATGCCGCCGTGGTGGTGTGCGAGCCGGGGCAGGCCCGCGCCCTGACGGCGGCGCCGATCCTCAAATTTCTCGACCAGCACCAGATTCCGCACCTTATCTTCATCAACAAGATGGACACGGCCGAGGCCAGCGTCGCCGAAACCCTGGACGCCCTGCAAGGCCTGTCCGACAGCCCCCTGGTGCTGCGGGAAATTCCGCTGCGCGACGGCGGCGACGATGTGACGGGGCATGTCGACCTGGTGTCGGAACGCGCCTTCCGCTGGCAGGAAGGCAAGCCGTCGGAGTTGATGGAACTGCCCGAAAGCATCCGTGACCGCGAGACGGCGGCGCGCACGGGGCTTTTGGAAAGCCTCGCCGATTTCGACGACGCGCTGCTGGAAAAGCTGCTGGAAGACGTGGTGCCGGGGACGGACGAGGTTTTCGAACATCTGACCAAGGTGTTGCGGGACGGCAAGGTCGTGCCCGTGTTCTTCGGCTCGGCCGAACACGGCAACGGCGTGCGCCGCCTGCTCAAGGCGCTGCGCCACGAGGCCCCGGGGCCGCAGGCCACGGCCGCGCGCCTGGGCGAGCCGACATCGGGCGAAGCGGCGGCGCGGGTGTTCAAGACCGTCCACGCCGGCCACGCGGGCAAGCTCAGTTTCGCCCGCGTGTGGTCGGGCGAGATCGCCGACGGCATGGCGTCGTCCCAGGGCCGGGTGTCCGGGCTGTCCAGGGCCTTCGGGCAAAAGACGGAAAAGGTCGCCAAGGCGGGGGTGGGCGAGGTCGTCGCCCTCGGCCGCATGGACGCGGTCAAGACAGGCGATCTGGTCTCGGCCTCGGGCAAGGTCACGGGCATGGCCTGGCCGGGCCCCCTGACGCCGCTGTTTTCCATGGCCGTGCATGCGGCCAATCGGGGCGACGAGGTCAAGATGTCGGGCGCGCTCGCCAAGATCATCGAGGAAGACCCCTCGATTTCCCACGAACACAACCCGGATACGGGCGAAATGCTGCTGTGGGGACAGGGCGAAATGCACCTGTTGATCACCCTCGACAAGATGAAGGGCAAGTTCCACATCGACGTCGACAGCGAACGGCCCCAGGTCCCCTACAAGGAAACCATCCGCAAGCCGACCAGCCAGCACGCCCGCCACAAGAAACAGTCGGGCGGACACGGCGAATTCGGCGACGTGCACCTGGACATCAAGCCGCTTGCCCGGGGCGACGGCTTCACCTTCGGCGACACCATCACCGGCGGGGTGGTGCCGAAGCAGTACATTCCGGCGGTCGAGGCCGGGGTACGGGAATATCTTGCGCGCGGGCCTTTGGGCTTTCCCGTGGTCGACCTGTCCGTGACCCTGACCGACGGCCAGTACCACAACGTCGATTCCTCGGACATGGCGTTCCGCAAGGCGGCCCAGCAGGCCATGCGCGAAGGCATGCCCAACTGTCAGCCGGTGTTGCTGGAGCCGATCTGCAAGGTCGTCATATCCATGCCGTCGGAATTCACGTCGCGCATGCAGCGCCTGGTGTCCGGGCGGCGCGGCCAGATCATGGGCTTCGACGCCAAGCCCGGCTGGGCGGGCTGGGACGAAGTGCAGGTGCAATTGCCGCAGTCGGAAATGCACGATCTGGTGATCGAGCTGCGCTCCATGACCATGGGGGTCGGCACCTTCGAATGGGAATTCGACCACCTGCAGGAACTGATGGGCAAGGAAGCGGATCAGGTGGTGGCGTTGAGGGCCCAGGCGGCGCAATAGCGGTGCAAAACATTGAACCCGGCGCAATGGCGCGGGCAAACACCGGGGCCCATAAAAAAAACCGCCGGTCTCCTTGCGGAGACCGGCGAGTTTGACAGGGAGGCTTCACGTCTGGGAGACGTTGGGGCCGCTGGCCTGGGGGGCCAGGGAGCGGTCCCGGTGCCGGATGACCTCCGGCAAGGTGGGTCTGGGAGGAGACCCAAAACTGCTTCCGTCGCCACGCCGCTTAGGAGCGTCCGGCGGCAACGAGATGCGGGTTATATAAACCGCCACGTCTGGTATACCAGTCACAAAGCTGCATTCCAGATATGCAATTCACGCATATCTTGTTCGCCGCCCTGCAAATATTGCATTTGGGTAACAAAAATCCGCGGCGGGCTGTGAAGACTGTGAAGCGGAAGCCGGCGAAGCCTAGAAGTTTTCCGGGTTCAGGCGGTTGACCAGGAAGTCGCGGAACACGGTGATGCGCTTCGAATTGCGCAGTTCCTCCGGATAGACGAAATAGGCCTCGATGGAGGGCCCCCGCAGTTCCGGCAGGACCTCCTTCATGTTGGTGGCCTCGCGGCTCATGTAATCGGGCAGGGCGCCAATGCCCAGGCCCGACTGCACCGCGCGGAAGATGCCGTAGATGGAATTGACCCGCAGCACCGGTTCCCGCGTTTTCCCGGGCGGGGCGCCCGCGGTCAGCAGCCAGTTGAGGTTTTCCACCGGCGGGCGTGCGTCGTCGCCGTAAACCACCAAATCGTGGTCGTCCAGGTCATGGGGCCGGGCCGGCGTGCCGTGCTCCGCCAGGTACTCGGCCGAGGCATAGACATGGTAGTTCATGGTCATGATGTAGCGCTGGATCAGGTCCGGCTGCTTGGGCGGGGCCAGGCGGATGGCGACGTCGGCCTGGCGCATGGACAGGTCCAGTTCCGTGTCGGCCAAAACCAGCGACACCGCGATATCCGGGTACAGGGTCTTGAACTCGCGCATGCGCGGCGTCAGCCAGATCGACCCGAACGCGACGGTGGTCGTCACCTTCAGCGGCCCCTGGGCCTCGTCCTTGTTGTCGGCGATGCGGGCCTCGACCATGGCCAGCTTGGAAAACACGTCGTGCGCCGTGCGGAACAGCAGTTCGCCCTGTTCCGTCAGGATCAGGCCGCGCGCGTGGCGATGGAACAGCGGCACGCGAAGGCTTTCCTCAAGCGCGCTGACCTGGCGGCTGACCGCCGACTGGCTGAGGTGCAGATCCTCGCCGGCGCGGGTAAAACTGCCCGCTTCGGCGACGGCGTGAAACACCCGCAGTTTGTCCCAATCCATGGGAAATGCCCCCTGATCGGCCCTTTGCGGATGCGCTCCCTAATTGCATCCGGGCCGGTTGTCACCGCCTATTCGGCTGCTGCCTGCTGCGCCTCCTGGGCGGCCAGAAAATGTTCGGCCTCCAGCGCCGCCATGCATCCGGTGCCGGCCGCGGTGATGGCCTGGCGGAACACCTTGTCCTGGACGTCGCCGGCGGCGAACACGCCCGGAATGTTGGTTTTGGTGCTGTCCGGTTTGGTGATGATATAGCCTTCGTCGTCCATGTCGACCTGGCCCTGGAACAGTTTGGTGTTGGGATCATGGCCGATGGCGATGAACACGCCGTCGGCGGCCCGTTCCGTGATTTCGCCGGTCTTCATGTTGCGCAGTTTCATGGCCGACACGCCCGGGGGCGTGCCCTCGCCCAACACTTCCTCCAGCACCGTGTCCCAGATCACTTCGATCTTGTCGTTCTTGAACAGGCGGTCCTGCATGATCTTTTCCGCGCGCAGCTCGTCGCGGCGGTGGATCAGGGTGACGCGGGACGCGAAGTTGGTCAGGAACAGGGCTTCCTCGACCGCCGTGTTGCCGCCGCCGATCACCGCGACTTCCTTGCCGCGGTAGAAGAACCCGTCGCAGGTGGCGCAGGCGGACACGCCGAAGCCCATGAATTTTTCCTCGGACGGCAGGCCGAGCCAGCGCGCACTCGCCCCCGTGGCGATGACCAGGGTGTCGCCGGTGTAAATCGTGCCCGAATCGCCCACGGCGCGGAACGGCCGCGCTTTCAGGTCGACCTCCATGATCGTGTCCTCGACCATTTCCGTGCCCACGTTCTTGGCCTGCTCGAACATCTGTTCCATCAGCCAGGGGCCCTGGATCGGCTCGGCGAAGCCGGGATAGTTCTCGACCTCGGTGGTGATGGTCAATTGGCCGCCCGGCTGCAGGCCGCGCACCAGAAGGGGGCTCAGGTTGGCGCGCGCGGCATAGACGGCGGCCGTATAGCCGGCGGCGCCGGAGCCGATGATCAGAACCTTGGTATGGCGGGGGGCTGTGTCGGAAGCGGCGGGCATGGAGCGGTCTACCTTTTGAACGAGGATGCGGGGGCCGTGTCTGCCCAGGGTCCACGGCGGATTGGGGACCTAAGATAAGTGGGCCCCGGCCGCCGTGCAAGGACAAGCGGCCCGTCCACGGGGACATCGGTAGCGGCCGGATGAAGGCCCCCGGTGACGGGGCTTTCCCCCGGCGGCGTTATAATATAATTTCGCAACAATATTTCGCCGCACCCGGGGGTTAGGAAACGATCATGCAGCGCGTGAAACTGGACAAGATTGACCGGCGTATCCTGCGCGATCTGCAAAGCGACGGCCGCATGACCAATGTGGAACTGTCGAAACGCGCCGGGATTTCAGCCCCGCCCTGCCTGCGCCGGGTGCGGGCGTTGGAGGAAGCGGGCTTCATCCGCGGCTACCATGCCGATCTGGAACCCAAGATGCTGGGCTTCAACGTCACCGTGTTCGCCCAGGTCGGGCTCAACTCCCAGGCCGAACACGACCTTGAGGCCTTCGAGAATGCCGTGCGTGCCTGGCCCCAGGTGCGTGAGTGCCACATGCTGGCCGGGGAAACGGATTTCCTTTTGAAGGTGGTCGCCGCCGACTGGGACGCCTATCAGGACTTTCTGACCACCAAGCTGACCGCGGCACCCAATGTCAGCCACGTGAAATCGGCGCTGTCGATTCGCGCGTCAAAGGCCAAGCCGGGCGTGCCCGTGGATGTCGACGCCCCCGACGACACGGATTGAACCGGCTTTCGCTTCACTTATCCAGATTATCGAGCAGCGTGTCCGCGATCCCGGATCCGGCGGCTTTCGCGCGGGTGATCGCGACCATCGCCTGATAACGGTTCGGCGCCGTGCCGCGCCCCGAAAGATAGGCGCGTCCGACCATGGCAAGGGCGTCCGCATGGCCCTGGTCGGCGGCCTTCTTGAACCAGGCGAAGGCCGCTTCGGCGTCTTCCGCAACACCGTCGCCCGTATCCAGGCGGCGGGCGTATTCGTACTGACCGGCGCTATGGCCGCGCTCGGCGGCGCGTTGCAGGGCGGTGGCGGCGACCTCGGGCAGGCGCGGCACGCCATGGCCGAGGGCGAAGCTCCGGCCGATCCGGAAGTACGCGGCGGCGCGGTCGATGGACTGGCTTCGGGCTTCCGTTTCCGCCAGGTCGTCCAGCCCGGCGAGCGCCTTTTCGGCCACCGCCTGTTTCATTTCCACGGCGCGCGGCTGGCCCCGGGCCGCCGCCCGCGACAACAGGCGGTATCCCTTGACCGCGTCCTGTTCGACCCCGATGCCACGCATGTAGAACCAGCCCAGCATGGTGGTCGCGTAGAGATGTTCCTGATCGGCGGCCATGGCGTACCAGCGCGCGGCTTCGGCGGGATCGGCCGGGACACCCTGGCCACGGGCGTACATGCCGGCGATCAGGGCCTGGGCCTCGGCGTCGCCGGAGTCTGCGACGGGCTTCAGTTCCTTGAAGGCGGCGGCGAAGTCGCCGGCGTTATAGGCGGCCTGGGCCTGGGCCAATCCCGCGTGGGCGGGGCTGGCCTGACCTGCCTCGGCCAGAATGCCGCCTATGAGGCCGGTGATAAGGATCCAGCGATGGCGCGTCATGGCCGAAACTGGGCGAGGTCCCGGGCCATGGCATCGACCACGGGCGTCCAGGTCCGTTTGCCGTCCTGCCGGTAGAGCCGGGCGCGCCGATACCAAGGGCTGTCTGATCGCGCCATCAGCCAACGCCAGTCTCCGCCGTGGGGCAGCATGACCCAGACCGGCCGGCCGAGGGCACCCGCCAGATGCGCGACGGCGGTATCGACGGTGATTACCAAATCAAGCTGGGCAATCAACGAGGCCGTGTCGGCGAAATCGTTCAAGAACGGGGACATGTCCCGCATGTTCGTGGGGAGCGGCAGATCGCTTTGCGGTGTTTCCTTCTGCAGGCTGGCCCAGGCAATGTCCGGAACCTTGAACAGCGGCGCCAGCGCCTCCAGTGGTGCGGAACGATGGGTGCTGCCACGGCTTTCGGCAAAGGCCCGCCAGGTCAATCCAACCTTGAGCCCCCGGGCGTCCGCTAGACGGTCGCGCCAGACTCCGATGTCGTCGGGTGGCTGGAGATAGGCCTCCGGCGAGGGCAGGTTTTCCAAGGTTATGCCCAGGACCCGGGGCAGACTCATCATCGGAATTCGACGGTCATGGTCCGGCAAGGGCATGTCTTGGCGCGTGACGTTGTATCCGCCGCCTTGGGACGCGAACAATCGATGCAGGGGGGGCGGTACATCCAGGATCACCGTGCCACACCGTTTCGCGGCGACCGGCAGGAACCGGGCGAATTGCAGGCTGTCGCCGTAGCCCTGTTCCGCATAGACGAGCAGACGGCCCGCGAACGGTGCGCCGTCCCACAAGGGTGTGGTCAAGCCTTCGCGCAGCGTCAGGCGGTCGGGCAGAGCCCAACGCGCTTCGTAGGCCTCCCAGCCCTCTTTATATCGGCCCGACAACAGCAGCGCCTGCGCGCGGTGAACATGCGACGGGGCATGGTCCGGCATGAGCCGGATGGCCTGATCGAACGCGGCGATGGCGTCCTCGGGACGGTGCTGGTCGAGGGCGGCATTCCCCCGATTATGCCAAGGGGCGGATATATCCGGATTAATTTCCGTCGCCCGGGCGAAGGCATCTTCCGCTTCGCCCGGCCTGTTCAATTCCATCAGCGCCAAACCCAGTTCATTGAACGCGGGCAGGCTGGGCTGTTCGTCCACGACTTGTTGCAGCAAAGGCACGGCTTCGGCATCCCGGTTTTGGGCGCACAGGCAGCGCGCCAAAAGCTGCTTCACGGCTACATTGTCCGGCTGTGCGGCAAGGGCGCGGCGGGTATGGTGTTCGGCCGAAGGCGCGTCGCCGGCGCTCAAGAGGGCGGTTGCATAGTTTTGATTGAAGGCGGGGTCGTCGGCATGGGCCTCGGCGGCTTTCCGGAAATGGCCAAGCGCCCGCGCCACATCGCCGTGTAACAGGTTGATCGTGCCCTTTATTGCATTGGCCTGGGGATGGTCGGGCGCCTGCGCCAGCACGGCGTCCAACAGCGGCATGGCGGCATCAATGCGTGATTGCTGCAACGCACCAACAGCCTGGGCAAGCATTTCGTTCAGGTCAGTCATGCCTGAATCAAACGGGAACACGCGCGGAAAAGCAATTACAGCGTTAGAGCCCAGGTCGATGGGCGGTCAACTCAGGTTGGCGCAGGCCCGTTGGATGCGCTGGCAGGCGTCTTCCAGCACATCCGTGGCCGTGGCGTAGGAAATGCGGAAATGGGGTTCCAGCCCGAACGCGGCGCCATGCACGGCGGCGACGCCTTCGGATTCCAGGACGTAGGTCACGAAGTCCTCGTCGTTCTGGATGATCTGGCCCGACGGGGTCTTCTTGCCGATGGTGCCGGCGCAGGACGGATAGACGTAGAAGGCGCCCTCCGGCGTGGCGCAGGACAGACCGTTGGCCTGGTTCAACATGCTGACGACCAGATCGCGGCGTTCCTTGAAGATCGCGTTGTGTTTTTCGATGAAGTCCTGCGGGCCGTTCAATGCCGCCACGGCGGCGGCCTGCGACACGGCTGCCGTATGGGTGATGCCCTGGGACTGGATCATGGTCATGGCCTTGACCAGTTCCTTGGGCGCGCCGCAATAGCCGACGCGCCAGCCGGTCATGCAATAGGCCTTGGACATGCCGTTCATGGTCACGATGCGGTCGTACAGCCGGGGTTCGACCTGGGCCATGGTGGTGAACTGGAAGCCGTCATAGACCAGCTTTTCATAGATGTCGTCGCAGAAGATCCAGACATGCGGATGCTGCAACAGAACGTCGGTCAGGGCCTTGATTTCGTCGCGGGTATAGGCGCCGCCGGTCGGGTTCGACGGGGAATTGAAGACCAGCCACTTGGTCTTCGGCGTGATCGCCGCGTCGAGTTGTTCCGGCTTCAGCTTGAAATTGTTTTCGGCGCCGCACTGGACGACGGTCACTTTGGCGCCGAACATCAACGGGATGTCCGCGTAGGACACCCAATAAGGGGCCGGCACGATGACCTCGTCACCCGGGTTGATGGTCGCCATGAAGGCGTTGAAGATCACCGGCTTGCCACCGCAGCTGACGTGAATCTGGTCGCGGGCGTAGTCCAGGCCGCTGTCGCGCTTGAACTTGGCGATGATGGCATCCTGCAGTTCCGGGATGCCGTTGACCGAGGTATAGCGCGTCATGCCGGCGTCGAGCGCCTTTTTCGCCGCCTCGATGATATGGGCGGGTGTATCGAAATCGGGTTCACCGGCGCCGAGGCCGATGACGTCCTTGCCCTGGGCCTTCAGGTCGTTGGCCTTCTGGGTGACGGCGATGGTCGGTGACGGTTTGATGGCGGCAAGGCGGTCGGCGAGGAAGGCCATGATCGGGTCCTTGTATTCTGGTCCGTGGGAAACGGCGGCGGCCCTGTTTTCGGGCCGCCCGGAGACTACGCCGCCCTTTTGTTTCAGGCAAGACACGCAATGAAAAACGCCGGGACGCCTGCCGCCCCGGCGTTCTTCGGCAAACGGTGACGACGGGCGGTTACAGCGCCGCGAGCGCTTGGTCCAGGTCGGCGATGATGTCGTCGATGTGCTCGATGCCGACCGACAGCCGCACATAGCCTTCGGTGACGCCGGCGGCGATTTTTTCTTCGTCGCTCAGCTGTTGGTGCGTCGTCGACCAGGGATGAATGGCCAGTGACCGCACGTCGCCGATATTGGCCACGTGATAGAACATCTTCAGGGCGTCGATGAACTTGGCGCCGCTGGCGCCGCCGCCGGTCAGCTCAAAGCCGACCAGACCGCCCCATCCGCCGGGCATGGTCTTTTCCCCTTGGTCGCGGATGTCGCCATCCTTTTCCAGGCCGGGGAAGATGACGCGGGTCACCGCCGGATGCGCCGCCAGGTGGCGCGCCACCGTTTCGGCGTTGCGGCAATGCTCGCGCATGCGCAGCGGCAGGGTTTCCAGGCCCTGGATGAACATCCAGGCGTTGAACGGACTCATCGCCTGCCCCATGTCGCGCAGCATGGTGGTCCGCGCCTTCAGAATATAGGCGATGGGGGCGCCCAGGCCCTTGGCGGCCTCGGTCCAGACGGCGCCGTGATAGCTGGAATCCGGCTGGGTCAGCATGGGGAAGCGCTTGGCATGCTTTTCCCAATCGAAATTGCCGCCGTCGATGATCATCCCCCCGATCGAGGTGCCGTGCCCGCCGATGTACTTGGTCATGGAGTAAACGATGACCGCGGCGCCGTGTTCGAAGGGGTGGCACAGGGTCGGTGCCGCCGTGTTGTCCATGATCAACGGCACGCCCAGTTCACGGCCGATGGCCGCGACCGCGGCGATGGGGAACACCCGTAACTTCGGGTTGGCCAAGGTTTCGCCGTAATAGGCGCGGGTCTTGTCGTCGGTGGCGCGGCGGAAATTTTCCGGATCCGACGGGTCGACGAAGCGGGTTTCGATGCCCATCGTCTTGAGGGTGTTGCCGAATAGGTTCCAGGTCCCGCCGTAGATGTCCGTCGATACGACGATGTTGTCGCCGGCCTGGGCGATGTTCTGCACCGACATGGCCGATGCCGCCTGGCCCGATGCGACGGCAAGCGCCGCGACGCCGCCTTCGAAGGCGGTCATGCGCTGTTCCAGCACGTCGCAGGTCGGGTTCATGATGCGGGTGTAGATGTTGCCGAGCTCTTCCAGCCCGAACAGGCGCGCCGCATGGGCAGTGTCGTCGAACTGATAGGACGTGGTCTGGTAGATCGGCACGGCGACGGAATTGGTTGCCGGGTCGGCGCGGTAGCCGTGGTGCAGGCAGATCGTGTTCTTATGCATGGGGATGTCTCCTTCAACCCGCTTCCCTCTGGATGGCGCGTAAACTAGATCGTTTTTGGGCCGTGTTGAAGCCCCGGGAACGGAACAATTCCCGCCGCGCGGGAACTATGGCGAAATCGCGGCTTCCCTGCCTTTAAAAGACCTCGGGCGAACCCTAGGGCGGCCCCACTCTCCCCCCATCAATGGCGTCAGCCGCCGCCCCGTGGACCGAGACCATCCCGGGCGGTTTCCGGATCGTTTAAGGCGGAACCCCGCCGGGAGGGACGCGCACCATGCCCATCGTCACCGTCATCGGCCGCCGCTGGTGGGCCTTTCCCCTGGCTTTGGCCTTAACCCTGGTTCTGATGACGGTCATGGCGACGTCATCGGCGCGGGCCGATGGCCCGGCCGCGCGGCCGACGGTCGTTCCGGCGGCGGCGATGGACCTGGGCGGGCTGTTCCTGCCGGCCGGAGATGACGGGGGACACGATGACGACGGCGCCGCCCGGGTGCGGGCCGCGCCGCTGCTGGGCACGGATATCAGGGTCCGGGTTTCGGGCCTGATCGCCCGCTATGCCGTGACGCACCGCTTCCGCAACCCCACGATGCGCTGGACCGAGGCCATCTACACCTATCCCCTGCCGCCGGACGGCGCCGTCGATCGCCTGAAGATGACCGTCGGCGGACGCGTGACCGAGGGCGTCATCAAGGAACGGGCCGAGGCGCGGCGCCTGTACACGGCGGCCAAGAACACGGGACGCCGGGCTTCCCTGGTTGAACAGCAGCGGCCCAACATCTTCACCACCGCCGTCGCTAATCTGGGCCCCGGCGAGGAAATCACCGTCGCCATCGAGTTTCAGGAACGCCTGGCCTTCCACGACGGACAGTTCACCCTGCGCCTGCCGCTGGTCGTGGGGCCGCGCTATATCCCGGGCCGCGCTCATCCCGTGAATTTCGCGGGCGGCACGGGCTGGGCCCAGGACACGAACCTGGTGCCCGATGCCTCCAAGATCACGCCGCCGCTGCGCGAACCGGCCGCCGGCAAGGGCAATCCGGTGACGCTCCAGGTTGCCATCGCCGCCGGCTTTGACATCGGCAGGATCGCCAGCCCCGGCCATGACATCACCGTTGAACGGCCCGACGCCGGTCAGGCGGTGGTGCGGCTTAACGGCGACGCGGTGCCCGCCGACCGTGATTTCGTCCTGCGTTGGGCCCCGGCAGAGGCGGGGGCGGGCCCCCAGGCCGGGTTTTTCTGGGAAAAGGTAGGCGACGACACCTACGGCTTGTTGATGCTGATGCCGCCCGTGTCCGGCGGCGCGGGGCTCGCCCTGCCGCGGCCGGCCCGCGACGTGACCTTCGTTCTCGATACGTCCGGGTCCATGAAGGGCGCGTCTTTGGCCCAAGCCAAGGAGGCGGTGGTCATGGCGCTGGATCGCCTGACCCTGGCCGACCGCTTCCGCCTCATCCGCTTCGCCTCGGGCTATTCGGATCTGACGCCGCTGCCGGTCGCCGCCGATGCCGCGGCCATCGCCCGCGCCCAGGCCTACGTGCGGGGGCTTGAGGCCGAAGGCGGCACGGAAATCGTCAACGCCGTCACGGCGGCGCTGGCCGGTGTGCACGGCCCGGCCGAGGACATGGGGCAGGAAACCCGGTCGCGTCTCAAGCAGATCGTGCTGATCACCGACGGCGCCGTCGGTGACGAGGACCGTCTGCTGTCCCTCATCAACGGGCGCATCGGCGACGCGCGCCTGTTCACGGTCGGCATCGGATCGGCGCCCAACGGATTTTTGATGACCCGCGCGGCCCGCGCCGGACGCGGCACCTATACGTTCATCCAGTCGGCGAACGAGATCAAGGAACGCATGGCCGAACTGTTCCTCAAGCTGGAACGTCCGGCCTTGACCGATGTCGCCTTGACCTGGCCCGCCAGTGAACATTCGGGGGACGGCGCGCAGATAGTCGAGGTCTGGCCCCGGTCCTTGCCGGACCTGTATGCGGGCGAGCCCTTGGTCGCGTTAATGAAACTGAACGGCGCCGGGCCGGAGATGAAGGTTTCGGGCCGCCTGGGTGGACGGTTCTGGGAACAATCGGTGACCATCACCGGCGGGGCCACAGCACCCGGCGTGGCGGGCCTGTGGGGCCGCGAGAAGATCCGCCAATTGATGGCCAACATGCGGACGGTCGGCCTGCATCTCGAACCCCATGATGCCGACGCCGCCCGCGTCGAAATCCGCCGGGAAATCGTCGATACGGCGCTCTCCCTGGGGTTGGTCAGCAAGTTCACCAGTCTGGTCGCCGTCGATCTGGAGAGCGAGCCGGTGCGTTCCGCCGGCACGCCCCTGGCGACCGCCCAGGTGCCGACAAACCTGCCGGCGGGCTGGGACCGCGACGGCCTGGAAGGGGCGCCCGCGACACCCGTGCGATCCCCTGTGCCGGGCCCGCAAAAGACCATGGCCCCGGCAACCCCGATGCCCGCCGGGCAGGCCGCGACCCTGGCCTTCGACCGGACGGACCCGGCCATGCGCGCCCATCTCACGGCCGCCGTTCCCGGCACGCCGTTGGCGGCGGCGCCGCAGACGGCGACCCCGGCTCATGCCTACATGGGGCTCGGCGTGCTGTTCGTGCTCGCCGCGCTCGCCATCCTTGCCCTCGGCTGGCGCGGCCCGCGGCCGCGCCGCCGCAGCGATTCGGAAGGGGCCGATTGATGACCCTGGCCGCCCGTTTTTCGCGTTTGCTCCCTGCCTCCATGGCACCTTACAGGCTGGCGGCGGTCCTTCTTGCCGCCGCCGGCCTGGTTTTTTTTGCCTGGGGCGCCTATATCCCGGCCAAGGCCTGGGCGGCGCAGATGCTGCTGGAACATGCCTGGGATCAGGCGCGCGCTAACCAAGCCCCCTCGGGCATGCTGGCGCGGCCCTGGCCCTGGGCCGACATGACGCCGGTGGCGCGGCTCGGCATTGACCGTCTGGGGGGCTCGAACATCGTGCTCGCCGGAGCGTCGGGCAGCACGCTGGCCTTCGGTCCCGGCCATGTCGACGGCACGGCCCTGCCGGGCCAGCCGGGGCACAGCGTCGTCTCGGCCCACCGCGACACCCATTTCGCCTATCTGAAGGACGCCCGGATCGGCGACCTGATTCGCGTCGAACAGCCGTCGGGCGCCGAAAGCGGCTTCCGCATTGTCGAACGCCAGGTCATCGATACGCGAAGCGAGCAGGTCATGCTGCATCCGGAGACAAATCTGCTGACCCTGATCACCTGCTATCCGTTCGAGGACTGGACGCCGGGCGGGCCGCTGCGCCTGATCGTCACGGCGGAAAAGCGATTCTGATTAACCTGGCCCGCAGTTCCCCCTAACATGGCGGCCTCTTCAATAAGAAACCACGCCTCCAGGAGGAACATTTCATGGCCGTTTCCGGCATCGACAGCGTCCTTTACCGCGATCAGTTCTCGACCCCCGCCATGCGCGCGGCATTCGACGACACCGCGACCCTGCAGAAATTTCTCGATATGGAAGCGGCCCTCGCCCGCGCCGAAGCGGCCCTCGGCATCATTCCCGAAAGTGCGGCCGCGCAGATCACCAAGGCCGCCGACATGTCGTTGTACGATTTCGACGCGATCCGCGACGAAATGGCCCGTACCAGCCACCCCATCGTGCCGCTGGTCCGCGCCATGGCCGCGCAATGCGAGGCCCAGGGCGACAAGAAGGCCGGCGAATACGTCCATTGGGGGGCGACCACCCAGGACGTCATGGACACCGGCCTTGTCCTGCAAATGAAGGACGCGGTGGCGCTGATCCGGGACGGCCTGGGCGAATTGGAAGCCAATTGCGTCAAGCTCGCCAAGGAACACCGCGACACCCCCATGGCCGGGCGCACCCATGGTCAGCAGGCCCTGCCGATCACCTTCGGCTACAAGGTCGCCGTCTGGATCGACGAAATCCGCCGCCAGCGGGAACGCCTGGATCAGATGGCCGCGCGGGTATTGGTCGGCCAGTTCTCCGGCGCCGTCGGCACTCATGCGGCGGTCGGCGAGAAAGGGCCCGAGGTCGCGGCCCGGATGATGGCCGACCTGGGGCTCGGCGCGCCGGCGATTTCCTGGCACGTCGCCAAGGACCGATTCACCGAATACGCGGCCGTGCTGGCCAGCATCGCCGGCACCATGGGCCGCATCGTCCGCGAGGTCGCGACCCTGCAACGCACGGAAGCGGCCGAGCTGGAGGAACCGCACAAGCCCGGCAAGGTCGGTTCCTCGACCATGCCGCAGAAACGCAACCCGGCGATCTGCGAGGTGACCCAAGGCATCGTCCGCCTGGCCTGGGCCTGCGTGCCGCCGGCCTTCGAAAGCATGATCGCCGACCACGAACGGGACAAGGTCGCCAACCAGGTCGAACGGGATTTCGTGCCGCGGGTCAGCTGCCTGACGGAATCGGCGCTGCGCAAGGCGGTGATGGTCACCGGCGGGCTGACCGTGCGGGCCGACAACATGCGCCGCAACCTCGACCTGACCGGCGGCCTGCTGCTGTCCGAGGCGGTGATGATGAAACTGGGCGAGACCATCGGCCGCAACACGGCCCATGACGTGGTCTACGAAGCGGCCATGACGGCCTTTGAACAAGGCAAGGTGTTCCGTGACCTGTTGCTGGAGGACGCCCGGGTGGCGGAGATCATGACCGCCGAGGAACTGGATATCCTGCTTGATCCGGCGCGCTACACGGGCCTGTCGGCGCAGCTTGTGGACGCCATTCTGAATCCTAAGTCCTAGGGCCGTGCCAGGCCTGCCGGCATCCCGGGGATTTTGCCAAGCCAAGGGATGACCGGCGGGCGCGCAGCGCCTATATAATCAGCCATGGTCATGGAACTGAAAAACGATCCGGCGCTTTATCATCCGTCGCGGCGGCCGGCGGTCGCGGGCGGCCCCGTGTTCGACCTGCAAAGCGAATATTCCCCGGCTGGCGACCAGCCCGAGGCCATCGCCGAGCTGACGGCGGGGTTGGAGGCGGGGGAGCGGGATCAGGTTTTGCTCGGCGTTACCGGCTCGGGCAAGACGTTTACCATGGCCCATGTCATCCGCAATCTGAACCGGCCGACCCTGGTGCTGGCGCCCAACAAGACTTTGGCGGCGCAATTGTACGGCGAGATGAAGGAATTCTTCCCGGACAATTCGGTCGAATATTTCGTCAGCTATTACGACTACTACCAGCCGGAAGCCTACGTGCCGCGCACGGATACCTATATCGAAAAAGACGCCTCCATCAACGAACAGATCGACCGTATGCGCCATTCGGCGACCCGCGCCCTGCTGGAACGCAACGACGTGGTGATCGTCGCCTCGGTGTCCTGCATCTACGGTATCGGCGCCGTCGAGACCTATGCGGAAATGATCGTGCGTCTGAAGGCCGGGTCCGTCGTCGACCGGCAAAAACTGCTAAAGCAGTTGGTCGAACTGCAATACAAGCGCAACGACGCATCCTTCGTGCGGGGGACATTCCGGGTGCGGGGCGATGTCGTGGAAATCTTCCCCTCGCATTTGGAGGATCGGGCCTGGCGGCTGTCCCTGTTCGGCGATGAGGTCGAGGCGATGTGGGAGATCGACCCTCTGACCGGCGACAAGATCGCGACCCTGGACGAGATCATTGTGTATCCGAACAGCCACTACGTGACGCCGCGCCCGACCCTCATGCAGGCGATCCCCCAGATCAAGGCCGAGCTGAAGGAAACGCTTGCCCGCCTGAGCGCCGAGGGCAAGCTTCTGGAGGCGCAACGGCTGCAGGAACGCACGACCTTCGACATCGAGATGCTGGAGACCACGGGACATTGTTCCGGAATCGAAAACTACAGCCGTTACCTTACGGGCCGCGCCCCCGGCGAGCCGCCGCCGACGCTGTTCGAATACCTGCCGGAAAATGCCCTTCTGGTGGTCGATGAGAGCCATGTCACGGTGCCGCAGATCGGCGGCATGTTCAAAGGCGATTACGCGCGCAAAACGACCTTGTCGGAATTCGGCTTCCGCCTGCCCAGCTGTGTTGACAACCGGCCGCTCAAGTTCGAGGAATGGGACGGCATGCGCCCGCAGACGGTGTTCGTCTCGGCCACGCCGGGCCCGTGGGAGCTTAATCGTACCGGAGGCGTAATAACCGAGCAGGTGGTGCGGCCGACAGGGCTCATCGATCCGCTCTGTATCGTCCGGCCGGTGGAAAATCAGGTCGACGACCTGCTGATGGAGGTCAAGGAAACGGCCGCCAAGGGCCAGCGCACCCTGGTGACCACGCTGACCAAGCGCATGGCCGAGGACTTGACCGAATACCTCCACGAACAGGGCGTGCGCGTGCGCTACATGCATTCCGACATCGATACCCTGGAACGCATCGAAATCATCCGCGATCTGCGTCTGGGCGCTTTCGACGTACTGGTCGGTATTAACCTTTTGCGGGAGGGTCTGGACATCCCCGAATGCGCCCTGGTCTGTATTCTCGATGCCGACAAGCCGGGCTATCTGCGTTCCAAGACATCGCTGGTGCAGACCATCGGCCGCGCCGCGCGCAACCTGGACGGCCGGGTCATCCTCTATGCCGACAATATGACAGAGGCCCTGGACTACGCCCTGTCGGAAACCGAACGGCGGCGGGAAAAGCAGCAGGAATACAACCTCGCCCACGGCATCACCCCGGAAAGCGTGAAGAAGGGCTTCTCCAAGGCGCTGGAAAGCGTTTACGAGGGCGATTACATGACCGTCGACACGGGCGTCGCCGGCGAAACGCATCTGGCCGGCCATAACCTTGCCGCCGTTATCGCCGACATGAACGACAAGATGCGCAAGGCCGCCGGCAACCTGGAATTCGAGGAAGCGGCCCGCCTGCGCGACGAAATCCGAAGGCTGGAAGCGGTCGATCTGGGATTGGCCGCCCCCGGTACGGCGCCCTCCAAACTGGTCAGCCGCAAGCCGGGGGCTGAAAAGCGCAGCCCCGGCGGCCCGGCCTGGAAACCCAAGGGCAAGGGCGCGCGCAAGGCGGCCTCCCGGGCACCGAAACGGCGGTCGTGAGCGACGCCGTCTGGACGGTTACAGAAACAGCGGCAGGATCAGCACGCCGATCACGATGACCGCGGCGCCGATCAGTTCGAGAAGCATGTTCTCGAACACTTCGACCACCGTGCGCTCGTTCTTGGGATGGGCGACGATGAACACGCGGATCAGCAGATAGACCACCACGATCAGCAATATGATGGCGCCGGGGCCGCTGGCGACATTTGCCATCATGCGCTCAACAAGACCGGGCTCATGTGCCACAGGATGGTCCAATGGCCGCCGTTCTCCGTGATGATGGGGTCGCGTTCCAGGCAGACCACGGCACCCGGATCGAAGGCGATCACCCCGGCGTTGGCATCGCCCGCGGTGAAGAAAGACGTGATGCGGCTCATGAACGGATCGTGACCGACGACCAGGGTGTCCTCGGTCCACCCGGACGCGGCCTGGACCAGACTGTCCAGGCGCGACGACGGCTTCAGGTCCCTCATTTCCTCGACGATGCGCCCGGGTCCGATCACGGCGGACAGGTGCATGGCGGTCTGTTGGGCGCGCAGAATTTCCGAATGGATGACGCGGGTGACCCGCACGCCGGCCCGGCCGAGAAACGACGCCATGCGTTTCACGTCTTTCTGGCCCTGATCGCTGAGCGGTCGATCCGGGTTTTCGTCCTTGGTCAGTGCAAGGCCGTGACGCACGAGGTAAAGACGCATGGACGACATTCCCTTCTTTGGTCTGTTTTTTATTTTTTGACAGCACTGTTATAACAGGCCGAAGGGCACCGCCAAATGGTCAGCTGGCGGGGTCGCTAAAACTTATTGCGAAAATCGATGACGTTGTCGTCCCGCGGCGAATCGCCCGGTCCAGGAGGCGGTTCGGGAGTATCCTCGGGCGCCGCGTCATCAGCGGTGAACAGGCGTGCCGCGGGGAATGTCATCCGCACGTTGGTGCCCAGGCCCGGTTGGCTGAATATCTCCAGACGCCCGCCGTGGACGCGTACATAGGCATCGACCAGGGACAGGCCCAGGCCGACACTGTCGGTGGCGGCGCGGGTCGATACCCCGCCGGCGCGGTAGAAAGGTTTCGTGACGAATTCGATCTGGTCGGGGTCGATGCCGATGCCCGTATCGACGACCTCGATTACCAAGTCACCCTCGTTGCTCATGCGTGCCTTCAGGGTCACGGCGTCGCTTTCGCCGGAATACTTGATGGCGTTGGACAGGGTGTTGATGACGCATTGCGTGACCAGACGCGCGCTTCCCATCATCTGCGGCAGGTCTTCGGCCAGTTCCAGGCTGATGAACCTGTTGCGGGTGTCGCGCCAGCCCTCGGCGATGCGCATGCACCGGGTCAACGTCTGACCGACGTCGAACAGGGCTTCGTTCAGGGTGAACTGGCCGCCGTCGATGCGCGCCACGTCGAGCATTTCATCGATCAGGTTGAGAAGGTGCTTGCCGCTTTCATAGACGCCGTCTGCATAGCTGCGGTAATTGGCGGTCAGGGGGCCGAGAATCTCGTTCTTCATGATCTCGGAAAAGCCGAGAATCGCGTTGAGCGGTGTGCGTAGTTCGTGCGACATGCTGGCCAGAACTTCGGATTTCGCCCGGCTCTGCTCGAGCGCGTGTTCCTTCTCCAGCCGGCCGGCGATCTCGTGATTCACGCGCTCCGTCACGTCGCGGAAGGTATAGGTGTGGAAGATACGGTCGGTTTGCCGCCGCTCTGCCTGGACGCGGTGCGAAACCTGGCGGCGGAACCGGCCGGGCATGAATTCCAGATAGTATTCCGGGTCGTAATGCGGGTTGAATCGGATGACGATGGGCGTGCGCGACGCGGTCTCCGTATCGACGTTGTCCTTCACCATGCCGGGAAACAGAAATTCCTTGTTTGCCGGCAGGAATTCGTTGAGGGCGCGTCCCGTCAATTCGCCGTCGCCGGTCCGCAGCAGAACACGCGCGGCGTCGTTATGGGCAACGATGAGTCCGTCCGAATCCGTGACCACAAGCCCGTCAAAGCTGTTCTCCAGCACTTCATGAATGAAGGCGCGCTGGTGGATTAGGTTCATGCGCTGGCGAAAGATCAGGATGGCGTTGGCCCACAGGTCGCGGTAGGCGGAAAACAACACGAAAGACCCGACCAACAGAAGTATGGCGGTTGCGGGCAGCACGACAGGCAGGATGGTTTGGAGCATGAGCACGAAGACGACATAGCCCGTCGCGAGCACACCGCCGATCACCGCGCTGGTCTGCCAGCGGAGAATTTCCAGGCGCGCGCCCAGCATCAGCGTGATCAGAAGCAGGCCGATGATCACCGCTTCCGGCCGCGCCGTCTGCAGTGCGCGGCCCTGGACGAGACTTTCGAAGGCCAAGGCTTGAAGTTCGATCCCGTGCAGCCGGCCATAAACCGGGACGGCATGTTGATCGCCCAATTCCGTCGCGGCGGCTCCGACCAGAATCTTTTTGCCCTTCAACGCATTGTCGGGCACACGGCGTTCCAGAACATCAATCAGGGAATAGCGGGGGATGGTGGTGACATCGATCGCAAAGTCGATGTTAAAGGTCTCGATGTTGAAAGCGGCGGGACCGGCGAGCAGCGCCGACATGGCCGGCACGGCGCCGCCCCGCCAGGGGACCGTGACGGACATCTGCCGAATCAGGCCGTCCGTCGTGGGCCGGAAAACGACATTGCCCAGCTGGACGTGTTTCAGGAACGCCGGCAGCGGTAGCGTGTCGTGGGTATTCAGGCCGCTGTGCCGCGCGTTCGGCCGTTGCCGGAAGGCCGGCAGGATGACCTTGTCCCGCGCCCGTTTCAGGGCGTCGGCCAAGGCCTTGTCTTCGGCGGGGGTGGAGCGTGAGGAGAAATCGACGTCGTAGCCGATTTCGCTGACGCCGGCATCGATCAGGCGGTCGAGCAGGCGGGCGTGAACCGAACGCGGCCAGGGCCACACCCCGATCTTCTCCAGCGCATGCGGATCCATTTCCACGAGGACAAGATGATTCGTCGCGGGCCGCTTGGACAAGGCAAACCCGGCGTCATTGAACAGCCGGTCGATGGGCCATAGCGCGCCGGTGGCGTGCAACGCCGCAACAACCAGAAAAATCACGGCATAAGGCAGGTGCCGAAGCACGGCTACCTTGACCCCCCCTCGCGTCAGGCCCTTGGCGATGATCTTGCCCCCTTTATCGCCGGTTGAACTGCGGTTTTATCGATCTTGGGCTTGGGCCGGTTATTTCTTGCCGTTGCCACCGTTGGCGTTCGGATTGCCACCATGGGCGTTCGGGTTGCCGCCGTTGGCGTTCGGGTTGTCGATCAATCCCGGCGGCGTGAAGCCGGGCTGCTGGCCCAAGGCCAGACCGTTGCCGCCGGTTCCACTGACGTTGGTCAGGCCGGGCGGTGTAAAGCCGGGCAACTGACCCAGGGCCAGCCCGTTTCCGTTCGTGCCGGCCTCAAACCCGGCGGCGTCCAGACCGGCCGGTTCGCCGGTACCCTTGCCATGCCCCTTGCCGGGGTTGCCGTCCTTGCGCAGAAGACCGCCGCTGACCGCGCCCAGGGAGCGGTTTTGGCCGGAAATATTATGTGCGATCTTCACGCCGCCCTTGTTCGCCTTGCCGGTCTCGGTGGCGTTGGCGTCGATGTCGCCGTCGGCCTTGGGAGCATTTGGCTTCGGACCGCTCGACGGGCCGCCTTGTATATCGACGCGCCCACCGCCGGTCGGGCTGACGGCGGTTTGACCAGGGCGCACGAACACACTCTGGCCCGACCGGATGTCGGCGACCTGGACCAGACCGCTGATAACGTGCACGACGGCGCCCTGGGGCCCCACGCTGGTGGTAAAGGTCGTCCCCTTGACAACCACCGCGACGTCGGGCGTCAGGACTTCGAAATGCTGTTCCTTGCGTTTTTCCACGTCGAACAGAAGCGTGCCCAGGACATGGCGAATCCGCGTCATCAGGCCGCCGGCGGCGTCGCTCGGCACCTCAAGGATGCTGTTCGGCGAGACGACGATGGTATTCTTGCCACGGCGCAGGACGGCGCGTCCATCCGTGTCGGTGACGATGCGCTGGCCGGGCCCGATCAGGTCGCCCGTGGTCAGCGCCACGGGGCGAACGCCGCTTGTGGTGATGTGGACATTGCCGCTGCTTTCGGCCAGAAGCCATGCGGCCCCATCGTTGGCTGCGGCGGGCCGAATCGCGGCGAAGACCGCCATCAGAAAGACCGTGATAACGCGCAATAGCGGCGCGGGACGGGACAAGAAATTGATCATGTTTAACGCTTCTCTGGGCCGTGCCCCTGACCGTAAGGGGCGGTGCGGTCAAAAAAGGTTCAAAATTGAACCAATAATCCTATTGTTTCACCAAAGAGCATTGATATTGTTCATTTTTTTATCTTTGTTAAATTCATGTTAACCATCATACTCATGGGATGCAATATGGCCTTTGGTATGTGAGGACGAATTGCCCGATATGTTTAAACGCCCCGCGCGACCGGGTTTCGCCATTCGCCGGCGGGGCTCATGACCGGCGTTTCGCGGCGTGCGGGGTTGGCGTTTTGCGTGGTCGCCGCGGCGACCTTCGGTCGGCCCGGTTACGGTGTCGCCCAGTCCGCGACGACGGCGTCCGACCCGACGCAGATTGAACAGCGCATCGATGATCAGCAGCCGCGCCGGCCCCAGACATTGCAGCCGCATCTCGAGGTTTTACCGCCCTCCCAGATCACGCCGATCAAGGATACGTTCTCGTTCGTGCTCAGCGCCGTCGTCATCGATGGCGCGACGGCCTTTACGCGGGCATCCCTGGCGCCGCTATACGGCAAGTACCTCGCCCGCAAGGTGACGGAGGTCGAGGTTCAGGAAATTGCCCGGTCGATCACCCAGGCGTACCACGACGCCGGCTACGTTTTTTCACAGGCCGACGTTCCGGCGCAGGATGTTTTGGCCGGGGTATTGAAGATCCGCGTCACCGAAGGGCATGTCGCGCGCATCGATTACGGTGGCACAGGCCGAGAAGGCGGAATCATCGCGTCCTATATGGCGCCGGTTCTGGCGGAAAAGCCCGTGCGTCTGGAAACCATCGAACGCGCCATGCTGCTCGTCAACGACCTTCCCGGCGTCACCGTCGCCGATGCCAGCGTCGGCGATGGCGATGAGCCGGCCGCCAAGGTTCTGAACCTCGTGTTGGAGGAAACCGGGGTCAACGCGGATCTCTATGTCGATAACCGGGGCACGCCGTCGTCGGGACGTCTGCAAACTTGGGCCTCGGCCTCGGCCAACGGGCTGCTCGCCATGGGTGACAGGCTACAGTTCGGTTTGTTCACCATCCCCGACGCCCCCCGCGAACTGCTTTATGGCCAGGTGAAATGGTCACGGCCCTTGGGCGGCTGGGGCACCGTCGGCGAAGTAACGCTGTCGGGCAGCAAGGTCGATGCCGGCGACAGCCTGGCCGCCAGCGAAACGGAATCGGACAGCCGGCGCATGCAACTGTCCCTGCGCCATCCGATCCTGCGAACCCGCCAGGACAGTCTGTGGGCGAGCGGCGAGTTCGATATCTACAACGTGAACGAAGATACGCTCGGCGCGACCAGTTACGAGGACCGGAACCGTACGGCCCGGCTCGGTCTGGAGTATTATCGCGCGAAGCTTCTCAACGGGGATTTCTACGCCAAGGCCGTCTACGCCCGCGGTCTGGACATCCTGGGCGCATCCAACCCCGGTAGCGGTCAGTTGTCGCGATCCGACGGTAAGGCGACCTTCGACAAGGTGACAATCGAGATTCGCCGCATGCAAAAGCTGTGGGGCGGCTTCGGCCTTTATGCGCAGGCCAAGGGCCAATGGGCCAATCAACCGCTTCTGACGGCGGCGGAATTCTCTCTTGGCGGCAGTCAATATGGCCGTGCCTACGATTATGGCGAGCTTGTCGGCGACCGGGGCGCCGCGGGGGCGCTGGAACTGCGTTACACCGGCAAAAATCCTGCCGACTGGATCGACAGTTTCGACGTCTACGCGTTCTATGACGGCGGTTTCGTGTGGAACGAGGGCGTCGGCCGTCAGGCGCTGACGTCGGCCGGGATCGGGGTGCGGGGAAGCTTCGCCAAGGGGTTCTATGCCGATATGCAGGTGGCCAAGCCGCTTAACCACGAAGTCTCGACCGAAGCCGACAAGGATTTGCGGGTTTTGTTCTCGCTGGGGGCGGGGCTCTAGTAGAGGGGCCTCTTATTCGAACCTGGGCGCCGGCGGCCAGCGTGCCTCGCGCGAAGGAATATGGCGCATGAAAAAAGCGCCGCAAACCGCGGCGCTTTTTTTAACTCGGTGAAGACCAGATCAGCCGGCTGCGGCGATCATCGCCTCGGCGACCTTCACTTCGCCTTCGGCGACGGATTTCGCCTTGGCGTCACCGGCGTCGGCGAGGGCCTTCTGTGCGTCTTGCAGGCGCTGGCTGGCGGCCGCCTTGTCGATGTCGGCGACGGCCGTCGCTTCTTCGACCAGGACCGTGCAGGTGTCCGGATTGACTTCGACGAACCCGCCGGCGACGAAGATGCGATTGGTCACCTTGCCGCCTTCGTGGATGTCGATGACGCCGGGGCGCACGGTGCCGATCAGCAGCGAGTGGCCGGGCAGGACACCCAGGTCGCCCTCGCCGCCGGGGACGACGACCATCTCCACGGCCTGCGACGCCACCAGTTTTGTCGGCGAAACCAGATCGAATTGGATCGTATCGGCCATTTATCGGATGTCCTTTGTCAGCACCTGGTCCTTAGGCCGCTTCCGCCGCCATGCGTTTGGCCTTCTCGATGGCTTCGTCGATGGTGCCGACCATGTAGAACGCCGCTTCCGGCAGGTGGTCGTACTCGCCGCTGACGATGCCCTTGAAGCCCTTGATGGTGTCTTCGAGCGGCACCAGAACGCCCGGCGTGCCGGTGAACACTTCGGCGACGTGGAAGGGCTGGCTGAGGAAGCGCTGGATCTTGCGGGCGCGGGCGACCGTCAGCTTGTCTTCTTCCGACAGTTCGTCCATGCCCAGGATCGCGATGATGTCCTGCAAGGACTTGTAGGTCTGCAGGGTCTGCTGAACGCTGGTGGCGACGCCGTAGTGCTCTTCACCGATGATGCGCGGATCGAGGATGCGCGAGGTCGAATCGAGCGGATCGACGGCCGGATAGATGCCCAGTTCCGCGATCTGGCGCGACAGCACCGTGGTCGCATCCAGGTGCGCGAAGGACGTCGCGGGCGCGGGGTCGGTCAAATCGTCGGCCGGCACGTAAATGGCCTGCACGGACGTGATCGAGCCCTTCTTGGTCGAGGTGATGCGTTCCTGCAACGCGCCCATGTCAGTGGCCAGCGTCGGCTGATAACCCACGGCCGAGGGAATGCGGCCCAACAGCGCCGACACTTCCGAGCCGGCCTGGGTGAAGCGGAAGATGTTATCGATGAACAGCAGCACGTCCTGGCCTTCCTCGTCGCGGAAGTATTCCGCCTGGGTCAGGCCGGTGAGCGCGACGCGGGAGCGGGCCCCCGGGGGTTCGTTCATCTGACCGTAGACGAGAGCGGCCTTGGAATTGCCGCCTTCCAGGTCGATAACGCCCGATTCGATCATTTCGTGGTACAGGTCGTTGCCTTCGCGGGTACGTTCACCGACGCCGGCAAACACGGAATAACCGCCGTGGCCCTTGGCGACGTTGTTGATCAGTTCCATGATCAGCACCGTCTTGCCCACGCCGGCGCCGCCGAACAGGCCGATCTTACCACCCTTGGAGTAGGGCGCGATCAGGTCGACGACCTTGATGCCCGTGGTCAGAATTTCCGTTTCCGTCGACTGCTCGTGGAATTCCGGGGCCGAACGGTGGATCGGCATCTTCATCTTGGTGACGACGGGGCCACGTTCGTCCACGGGGTCGCCGATCACGTTCATGATGCGGCCGAGCGTTTCCGGCCCGACGGGAACGGTGATGCTGTCGCCGGTGTCGGTCACTTCGGTGCCGCGCTGCAGGCCGTCCGTGGTGTCCATGGCGACGGTGCGCACCGTGTTTTCACCCAGGTGCTGCGCCACTTCGAGGACCAGAACACGGTCGCCGAGCTTCACATGCAGGGCGTTCAGAATCGCGGGCAGGTCGCCCGAAAACTGTACGTCCACCACGGCGCCCAGAACCTGGGTCACCTTACCAACACTGTTCGTAGCCATAGTCTTCTAGCTCCCGTTAAACGGACATTCTAAAGCGCTTCCGCGCCAGAGATGATTTCGATGAGTTCTTTGGTGATGAATGCCTGGCGTGTCCGGTTGTAGGTCAGCGTCAGGTTGTTGATCATGTCGCCGGCGTTGCGCGTGGCGCTGTCCATGGCGGTCATGCGCGCGCCGTGTTCCGAGGCCGAGCTTTCGAGGAACGCCTGGAACAGTTGCACCGCGAGGTTGCGGGGCAGCAAGTCGGCGAGGATTTCCTGTTCTTCCGGTTCGTACAGATAGACCGGGGACGGGCCGCTGGTCTTTTCCTCGTCGCCGCCTTCCGGCAGTTGGAAGGGAATGACCTGCTGTTTGGTGATGATCTGGGTCATCGCCGACTGGAAGCGGTTGAAGATCACGGTGCAGACGTCGAATTCGCCCGCCTCGAACATGTCGGTGACTTTCTTGGCCACGGCTTCGGCCTCGTCGTATTTGACGCCGCGCCGGCCGATGCCTTCGAAGGTGTCGACGATGTCGGCCGCCATGTCACGCTTCAGAAGATCGCGCGCCTTCTTGCCGACACAGATGATTTTCACCGTCTTGCCGTCGGCTTTCAGACGGCGGGCCGTGTTGCGGGTTTCACGCACGATGGTGCCGTTGAAACCGCCGCACAGACCGCGGTCGGCGGTGCAGGCGACGAGAAGATGGACATCCGACGCCCCGGTGCCGGACAGCATCCGGGGAGCCCCCGTGGGGTCGCCGATCGAGACGCCGATGGCGGCCACCATGCCCTCCATGCGCTGGGCATAGGGGCGGGCGGCCTCGGCACCTTCCTGGGCACGGCGCAGCTTCGCCGCCGCCACCATCTTCATGGCCGATGTGATCTTCTGCGTCGACTTGACGCTGTTGATCCGGATTTTCAGATCCTTAAGCGAAGGCATGAAAGCGCTTTCCCCGTTTGTCCGTCAGGTTGGGCTGATGACCGATCCCGACGCTTAGGCTGCGAAGGACTTGGTGAAGTCGTCCAGGAACTTCGACAGCTTCTCGGTGGTGTCGTCGCTGAGCGCCTTTTCCTTGGTGATGGTCGCCAGGAGGTCGGCACCCTTGTCGCGGGCCGCGTCGAGCAGACGGCGTTCGTAGGTCGTGATGTCGCCGACGGCGATCTTATCCGCATAGCCCTTCACGCCGGCGAAGATCACGACGACCTGTTCGGCGACGGTCAGCGGCGAATACTGCGGCTGCTTCAGAAGCTCGGTCAGGCGCGCGCCGCGGGCCAGCAGCTTCTGCGTGGACGGGTCCAGGTCCGACGCGAACTGGGCGAAGGCCGCCATTTCGCGGTACTGGGCCAGTTCCAGCTTGATCGAGCCGGCGACCTGTTTCATGGCCTTGGTCTGGGCGGCGGAACCGACGCGCGACACCGACAGGCCGACGTTCACGGCCGGGCGGATACCCTTATAGAACAGTTCCGTTTCCAGGAAGATCTGGCCGTCGGTGATCGAAATCACGTTGGTCGGGATGTAGGCCGACACGTCGCCGGCCTGGGTTTCGATGACCGGCAGGGCGGTCAGCGAACCGGCGCCCAGTTCGTCGTTCATCTTGGCCGCGCGCTCAAGCAGGCGGGAGTGCAGATAGAAGACGTCGCCCGGATAGGCTTCGCGGCCCGGCGGGCGGCGCAGCAGCAGGGACATCTGGCGGTAGGCGACGGCCTGCTTGGACAGATCGTCATAGAAGATGACGGCATGCATGCCGTTGTCGCGGAAGTACTCGCCCATGGCGCAGCCCGTGTAGGGGGCCAGGAACTGCATCGGCGCCGGCTCGGAAGCCGTGGCGGCGACGACGATGGAATACTTCATGGCGTCGTAGTCTTCGAGGGTCTTGACCAGCTGGGCCACGGTGGACCGCTTCTGGCCGATGGCGACATAGACGCAGTACAGTTTTTCCGACTCGTCCTTGGCGTTCTCGTTGACCGACTTCTGGTTCAGGATGGTGTCGATGATGACGGCGGTCTTGCCGGTCTGACGGTCGCCGATGATCAGTTCGCGCTGGCCGCGGCCGACGGGGATCAGGCTGTCGATGGCCTTGAGGCCGGTCTGCACGGGCTCGTGCACCGATTTCCGGGGAATGATGCCGGGCGCCTTGACTTCGACCAGGGAGCGTTCGGTGGTCGCGATCTCGCCCTTGCCGTCGATCGGGTTGCCGAGGCCGTCAACGACGCGGCCCAGCAGGGCCTTGCCGACCGGCACGTCGACGATGTCGCCGGTGCGCTTGACGGTGTCGCCTTCCTTGATGTCCCGGTCGTCGCCGAAAATGACGATACCGACGTTGTCGGTTTCCAGGTTCAGCGCCATCCCTTTGATGCCGCCGGGGAATTCGACCATTTCGCCGGCCTGGACCTGGTCCAGACCGTAGACGCGGGCAATACCGTCACCGACGGACAGCACCTGGCCGACTTCCGCGACCTCGGCTTCCGAGCCGAAGTCGGCAATCTGTTTCTTGAGAATGGCGGAGATTTCCGCGGCGCGGATTTCCATTGTCGGGATCCCCTCTTATCGCATGCTTAAGCGAAGTTGCTGAAGTTTGGTTTTGATCGAGGAATCGATCATGCGTGAGCCGATTTTGACCACGAGGCCGCCCAGAAGGTCTTCGTCAACCCGGGCGTCCACGGCCACTTTCGTGCCCATGGCCTTTTTCAATCCATCCTCGATCGCTTGACGCTGCTTGTCGCTCAGTGCCTGGGCGGACACGACCTCGGCGGTCATTTCACCCCGGTGCTGGGCCAAGATGCCTTGAAACTGCTTGATCATGGCGGTCAGCGCGAACAACCGGCGGTTCTGCGCGACGACGCCGACGAAATGCTTGGTCAGCTCGGAAATCCCGGCCTTGGTCAGGATCGCGTCCATGGCGGCGATCTGACTGTCGCGGGCGATGACGGGGGAGCGGATCAGGCGCGCCAGATCGGCGCTTTCATCGACCATGTCGCGGATCGCGGCCATATCCTGGGCGACCGTGTCCAGCTGCTTGTCGGCCGCGGCCAATTCGTAAAGGGCGGTCGCGTAGCGACCTGCAAGGCCGGAAGCGCCTGCGATATCCGATGACACCTGGGGAACCCCTTGATTAAGTTTTTTTTACGGACCCTGAGATGCCGGTTTCGGACAGGGATTGCGCCTAAAAAACAGCCGTAATCCCGCCAATTCCGGCGGGCCCCGCCTGGAAAGCGCGGCCAGTCCTACCACAGAGGTTTCGCGCATGCAACCAGAGTCGCCCGGGTTTTTTCACAGACTGTGAAAGACCCCGGATTGGGCCCGTTTCGGGGGGAATTTAAGGGGGCTTAAAGGCCTATCGCGGGAGATGGGAAGTCATCGTGGGCCAGTGCTTCCTGAAGGCGGCTAATATCTCTTTCGGGCCGTCGCCGGGCTCCAGGTGCAGGTACAGAAAGCGGAGGAGTTTGTTGTCGCGATGTGACAATTGTTTGTTCCAGGGCGGGGCGCCGTCATCAGGTTCAAAAAACAGGCTGTCCGTGAAATGGGGGGCATCGTTCTGGGGGCCGAGAACCTGGACGAGTTCCTCTAGAACAATCGACCGGGTTCGTTGTTCCGGTAGGCCCGATGCGACGCCCACAACCGCTTTGACCGTGGCGCCAGTTTTCTCATTGTAGATGGCACAAAAAAAACCGAAGTCCGCTCCCTCGGCTTCGCAGCCATACTTGTCCTTGGTCTTCCACAACCTCATGGTCTTCCATAAAGAGCCGAGCGGCCGGCCTTCGATAACGATATCCGCCTCGCCGGTGACGAGGCTCAAGCTCATTCCGGTTCCCGCGAGGGTGCTGTTAATCTGGTTGATGGCGTATGTAACATCCAGCCGGAAAGCATCGTCCCCATATGTTACCGCGACCGTTGCGGGACGGGTCCAGCGGGTTACCGGATATGACCAGTCGCTCGTTTCTTGTCCGGTTAAGACATCAAGGACAAAATTGAATTCACGTAGTCTGCCGTGGCCGGAGAATCGGTCCCTGTCATCGCGATATTGGGTCACGCCGAATACGTACGTACCGAATAGCGCGAAGGCCATCAAAAGGCAGTAAAGGCTTTTGACAAAGTTGTTGCTCATTGCCGACGGGCTCCATCCACGGCCAAACTGTCGAAGCAGGAAACAGGTCGATAGGGCTAATTTAGCGGACGCCACCTTGGAAAGCCTCTTGGATTATTTTTCGGTTCCAAGAAAAACCCACCACCACGGCCGCGGTTGATTTGCTGCTTGATGCGTTCGAGTGCACTTTCCGCCGCCTTGTCCGCCGCCTCATCGGTCGTTGCGGGGCGGCTGGGTGTCGATGGGGGATGCTTTTCGTCTTCCGGCGGTGGGGTGACCGGCGCGGTGTCGTCAATGTGGTCGGGGCCCGGGTCCTCGGCAATTTGCTGGGAAAATAATTGAACCGTCGGCCCCCGCGGATCGGTAACGCCATCCTGAACAAGAGCATTCGCTGCCTGGAATGCTTTCAGGCCATCCATAAGTTCCGAATGGTAAATGCCAGATGGGCCCTGTGACGGGTTCAATCGGAAGTAGCCCAGGCGATTGAGAATCGTTTCAATTTTCGCGACATCTTCGGGCCGGTTGACTTCGTCAGGTCCGACAGGCGCGGACAGGCGGGGCAAATCGGAATCGGAAAACTGGAAAGGGCTATAGGGTGTGGTGGGCATGGGGCCTCGCACGAGCAAAAATTAAAAAAGGAATAATATCCTATATCGCTTTTTGCGTCAAGAACAAAACAAGAAAATATGAATGATGTGTCACGGACGAGGACGCGCTGACTATGCGTCAGCTCCGTGTTCCTGTGTTTCCAGTTGGGAGCGCCCTACATGAACGAGTAAGGGTCCACATCGATCTGGACGCGGACCTTCTTGGGAATCTGCGCGCGGGCGATCCAGGCCCGCACCAGGGGTTGTACCGCCGTGCCGCGCCCGGCCTTGAGAAGCAGGCGGCGGCGATGGCGGCCCCGGATCATGGCGAGCGGCGCCGGGGCCGGGCCGAGAACCTGGATATCCGCACCCTTGGGCGCCGCGCGGCCGAGGGCGCGGGCCCCGGCGTCGACGGCGGCCTCGTCCGTGCCCGACACGATCACGCCGACCAGGCGTCCGTAGGGCGGCATATGGGCCTCCTCGCGGCCCTTGGCCTCGGCGGTCAGGAAGGCGGCGCGGTCGCCCTTCAGGATCGCGTCCATCACGGGATGTTCCGGCATGAAGGTTTGGATCAGCACCCGGCCCGGACGATCCGCCCGCCCGGCCCGCCCGGCGACCTGATAAAGCAATTGGTAGGTGCGCTCCGCCGCGCGCAGGTCGCCGCCGGACAGACCCAGGTCCGCATCGACCACGCCGACCAGGGTCAACAAGGGGAAGTGATAGCCCTTGGCGACGATCTGGGTGCCGATGATGAGATCGACCTCATGCGCCTCGATGCGGTGAACGAAGTCGCGGGCGGTGCGCTGGTTGTACAGGTTGTCCGAGGTCGCCATGGCGATGCGGGCGTCGGGGTAGAGGGCGCGGACCTCTTCCTCCAGGCGCTCGACCCCCGGTCCGCAGGGCACCATGGAATCTTCGGCGCCGCAGCCGGGACAGGTATGGGGCGGGGCCATCTGATAACCGCAGTGATGGCATTGCAGGCGCTGTAGCAGGCGGTGTTCGACCAGCCAGGCCGTGCATTGCGGGCATTGCAGGCGGTGGCCGCAGGTCCGGCACAGGGTCAGCGGCGCGTAGCCCCGGCGGTTGAGGAACAGCAGGGCCTGCTCGCCACGCTCAAGCGTCGCCGTCACGGCTTCGCGGAGCGGCGGCGACAGCCACTGGCCGCGCTGCGGCGGGGTCTTGGTCATGTTGACCAGTTCGACATCGGGCAGGTCGGCGCCGCCGTGGCGGGCCGGCAGATGCAGATGGACGTAGCGGCCCCGGTCCACGTTGGCCTGGGTTTCCAGCGACGGCGTGGCAGAGACCAGAACCACGGGAATGCGGCCCATCTGGGCCCGCACCACCGCCATGTCGCGGGCGTTGTAGACGACGCCTTCTTCCTGCTTGAAGGAACCGTCGTGTTCCTCGTCGATGATGATCAGTCCCAAATCCCGGAACGGCAGGAACAGGGCCGACCGCGCGCCCACCACCACGTCGGCCTGGCCAAGGGCGACATGGCGCCAGGTTTCCCGCTTTTGCGCCTGGGTGACCTCGGAATGCCACAGCGCCGGCTCGCCGCCGAACCTGGCCTGAAACCGTTCCAGCCATTGCGCCGACAGGGCGATTTCCGGCAGCAGCACCAATACCTGGCGGCCGCGCGCGACCGCTTCCGCCACGGCCTGCAGATAAACCTCGGTCTTGCCCGAACCGGGCACGCCTTCCAGAACCTGTACCGAGAATCCGTCATGCACGGCGGCGCTCAGCGCATCCGCCGCCGCCGCCTGCTCCGCCGACAGGTTCGGGCCGGGACGGTCCAGGTCCGGCGCCGGAGGCGGGGGAAAGGCCGGGATCGGGCAGGCGGTCAGCCCGCCGACCTTGGCCAGGCCGGTGACCACGGCGGGGGTGACGCCCGCGGCGCGGGCAAGTTCCGCCGCCTGACGGGGCGGGCCGTCGGCGGCGGCGGCCAGCACGCGGTCGCGGGTAGGCGTCATCTTGATCTCGGGTTGGGGAACGGCGGGGCGGTAGGCAGTCAACGGCTTGGGCGGCTCCAGGGCTTCCGGCACGCTCAGCGCCATGCGCAGCACGGCGCCCGGCGGGTTCAGGGTGTAGTCGGCGACCCAGTCGATGAAGGTTCTGGCCTCCGCCGTCATGGGCGGGACGTCGAGCCGTCCCGCGACCTCCTTCATCTTGGCGTCGGGCACGTCGCCGGTGCCCGGGCCCCAGACGACGCCGGCCATGCGGCGCGGACCCAGGGGGACGCGCACGAAATCCCCCGCCGCCAGGGTCAGCCCTGCCGGCACCCGGTAGTCGTAGGCGTCGGTCAGCGGCAGCGGCAGGCGCACGGCGACCCGCGCGCCCGGCGGGAAACCCGGGGCGTTCTTTCCGTCGGCCGATTGGCGGTCCTTCGTCATGGCGGGCGTCGCGGGATCCTCGGGGGGTGGTTCTATGGGGACGCGGGGCTTGGCATTATAATAGGGATCATAGGCGCGCGCCTTCACCGCGCGTGAGTACGAAAGGACCCAAGGGATGCCCCAAGGCAAGGACGAATTCGCCGCCGAGACCCTGGAAACGGCGGATATCAGGCTGTCGGACGACGATGTGGCCGAATTCCTGGTGGCCCATCCCGACTTCTTCCGCGAACGCCTGGAAGTGCTGTCCTTCATGAACATGCCGGGCCGATTCGCCCAGGAAGGCCCCCAGGAAGGGGCCCAGGTGGTGGATTTCCAGCAGGCCCTGCTGACCCAGCAGAAAGAGGCGGTCGAGGAACTGCGCGAATGCGTGCGCGACGTGATCGAGACCAGCCGGTCCAACATGTCGGTGCAGCAGCGCACCCATTCCGCCGTGCTGGCGCTGCTGAGCGCCCGCGATTTCGACGCCCTGATCCGCGTCGTCAACGACGACTTGGCCCGGATTCTTGACGTGGACATCGTCTGCGTCGGCTATGAGCCGTCGGACAATCCGCTGTCCTGGCTGGTCTCGCCGGAAATCACCGACCTGAAGCCGGGGCTGGTCGATGCCCTGTTGGGATCCGGCGGGGCGGCCAAGCTGTACCGCGACATCGCCGACGACGGCTCCGTGTTCGGCGCCGCCGCCGGTCTGGTGCAGTCGGCCGCCGTGGCGCGTCTGCGCCCGGGTCCGCGCACGCCCGTGGGCCTGATGGCGCTGGGCTCGCGCTCCGATTCGTTCTTCCAGCCGGGCCAGGGCACGGAACTGGTGGTGTTCCTCGCCCGTGTGCTGGAAAACTGCATCGAGCGCATGCAGGAACCCTCGATGTGACCCTGGCGCCGGAGCTGACCTGCGATCCCGCCCTGGCGGCCGCGGCGTCGCGGTGGCGGGACTGGCTGGCTCACGAAAAGCGTTATTCCAAGCATACCCTAGCGGGATATCAGCACGACCTTGCCGCATTTCTGCGCTTCATGGCGGACCACCTGGGCGGGCCGCCGGGGCTTGCGGAGATCGAGGGCCTGAAGCCGCTCGACTTTCGGGCCTGGCTGGCGGACCTCAACCGCCGGGGCCTGTCGCGCACCTCCATCGCCCGGGCGCTGTCCTGCCTGCGCGGCTTCTTCCGCTTTCTGGAAAAACAGGGGGTGGTGCGCAATTCGGCGATCGGCGCCCTGCGCACGCCCCGCGTGCCCAAGTCCGTGCCCAAGGCGCTCAGCATCGAGGAAGCCTTCGACCTGATTTTGTCGGCCCCGGATCTGGCCGACGACACCTGGATCGGGCTGCGCGACCGCGCCTTGCTGACGCTGCTTTACGGTTGTGGGCTGCGCATCGGCGAGGCGCTGGACCTCAACCGCGACCAGGCGCCGGGCCGGCACGGTAATCCGGCCGACACCCTGATGGTGCGCGGCAAGGGCAACAAGGACCGCCTGGTTCCCGTCCTGCCTGCGGTGCGGCAGGCGATCGACGCCTATCTGGATATCTGCCCCGTTGCCGGCGGCGGCGACACGCCGCTGTTCCTGGGGGCGCGCGGCGGGCGGCTCGCCGCTGGGGTCGCCCAGGCGCGGGTGCGGAATCTGCGCGCCCTTCTGGGCCTGCCTGACACGGCGACGCCCCATGCGCTGCGTCATTCCTACGCCACGCACCTATTGGCCGGCGGCGGCGACCTGCGGACCATTCAGGAACTGCTGGGCCATGCGTCCCTGTCGACCACCCAGCGCTACACGGACGTCGACATGGCGCGGCTCAACGCCGTCTACGAGGACGCCCACCCCAGGGCCCGCAAAAAGGTCTAAGCCGCACGCGGCGTGCCCGCGAGGATTCTGACCGCCGCGGCACCCAGGAACGTCACGCCTCCCATGACCATGAATGCCATGCCCCAGCCGGTGGTGCTTTCCGTGCCCGCCGCCCCCAGCACCGCGCCGACCAGCACGGGTCCGGCAAAGCCGCAGGTCCAGCCGACCAGGTTGTAGACGGCCAGGGTCGCCCCCCGGCGGCCGTCCTCGGCCGCCCCCACCACTCCGGCGGTGAGCGAGGCCGAATCCGCCTGCACCAGCAGGGCATAGAGGATGACCAGGACCACCACGGCTTCGTAGGGCAGGGCGCCCAGGAAGCCGATCACGCAGGCCAGGCTTGCCGTCAGGCATTGCACGGCGGCGATGAAGCGGGGCCGGTCGAGGCGCTGGGCCAGCTCGTTCCCGGCGATGGAAGAAATCATGGCGGCCAGGGCCGTGAACATGGCGATGCGCGACGGTTCGGCCAGCCAACCGACCATGGGCTCGGCCTGCCGGGTCAGGGAAAACGCCAGGAAGGCGACCAGCCAGGCGCGGAAGGCCAACAATTCATAAGTATGGGCGGCGTAGCCGAGGACATAGCCCATGGCCGGGTGGTTGCGCAGCACGGGCCGGAAATCAAGCAGGCGCGTCGGCTCCGGCGCCTGCGTGGGGGCCAGGGGCGTCAGACAGACCAGGACCAGGACGAAGGCGGCCAGCGCCCCCGCGCCGCCGGCCAGGAACGCCGCCTGCCAGCCGAGCGCCTCGCCCAGCACGCCCGCCAGCAGATAGCTGACTGCCGTGCCCAATGACCAGCTCGAGGTATAGAAGGCGATGGCGCGGCCTTCGTTGCCGCCAGGATAGCGGTCGACCAGCACCCGTAGTCCCGGCATATAGGTTGCGGCGAAGCCGAAGCCGGACAGCGCGCGGAGCAGCAGGGCGGACCAGAACCCTTCGGCCAGGAAGGCGAAACCCGCCGCCGCCAGGGCGATGAACAGGCATCCCGCCATGTAGAGCCGGCGCGCATCGACCCGGTCGGTCAGGGCCATGATGACCGGCACGGCCAGCACGTAGCCCGCATGATAGATGCCGAGCACCCAGCCCTGTTCGACCTTGGTCAAAAGCCATTCCGTCTCGAACGTGCGGATCAGGGTCGCGAACACGAAAACGTCGACCAGGGTCGCGACCTGGGCCAGGCACATGAGAACGGTGATCAGGACGGGACCGGGCGTGCGGAACATGCCGAAAGACTACCTTGATCTGAGCGCGCCGTCGCGCCCTCAGGATGGTCCTAGATCTGCAGGCTGATCACCCCGCCCGCGATGATGACCGCGGCTGTAAGGCGCAGAACCAGGCGGCCTTCCTTCAGGACGAAGCCCGCCAGCAGGGCGCCGAACAGGACGCTGGTTTCGCGCACGGCGGAAACGGGCGCCATGGGCGTGACGCTCATGGCCCAGATGACGATCCAATAGGCGCTCATGGACATGGCGGCGCCGGTCAGGCCCGGCCGCCAGTATTCCTTGGCGGTGGCCAGAAACTGCCGCCCGCGCCGCAGCAACACGAGCGGGGTGAACAGGCAGGCGTCGGTCACGAACATCCACAAGGCGTAGGCATGGGCGCTGCCGGCAAGCCGCCCGCCGATCCCATCGACGACCGTGTAGGACGCGATGAACACCGCCGTGCCCACGGCGAAGGCCAGGCCCAATAACGGAAGGTCGCGCCAGCCGTTGGCGAAGGTCAGGCCGGAAATGGCGATGGCGATGGCGATGATGGCGGCCAATTGCGCCGGGCTCAGGCTTTCCCCGGCGAACATATAGGCGCCGAGCGCCACCAGGGCCGGCGCCATGCCGCGGGCGATGGGATAAACCACGCCCATGTCGCCGTGGACATAGGCGCGCACCAGGAACAGCTTGTAGCCGGCATGAAGGACGGCGGAGGCGATGATGTAAGGCCAGGCCTCCCAGTTGGGAAACGGAAAAAGCAGGAGCAGCGGCAGGGCGAGCAGGCCGTGCCCGGCGTCGATCACGCCCATCATCACCAGCTTGTCGCCGCGCATCTTGACCAGCAGGTTCCAGCCGGCGTGCAGCGCGGCGGCCAGAAGCACCAGCGCCAGAATCCAATTTTCCATGTTTCGATTGCCTTTGGGCGACGCCGGATCGGGGGCGACCGGCGCGTAAAGAAAATTATGTTCAGGCTTGGAAACATAACTTATTGTTTTATAATAATTTAATGATAAGAATTAACCAAACATGTTAGTTTTATTTGTATTATGAACAAACTGCCTCCCCTGACCGCCCTGCGGGTGTTCGAGACCGTCGTGCGCAGCGGCAGCCTGACCGCGGCGGCGGCGGAGTTGTCCGTCACCCATAGCGCGGTGAGCCACCAGATTCGCCGGCTCGAAGACGACCTCGGCGTCGCCCTGCTGACCCGGCGCGGGCGGGGCGTGACGCCGACGGCGGCGGGCGAACGCCTGGCGCGCGGCCTGGGTGAGGGGTTCCGCGAGATTGCCCGTGCGGTCGACACGGTGCGCCCGAGTGGCGCGAGCCATGAAATCACCGTGTCCTGCCTGGGCACCTTCCTGCTGCATTGGCTGATCCCCCGCATCTATCTGTTCAAGGCCGCCTGGCCGGGGGTGCAGTTGAAACTGGTCGAGGACGTGGGGCCGCTCGACGCCCCGGCGGTGCCCTATGACGTCGCGGTCCGGGTCGGCCGCGCCCCCTGGCCCAAGAACATCGACGTCACCGTGCTGGAACGGGAAACCGTGGGTCCCGTGCTGTCCCGTGGGCTTGCCGACAGTCTTGCCATCGGTGCGTCCCTGGACCTGCGCGACGCCCCCCTGGTGCACACCCGGACCCGGCCGGAAGCCTGGCAGGACTGGGCGGACGCCGCCGGCGCCGTGCTGCCCGACGGCGGCTCGGTCACCTGGTTCGATCACTACTACTTTCTGCTGGAAGGGGTGCGCGGCGGATTGGGCCTGGGCGTGGTGCCGGAACAGCTGATCCGCGGCGAACTGGCGCAGGGCCATATCGTGGCCCCCTTCGGGTTCCTGCCGTCCGGCAACGACTATGTCATGGCCACGGCGGCGGACGCGGCGGATCCCGCCGTGCTCGCCTTCAAGTCCTGGCTGTTGACGGAATTCCGGGTCGGTGGGGTGGCGCCCTGATCTAGATGTGGATCGCGCGCCCGGCGACGCCGAGTGCCGCTTCCTTGACCGATTCCGGCAGGCCCGGATGGCCGTGGCAGATGCGCGCGATGTCCTCGGCCGAACCGCCGAATTCCATCACGTTGACGACTTCTTGGATCAGGTCGCCGGCCTGGGGGCCGATGATGTGGCAGCCGAGAATCCTGTCCGTCGCCGCATCGGCCAGGATCTTCACGAAGCCGTCCGTGTCGTCGTTGCAGCGCGCGCGGGAGTTGGCGGTGAAGGGGAATTTCCCCTTGTTGTAGGCGATGCCCGCTTCCTTCAACTGTTCCTCGGTCTTGCCGACGGCGGCGATTTCCGGATGGGTGTAGACGATGCCCGGGATGGCGCCGTAATCGATATGTCCGGTCTGCCCGGCCATGATCTCGGCGCAGACAACGCCTTCGTCCTCGGCCTTATGGGCCAGCATGGCGCCGCCGATCACGTCGCCGATGGCATAGATGCCTTCCACGTTGGTCTGATAGTCGGCATCGACGGGAATGAACCCGCGGTCCCCGACCTCGACCCCGGCTTCCTTCAGGCCCAGGCCTTCGGTGAACGGCCGGCGGCCGATGGCGACCAGCACCACGTCGACTTTAAGCGTTTCCGCCTTGCCGCCATCGCGCGGCTCCATGGTCAGGGTCACGCCGTCCTTGGAGGCCTTGGCCCCGGTCACCTTGGTCTTCATCTTGAAGGTCAGGCCCTGCTTGCTCAGGATGCGCTGGGCATGCTTGGATACCTCGCCGTCCATGCCGGGCAGGGCGACGTCGAGGAATTCGACCACCGTGACGTCGGCACCCAGCCGCCGCCACACGCTGCCGAGCTCGAGCCCGATGACCCCGGCGCCGATCACGGCCATGGTCTTCGGCACCTTGGGCAGCGCCAGCGCGCCCGTGCTTGAGACGATCTGTTTCTCGTCGATGGTGACGCCGGGCAGGGGCGTGACCTCGGAGCCGGTCGCGATCAGGATGTTGGCGGTCTCAAGCACCTGCGCCTTGGCCTTGCCCTCAAGCGGCTTTACCGACACCTTGCCGACGGCGTCGATCTTGCCCCAGCCCTTGATGTAGTCGACCTTGTTCTTCTTCATCAGCATCTCGATGCCGCCGGTCAGGCCCTCGACCACCTTGTCCTTGCGCGCCAGCATGGTCTTCAGATTGACCTTCAGGCCCGAAACGTCGATCCCGTGGTGGGCGAACTCCTTGTCCGCCATTTCATAATGGTGGGACGACTGCAACATCGCCTTCGACGGGATGCAGCCCACGTTCAGGCAGGTTCCGCCCAGGGCGCCGCGTCCTTCGACAACGGCCGTCTTCATGCCCAGCTGGGCCGCGCGGATGGCGGCGACATAGCCGGCGGGCCCGCCGCCGATGACCACCAGGTCGTAAGCGTCACTCATGATCTGATCGCTCCTGATCGTGTTTCGGGAGTCTCGTTGGTTAATGTAGCCCGCTGCGTCACACGTTCAACAGGATGCGCTGCGGGTCCTCGATGCATTGCTTGATGCGGACCAGGAAGCTGACCGCCTCGCGGCCGTCGACGATGCGGTGATCGTAGCTGAGGGCCAGGTGCATCATGGGCCGGATTTCGATCTCGTCGTTCACCACCATGGGGCGCTTCTGGATCGAATGCATGCCCAGGATCGCCGACTGCGGCACGTTGAGGATCGGCATGGAGTTGAGCGAGCCGAACACCCCGCCGTTGGAGATGGTGAAGGTGCCGCCGGTCATCTCGTCCATGCCCAGCTTGCCGTCGCGGGCCCGGCGGCCGAAGTCGGCGATGCCGCCCTCGATGTCGGCGAAGCCCATCTTGTCGGCTTCCTTGAGCACGGGCACGACCAAGCCCTGCGGCGTGCCGACGGCGACGCCGACGTTGTAGTAGTTCTTATAGATGATCTCGTCGCCGTAGATTTCCGCGTTCACGGCGGGCCATTCCTTGAGTGCGATGCAGGCGGCGCGCACGAAGAACGACATGAAGCCCATGCGGGCCCCGTGCTTTTTCTCGAACACTTCCTTGTATTCGGCGCGCAGCGCCATGACGTTGCCCATGTCGACCTCGTTCCAGGTCGTCAGCATGGCCGCCGTGTTCTGCGCCTCCTTCAGGCGCCGGGCGATGACCTGACGCAATTTGGACATCTTGACCCGTTCCTCGCGGTCGTTGGGGGCGCGGGGCGGGCGGGGGGCGAACATGTTTTCCGTGGTCAGCGCGGGGGCCGGTCCGACGGCACGGGGCGCCGCGGCGGGGGCCGATGCCGCCTGACGCTTGGCGGAGCCGTTGGCGATGGCCTGCTGCACGTCGCCCTTGGTGATGCGGCCGTCGGGGCCGGTGCCGGCGATGCGGGCGGGGTCCAGGTCGTTGTCATCCACCATCTTGCGCACGGCGGGAGACAGCGGCGGACGGCTGCCGGACGCGGCGGGCGCGGCGGGCGCCGGCGCAGGTGCAGCGGCGGGTGCCGGGGCGGCGGCGGGTTTGGCGGCAGGTGCGGGGGCCGCGGCAGGGGCCGGGGTGGCGGCGGGCGCGGTGGCGGCGCCTGCGGCGCCCGCTTCGATGGTGCCGATCTTCACGCCGGGGCCGACTTCAGCGCCGGCCTGGGCGTCGATGGAGGCCAGACGCCCGGCGGCGGGGGCGTTGACCTCGATGGTCACCTTGTCGGTTTCGACCTCGACCAGGACCTCGTCGGCGGCGACCGTGTCGCCGACCTGTTTGGCCCAGGTGCCGAGGGTGCCCGTGGACACGCTTTCGCCCATGGTCGGGGTGACGATGTCGACCGTCTTGCCGCCGCCCGATTTCGCGGCGGCGGGTGCCGCGGCCGGGGCGGCGGCCGGTTTGGCTTCCGCCTTGGCGGGGGCGGCCCCTTCCTGGATGGTCGCGAGCAGGGCGCCGACGGCCACCGTCTCGCCCTCCTGGGCAGCGATGGCGCCCAGCGTTCCGGCGGCGGGGGCGTTGACCTCGATGGTCACCTTGTCGGTTTCCAGTTCGACCAGGGCCTCGTCCATGGCGACGGCGTCGCCCGGGCTTTTGGTCCATTTGCCGACGGTCGCCTCCGTAACGGATTCACCCAACGTCGGGACGTTAACTTCAACGGTCATCAATTCTTCCCCTGCGATTATCGACTGCTCGAAACCCTGCGACCGGTTCCGGCGTTATCTCTTGGCCTTGGCCGGCGCCTTGGCCGGGGTCTTGGTTTTGGCGCGCGGCGCCGCCTGGACGGTGAGCGCGTCGTTCATGAAGGCGTCCAGTTCGACCTTGTGCTTGTTGGCGCTGCCGGTGGCCGGTGCCGCCGCGGCGGCACGGCCGGCATAGGACGGCTTGGCCTGTTTCAGCTTCAGTTCCTCCATGACCGCCATCATCGGCTCGAGGATGAAGCTCCAGGCCCCCATGTTTCTGGGTTCTTCCTGGCACCACATGATCTCGGCGTTCTTGAAACGCTTCAATTCCTCGACCAGGGCGGAATGCGGGAACGGGTAAAGCTGTTCGACCCGCAGCAGATAGACGTCCTTGATGCCGCGTTGGGCGCGTTCCTCGAACAGATCGAAATAGACCTTGCCCGAACACAGCACGACCCGCTTGATCTTGTCGTCGGCGACAAGGCCGCCCTTGACCAGTTGCGCGTCGTCCCACAGGACCCGGTGGAAGGTGGTGTTGGGCCCCATTTCCTCCAGCCTGGAAACGCAGAGCTTGTGACGCAACAGCGATTTCGGCGTCATCAGGATCAGCGGCTTGCGGAAGTCGCGGCGCATCTGGCGGCGCAGCACATGGAAATAGTTGGCCGGCGTGGAACAGTTGCAGACCTGCCAGTTGTCGTCGGCGGAATTCTGCAGATAGCGTTCCAGGCGCGCCGATGAATGCTCCGGCCCCTGGCCTTCGTAGCCGTGCGGCAGCAGCATCACCAGGCCGCACATGCGCAGCCACTTTTGTTCGCCCGAGGAAATGAACTGATCGATGATGACCTGCGCCCCGTTGGCGAAATCGCCGAACTGGGCTTCCCACAACGTCAGGGTCTGCGGTTCGGCCAGCGAATAGCCGTATTCAAAGCCGAGCACGCCGAATTCGGACAACGGCGAGTTCAGGACCTCGAACGGCGCCTGGCCGAAACGGATGTTGGCGAGCGGGGTGTGACGGTCCTCGTTTTCCTGATCGATCAGCACGGAATGGCGCTGTGAAAACGTACCGCGTTCGCAATCCTCGCCCGACAGGCGCACCGGATGGCCTTCGACGACCAGGGTGCCGAAGGCAAGGGCCTCGGCCGTCGACCAGTCGATGCCCTCGCCGGTCTCGATCATCTTGGCCTTGGCGGCCAACTGGCGTTCGATTTTGGGGTGCGGGGTGAAGTTGCCCGGAAGCCGGGTCAGGCCGGCGCCGACTTCCTTCAGGAAATCGATGGAGCAGCCGGTTTCGCCGCGCCGGGCGTCGCCGGAGGCGACCGCCATGCCGGCCCACACGCCGTCCATCCAATCGGCCTTGTTGGGCTTGTAGCCCTTGGACGCCTCGAAAGCCTCATCCATGGTGGTGATGAAGGTCTGCATCTGCTTTTCGATTTCGTCCTCGGTCAGGACTTTTTCGTGGATCAGCTTGCGGGCGTAGATGTTCAGCGTGGTCGGATGCGTCTGGATGGTCTTGTACATCTTCGGCTGGGTGAACATCGGCTCGTCGCCTTCGTTATGACCGTGGCGGCGATAACAGATCATGTCGACGACCACGTCCTTCTTGAAGCGCTGGCGGTATTCCGTGGCGATGCGCGCCGTATGGACGACGGCTTCGACGTCGTCGGCGTTGACGTGGAAGATGGGCGCGGAAACGATCTTGGCCGCGTCGGAACAATAGGGTGACGAGCGGTGCTGCTTCGGATTGGTGGTGAAGCCGATCTGGTTGTTGATGATGATGTGGATGGTGCCGCCGGTCTGGTAGCCGCTCAGGTTGGACAGGTCCAGGGTCTCCTGGATGATGCCCTGTCCCATGAAGGCCGCATCGCCGTGCAGCAGGATGCACATCACCTTTTCCATTTCCGGGTCGTTGCGCTGGCGCTGCTTGGCCAGGGTCTTGCCCAGACAGACCGTGTTGACGCATTCCAGGTGCGACGGGTTGGCGGTCAGCGACAGGTGGATGGCGCGGCCGTCGAACACGCGGTCGGCCGACGCCCCCAGGTGATATTTCACGTCGCCCGATCCGCCGACGTCTTCCGGTTTGGAAGCCCCGCCCTGGAATTCGTTCAGGATCGCCTGGAACGGCTTGGACATGACGTTGGCCAGCACGTTGAGGCGCCCGCGGTGGGCCATGCCGAGAACGATTTCCTCCATGCCCAGCTGGCTGCCGCGCTTGAAGATCTGTTCCATGGCCGGAACCAGGCTTTCCCCGCCGTCCAGGCCGAACCGCTTGGTGCCCGTGAACTTTTTATCCAGGTAGCGCTCGAAGCCTTCCGTCTCGATCAGGCGGTTGAGGATCGCGCGCTTGCCCTCGTTGGTGAACGACGTCTGATTCCGGATGCGCTCGATCCGTTCCTGCAGCCAGGATTTTTCATCGGGGTCCTGGATGTGCATGAACTCGATCCCGATGGACCCGCAATAGGTCTCCTTCAGGATCTGCATGATCGTGCGCAGTGTCGCCGTTTCCAGGCCCAGGACGTAGTTGATGAAGATTTCCCTGTCCCAGTCCTTGTCCGTGAAGCCGTAGGTCGCCGGGTCCAGTTCCGAATGGGGCGCCGGTTCGGTCAGGCCGAGAGGGTCCAGGTTGGCGTGCAGGTGGCCGCGCACGCGGTAGGCGCGGATCAGCATCAATGCACGCAGGGAATCGAGGGTCGCCTCGCGAACCTTGGCGGAACTCATGCGGTCTTGCGCCGGGTCCTGATCGCGGCCGCGGTCGTCGCGGCGGCGGCCCTGCTGGGCCGCGGTCAGGTGGTCGGTCAGGGGAACGACGTCGCCGTGGCCCAGGATCTTCTCGGACCGCGGCGCCCAGCTGGCGCCGTCCTGTTCCTTGGCGAATCCGCGGGCGTCATCTTCCAGTCCCTTGAAGAAGTCCTGCCAGCGTAGATCCACGGATCCGGGATCGTCCATGTAGCGTTCATAGAGTTCCGCCACGTAGACCGTATTACCGGAATAGAGAAATTGCGTCGGATCGAGATCGATTTCCGTCATGCGATAAGGCGCGAACCCGGCGCGCCCTCCCTGATATGGGGGCCGCGCCGGGTCGATCCCAGGCGCGGGTTACCCCTTGAACACCTTCATCATCGTTTCGCCGAGGGCGGCCGGGGAATCCGATACGTGGATTCCAGCTGCCTTCATGGCGTCGATCTTATCTTCCGCACCACCTTTACCGCCAGAGATAATCGCACCGGCGTGGCCCATTCTGCGGCCCGGAGGGGCCGTGCGGCCGGCGATGAAGCCGACGACGGGCTTCTTGGTGCCCGACGCCTTGAGGAACGCGGCGCCCTCTTCCTCGGCGGAACCGCCGATCTCGCCGATCATCACGATGGCCTTGGTGGCGTCGTCTTCGACGAACATCTTAAGGCAGTCGACGAAGTTGGTGCCGTTGATGGGATCGCCGCCGATGCCGATGCAGGTGGTCTGACCCAGGCCGGGCTTGGTCGTTTGCGCCACGGCTTCGTAGGTCAGGGTGCCCGAACGGGACACGATGCCGACCACGCCCGGTTTGTGGATGTGGCCCGGCATGATGCCGATCTTGCATTCGCCCGGCGTGATGACGCCCGGGCAGTTCGGCCCGATCAGGCGCGTGCTGGAACCCTGAAGGGCGCGCTTCACCGCCAGCATGTCCTTCACGGGAATGCCTTCGGTGATGCAGATGACCAGCGGGATTTCCGCCGCGATGGCTTCCAGGATGGCGTCGGCCGCGAAGGGCGGCGGAACGTAGATCACGGAGGCGTCGGCGCCGGTGGCTTCGCGGGCGTCCTTGACCGTGTCGAACACGGGCAGGTCAAGGTGCTTGGTGCCGCCCTTGCCGGGGGTCACGCCGCCGACCATGTTGGTGCCGTAGGCGATCGCCTGTTCGGAATGGAAGGTGCCTTGCGCACCCGTGAAGCCCTGGCAGATGACCCGGGTGTTCTTGTTGACCAGAACCGACATGATTACGCGGCCTCCTTCACGGCTTGGACGATCTTGCGGGCGGCATCGCCCAGGTCGTCGGCGGATTTGATGGGAAGGCCAGAGTCGGCGAGGATCTGCTTGCCCTTTTCGACGTTGGTGCCCTCGAGGCGGACCACCAGGGGTACGCTCAAGGACACTTCCTTGGCCGCCGCGACCACGCCCTCGGCGATGACGTCGCAGCGCATGATGCCGCCGAAGATGTTGACCAGGATGCCTTCGACGTTGGGGTCGGACAGGATGATCTTGAAGGCCTCGGTGACGCGCTCCTTGGTGGCGCCGCCGCCGACGTCCAGGAAGTTGGCGGGCGAGCCGCCTTCCAGCTGGATGATGTCCATGGTCGCCATGGCCAGGCCCGCGCCGTTGACCATGCAGCCAATCGAGCCGTCGAGCTTGATGTAGTTGAGCTCGTGCTTGGCGGCTTCCAGTTCCGTGGGGTCTTCTTCGTCCTCGTCACGCAGTTCGGCAACGTCCTTGTGGCGGAACAGCGCGTTGTCGTCGAAGTTCATCTTGGCGTCGAGCGCGATGACGTCGCCCGAGCCGGTGACGACCAGCGGGTTGATCTCGACCAGCGAGCAGTCCAGGTCCATGAACGCCTTGTACAGCGCCAGCACGAACTTGACGCCCGACTTCACCTGGTTGCCTTCAAGGCCCAGGCCGAAGGCGACCTGCCGGGCGTGGAACGCCTGGATGCCGGTGGCCGGGTCGATGAACACCTTGATGATCTTTTCCGGGGTGTTGTGGGCAACGTCCTCGATGTCCATGCCGCCCTCGGTGGAGGCCATGATGACGATGCGCGAGGAGTCGCGGTCGAGCAGCACCGACAGGTACAGCTCGCGGGCGATGTCGCAGCCTTCCTCGATGTACAGGCGCTTCACTTCCTTGCCCTCGGGGCCGGTCTGCTTGGTGACCAGGACCTGGCCCAGCATTTCCGAGGCACTCGCCTTGACGTCGTCGACGGACTTGACGACACGGACGCCGCCCTTGCCGCCTTCGTTGCCCTTGAACTTGCCGGCACCGCGGCCGCCCGCATGGATCTGGGACTTGACCACGAACACGGGTCCGCCCAGTTCCTGGGCGGCCGAGACGGCCTCGTCGACGGTATAGGCGACCTTGCCTTTCGGCACGGCGACCCCGTATTTGGCGAGCAGCTGCTTGCCCTGGTACTCATGGATATTCATTGCGTCCCCTCAAACTCCCAACTCTGCTGGTTAAGTTTCCCTGAAAAACCGGCCCGCGCCCGGGGGACGGGCGCGGGCGGTCGCTCATTACGACTTCGTCGGCGGCGTGGAAGCGGCCGCCGGTGCGGCGGCCTTCTTCTTCGCCGGGGCCTTGCGGGCCGCCGGCTTCTTGGCCGAAGCCTTTTTCGCCGGGGCCTTTTTCTTGGCAGGCGCCTTCTTGGCGGCGGCCGCGGCCTTCTTCATCAGGCGCTGGGTCACGGTGAGCAGGCCCTTCACGGCCGCGACGGAGGCCTTGAACATGGCCTTCTCGTCGGCGTCCAGCTGGATTTCGACGATGCGCTCGACGCCCCGGGCGCCGATCACGGTCGGCACGCCCACGTACATGCCCTTGACCCCGTATTCGCCCGACAGATAGGCGGCGCAGGGCAGAACGCGTTTCTTGTCCTTCAGGTAGCTTTCCGCCATCTGGATGGCGGACGACGCCGGCGCGTAGAACGCGGAGCCGGTCTTCAGCAGCGCGACGATCTCGCCGCCGCCCATGCGGGTGCGCTGGACGATGGCGTCGATCTTGGCCTGGGTCGTCCACTTCATCTTGATCAGGTCGGGCACGGGAATGCCGGCGACCGTGGAATAGCGCACCGACGGCACCATGGTGTCGCCGTGGCCGCCCAGCACGAAGGCGGTGACGTCCTCGACCGAGACCTTGAATTCCTCGGCCAGGAAGGTGCGGAACCGCGCGCTGTCGAGAACGCCGGCCATGCCGACCACCTTGCGGTGGGGCAGGCCCGAGGCGTCGCGCAGGACCTGAACCATGGCGTCCAGCGGGTTGGTGATGCAGATGACGAAGGCGTTCGGCGCGTACTTCTTGATGCCGGCCCCCACGGACTGCATGACCGAGGTGTTGATGCCGATCAGGTCGTCGCGGCTCATGCCCGGCTTGCGGGCGACGCCGGCGGTGACGATGCAGACATCGGCGCCGCGGATGGCGGCGTAGCTGTTCGCGCCCTTCATGTTGGAATCAAAGCCTTCGACGGGGCCCGATTCAGCGATGTCCAGGGCCTTGCCCTGGGGAATGCCGTCGACGATGTCGAAAAGCACCACGTCGCCCAGTTCCTTGAGGCCGACCAGATGGGCCAGCGTGCCCCCGATGTTACCGGCGCCGATGAGCGCGATTTTGTTGCGTGCCATTTTTAAATCCCTTGCCGCGAGTCGTTTGTGGTGAAGCGATTTCCCGGATTCCGGATCGGGACAACGGGATTGGCCCCGGAAGTCCCCAAGAACCCCAAGAATCTCAAACTGTTCGTAGCGCGAAACGTTCCCCAGGGCAACCGGGACTGGCTGCCCACCCCTTGGTGTCACAATCTGGTATACAATATCCCACAGTAAGTTTCTCTCGGCAAGCCTCTTCCCGCCGGGGGATGAAAAAATTCTGCGCCTGCCAAGTGTTCCGGCGATGCGCCGGGTCCGCGTCCGGCGCTATAGTCGCGCCATGAACGATGCCACGCAAACGGACAACACGGCCCGCTTCACCGGCCTGGCCGAAGCCTACGAGAAATTCCGCCCGACCTATCCGGCGGAAGCGCTCGCCGCCGTGCGGGCCTATTGGGCGGAAACGCCCGGCGTGCCGCGTCTGCTGGCCGACATCGGCGGCGGCACGGGAATCTCGACCCGGGCCATGATGGCGGCGCTCGGCGATGGCGGCGGCGACGCCTGGACCGCCCGAGTGGTCGAACCCAACGGCGACATGCGGGCCCAGGCGTCGGCGGCGCTGGCCGATCGGCCGGACGTTTCGGTGGTGAAAGGAGAGGCCGAGGCCCTGCCGTTCGACGACGGCACGGTCGGATTGCTGCTGGCGGCGCAGGCGGCCCATTGGTTCGACCGGCCCCGGTTCTACGCCGACGCGGCGCGGGTGCTGGCGCCGGGCGGGGTCATGGTCATCCTTTACAACAACCGCGATCTGTACGGCGATCCCCTGATGGCGGCGTTCGAGACCGAGGTCGAAACCTCGGTCGAGGGGTACTGGCGCAACTACCGCAGCTGGAACCTGATGGCGGAACTGCATGCCCTCGACTGGGCACGGGACGTGACCGAGACCGTCCATCCCTGGACCTGGCGCCTCACGCCGGAAGGCTTCGCCGGGCTCATGCTATCGCGCTCCAAGATGACGCTTTACAAAGAGGTGCACGGCGAGGATGCCGCCCGCAGGGCGGTCCTCGACATCGCCCATCGCTTCGCCGACGCAGACGGCATGGTCGGCGTGCGCTACACCACGCAGGCGGCCTGCGTGCGGCGCTGATTTCAGAAGAAGCGGAGGTTACTCGGCGAGATCGAGGCCGATATCGACGGCGGGGGCACTTTGCGTGATGCCGCCGACGGAGATGTAGTTCACCCCCGTTTCGGCGATGGCGCGGATGGTGTCGAGCTTGACCCCGCCGGATGCCTCCAGCGGCACGCGCCCGGCGACCCAGGCCACGGCCTCGCGCAGCACGGGCGGCGGCATGTTGTCGAGCAGGAGGGAGTCGGCCCCGGCCTCGACCGCCTCGCGGACCTGATCGAGCGTGTCGCATTCGCAGCGCACCTCGAGCCCCGTGTTCGCGGCCTTGGCGCGTTTGACGGCCTCGCCGACGGAGCCGCCGCACACGGCGACGTGGTTGTCCTTGATCAGGATGCCGTCATCCAGGCGCATGCGGTGGTTGGTGCCGCCGCCGGCGCGCACGGCGTATTTCGACAGGCCGCGCAGACCCGGAATGGTCTTGCGCGTGTCCAGCAGCACCGCCCCGGTGCCGTCGATGGCGTCGACGTACTGGCGGGTCACGGTCGCGATTCCGGACAGCTTCTGCAACAGGTTCAAGGCCGTGCGCTCCGCCGACAGGAGACCCTGGGCCGTGCCGGTGAGACGCGCCAGATGGGTGCCCTTGGCGACGCGGTCACCGTCGGCCACGAAGACCTCGACCTGGGCCTCGGGGGCGAGGCGGCGGAACACCTCCAGCGCCACCGGCATGCCGCAGACGACGATGTCCTGGCGGGTGTTGAGGTCGAGGGTCAACTGCGTGCCGGCGGGCACGGTGGCGCGGGTCGTCACGTCGCCCTGGCCGATGTCCTCGGTCAGCGCGGCATCGACGGCGGCCTTGATGTCGGCCGGATCGGGAGGGGTGAAGGTCATCTGCGTTAAGCTGGAAAGGCGGCGGGCGGCGGCGATCAGGCCGCGGCCTTGCCCTTGCCGTTCTGGCTCTTGGCGTCCTGGCCTGCCTTGGCCGGGGGCGACATTTCCAACATCTTCTCAAGCGGCTTCAGGGCCTTGAGGCGCAGGTCCTCGTCGATTTCCACCCGGGGCGCCTCGTTGACCATGGAAAGGTACAGCTTTTCCAGGGTGTTCAGCTCCATATAGGGGCAGTTGGCGCAGTTGCAGGTGCCGTCGGCGCCGGGGGCGGCCAGAAAGGTCTTGCCGGGGGCCGACTTCTGCATCTGGTGGAAGATGTGCTGTTCCGTGGCGACGATCACCGTGTCGGCGGGATGCGCGACCACATAGTCGAGGATCGAGCGGGTCGAGCCCACGTGGTCCGCGTGCTTCAGGATGCCCTCGTGGCATTCCGGGTGGGCGGCGACGGGGGCGTCCGGATGGCGCGCCTTCAGCTTGACCAGTTCGCGTTCCGAGAACATGTCGTGGACGACGCAGGCGCCGTTCCAGAAGATCATGTCGCGGCCCGTCTGGCGCTGGATATAGGCGCCCAGGTGCTTGTCCGGCGCGAACAAAATCGGCCGGTCGGCCGGCAGGTTGCGCACGATGTGTTCGGCGTTGGACGACGTCACGATGACGTCCGACAGCGCCTTCACCCGGGCCGATGAATTGATGTAGGTGACCACGATGTGGTCCGGATGCTGGGCCACGAACTTGGCGAAGTCGTCGGGCGGGCAGCTTTCCTCGAGCGAGCAACCGGCTTCCAGGTCGGGCAGCACCACGGTCTTGGTCGGGCTCAGGATCTTGGCGACCTCGGCCATGAAGCGTACGCCGCAGAACACGATCATGTCGGCTTCCGTGGCCGCCGCCTTGCGCGACAGGTCGAGGCTATCGCCCACGAAATCGGCGAGGTCCTGGATTTCCGGATCCTGATAATAGTGGGCCAGGATGACGGCGTTCTTTTCCTTGCGCAGGCGGTCGATCTCCGCCCACAGGTCGATATTCGGGTCGACGTCCGTCCACGAGGTTGCCTCGGGGCCCGCCGGGATCACCGTATCGGGCACGATCAATGGGGTCATATCGGCGGCCATTGCCTGAAAGCTCCTTGAAACGTCTTCCCTCGACCGACGGCATCGCGGCCAGCCTCAGAGGGTGTCTCTGAACCCTAATATAGGTTCAGACCTTAAGAAAACCAGAACAAGCTTCCGGGTCAATCTGTATTTTTCAGTCGCATGACACCTGTGCCTGGACGGCACGGGTGGCAATTCGCCCTAGACGCCGCCGCCGTGGGGCTGGGCGATGTACTCGGGCGACTGCATTTCGATCAAGCGGGAGACCGTGCGTTCGAACTCGAACGCGCCGTCGCCCTCGGTGTAAAGTTCCGTCGGCGGCGCGTCGGCGGCGCAGACGAAATTGACTCTGGCGTCGTACAGCGCGTCGATCAGGGTCACGAAGCGCTTGGCCTGATCGCGTTTTTCCGGGCCCAGCCTGGGCACCCCGTTCATCACCACGGAATGGAATTTTTCGGCGATCGCCAGGTAATCGCCGGCCCCCAGCGGCCGCGCGCAGAGGTCCGAAAACGTGGTGAAGGCGACCCCCTCGGCGGCCAGCGGGATGTCGATCGACCGGCCGTTGACGGCCAGCGTCACCGCCCGCGGTTCCATGCCCACGGTCAGTTCGCGGAAGGCCTTTTCAAGCTTTCTGTCCGCCTCGGCCGAATTGGGGGTGATGTAGATGTCCAGTTCCTGTAGCCGTTGCAGACGGTAATCGGTGCCGGAATCCAGTTCGATGACCTCCATCTTCTCGATAAAGGTTTCGATGAACGGCACGAACCGTTCGCGTTGAAGGCCGTCCTTGTACAGGTCCCGGGGATGACGGTTGGAGGTCGCGACCACGACCACGCCCTGTTCGAACAGGGTTTCGAACAGGCGGCCCAGGATCATGGCGTCGGCGATGTCGGTGACGTGAAATTCGTCGAAGGCGAGCAGCCAGGCCTGATCGACGATGACCCGCGCCAAGGCCGGCAGGGGGTCCTTTTCCTCGCCGACCTTGCCCGCCTTCTGGGCCTCGCGGAAGGCGTGGATGCGGCGGTGGACTTCCTGCATGAAGGCGTGGAAATGGACGTGCTTCTTGGCCTCGACCGGGGTGTGTTCGAAGAACAGGTCCATCAACATGGTCTTGCCGCGCCCGACGCCGCCCCACATGTAGATGCCCTTGGGCGGGGGCTGCTTGCGCCCGCCCAATCCTAAGCGCGCGGCCCAGCCGGAACGGCCCATCTGGGTGCCGTATCCCCGCAGCCGTTCGGACAGATCCTGCAGGCGCCCGATGGCATGGGCCTGGGCAGGGTCGGGACGCACGTCGCCGTTCCTGATCAGCGCGTCATAGGCTTCCTGCGGGGTGCGGGTGATCGACAGTTGCGGTCACCTTTCATGTCTTCGGGAATTGGGCGGGGACGCCGGGGCGGAAGATCAGTTCCCCGCCGCGGCGATCTGGTTGTTCTTGGGTTTCGTGGGGTCGGATGCGGACCCGTCCGAAGCGCCGCCGGGGGTCGACGGCGGTGCTCCCGCCGGGGTCTTCGGCGCGGGGCCGAACAGGGCCTCCATCTCGCGGCGGAACTGATAGGTGGCGTCCGTCCGGTCCTGGTCCACGTCGTCCCAGGTCACGATGGCGCCCTGCTTGATGGGGCGTTTCAGCTTGATCTTCTGCGCCAGCCCGATGGGCAGGGCCTTGGTGCGCAGGCTGTCGGCGGCGGGCATCAGTTTGCCCCAGACGGTAAATCCGCCTTCGCCGTCCAGCTCCTCTCCGGCGCGCAGGTCGCGCTTGGCGCAGGCGGCGACATCGCCGACGAACCGGGTCGAGGCCCCCGTCGGCTGTTTCAGCAGCGCCGCATAGGCGACGGACACGCCCAGCTCCAACCCGATCAGGTGATAGGGGCGCCACAGGGCGGAATAGCCGCCGCCGGCGTCGGTGATCATGCCGTAGTCGGAAAAGCATCGCTTGACGTAGTCGGTGGGGGCTTCGAACACCACATAGACGCCCCAGCGCAGGTCGTTCTCCAGGTCCTCGCCCGAGCGTTCGCGGCTTGAAATCACTTCGACCTGGCCCTTGTGGTGCAACTGGCCGCCGGCCTCTTTCGGAATCAGGGTCGAGGCCAGCTCATCCACCGGCACGGCCGGAAAGTCGAGCCCATGGGGGGCCGGCGTCAGGCCGGTCGCATTGGCGACGGCGGCCATTTCGATGCCCGACTTGGTGCCGTCGAGGAAGGAATTGAACATCTTGGCGTTCATGCCGCTTTCCTTGGCGCGCTCGGCGGTCAGCCCGTAATGGGCCCAGACCGTGTCCGGCGTCGAGGCATGGAATTCGGGCATGTACAGGGTGCCCTTGCCGGCGGCGACGACCTCGAGCCCGATGGTGCGGGCCCAGTCGACCTGCTGGCAGATCAGCGACGGCTGGTCGCCGTAGGCCATGGAGTAGACGACCTCCATCTCGGCCGCCTTTTTGGCCAGAAGCGGGCCGGCCAGCACGTCGGCCTCGACATTGACCATGATCACGTGACGGCCGCGATTGAACGCGGCGAGGGCATGCTTGATGCCGACCTCGGGGATGCCCGTGGCCTCGACGACGACTTCCAGGCCGCCGTGTTCGATCAACGACAGGGCGTCGTCGGTGACGAAGGTCATGCCCTTGTTAAGCGCCTTGGCGGCGGAATGGCGGGTGATCCGTTCCTTCGGCCAGCCCGTGTTCAACAAGGCCTTTTCCGCCGTCGCGGGGTTCAGATCGGCGACGCCGACGACGTGGAAGCCCGGATGATGCAGGGCTTGGCTGAGGAACATGGAGCCGAACTTGCCGGCACCGATCACGCCGACGCGCACGGGGTTTCCCGCATCGGCGCGCGCGTGCAGAAGCGAATTAAGGTTCATCCGTTCCCTTTCCCCGAATCCGTTAACCGGACCCGTTCCCAGGCACCACTTCCCAGGTTGGCGGCCGGCCCTGGTGCGGCTGGGCGCGGCGCGTCCCCCCAGGCATCACATTTCCGTGGCCCTGCTGGCCGCCCGGGGGAAAAGGCACCATACTACAATCGCATCCCAATTCGGAACGGGAAACAGGCCCGGCGCCGGATTCCCCCGGCCATTCATCACATGATCCAAGACCAAGACATGACCGCGCTCAACGACTTCATTACGGCCCATGAACCCCTGCTGCGGTTGGGTTGTTTCGCCGGCATGCTGATCGCCATGGCGGCGGCGGAAGCCCTGTGGCCGCGCCGCCCCGACACGAGCCGGGGACAGCGCTGGCCGCGCAATGCGGCCCTGGTCGTGGTCGATACCCTGGCGGTGCGCGCCGTGGCCTGGGCGCTGCCCGCGTTCCTGCCCGTGGCGGCGGCGGTGCTGGCGGCGGACAAGGGCTGGGGGCTGTTGCCCCTGCTCGGGCTGGACGGCTGGGCGGCTTTCTGGATTTCCCTGCTGTTGATGGATCTCGCCATCTATGTCCAGCATGTCGCCGTCCACTACATTCCGGTGCTGTGGCGGCTGCACCGGGTCCACCATTCGGACCTCGCCATCGATACGACCACGGGGGTGCGCTTCCACCCGCTGGAGATATTGCTCTCCATCGCCATCAAGGTCGCCCTGGTCCTGACCCTGGGCGCCCCGGCGGCGGCCGTGGTGGTGTTCGAGGTCACGCTGAACGCGACGTCCCTGTTCAATCACGCGAACCTGCGCCTGCCCCTTTGGCTCGACGCCGCCCTGCGCCGTGTTCTCGTGACGCCGGACATGCACCGGGTCCACCATTCCGTCCACCGGGACGAGACGGACAGCAACTTCGGATTCAACCTGTCGGTCTGGGACCGTCTGTTCGGCACCTACCGGGCCCAGCCCCGCGACGGTCATGACGCCATGGCGATCGGAGTCGGCGATTTTCGAGACCCGGCGCGGTTGGGCATGGCCGACCTGCTGGTTCAACCGTTCCGCAAATCCTAAAGCCGGTCCTTGTTGGCCTTGGCGACGATACCGGCGACTTCCGCATCCGCCGGGCGGCCGGTCGCCTTGAGGCCGCCGATGGCGCCCTTGACGTCCTCGGGCTTGCGGTTCTGGCTCATCTTGCGCTTGCCTTCCAGGCGCTCGATCCGCATTTCGAAGGCGACGATGCCCTTCAACTGCGCCGCGACAAAATCGGCGGGCAGGTTGCGCGGCGACCAGGCGCCGGGGCCCTCGCCCTCGTACTGGCCGGTCAGCGACGCCAGCCGCGCGGCGACGTCCGCCGGGTCGTCCATCACCTTGGGCCGGCCGTAGGCGTGCACGGCTTCGTAGTTCCAGGTCGGCACGGATTTCTCGGTCGCGTACCAGGTGGGCGAGATATAGCTGTGCGGTCCGCCGAAAATGGCCAGGGCCTCGGCCGTGCCGTCGAACGCCTGCCACTGGTCGTTGGCCTTGGCCAGATGCCCCCACAGCAGGCCGAATTCCCCGTCGTCGATCAGGTGCAGCGGCACATGGCTCGCGGTCATGCCCTGGGCGCCCGCCGTCACCAGGACGGCGAAGCCGTTGGCGCGGATGATTCCGTGCATGTCGTTGGTATCGTCGATGTCGAACATCTTGGGGCGGTACATGGCCTGGGTCCTTGATCAAAGCGCGGCGGCCTTTCGTTTAGGCCCTCTAGGCGGCTTCATGAAAGGACCATTTCCATCAAATGAAAAGGGCCGCTTTGGCGTTGCCCGGGCGGAAGCCACGGCCTAGGTTGCCAGGACGCGGAGGGGGACAGCCCGTTCAATGGCGGACGGCGCGACCCGGACAACGGAGGGACCGATGGACGAAGAACATTTCAACATGCAGATCAGGAAATTCCTGAAACAGGTCGGCGTGACCAGCCAGCGCGAGATCGAGGGCGCCGTGCGCGCCGCCTTGGCGTCCGGCAAGCTGGCCGAAGATGGCGGCGTGACCGCCAAGGTGACCCTCAGCATTCCCGAACTGGGCCTCAGCCACGACATCACCAGCGACATCACGCTCGAGCCCGAGGACCCGCACGGCACGCCGTCCTACGACTGATCCGGGGCGTGCATTGCACAGCAAAAAGCCCGCCGTGAGGCGGGCTTTTCTGTGTCGAACGAACTGAAACCTACTGCCTTGCCGCGATCGACTTCTTGATCTCGGCGATCGCCAAGCCCGGGTTCAGGTGCTTCGGGCAGGTGTTGGTGCAGTTCATGATGGTGTGGCAGCGGTACAGGCGGTACGGGTCGTTCAGGTTGTCGAGCCGTTTGCCCGTGGCTTCGTCGCGGCTGTCGGCGATCCAGCGGTAGCTTTGCAGCAGGATGGCCGGGCCCAGGTAGCGGTCGCCGTTCCACCAATAGCTCGGGCAACTGGTCTGGCAGCAGAAGCACAGGATGCATTCCCACAGGCCGTCGAGCTTCTCGCGCTCTTCCGGGCTTTGCAGGCGTTCGCGCGTCGGCGCCGGGGTGTCGGCCTGCAGCCAGGGTTCGATGGATTTCAGCTGCGCGTAGGGCACGTTGAGGTCGGGCACCAGATCCTTGATCACCGGCATGTGCGGCAGGGGATAGATCTTCACGTCGCCCTTGATGTCTTCGATGGCCTTGGTGCAGGCGAGCGTGTTGGTGCCGTCGATGTTGAAGGCGCAGGACCCGCAGACCCCTTCGCGGCACGACCGGCGGAAGGTCAGGGTCGAATCCATCTCGTTCTTGATCTTGATCAGGGCGTCGAGAACCATCGGTCCGCAACGGTCGAGGTCGACCTCGTAGGTGTCGACCCTGGGCAGATCGTCCGTGTCCGGATCCCAGCGATAGACCTTGAACTTGCGGATGTTGGTCGCGTCGGGGGCGGCCTTAACGGTCTTGCCCTCGGTGATGCGCGAGTTGGCGGGAAGGTTGAATTCGACCATGTTCTGCGTTCCTTCCTTCTTTTAGTACACGCGAGCCTTGGGCTCGATGTACTGGACCTCGTCCGTCAGCGTCCAGGTATGGACCGGCCGGTAGTCGAGCCGCACGGACCCGTCCTCATTGACCCAGGCGAGCGTGTGCTTCATCCAGTTGGCGTCGTCGCGGTCGGGATAATCCTCGTGCGCCTGGGCCCCCCGGCTTTCGTGGCGGGCTTCCGCCGAATGGATCGTCGCCTTGGCGCAGATCAGAAGGTTTTCCAGTTCCAGCGCCTCGACCAGGTCCGAGTTCCAGATCATGGAGCGATCCTCGATGCGCATGTCTTCTTTGGATTTCCATACCTGATCCATCTTCTCGCAGCCTTCCTTCAGCGTCTTCGAGGTGCGGTAGACGGCGGCGTCGTTCTGCATGGTGCGCTGCATGGCGTCGCGGATTTCGGCGACCTTGGTGCCGCCCGAGGAATGGCGGATGCGGTCGAGGCGCTCCAGCGCCTTGTCCGTGCAGCCCGAGCGGTAGGGCCGCAGCGGCGAGCCCGGCTTGATGGTCTCGGCGGCGCGCAGGCCGGCGGCGCGGCCGAACACGATGAGGTCGAGCAGCGAATTGGTGCCGAGCCGGTTGGCCCCGTGCACCGACGCGCAGGCGCATTCGCCGACGGCCATGATGCCGGGCGAGACCGCATCGGGATCGTCGTCCGTGGGGTTCAGGGCCTCGGTCATGTAGTTGGTCGGGATGCCGCCCATGTTGTAGTGCACGGTCGGCAGCACGGGGATCGGCTCCTTCGTGGCATCGACGCCGGAGAAGATCTTGGCCGTTTCCGTGATCCCGGGCAGGCGCTTCATCAGCGTGTCGGCCCCCAGGTGTTCCAGGTGCAGCAGGATGTGGTCGCTGTTGTCGCCGATGCCACGGCCTTCGCGGATTTCCATGGTCATGGCGCGCGACACGACGTCGCGGGACGCCAGGTCCTTGGCCGTCGGTGCGTAGCGTTCCATGAAACGCTCGCCCTCGGAATTGGTCAGGTAGCCGCCTTCGCCGCGGGCCCCCTCGGTGATCAGGCAGCCGGCGCCGTAGATGCCGGTCGGATGGAACTGCACGAATTCGTGGTCTTCCAGCGGCAGGCCGGCGCGCGCGAACATGGCGTTGCCGTCGCCCGTGCAGGTATGGGCCGAGGTGCAGGAGAAATAGGCCCGGCCGTAACCGCCCGTCGCCATCACGGTCTGATGGGCGCGGAAGGTGTGAATGGTGCCGTCGTCCAGGTTCCAGGCGATGACGCCTTCGCACACGCCGTCGTCGCTCATGATCAGGTCGAGGGCGAAATATTCGACGAAGAATTCCGCGTTATGAGCCAGCGACTGCTGATACAGGGTGTGCAGCATGGCATGGCCCGTGCGGTCGGCGGCGGCGCAGGCGCGGCGCACCGGGGCCTCGCCGAAGTTGCGCATGTGGCCGCCGAACGGGCGCTGATAGATGCGCCCGTCATCCGTGCGGGAAAACGGCATGCCGAAATGTTCCATTTCGATCACCGCCGGCACGGCCTCGCGGCACATGTATTCGATGGCGTCCTGGTCACCCAGCCAGTCGGCACCCTTGACGGTGTCGTACATGTGCCATTCCCAATGGTCTTCATCCAGGTTGCCGAGGGCGGCCGACACGCCCCCCTGGGCCGCCACGGTATGGGACCGGGTCGGGAACACCTTGGTGATGCAGGCGGTCTTCAGCCCCGCCGCCGCCATGCCCAGCGTCGCCCGCAGGCCGGCGCCGCCGGCGCCCAGCACGACGACGTCGTATTTGTGATCGGTGAGTTCGTAGGCCTTGGACATTTGCGAATCAGCTCCCGAAGGTCAGCTTGAGAACGGCGAAGATGTTGAGCACACCCAGTAATACGGCGCCGAGCTTGATAAGGATCAGTGAAACGGTTTTTGCGCTTTCGGAATGGACGTAATCCTCGATCACGACCTGCAGGCCGAGTTGCGCGTGATGCATGCCGGCGACGATCAGCAGGATCAGCAGAACCGCGTTCTGTCCCGTGCCCATCCAGGCCTTCACGGCCGCAAGATCGGCGCCGAGAAGCCCGGACACGGCCCAGACGAACCACAGGGTCAGCGGCACCAGGGCGACGCCGGTCAGGCGCTGGGCCCACCAATGGGCGACGCCTTCGTGGGCGGCACCCAGCCCGCGCACGCGGCTGAGGGGGGATCGCATTTCCATGGGCTTAGCCTCCGATCACGAAGTAGGCGCAACCGAGCGTCGCCGCCGTCATGACGACGGCGAACAGCACGACCAGAACGCCCGTGCGCCGGACCGACGGCAGGTCGAAGCCCGACCCGGCGTCCCACATCAGATGGCGGATGCCGTTGCCCAGATGATAATAGAGAGAGAACAGAAGGCCCCATAGAACCACCTGACCGACCCAGGACCCGATCACCGCCTGGGCGGTGGCGAAGGCGTCGGCGCCGTAGGTCGCGGCCGTCAGCCAATAGGTCAGGATCAGGATGCCCCCTGCGAGGGCGATGCCGGTCATGCGATGCGTGATCGACAGTACGGAAGTGATTTGCGGCCGGTAGACCTGCAGATGGGGCGACAGGGGCCGTTCACGACGCGCCATGGGGGGAACCTCGCCTGTTGATGAATCCGCGGCAAACCTAACGCCTATTTCGCAATTGCGCAAACGTCTGATGGCGATTGGATATGTCACGATTTCAGATACTTATGGTATATGGTCTTTTGTATCCCAGAATAAATGCCAAGGACTTTCATCGGCCCGGCCGCAGATCATGCCGACGCGGTTTTTGGGCCGGCGATATGGTGGTTTCATAACCTTTCAACGGGTTAGGCGGAATGTCCCTGATCGCCTGGGGAAAGCCTGTGGATAAAATGTGGGAAGGTGCGGGAGTTATGCACAACTTTCGCCGCTAATCCCCAGGTTTCCGCGTTGCCGCGACACATATGCCAAGACCATGATGTTGCGCGCTTTGAAAGGCGTCGCCATGGTCCCGGCCGTCCGGTCGGGCCACCCGAAAGAAAGACGAGGCTTCGCTTCGCCGATCCGGAGGGAGGGAGAGCCGGTATCAGCCGCAGTCCGGCATCCCGCCGTAGGGCCCAGGCCCGGGGCACGTTTTCGAACGCGCGCCGGTCGCAAGTCCAAAGACCCATCGTCCCGGGGTTCGATCTCTGCCCAGGGTGCGGCCGCGGGAGGAAGGGTTTCAAAGGCGGATAGGCGTTTTTCATAAGCGTGGAGCCTGGCCGGCTCCAAGAGAGGTGTCAGGTGTGCCGCTTGTCGGCACGAGATGCAGGTGTCCCAGGACCTGCATCCCTGACGCCTCTTCTTATGGAATAAGCCCTTCGTGGTATAAGCCCTTCTCCTTGCATCGCCGCCGCCCTTGTTTTGCGTCCATGCGGAAATTGATCTAAACAAATACGGCGGGCGTCCGTCCGCGTTTCCGCCGCAGCCCACCCAAGGAGCATCCCCGTGGCGTCAGGTAGTACGTTCCGCCGCGTTGTCTGGCCGCTCGCCGTGGCCGAAACCCTGTTGTGGGCCGGATTTTATTATCTGTTTCCGGCCTTGCTGGGCATTTGGGAACAGGCGTTCCCTTGGACCAAGCTGGAAATCGCGGGCGCCCTGACCGCGGCGCTTCTGGTCTCGGCCTTCCTGGCGCCCGTCGCCGGGCGGCTGATCGATCACGGATTCGGCCGCACCCTGTTCATCGGCTCGGCTTTCCTGGGCGCGGTGATCCTGGTGGCTCTGTCGCGGGTGACCGAACTGTGGCAGTTCTACGCCGTCTGGGCGACGCTTGGCGTCGTCATGGCCGGCTGTCTGTACGAACCCTGTTTCGCGATCCTGACCCGGATCATGGGCGACCGTTCGCGCCAAGCGATCACCGTCGTCACCCTGGTCGCGGGTTTCGCCGGCACCGTGGCCTTTCCGACGGTTCATACCTTGGAGGCTATCATCGGTTGGCGCAACGTGGTGTTGGTGTTCGCCGCGCTGGCGGCCTTCGTCTGCGTGCCTTTGCTGTTCTACGGCCTTGCCCACCACGGCAGGGAGACCCCGGCGCCGGCCGAGAAGGCGGCCCAGCATACGGGCGAGCCGCTCAACCTGGCGCGAAACGGCGTGTTTTGGTTGCTTGCCGTTGCCTATGCCATGATGGCGTTCAACCATTTCGCCATCATTTCCCACATGCTGCCTCTGCTGGCGGAACGCGGGGTCGGGCCGGAGGCGGCGGTCCTGGCGGCGGCGATGATCGGCCCCATGCAGGTCGCGGGGCGGCTTTGCGTGCTTGCCGTGCAGCGCCACGTCACCTCGACCCCGCCGATCGCGGCGGTCAGCCTGCTGGCCATGGCGACCGCCTCGGCGGCCTTGCTGGGGGCTCATGCGGTGCCCGGCCTGCTGGTCGTGTTCGTGCTGTTCCAGGGGGCCGGCAACGGGGTCATGAGCATCACCCGCCCGGTCATTGTCGCCGAGCTGCTGGGCCGCCGGCGCTACGGTGTGATCGCCGGGATCCTGGCCATGCCCTATATCGGTTTTTCCGCCCTGGCACCGGGCCTCGCCGGGCTGGTCTGGCTGGCCACGGGATATGACGGGGTGTTGGCGATGACCCTGTTCGCGGGGATCATGGGCGCCGCCGCGCTGATGGCCGCCGCCCGCTGCCGCAAGGCGCAGGACCGTGGTCCGGAAAAGGAAACGGGCCCCGATTGACGGGGCCCGTTGGGTATCCTTGAACGGAGGTCTCGGCGTTAGAAGGCCACGTAGGCCCCGGTCATGATCGAATGAATGGCATCGAAGTCGGTGCCGCTGCGGTCAAGCGTGTGATAGCGGTAGGCGACGTAGACGCTGGAGCCCGTGCCCTCGATCTCCTGCACCGCCTGGGCGCCGAAGGTGTCGAGGGTATCGCCGTTCTGCGCCGAATCCTCGAACCGCCCGACATCGACGGCGAAGGCGGAGGGGCCGAAGCTGTTGAGGTTCGCCTGATAGCCGACCTTGGCGTAATAGAACTTCGGATCGTCGCGGCCCTGCGTGGCCGACGACTTGGTTCCCGCCGCCAGCGTCAGGTTGAAGCCGCTCGCCAGCATCGCCGAAACCGAGCCGGAAAAGCCGTTTTCGAAGGTGTCTTCGCTGTTGGGGTTGGACGAGGTGTTGTACCAGCCCGCGGCCGCTTCGACGGCGACGCCGGAAATATTGCCGGCGTAGTACAGCGCCGCGTCGACGGCGCCGCCGCTCAGCAGGCTCGTCGACAAATGAAAGCCGTTGATTTCGGGCGAGTCGTAGCGGATGCGGTCGGCCACATTGAGACCGTCCAGGTTGTCGGCCGAGCCGCCGATCGTCGCCGTGGAACGGGCGCCCGTGGCCGAAGTGACGAAGGCGAAGCCGCCGGCCACGTCGCCGACCGACGAATAGCCCGCGACGCCGGTCCCGGACAGGTCGGTTTCGGAAATGCCGTTGGTGGCCGTATCGCCCTGGCCCAGCCACAAGGTGCCGAGCCGTTTATGGGTGAAATAAACCTCGGCGGCTTCTTCCTCGAAGCTGCCGGCGCCCGCGGATTCCGCGGTGGCGCTCATCTCGTTCGACGGGTTGGAGCGCATCAACATGATGAACTGCGTGCCCACGGACCAATCTTCGTTGATCTTGCCGTCGGCGTTGAGGAACATCCGCGTCGAATCGTTTTCGTTGTCGACATGGCGATACATGCCTTCCTCGCCGTCATTGACGTAAAGGAACGCGCGGTTCAACTGTCCGCCGATCGTCAGTTCCACAGGGCTGTTGTTCTTGATGGAACCCGCGGAAGCCGTTCCGGCGGCAAGGCCCAGGCCGGCGATCAGCGCCGTCGAGGCAAGTAGAACGGTTGTGAAACGTTTTTTCGTATTAGTCATGGCAACCCCTTTTGGTATTCGGTCCGTAGTGATGCAATGCCCCAATTGCGAATGGTTCTTAACATGGAACATGCCCGCGTGACTAATCATAATTGCCATAGCGCCACGGAACAATTATGTTATGTTATAACATAATTGTTTGCAATCCAGGTTTCATGAGGCCAAATCGGAAGCCCGCGCCCGATGCCGGACGCGCAGGATCACCCGCCCCGGACTTCCGCCAGGAAAGCGGTGACCGAGGTCTTCAACTGGGCGGACTGCGAGGACAGATCGTTGGCCGCTTCCTGAATTTGCCGGGATACCGTTGCCGTTTCCGAAACAGCTGTTGTGACGCCCTGGATGTTTGAAGATACGTCTCGCGTTCCCGCCGAGGCCTGGTCGACGTTGCGGGCGATTTCCGTGGTTGCGGCGCCCTGCTGTTCGACGGCGGCGGCCACGGACGACGTGATCTCGTTCATTCGCCCGATGGTCGCACTGATGCCGGATATCGCCGTTGCCGAATTCTGCGTCGCGGATTGAATGCCGGCGATTTGCTGGCTGATTTCATCGGTTGCCTTCGCCGTTTGGTTGGCCAGATTCTTGACCTCGCTTGCGACCACGGCGAAGCCCTTGCCGGCGTCACCGGCCCGCGCCGCCTCGATGGTGGCGTTGAGCGCCAGAAGGTTGGTCTGCTCGGCGATATCGGTAATCAGGTTGATCACTTCACCGATTCGGGCCGCGGCTTGTGTCAGGCCCTGAACCATTTCCGTCGTCGTTTCGACTTCGTTGACGGCATCGCTTGCGATGCGGGTCGAATCGGCGACCTGGCGCGAAATCTCCTGGATCGACGAAGACAACTCATCGGCCGCCGAGGCGACGGTCTGGACGTTGGCGGCGGCTTCTTCGGACGCGGCGGCGACCGTCGCCGATTGGCTGCTTGCCTGATCTGCCGCGGCCGACATCGTCGTCGATGACGTATTCAGGTTCTCGGCGGCGTTGCTCACATGCTCGACGATGCCGCCAACCCTGGCTTCGAAATCGTTGGCCAGCTTTTGCATGGCGGCCCGGCGCTCCTCTGCGGCCCGGAGTTCTTGTTCCTTATTTGCCTCATTGAGGCGTTTAACCTCAATGGCGTTTTCCTTGAATGTCTGAACGGCGTCGGCCATTTCGCCGATTTCGTCTTTGCCGCCAACACCGGGGATATCGACGGCCTCGTTGCCGCCGGCGAGTTCGAGCATTGCCCGGGTCATTCCGCCAACGGCGCTGATGATGCCTTTGCCGACGAAAAACAAAATCGCTGACAGAACGGCCAGGGCGATGAGATAGGCGGCGGTCCCGCCTTTCGTCGATGTTTCAAGAGCAACCTGAACGTCGTGGATCGACTTATCGAACTCGGCCTTCACGGTCCCGCTGTAGGTGCCCAAGGCCGCCGACATGCTTTCGCCGTAGGTGTCGATGACGTCGTCAATCTTGGCGAATTCCTCGATCGAGGCCTTGGATTCGATCAGTTTGCTGAGGTCGATCTGGATGCCTTGTGCCAGTGGAGCGATCTTGGCGACGATCTGCGACATCGCCTCTTTCCCCGAACGGGTCTCTTCCAGTTCGATAAGCTTGGCGCCGTCTTCCTTCAGGCTCTTAATGCTGGCGGCGATCACTTCCTTGCGCTCGGGTTGGATTTGCCCCTCTTCCTTGTCGATGATCGAATCCATGGCGGCCAGAATCAGTTCCAGATTGGCGCGCTTCATGTTTTCCGCCAGGGTCAGTTTCTCGTTGGTTTGGGCACTGGTCGCAACGGAGGCGTCGATGCGTGCGCCGACCAGGAAGGCGATGCCCTGCACGCTGGTCAGTGCCAAGGCCGAGACAATCCCGATCAGGATGATTTTATTCCGAATAGTCCAATTCATGTTCGTATCCCCCAAAGACGGCAGGCGTCTTCATCCCCAGTCAAAGTCGTTATGATGAAAAAGGAATTTGGCCGATTGCTGAATTCCCAAGCGCAATAAGCGCGTATTCATCATCACACAAGCGTGTGCGGATGGAAATTATGCCGAAAGTCGTAGGGGCGGGGGCGATTTTGCAGGGGGCTGCCGGGAATCGCCTCTGGCGCGCGGGAAGACACGCCATGTTTTCCGCGGGCGCTGAAAATGAAAACACTCCCGCGGATAGACGCCGCGGGAGTGTTTAAGACGCTGCGCCGGAACGGATGCTTACCCGCCCCGGACTTCCGCCAGGAAAGCGGTGACCGAGGTCTTCAACTGGGCGGACTGCGTGGACAGGTCGGCGGCGGCGTTCTGAATCTGCCGGGAGACGTTCGCGGTTTCGGAAACGGCGACCGTCACGCCCTGAATATTCGACGAAACGTCACGGGTGCCGGCCGAAGCCTGCTCGACGTTGCGGGCGATCTCGGCTGTTGCGGCGCCTTGCTGCTCGACAGCGGCGGCGACCGAGGCCGTGATTTCGTTCATCCGGCCGATGGTCGTGCTGATGCCGGAGATGGCGGTGGCGGATTCGCGGGTGGCGTTCTGAATGCCGGCGATCTGCTGGCCGATTTCCTCTGTCGCCTTGGCCGTCTGGTTGGCCAAATTCTTGACCTCGGAGGCGACCACGGCGAAGCCCTTGCCGGCATCACCGGCGCGCGCCGCCTCGATGGTGGCGTTGAGGGCCAAAAGGTTGGTCTGCTCCGCGATATCCGTGATCAGATTGACGACCTCGCCAATCCGGTTGGCGGCGTCGGTCAGGCTTTGCACCCGAACCGTGGTCTGCTCGATCTCGCTCACGGCGTCCGATGCGATGCGCGTCGAATCGGAGACCTGGCGGGAAATTTCCTGGATCGACGACGATAGTTCCTCGGCCGCCGAGGCGACCGTCTGGACGTTGGCGGCGGCCTGCTCCGAGGCGGCGGCGACGGTCGATGCCTGACTGCCCGCCTGATCGGCGGCGGCGGCCATGGTTTCGGACGATGCGCTGAGATTGTCCGCGGCGTCACCGACGTGCGAGACCACGCCGCCGACACTGGATTCAAACTGGGCGGCCAGCCGGTTCATGGTTTCCTTGCGCTCGCGCAGGTTGGCGGCTTCCATCTCCTTCTGCCGCGCTTCCAGTTTGGCGGCCTCGTCCAGGCCGGCCCGCAGTTCACCCAGCGCGCGCCCGACCGGGCCGAACTCGTCCTTGCGCGAGGGGGACAGGGACAGGTTGTCCTCGCTGCCGCGGTCGGCGACGATGTCGAGATCCTTCAGAAGCTTGTCGATCGGCTCGCGGATGACCCTGAACAGGTAGAACGCCAGAATGATCGCAACCGCGAGGGCCAGGCCGGCCGCGACGAAGAAGGCGTTGACGATGCCCTTTGTGTCTTCGGTGATCTGGGTCATCTTCCGATTGACGTTGACGGACGTGTCTTTGGCTAATTTCTCAATCTGCGTGTTGATTTGATCGACAGCCCCGGTCATGGCGCCGGCGGCCTTGTCGAAATCGCCCATCAGCTTGTTGCCGCTCTCCGCAGCTCCGGCGATATAGGCCTTGGCCATGGTTTCACCCTGCGTGAAATAGGCGGGCATGGCGGCTTCCGCCGCTTCGATGGCCTTGTGGATGTCGGTCAGTTCAAGATCCTGCGCGATAATCTTGGCTGCTGCTGCGGCCTTTTCGAACGCGGCACGGTGTTCCTTGGCCAAGTCGAAGCCGTCGTTCAGTCCGTCAAGGCCCCGGGTCGCGGAAATGTCGGTCAACCATTGCTGTACCTGGACGGCATGGAATCGGATGTCTTTCACCAGCAGGTTCAGCGGCACCACCTTGTCCAGGTTGCGCGCCACGTCGTGTTTGGCCTGCTCAAGGATTATCAGCTCCTTGGAAAGTTCGCGGACCTCATAACCGCCGGCGGCGATAAACACGGCGAGGATGCCGAACAGACAGGCGGCCAGCTTTTGACGAATGGTGAGAGACATGAAGGGTTCCTTGGGGTTTTCGCAAATTGAGAAAAGGGGCGGAGGTTGGCGGGGATGACGCAAGAAATGTACCAGAAGCCCGATGGAGGCCACGGCTATGTGACGTTTTGTGTGGGTTATACGGGGCTTGGTGCCGGGTGGATCACCCGCGGCGTGGCATCAAGGCCCAGATGTCGAAATCGAGCACCACGGCGGGATGATCCTTGCCGTCCGCAACCTTCAGCGGAAAATCGGCGCAAGGATGGTCCTTGGCCGCGACCACGCGCAGGCGCAGCGCGCCCAGGTCGTCGCGGCCGGGCAGGGCGGCCTTGTCCAGGACTTCCGACCAGGCATAGACCGTGTCGCCCGCGAAGGAGGGGGCGACATGCCGTCCGCCGTTGATGGCGGCGATGTGGAAGGCGTTGGCCAGGCCGTTGAAGGACAGGCCCCGGGCCAGGGAAATGATATGCCCGCCGTAGATCAGACGCTTGCCGAACCGGCCGTCTTTTTGCGCGTGCAGGTCGAAATGCACCTTCGCCGTGTTCTGGTAAAGGCGCGTCGCCAGCATGTGTTCCGCTTCTTCCAGGGTCATGCCGTCGACATGGTCGATCTTCTCGCCCACGGCATAGTCGTCCCAGAAATGGGCGCTGCCGGCGGCAATCTCGTCATAGGCGGCAAGGTTCAGGCTTTCCGGCACGGCCAAATCCTCGGCGGCGACGGCGCCGGGCAGGTCTGGCACTTGGGTAACTGGTGCCGGCGCGGCTTCGTCGCCCTTACGGACCATCACCCAGCGCACATAGGACAGTACTTCCTCGCGGCGTTGATTGGTGCCTGTGGTGCGGACCCAGACGACGCCGGTCTTGCCGTTGGAATTTTCCTTCACGCCGATGACTTCGGACTGGGCGCTCAGCGTGTCGCCCGGATAGACCGGCACTCCGAACCGCCCGTCCGCATAGCCCAGGTTGGCCACGGCGTTGAGCGAGATGTCCGGCACGGTCTTGCCGAACACGATATGGAACACCAGCATGTCGTCCACGGGCATGCCGTCATAGCCCAGCGCCATGGCGAACATGTCCGACGATTGCAGCGCGAAGCGGTTGCCGTAAAGGGCGGTGTAAAGCGCGATTTCGCCCTCGGTCACCGTGCGCGGCGTGGCGTGGCGGAGGACCTGACCGGGGACGAAATCCTCGAAGAAATTGCCCCGGTTTGTCTTGTCGCTCATGGCCTGTGGTGTTCCGGTCGAATGGGTTGGAGGAAGGTTATTCGGCGGCCTGGGCGGCCTGTTCCATCTTGGCGATGGCGTCGGCCATGGCGACCATCTGCTTGGCGCCCTCGACGTGCAGGTTTTCGATCAGCTTACCGTCGACCAGCACCACGCCCTTGCCTTCCTTTTCGGCCTCGGCATGGGCCTCGATGATGCGCTTGGACCAGGCGATCTCGTCTTCAGACGGCGAGAACGCCTCGTTGGCCATGGCGATGGTCTTGGGGTGGATCAGGGTCTTGCCGTCCATGCCCAGTTCGCGGCCCTGGCGGCAGGACGCCATGAAGCCCGCGTCGTCGGCCAGGTCCAGATGCACACCGTCCAGAATCGCGATCTTGGCCGCGCGGGCGGCCAGCAGGCACAGGCCCAGAGAGGTGATGAAGGGAATGCGGTCCGGCGTGTGCTGGGCGCGCAGATCCTTGGCCAGGTCCGACGTGCCCATCACCAGGCATTGCAGGCGCGGACTGGAAAAGGCGATCTCCTCGGCGTGCAGCATGCCGAGCGGCGTTTCCATCATGGCCCAGATCGGCAGGTCGGCGGGCGCCCCGGCGGCGTCCAGGATGGCGATTGCCTGATCGACCATGGCCTTGCTTTCGACCTTGGGCAGCAGCACCGCATGGGCGCCCATCTTGGCGGCGGCCTTCAGGTCGTCCTCGCCCCACGGGCCGTCGAGCCCGTTGGTCCGCACGATCAGCTCGCGCGCCCCGTAGCCGCCTTCCTTGATGGCCGCCGTGATCTGGTCGCGGGCGGTCTGCTTGGCGTCGGGGGCGACGGCGTCCTCCATGTCCAGGATCAGGCCGTCGGCGGCCAGCGTGCGGCCCTTTTCCAGGGCGCGGGCGTTGGAGCCGGGCATGTACAGAACGGAACGACGGGGCCGAATGGTGAGGGCCATCTGAAAGCTCTCCTTGGGGCAATGAATTGGGTTGGAAATTCGGTGATTATATTGCGCCGCACACTAGCAACTGGACGGCGCTGGTGGCAAGCTTCGGCGCATGTCCGTCTTGTCCTTCCATTCGCGGGTTTCCCGCGGCTACGTGGGCAACAGCGCCGTCGTCCCGGCGCTGCAGGCCCTTGGCCGCGACGTCGTCCCGGTGGACACGGTGGTGCTGTCCAACCACCCGGGCCACCGTACGGTGACCGGCCGACGGGTGCCCGCCGAAGAGGTTCGGGCATTGGCCGACGCGGTCCTGGGGCTGTCCGGTGCCCCCGCCTTTCGTGCGGTGATGACGGGCTACATGGCCGGGATCGATACGGCCCGGGCGGCGCTCGGCGTCGTCGACCGGGTCAAGGCGGCGCGGGCCGGCGCGATCTATGTCTGCGATCCGATCCTCGGCGACCGGGACGAAGGCATTTACGTGGACGACGCCCTGCTGCCGTTCTTCCGAGGCGAGGCCCTGCCGCGCGCCGACCTGGCCCTGCCCAACGCGTTCGAGCTGGAACAGCTGACCGGCGACCGGGTGGTCGATGTCGGCACGGCGGTGGCCGCCGCCCATGCGCTGCGGGCGCGCGGTACGGGGGCGGTCGTCGTGACGTCCGTGCCCGACCATCCGGACCCGGACCTGGGCGGCCTGCTGATCGGCACCCTGGCCGTCGACGACGAAGGCGAATGGCTGATCGAGGCGCCGAAACTGACCCGCCGGGCGAAAGGGGCGGGTGACGTGTTCGCGGGTCTGATCATCGGGCATCTGCTCGCCGGCATGGCGTTGCGCGACGCGGCGGCGCGGGCCACGGCCTCGGTCCACGGCTTGCTCGAAGCCGCCGACGAGGACGACCTGGACCTGCCGGTGATCCGCCGCCGCGATCTGTTGACGCAACCGGAACGAACCTTCAAACCGCAAGCCGTGCGCTGACTTGAAAGGGTCACAGAGGTGCTCTTGACAGGCCGGTGCCGGTTTAGTATTTAACCAATGCGTTAAATAAAGAAAGACCGATACGACATGACCGCGGACGCCCTCAGCGAGACCTTCCAGGCCCTGGCCGACCCGACCCGCCGGGCGATCCTGGCGCGGCTGGCGCGGGGCGAGGCCTCGGTGTCGGAACTCAGCGCGCCGTTCGACATGTCCCTGCCCGCGGTGTCCCGTCATCTGAAGGTGCTGGAGCGCGCCGGCCTGATCGAGCGCGGCCGCCAGGCGCAATGGCGGCCCTGCCGCCTGAACGGCGAGGGATTGAAGCCGGTCTTTGATTGGGTCGAGGAATACCGCCGCTTCTGGGAGCAGAGTTTCGATCGCCTGGAGGCCTATCTGGAAGAAATTCAAAGCAAGGATACAAGCAATGAACAGCACTAGCGCCGGGGCGAACCCGGTCTTCAAGACCAGCCACCGCGCCAGGGCGCCGCGCGACCTTGTGTGGCGTGTGTGGACCGAGGGCGAACACCTGGTGCGCTGGTGGGGGCCCACCGGCTGCACGGTGGGGCAGTGCGATCTCGATTTCCGGGTCGACGGCACCTTCCACTATCAGCTGATGTTTCCCAACGGCATGGAGGTATGGGGCAAGTTCGTGTTCCGTGAGATCGCCGCGCTGGAACGCCTGGAGTTTCTCAACGGGTTTTCCAATCCGCAGGGCGAGTTCGCGGCGTCCCCGTTTCCCGGGGATTGGCCCCGCCAAATGCGGACCGTCATCACGTTCGAGGACCTGGGCGATGAGACGGAAATTTCCCTGACGTCCGAACCCTACAACGCGACGGAGGCCCAGCAGGCCACCTTTGCCGCCACCATGCCGTCCATGGTCGGCGGCTGGGCCGGCACCTTCGCCCGCCTGGACGACCACCTGAAAGACCAATCCAACTGACCGATATCGACCCAAGGGAGGAATACCCCATGGATACCGCCGCCCATCCCGACCTTGACCAGCCGCAGACGACGCTGCTTCTGACCCGTACCTTCGACGCCCCCCGCCCGCTCCTGTTCAAGCTGTGGACCCAGCCGGAGCACATCGTGCGCTGGTGGGGCTGCGCCGAAACGGGTGAGGTCGACTTCACCAACGACCTTCGGGTCGGCGGCGAATTCACGGCCGTCATGAAACTCGCCAACGGCCACACGCACCGCATCACCGGTGTCTATTGCAAGATCGAGGAACCGGCGCGCCTGGTCTTCACCTGGGCGTGGGAGAACACGGACGGGTTTCAGGGTGGCGAGACTCTGGTCACCGTCACGTTCGAGGAAAAGGACGGGCAGACCGAATTGACCCTGCGCCACGAATCCTTCGCCACCGACGATGCCTGTGCGGCCCACGGCCAGGGTTGGGGCGCCAGCCTGGATCGCCTGGCCGGCGTCCTTGCCGCCGGCAACGGTTGAAGGGATGCCCACGCCATGATCCCCCAATCCAAGACAGCCGCTGTTGCCGGAACCGCCGCCGACGCCCTGGTGGTCACGCGCCGGTTCGCGGCACCCCGGGCGCTCGTCTTCCGCATGTTCACGGAGCCACGGCATGTCGTCCGCTGGCTCGGTTGTGCGCCGGAAAGCGAGGTCACCTTCCGCAATGATCTGCGCGTCGGCGGCGAATTCGTTTCCGAGGGCCATATGCCAGACGGCAGCGTCAACCGGGTGTGGGGTGTGTACCGCGAAATCGCCGAACCGGGCCGCCTGATCTTCACCTGGTCCTGGGACGCGGGCGACTTCAAGGGCGCGGACACCCTGGTCACCGTGACCCTGGCGGAAACGGACGGCGGCACGGAACTGACCCTGCGCCACGAGGCCTTTTCCGAAGCCGAGGCCCGCGACCTGCATGGTCAGGGTTGGGGCATGTGTTTCGACAAGATCGCCGTTCTGCTGGCGGCCGGATGAGCGGCAGCGCCATGGCGACCTCCATTTCACCAGCCAGCTTGAACGCTTCCTGCCGGCGCCGACGGTGGAAGCCCCCGGCGCCACGTTGGGCGAGGTGCTGGCCGCGGTGTTCGAGCGGAACCCGCAACTGCGCGGCTACATCCTGGATGACCAGGGCGCGGTGCGCCGCCACGTCGCCGTGTTCGTCGGCGGGCGGCCGCTCCATGACCGCACCGATCTGGCCGTCCCGGTCGGCGAGAACGAGGAAATCCACGTGCTGCAGGCTCTGTCCGGCGGCTGACAGTCATAGGAAGAAGGCAAGCATGAGCGACAAGCTGTACATCTCGACCCGCAAGGGCCTGTTCGAACTCGACCGCCTGCGGCGCGGCTGGAAAATCGCGGGCGTGCATTTTCTCGGTGATCCCATTTCCGCCGTCCTGCACGTCGACGGCCATACCCTGGCCGCCCCCGACCTCGGCCATTTCGGGCCCAAGCTGTGGCGCCAGGACAAGAAGGGCAAATGGGCGGAAATGACCATGCCCACTTTCCCGGAAAAGCCAAAGGGACGGAAGGACGATCCGCATCCCTGGACGCTGGGCCGCATCTGGAACTTCACGCCGGGTGGCAGGAAGGGACGGCTCTATGCCGGCACCATGCCGGGGGCGCTGTTCCGTTCCGACGACCTGGGCCAGACCTGGTCCCTGAACGAGGGCCTGTGGCTGCATCCCGACCGGGTGAAGTGGTTCGGCGTCGCGGGTGGTGAGATGCCGGGTATTTCCACCGTCATCGTCGACCCGAAGGACGCGAAGCACATCGTCGTCGGCGTGTCGACGGGCGGCGTCTGGGCGACCCATGACGAGGGCAAGACCTGGGCCGTCATCAACAAGGGCATGATCAACGAATACATGCCGCCGGACCAGCAGGGCGATTCCATCACCCAGGACATCCATCAGCTGGCCCATTGCCCCGCAAGTTCCGTCATCTGGTGCCAGCACCACAGCGGCATCTTCCGCTCCGAGGACTATGGCGAGAACTGGGTGCTGCTCGACAAGGCCAAGCCGTCGGGCTTCGGCTTCGCCGTCGCGGCCCATCCGACCGACCCCAAGACCGCCTGGTTCGTGCCGGCGGAAAAGGACGAGCGCCGTATCCCCGTGGGCGCGAAGGTCGTCGTCAGCCGCACCCGCGACGGCGGCAAGTCGTTCCAGGTTCTGTCAAAGGGCCTGCCCGGCAAGAACGCCTATGATCTGGTCTACCGCCACGGCCTTGCCGTCGACGAAACGGGCGAACGCCTGGCCTTCGGCTCGACCTCGGGCGGGTTCTGGATATCCGAGGACGCGGGCAATAGCTGGCAGGCGCTGGATGCGCGCCTACCGCCGATCGCGGCTGTGAAATTCGCCTGATCCCCGGGCCGCGTGGTTACCCGCTGTTGCGCAGGCCCGCCGAAATGCCGTTGATGGAGAGAAGCAGGCCGCGCAGTACTTTGGGGTCGTCGGTGCCGCCCCGATGGGCGCGCAGCAGGTCGACCTGCAGGTGGTTCAACGGGTCGATGTAGGGAAAGCGGTTTTCGATGGACCGGGCGAGAAGCGCATTGCCAGCGAGCAGGCGGTCGTTACCGGTGATCTCGAACAGCGCCGTGATGGTCGCGATGCGTTCCTCGCGGATGCGGTTAAAAATGGTATCGCGCAGGGTCTTGTCCGACAGCAGGTCCGCATAGCGCGAGGCAACCGCCATGTTCGACTTGGCTAGCACCATGTCCATGTTCGACAGCAATGTGGAAAAAAACGGCCAGTCGCGGTGCATTTGGCGCAAAAGGGCAAGGGCGTCGTCGCCCGCTTCGTCCCGCCAGGCCTGAACGGCCGATCCGAACCCGTACCATCCCGGCAGCATGATCCGGCATTGCGACCAACTGAACACCCAGGGGATGGCGCGCAGGTCGGTGATTTTCCCGGACGCCTTGCGCGCCGCCGGTCGCGATCCGATGTTCAGGGTCGAAATCTCGTCGATGACGGTCGAGGCGCGGAAGTATTCGTTGAACCCGGGCGTCTCGAACACCAGGTCGCGGTAGGCGCGGAAAGCCAGATCCGACAACTGGTCCATGGCGTCGGTGAACGCCTCGGACACCGGACCGTCGGACGGATGCAGCAGCGATGCCTCAAGGGTCGCCGCGACGTGAATTTCCAGATTGCGGCGGCCGACCTCCGGGTTGGTGTATTTGGACGAGATGATCTCGCCCTGTTCGGTCAGGCGGATCTGGCCGTCGACGGCGCCGGCCGGTTGCGCCAGGATAGCGTCGAAGCTGGGACCGCCGCCGCGCCCGACGGATCCGCCCCGGCCATGGAACAGGCGCAGCTTGACGCCGTGGCGCCGGCACAGATCAACCAGGCCCGTCTCGGCCTTGTACAACTCCCACCCCGAAGTGACGTAGCCGCCGTCCTTGTTGCTGTCGGAATAGCCCAGCATGATTTCCTGTAGCCCGTCGCGGCTATCGACCAGGCGGCGATAGGTGGGCGTTGACAGCAGGGCGTCCATGATTTCGACCGAACGGCGCAGATCGTCGATGGTTTCGAACAAAGGCACCAGGTTGAGGCTGCTCTGTCCCGTTTCGTCGATCAGCCCGGCTTCCTTCAACAGGACCGTCAGGCACAGGATGTCGGAGGCTTCCCGGGTGTTGGACACGATGGCGGTGCGGATGGCGTCTGCGCCGTACCTGTCCAATCCGTCGCGGGCCGTCCGCAGGACGGCCAGTTCCTTCGCCGTCGTTTCGGAATAGGCGTGGCGCGGGACGATCAGGGGGCGCCGGTTCAGCAGTTCGGCGCCCAGCAGGTCGCGCCGCGCCTGCTCGTCCATGTCCAGGTAGCCGGTGCCTGGTTCGGCCGCGTCCAGCAGTTCCGCCAGGGTTGCGTTGTGGACGTCCGACCCCTGCCGCAGGTCAAGGCGGGCAAGGTGGAATCCGAAACAGTCGACCGCCCGGCGCAGATGGCGCAGCCGGCCTTTCGTCAAGGCGAGGGAACCGTTCTGCGCCAGGGAGTCGTGAAGAATCCGAAGGTCGTCGCCCAACTCGCGGGCGTTGCCGTAGGGTGCGGCCTCGCCCAGCGGTGCGCGCGCCGGGGCGGTTCCGTTCAGGTTCTGTTGCGTTGCGGCCAGGCGGGCGTAAATGCGGCTAAGGGCGCGCCGGTAGGGCTCCGCATTGCGGTGCGGCGAGGTGTCCGGCGACCCGGCGGCAAAGTCCGCAAGGGCCGGCGACACGTCCACGATCAACGAGGACAAGGGAAGTTCTTGCCCGAGCTTGTGAACCTCCTGCAGGTAGAAGGTCAGCGCCTTCTCGCTGTGCCGGCGCAGGGTGCCCCGCAGCACCTCGGCATCGACGAAGGGATTGCCGTCCCGATCGCCGCCGATCCAACTACCGATCATCAGGAACGACGGCAGGGCCGTCGTATCCGTATCGGCGCCGGCCGCGGCCAGACGGTCCTCGACCTCCGCGAACAGGCGCGGCAGTTCGGTGAAGAAAGTGTGGTCGAAGTAGGTCAGGCCGTTGGTGACTTCGTCCATGACGTCCAGGCGCGTCTGGCGAAGCAGGTTGGTTTGCCACAGAACCAGAACGGCTCGGGCCAGACGGTCCTCGATCTCCTGGTGTTCATCGGGCATCAGGTCGGTGCGCTCGCGCCGTGCGATCAGGTCGGCGATGGCGATCTCGCGGTGCATCATGCTTTGCCGACGTACTTCGGTCGGGTGTGCCGTCAACACGGGGCTGATCTGGGCGCTGTTGAAGAAGGCTTGCACCGCCGCCGGGGAAAGGCCAGCGCCGAAGGCCCGGTCCAAAGCGTCGGCGATGGTTCCTCGCCGGGGCTTCGATCCGGCGATGGCGTGGTGGCGGGTGCGCCGCACGTGGTGGTGGTCCTCGGCGATGTTCGCCAGGTGGGAAAAATAACTGAAGGCGCGGATGACCTGGACCGCCAGTGCGGGGTCAAGGGCGCGGAGGATGTCCTCGAGCGCCTGCCGCGCCGACAGGTCGTCCTCGCGGTGGAACTGCACGGACATGCGGCGGATGGTTTCGATCAGTTCGAACACCCCGTCGCCTTGCTGCGCCTTCACGGTTTCTCCAAGCAGCCGGCCGAGCAGCCGGATGTCTTCGATCAGCGGCTGATCTTTCGCGATGTCCTCGGCTTCCGCCGTCAAGTCGATGCCTGCCGTCATGACCATCTCCGTGTCGCCGTTGGTGGATTGAGACCGATCAGAGGACGCCGCCCGGTCAAGGCGCGATCATAGCGGTTTTGAGTGAACCGGAAAGCGGCGACAAGATGCCCGTCGCCATTGCCGCTTAAGTGACCCGGAAGTGGCCCATCATCCCGGACTTCTGATGTTCCAGGATGTGGCAGTGGAGCATCCAGTCCCCCGGGTTGTCGGCGACGAAGGCGATCTCGACCTCGCCGTCGACCGTCAGCAGCACCGTGTCCTGCCAGGGCCGGTCCGGGTCCGGTTTGCCGTTGCGCGTCAGCACGCGGAAGGTATGGCCGTGCAGGTGGATGGGGTGGGCGAAGGCGGTGTCGTTGCGGATCGCCAGGATCACGCTTTCGCCCTTCTTGAAGGTGAACATGGGATGACTCGGGTCGCCGTACTTCATGGGCGGGTGGACGACCCCGTTGAAGGACCAGAACATGCCGTGGCCGCGCGCCAGTTCCCGGCCCGTCAATGTCTCGCCCTTGTAGATCGCGGTTTGCAGTCCGCCCATCGCGCCCCCTTCCATGACCAGTTCCAGGCGCGTCGCCGTGTCCAGGTCCGGTTCGGAAATCGGATTGTCGGCCCAGGCCTCGGGCGTTCCGCGCGCCGGGGCCGGGGTTGCCGGGACGGGGCCATAGGCCAGGTCGGCCAGCCGGTAGCGGATACCCTCGGGTGAATTGTCGATCACGGTGAAACGCTCGCCGGCCTTGCCCGTCATGTCGATGATCAGGTCGGCGCGGCCGCCCGGCGCGATGATCAACTGGCCTTCGTCGAATTGCCGGGGCGGCACGGGATGGCCGTCGATGGCGGCCAGCCAGGGCCGGTGGCCGGTGAAGATCAGGCGGAAGATGCGCGCATTGGCGACATTGACGATGCGCAGGCGGATGCGCTCGCCCGGCGTCACCGGCACGTCCTCGGCGATCTGGCCGTTGACCGTGACCGTGTTGCCGAACCGCCCGCCGTGGATCATGTCGTGGAACGGCCGGTCGAACGAGGCGATGGCGGCGTCCTTGGTCAGGCGCCAGTCGTCGATCACCCATAGCACGTCGCGGTCGACTTCGGGCGGCGCGGGCTCGTCGACGATCAGCGCCCCGGCCAGGCCCATGGCGACCTGTTCCGACGAATTGAAATGCGGGTGATACCAATAGGTCCCGGCGTCGAAGGCGTCGAATTCGTAGGTAAAGGACTTGCCGGGCGCGATCGGGTCCTGGGTCAGATAGGGGACGCCGTCCATGGCGTTGGCCAGGCGGATGCCGTGCCAATGGACCGTGGTCGGCTGTTCCAGCGCGTTTTCGACATGCACGCGCAGGCGCTCGCCCTGCATCGCGCGGATCACGGGGCCCGGGGTTCGCCCGTCATAGGCCCAGACCGCCGTCTCCGGGCCGTTCGGGCCGACCAGCCGGGCCGCCGCCGGCGCTGCCCGCAGGCGGAATTCGCGGATGTTGCCCTTGGCGCGGGCGAGCGGCGGCAGGGTGACGGAAACCAGGGCCGCGCCGGCCGCGGCGCCGATGCCGGCCAGCGCCCGGCGGCGCGTCACCGGCCGGCCGGTCATTTGGCCGCGGGGGCGGCGGGCCGCTCGCGCAGACCCGTTTCCTTTTGGGATTCGATCTGGCGGGCGGTCCAGGTGGTCTTGAAATAGGCGATCAGGGCCCAGATTTCCTGGTCCGTGAGGCGCCCGCCCTGGGCCTTGGCATAGGGGGTGTCGTGAATCTGCGTGGTCTTGCCCGCCTTGACCCGCTGGCCGGTGGCGATGGCGTCGAACAGATGGCGGTCGGACAGGTGCCAGGTGGTGCCGTCGGCGGACAGTGGGATGCCGGCCTGCTTGGGCGAGGCAACCTCCCACGACGGCTTGCCCTTCAGCTTGACCCCGTGGCAGGCCATGCAGTTCTGCTGATAGGTCAGCTGGCCCAGGTCCACCTGCTTGCGGTTCTGCGCGTCAGCCAGGCTGATTTCGGCCGGGCGCTGAGTGGCGATATAACCGATGATGGCGACGCAAAGGACGATCACGCCCAGGCCAACCCATTGGCCGATGCGGCTGTGTCGGGGGGCGGTCCCCTGCGTCGCCTGTGTCGTCATCGGGTCAGGCCGCCTTGCGCATGTAGGAGCGGATCAGCTCCTCGGCGATCTGCACCGTGTTCAACGCCGCTCCCTTGCGCAGGTTGTCGGAGACAACCCACATGGACAGGCCGTGTTCGACGGTCGGATCCTTGCGCAGGCGCGACACGTAGACGGCATCCTCGCCGGCGCATTCGATCGGCGTGACGTAGCCTTCATCCGCCTGGTGGTCGACGACCGACACGCCGGGCGCCTTGCGCAGGGCACGGCGCGCTTCTTCCACGCTGACCGGATATTCGAACTCGACGTTGACCGCTTCCGAATGGCCGATGAACACGGGCACGCGCACGCAGGTCGCGTGGACCTGGATGTCGGGATCGAGGATCTTCTTGGTTTCGACCACCATCTTCCATTCCTCCTTGGTCGATCCGTCGTCCATGAACACATCGATATGGGGGATGCAGTTGAAGGCAATCTGCTTGGTGAACTTTTCCTGGTACTTGTGGAACGGTTCGTTGGAATAGATGCCGCGCGTCTGGTTGAACAGTTCGTCCATGCCCGCCTTGCCGGCGCCAGACACGGACTGATAGGTCGACACCACCACCCGCTTGATCGGCTGCAGGTCGTGCAGCGGCTTCAGCGCCACGACCATCTGGATGGTCGAGCAGTTGGGATTGGCGATGATGTTGCGCTTGGCATAGCCGGCGAGGGCGCCCGGATTGACTTCCGGCACCACCAGCGGCACGTCCGGGTCCATGCGGAAGTGGCTGGTGTTGTCGACGACCACGGCGCCGGCGGCGGCGGCGATCGGCGAATACTTGGCCGAAACCTTGGCGCCCGGGCTGGACAGCACGATGTCGGTGCCCTTGAAATCGTAGGTTTCGAGATTCTGCACCTTGAGGACCTCGTCCTCGCCATAGGAAATCTCGCGGCCGACCGACCGCGCGGAGGCCAGCGCCACGACCTCGTCGGCGGGGAATTCCCGTTCGGCCATGATTTGCAGAACTTCACGGCCCACGTTGCCCGTGGCGCCGACGACGGCAACTTTGTAACCCATGATCTTAAATCTCCTTACGTCCCTGGGGCCCTTGGATCAGACATCCCGGGCGGGACGATGCGCGTATCATAACGCAAACGGCCCGCGGGGTGTATCCGCGGGCCGTTTGCAAATATCGCACAAGCAATCGGTCCCGCGTCACCTCGTGGTGGCGGTTTTAATCTTCCCTTTAATGGTGGGAAGCGGGGCCAGGGTTGCGTCATGCATGTTCATGGCGGCTGACATACTCCCAAGGGGTCCGCGACGCAAGAAAAAACCGGGAATATCCCGCTAATCCGTGTGTCCGCCCTGGGGCGTGAAGGCGGTCGGCAGGTCCATGCGCACGGTGGTGCCTTCGCCCGGGACGCTCACGATCGACACGTCGCCGCGCAGCATTTCGACCAGGCGCTTGACGATCGACAGGCCCAGGCCCGTGCCCTTTTCCTTGCGCACATAGCTGTTGCCCGTGCCGTCATAGGGGTTGAACACGGTCTCGATCATCTCCGGCGGCATGCCGATGCCCGTATCGGCGACCGTCAGGGTGAACCGCTCGTGCCCGGACATCTCGGCGGTGACGGTGATGCGCCCGCCGTCGGGCGTCGCCTTGACCGCGTTGGACAGCAGGTTCAGCAGTACCTGGCGCAGGAAGGTCTCGTCCAACTGGACATTGGGAAAATCGTCTGGCACCAGGTTTTCGATGGTCAGGCGCTGGGCCCCGTCCGTGCGCTGAATCAGGTCGATGCAGGTCGCGGCGCAGGCGTGCAGGTTCATGGTGACCAGGCGGAATTCGGTCTTGCCCGCCTCGATCCGCGACAGGTCGAGAAGATCGTTGATGATGTTCAGCAGCAGCTCGGCACTGCTTTGGATGTCTCCGGCATATTCCCGGTAGCGCGCGGTGTCGTCGAACTTGGTGTGAACCATCATTTCGGCGAAGCCCATGATCGCGTTCAGCGGCGTGCGCAGTTCGTGGCTCATGTTGGCGAGGAAGTCCGATTTCACCGCGTTGGCGTTCTCGGCCTGGGCCTTGGCCTCGCGCAGCTCCTCGGCGGCGCGGGCGCGCTCCGTCACGTCGTTGAAGATGGAGACCACGCCGCCGTCGGGCAGCAACCCCCGGTGGACGTCGAATGTCCGCCCGCCCGCCCGGTGGATGACTTCGTTCGGGGCGGGGGGGCCGTTCTCCCAGATTTCCCGGTAGCGGGCGCGGGCCAGTTCTTCCGGGTCGCCCTCGCCAAGATTGCCGAGGCGGGCGGAGCTGATCAGGGTTTCAAGGGTGTGCATGCCCTCGTGGGCGTCTTTCGCGTCAAGGCCGGCCAATTCCAGGAACTTGTCGTTCCAGGCGATGATTCGATGGTCCCCGTCCATCACGCAAGCCGGCTGATCCAGGGTTTCGAACAGGGTTTTCAGGATCGCGGATTTGTTGGCCAGTTCCTGTTCGATGACCGTTTGCTGGTCGATGTTGCGCGACGTGGCGATCTGAATGCCGTCGTCCCGCCAGAACCGCTTGCGGGTTCGGAACATGCGGGGCAGGACGGCGATTTCCTCGGGCGCGCCGCGGTCGCGGTTGTTGCGGATCGTACGCAGCCGCTTGGCCGCAAGGTCCTTCGGGTCGCCGTCGCCGTAGTAGCCGCGCCGCGCCAATTGCTCCAGCACTTCGGACTGGGGCATGCCGATGCGCAAGGTCAAGGGAGGATCGCCGGCAATCTCGGTAAAGGCCTTGTTCCAGGCGACGAGCCTGTCGTCCGCGTCATAGACGCGGATCGACGTGTCGATGCTGTCGACAATGGCTTGCCAGTCCAGTCCGGCGTCGCTAAGCGCGCCACGGCCATCCGGCGGAGCTTCCATGCCTTCTGAATCCCGCATGCTCAACCCTTCGGCTGCGGCGCGCCCAGGGGTGGGGCGCGCCGGTGCCGAATTCTCATAAGGGTGTAACCTAGGCGGCGACGTATTGTGAAGCTGTGACGTAGGACACTATTCCGACGGCAGCCGTCAGGCGGCCAGCTTGTCCAGTTCCTTGGTCACGCTGTCGCCCATCTGGGTGGTCGAGATCCTGGTCATCCCGGCTTCCAGGATGTCGGCGGTACGCAGGCCCGCGTCCAGCACGTTCTTGCAGGCCTGTTCGATCAGGTCCGCATCCTCGCCCATGTCGAAGGAATATTTCAGGCACATGGCGAAGGACTGAATCATGGCCAACGGATTGGCGATGCCCTGGCCGGCGATGTCGGGGGCGGAGCCGTGCACGGGTTCGTACAGGGCCTTGCGCCGTCCGTCACTGTCGGCCGCACCCAACGAGGCCGAGGGCAGCATGCCGAGCGATCCCGTCAACATGGCGGCGCAATCGGACAGGATGTCGCCGAACAGGTTGTCGGTGACGATCACGTCGAACTGCTTGGGCTGGCGGACCAGCTGCATGGCGCAGTTGTCGGCGTACATGTGGTGCAGTTCGATGTCCGGGAAGTCGGCGCCGACTTCGGTGGCGATGGCGCGCCACAGCACGCCGGTTTCCATCACGTTGGCCTTTTCCACGGAATGCAGCTTGCCCGACCGCTTGCCCGCCAGCTCGAAGGCCAGGCGGCAGACGCGTTCGATCTCGGCTTCGGAATAGACCTGGGTATCGACCGCCTTGCGGCTGCCGTCGGCCAGGGTTTCGATGCCGCGCGGCTTGCCGAAGTAGACGCCGCCGGTCAGTTCGCGGACGATCAGCATGTCCAGGCCGGACACCAGATCTTCCTTCAGGCTGGACGCCTTGGCCATGGCCGGAAGGACCGTGGCCGGGCGCAGGTTGGCGTAAAGGTCCATTTCCTTGCGCAGGGTCAGCAGGCCCATTTCCGGGCGCAGGTCGCGCGCCACGTTGTCCCACTTGGGGCCGCCGACCGCACCCAGCAGCACGGCGTCCACGCCCATGGCGTCGGCCAGGGTGTTGTCGCCCAGCGGTTGACCGTATTTGTCGATGGCGGCGCCGCCGACCACGTCCTCCGTCACGTCGAACGAGACGTGGCGGCGCTTGTCCATCCAATCGATGATGGTCTGGACCTGTTTCATCACTTCGGGGCCGATGCCGTCGCCGGGCAGCATCAGCAGTTTTTTGTTGGCAGCCATGGGCTGGTTTCCTCGTCTTTGATTTTGTCGTGTGGCTTAGCTGACGGTCGCGGCGCCCGCGATCCAGGGCTGCGCGGCCTCGCGGGTTTCCTCGAAGCTGTCGATCTTCTTCACCTTCTGTTCGGTCAGGCCGATGTCGTCCAGGCCGTTGATCAGGCAATGCTTCCTGAAGGGGTCGATGTCGAACGAGATCTGGCCGCCGTCGGGCCCGGAGATGGTCTGGTTCTCAAGGTCGATGGTCAGGGTCGCGTTGGACCCCCGGTCGGCGTCGTCCATCAGCTTATCCAGGTTCTCCTTGGATACCTTGATCAGCAGCATGCCGTTCTTGAAGCTGTTGTTGTAGAAGATGTCGGCGAAGGATGTGGAGATCACGCATTTGATGCCGAAATCCTTGAGCGCCCAGGGGGCATGCTCGCGCGACGAGCCGCAGCCGAAGTTGTCGCCGGCGACGATGATTTCCGCGTTCCGGTAGGCCGGCTTGTTGAGCACGAAATCCGGGTTCTCGTTGCCGTCGGCGTCATAGCGCATTTCGTGGAACAGGTGCTTGCCCAGGCCCTCGCGCTTGATGGTCTTCAGGAACTGCTTGGGAATGACCATGTCGGTGTCGATGTTGATCATGTCCATGGGTGCCGCGACACCCGTCAGCTTGGTGAACTTTTCCATTTGAACGATTCCTTCTGCGAACGGGGGTCAGAGCTTGCGCACGTCGGCCAGATGGCCGGTGACGGCGGCGGCTGCGGCCATCGCGGGGCTGACCAGATGGGTGCGCGCGCCGGCGCCCTGGCGGCCCTTGAAGTTGCGGTTCGACGTGGAGGCGCAACGCATGCCCGCGGGCACCCTGTCCTCGTTCATGGCCAGGCACATGGAACAGCCCGGTTCACGCCATTCGAAGCCGGCTTCCAGAAGGATCTTGTCCAGGCCTTCCTGTTCCGCCTGTTCCTTGACCAGGCCCGATCCGGGAACGATCAGGGCCGTCACATGGTCGGCGACCTTGCGGCCCTTGGCGACCTCGGCGACGGCGCGGATGTCCTCGATCCGCCCGTTGGTGCAGGACCCCACGAACATGTAGTCGATCTTGATGTCTTCCATGCGCGTGCCCGGTTCCAGGCCCATGTAGTTGAGCGCCATCTTGACCGATTCCTGCTTGTCCGGATTGGCGAAGTCGCCGGGGCCGGGAACGACGGCGGAAATCGGCACGACGTCTTCCGGGCTGGTCCCCCAGGTGACCTGCGGTTCGATATGGGACGCATCCATCGTCACTTCTTTCTGGTAGGTCGCACCTTCGTCCGACGGCAGCGTCTTCCAATAGGCGACGGCGGCTTCCCAATTGGCGCCCTTGGGCGACATGGGGCGGCCCTTCAGATATTCGAAGGTGGTTTCATCCGGCGCGATCAGGCCGGCGCGCGCGCCGCCCTCGATGGTCATGTTGGACACGGTCATGCGGCCTTCCATGGACAGGTCGCGGATCGCCTTGCCGGCGTATTCGATGACGTGGCCGGTGCCGCCGGCGGTGCCGATCTTGCCGATGATCGCCAGGATCAGATCCTTGGCGGTGCAGCCGAAGGGCAGGTCGCCGTCGACCGTGATGCGCATGTTCTTCAACGGCGATTGCAGCAGGGTCTGGGTCGCCATCACGTGTTCGACCTCGGACGTGCCGATGCCGAAGGCGAGCGCGCCGAAGGCGCCGTGGGTCGCCGTGTGGCTGTCGCCGCAGACGATCGTGGTGCCGGGCAGGGTGAAGCCCTGTTCCGGGCCGATCACGTGCACGATGCCTTGGCGGACATCACCCATGTCGAACAAAGGCACACCGAATTCCGCGCAGTTCTTGGTCAGCATTTCCAGCTGCAGCGCCGATTCCGGATTGTCGATGGTTTCGCCCCGCTTGGTCGGGACGTTGTGATCGGCGACGGCGAGCGTCAGATCCGGGCGGCGGACCTTGCGGCCGGCGTTACGCAGACCTTCGAAAGCCTGGGGGCTGGTGACCTCGTGGGTCAGGTGCCGGTCGATGTACAGCAGGCAGGTGCCGTCTTCCTGTATTTCGACCAGATGGCTGTCCCAGATCTTCTCGAACAGCGTTTTCGGTTGTGCCATGGGTGTTTATCCTCCGACGTGTGCACGAACGCCGGCCCCCGACGGCGCTGCGGTTCCTTAAGGTTATTATATATGTGGCGCGCAAGCCCGGCCGGAACAAGCCGGACCCTGCGTACCAACCGTGGAAAAATCCCTTGGGGGTGTCCCTTGGGACTTGCTCCTCGGCCTAGGCTTCCTGATCGGCGGACTTTTTCTTGCCGCCTTTTTTAGTCGACGCTTCGTCGCGGTTGGCCTTGGCTTCGCGCGCGGCCTTCTTTTCTTCCTGCGACACCTTGCCCGAGAACCCGTCGGTCTTTTCCGCGATACGCGCGGCCTTACCGGTCAGGCCCCGGAGATAGTACAGCTTGGCCCGGCGAACGTCACCACGGCGCACGACCTCGACCGAGTCGACGTTCGGGGAATACACCGGGAACACGCGTTCCACACCTTCGCCGTAGCTCAGCTTGCGCACGGTGAACGCCGAGTTGACGCCGGCGTTCTTGCGCGCGATGCACACGCCTTCGAAGGCCTGCAAACGGGTCCGTTCGCCTTCGACGACGCGGACGTTGACGCGGATCGTGTCGCCCGGGGCGAACTTCGGCATTTCCTTGTCGCCGGTCAGGCGGGCAATCTGTTCCTGATCCAGTTGTTCAATCATGTTCATGGTTCAAACCTTTCCTTACAAACGCTCTGCCGTCGCCGGCAATTCCTAGGTCCGCTCGTGCGCCGCCCAAAGATCGGGCCGCCGGTCGCGGGTGATTTCCTCCGCCTGGCGCTGGCGCCAGGCTGCTATTTTTTCGTGGTGCCCGGAGACCAGAACCTCCGGCACCTTGCGGCCCTGCCATTCCTGGGGCCGCGTGTAGTGGGGATACTCCAGCAATCCCCGCTCGAAACTCTCTTCCTCCAGCGATGCGTCCTTGCCCATCACGCCCGGCAACAGACGAAGGCAAGCATCCAACACCACCAGGGCCGCCGGCTCGCCCCCCGACAGGACGAAATCGCCGAGCGATATCTCTTCCGCGTCCTGGGCTTCCAGCACCCGCTGGTCGACGCCCTCGAACCGACCGCACAGCAGGATCACCCCAGGTCCCGCCGCCAATTCCGCCACCCGTTTCTGGCCCAACGGCCGGCCCCGGGGGGTCAGATAGACGAACGGCAGATCCGCGGCACCTTCCCGGGCGCTCCGGACGGCGCCGTCGACCACGTCGGGCCGCATCACCATGCCGGGGCCGCCGCCAAAGGGGGCATCGTCCACGGAGCGGTGTTTATCGCTTGCAAAGTCGCGAATGTCCACCGTTTCCAGGGCCCAGATGCCCTTTTCAAGCGCCGTTCCGGCAAGCGAGCAGCCAAGCGGTCCCGGGAACATTTCCGGGAAGATCGTCAGTACCTTGGCCGTCCAACCGCTCATTACGCGTCCTGCCCGCTTTCGTCCGGTCCGTTGTCGTCCAGCAGCCCGTCCGGCGGATCGACCACCAGCCGGCCGCCGTCAAGATCCACCACCGGCACGACGGCCCGGGTGAAGGGCACCATGACCGTCCCGAAATCCCCGCCCGCGATCTCCAGCACGTCGCCGGCGCCGAAATCAAACACCTGGCGGACCGTGCCCAGATTGCCCTGGGGAGCCTCGACCGCCAGCCCGATCAGGTCCGAATAATAGTATTCGTCCTCGTCGGGGGGCGGCAGCCGGTCGCGGTCCACGAAAAGACGCAGGCCCTTCAGCTTGTCCGCCGCCGTGCGGTCGCCGACACCTTCGGCACGGGCGATCAGAACGTCCTTGGTCTGGCCGGTCACGCGAAGGTCGATCCGGCGGCTGCCGGTTTCGTCCTCCAGCGGGCCATAGGCGGTGAGGTCTTCCGGAACCTGGGCGAAACTCTTGACCTTGAGGTCGCCCTTCAGGCCCCTGGCCCCGACGATGACGCCGAGACAGACCCGTTCCGGGGATTTCCCTTCGCCGCCAGTCATGGCCTGACCACCCTGACGCTCGTGACGCGCTTCGCCGGCTACTCCTTCGTCTCCTCTGCCTGTTCCGCCGGGGCTTCTTCAGCCGGCGCTTCGGCCGCTGCTTCTTCCGCCGGGGCTTCCGCTTCGGCCGGGGCCGCCGCGGCTGCCGCCGCCGCTTCTTCGGCCGCCTTCAACTTGTCTTCGCGTTCCTTCATGCGCTCGACCGTCTTGGCCTTGGGCGCCGCGCGCTTGGTCTGGTTTTCCGGGGCCGGACGGGCGTCGGTCAGGCCGGCGGCACCGAGGAAGCGGTGCACGCGGTCGGTCGGCTGGGCGCCGACGCCGAGCCAATGCTTGATGCGCTCTTCGTTCAGCTTCACCCGGTCGGGGCTGTCCTTGGGCAGCATGGGGTTGTAGGACCCCACGCGCTCGATGAACTTGCCGTCGCGGGCGCGGCGGCTGTCGGCGATGACGATCTGGTAGTAGGGGCGCTTCTTGGCGCCGCCCCGGGCGAGCCTGATTTTCACTGACATGTTCTATTCAATCCTTGTCTGGTCTGATGTCTCAAAATGGGTGAATGTTCGGGTTGTCTTGATTGCGAATTAACGGGGCATGCCGGGGGGCATCATGCCGGGCGGCATGCCGCCCATGAGGCCCTTGAGGCCACCCTTCTTGCCGACTTTCTTCATCATGTCGGCCATCTGGCGATGCTGTTTCAGAAGCCGGTTGACCTCGGGCACCGAAGTGCCGGAGCCGGCGGCGATGCGTTTGCGGCGCGAACCGTTGATTTCCTTGGGATTGCGCCGTTCCTTCGGCGTCATGGACAGGATGATGGCTTCCTGGCGGGCGATCATCTTGTCGTCCACGTTATGCTGGTCGAAGGCGTTCTTGACCTTGGCGGCACCCGGCAGCATGCCCAGGATGCCGTCGAGAGAGCCCATCTTGCGCAGCTGTTTGAACTGCTCGCCCATGTCTTCCAGGGTGAACTGACCCTTCAGCATCTTCTTGGCGAGCTTTTCCGCGTCTTCCTGCTCGACCACCTGGGCGGCCTTTTCGACCAGGCCGACCACGTCGCCCATGCCGAGGATCGAGCCCGCGACCCGGTTGGCGTCGAAGCCGTCGATGGCGTCGACGCCTTCGCCGGTGCCCATCAGCTTGATCGGCTTGCCGGTGACCTGGCGCATGGACAGGGCCGCCCCGCCGCGGCCGTCGCCGTCGACGCGGGTCAGCACGATGCCGGTGATGCCGACCCGGTCGTTGAATTCCTTGGCCAGATTGACCGCGTCCTGGCCGGTCATGGCGTCGGCGACCAGCAGAACCTCGGACGGCCCGGCGGCTATGCGCACGTTGATGACCTCGGTCATCATTTCCTGGTCGAGCGCCAGACGCCCGGCGGTGTCCAGGATGACCACGTCATAACCTTCGCGGCGGCCTGTTTCCATGGCCCGGTTGGCGATGGCGACCGGCAGTTCGCCCAGCACCGGGGTCATCACGGGCACGCCCGTCTGTTCGCCCAGGACCTGCAACTGCTGCTGGGCGGCCGGGCGGTAGACGTCGAGCGACGCCATCAGCACGCGTTTCTTTTCCCGCTCGGCCAGACGTTTGGCGATCTTGGCGCTGGTCGTCGTCTTGCCCGACCCTTGCAGGCCGACCATCAGGATCGCCTGCGGCGGGTTGCCGTGGATGGCCAGGCCGGCATCTTCTGGGTTGGCGGGGCTCAGCATCCCGACCAGGGCGTCGTGGACGATCTTGACCACCATCTGGCCCGGCGTGACGGAGCGTAGGACGTTCTGGCCGACGGCCTGTTCCTTGACGCCGTCGATGAAGTCCTTGACCACGGGCAGGGCGACGTCGGCCTCAAGCAAGGCGACGCGGATTTCGCGCAGCGCCGCCTCGACGTCGGCCTCCTTCAAGGCGCCGCGCCGCTTCAGGCCGTCGAAAATGCCGGACAGGCGTTCGCTTAGAGACTCGAACATATGCGCCTGATTACCCTCTTCGGTCCAAACTCAAAAACCCACATCAAATGCCCAACGGCAAACGCGCCAGTGCGCGAAACTCGCGGACTGGCGTCGCCCCTCGGGACGGAATGATCCGTGCACCCAGTGGAATGTCGGCGCGCAATCTATGGACCGCGGCCCCGGAAGTCAACCGCCGGCTGGCCCTGCCGCATATTTGAAAGGCTTGCGAATGCGGCGGCCCATGCTATAGGAATAAAAATACTACGGTCTATACAACCTAAAGTTTCAACCTGATTGGATACAGCGCGAATTTCTGGGCGGCAGATGGCGACGGACGGTACGGACGACGGGAAACTGGCTTCACATATCGGCGCGCGGCTACAGGCGCTTCGCGAACGGGGCGGCATTTCCCGCGCCGTCACGGCCAGGGCGCTCGGTCTTTCCGTGCAGGCCTATACCAACCGGGAAATCGGTTTGACCGAGGTCAAGGCGAGTGAAATCCTGATTTTGTCGGGGTTGTTCGGCTGCGATCCCGCCGATCTGTTCGACGGCGCGGATCGGATCTGGCCCGGGCCGGACATCGGCGGCGGCGCGGCGGCGGTCTTCGCGGGCGAGGCCGAGGACTTCCTACGCCAGCTTGCGCGCATCCGCGACCCAGGGTTGCGCCGCAGCGTCACCGAGGCGATCCGCGCCCTGGCGCGGGCGGCGGAGGAAGCTACCTGACGTCTTGACCCTTGAACCTGCCGGGAGGACAAACGCAATCATGGACCTGACCACGGTACAACGCCGCATCGCGGCCACGGGCCTTGCCTTGCGGGGCGGGTTCCACCCGGCGGCGGAAGACGCCGTGCCGGGCGCGCCCGGGACCCTGATCCTGGTCGGGGACCAGGGCGGGCGCCTGTGGCCTCATTTCACGGCCAATCGCCGGGACGAGACCGACCCCCTGGACGCCTGGACGGAACGGGTCCTGGCCCCGGCGGCGGCGGACCTGGACGCTCGCGTGGTCTATCCCTTCGGCGGCCCGCCCCATCATCCGTTCCAGCAATGGGCCATGCGCGCGGAGGGATTGCGGCCGTCGCCCATCGGTCCGCTCGCTCATCCCGAATTCGGCCTGTGGCACAGCTACCGGGGGGCGCTGCTGTTCGCCGGGGTGATCGACCTGGGCCCGCCGGCGGCGACCGCCCATCCCTGCGACGGCTGTGTCGACCGGCCGTGCCTGTCGGCCTGCCCCGTGAACGCCTTCGGGGAAAATGGCTTCGACCTTCCGGCCTGCCTGGGCCATCTGCGCGCGGCCCCGGGCGCGGACTGCATGACCGGCGGCTGCCTGGCGCGGCGCGCCTGTCCGGTCGGCGCCGTGCATGCCTACGGCCCCGAACATCAGGCGTTCCTTGCCCGTTCGTTCCTCGCGGCCTTCGGGTCCTGACGGCAAATCCCATGGACTTCCGCGCCCTGCGGGCCTATGTAGCCATCCATGGAACAGGTGCCCTTTATAAAGATGCACGGCCTGGGCAACGACTTCGTGGTGCTGGACGCCCGCGAAACGCCGCTGCCCCTGACCGCCCATCAGGCCGCGGCCATCGCCGACCGCCGGCGCGGGGTCGGCTGCGACCAGCTCATCGTGCTGGAACGGCCGCGCTCGGACATCGCCGACGTGTTCGTGCGCTTCCACAATTCCGATGGTGGGGAATCGCTGGCCTGCGGCAACGGTACCCGTTGTATCGCCGCCATGTTGATGGATGAAAAGTCGTCCGACCACCTGATCGTCGAAACGGGTGCGGGGCTGCTGGACGCGGAAAAGGGCAAGGACGGCCTGGTTACCGTGGACATGGGCACGGCGCGCCTGGACTGGCGGGAAATCCCCCTGTCCGAGGCCGTCGATACCCTGCATGTCGATGCCGGCGCCGGGCCGCTTCAGGACGCGGTCTGTGTTTCCATGGGCAATCCCCATGCGGTCTATTTCGTCGATGATGCGGATGCCGTGCCGATCGAGGTGTTCGGCCCCGTCATCGAACAGCACAAGATGTTTCCCCAATTCACCAACGTCGAGGCGGCTTCGGTGCGCGCCGACGGTTCCATCCGCATGCGGGTGTGGGAACGGGGGGCGGGCGTGACCCAGGCCTGCGGCACGGGGGCCTGCGCGACCCTGGTCGCCGCCGTGCGCCGGGGATTGATCACCGGGCGCAAGGCCGACGTGATCGTCGATGGCGGCACCCTGACCATCGAATGGCTGCCCGACGACCATGTGCTGCTGACGGGACCCGTGGCGACCAGCTTCACCGGGACCCTCGACCCCCGGCTGCTGAACGGCGCCGCGACCGGCGCGTGATGCCATGAGCGGCTCGGAAGTCATCACCCTGGGTTGCCGCCTGAACGCCTTCGAAAGCGAAGTCATGCGCGCCAACGCGGCCCGCGCGGGATTGGCCGACACCATCATCGTCAATACCTGCGCCGTCACGGCCGAGGCCGAACGCCAGGCCCGTCAGGCGATCCGCCGCGCGCGCCGCGACCGCCCGGGGGCCAAGGTCATCGTGACGGGCTGCGCGGCCCAGCTCGACCCCGCCAAGTACGCGGCGATGCCCGAGGTCGACCGCGTCATGGGCAACGAGGAAAAGCTCGACCCCGCCGCCTATGCAGCGCTCGGCAATCCAGACGGTCCGGACATCCAGGTCGCCGACATCATGACCGTGCGCGAGACGGCGGCCCATCTGATCGACGGCTTCGACGGCCGCGCCCGCGCCTTCGTCCAGGTGCAGCAGGGCTGCGACCATCGCTGCACCTTCTGCATCATTCCCTTCGCGCGGGGCAACAACCGCTCCCTCGCCATGGGGGCCATCGCCGATCAGGTGCGGGCCCTGGTCGCCCGCGGCTACCGCGAGGTCGTGTTGACCGGCGTCGACATCTGTTCCTACGGCACGGATCTGCCGGGCAATCCGACCCTGGGCCATCTGGTGCGGCGGTTGCTCAAGGCGGTGCCGGAGCTTGACCGCCTGCGCCTGTCGTCGCTCGACCCCGCCGCCATGGACGACGAATTGTTCCGCGCGCTGGCCGAGGAAGACCGCCTGATGCCGCATCTGCATCTGTCGCTCCAGGCCATGGACGACATGGTCCTGAAGCGCATGAAGCGCCGTCACAGCCGTGCCGACGCCTACAAGGTTGCCGAGCGTGCCCGGGCACTCCGCCCCGATCTGGTCCTGGGCGCCGACCTGATCGCCGGTTTTCCGACCGAAACCCAGGCCATGCACGACAATACGCTCGCCGCCGTGCGTGATCTCGACCTCGTGCATCTGCACGTTTTTCCCTATTCGGAACGGGACGGCACCCCGGCGGCCAGGATGCCGACCGTGGACGTGCCCGAACGCAAGGCCCGCGCGGCGGACCTGCGAGGCCAAGGCGAGGCCAATCTTGCCCGGTTCCTGGACGCCAGCGTCGGACAGACCGTCCCCGTGCTGATCGAACGCGAAGCCATGGGCTACAGCCCCCACTACGCGCCCGTGCATCTGGATGCGCCTGTGCCCGAAGGCACGGTCGTCGCCACGCGCATCACCGGCGTGCGGCCCGGCGGCCTGACGGGCACCCCTGCCTGATGGCGGAGGAACGCCAGGGCTGGCTCTCCCGTCTGCGGTCGGGCCTGTCGAAATCCGCCGACCGGGTCGGCGGCGCCATCACCGACGTCTTCACCAAACGCAAGCTGGACCAGGCCGCCCTCGACGAGCTCGAGGAGATTCTCATCCGGGGTGATCTGGGCGTGGCCACGGCGGCGCGCCTGACCACGGCGCTCGCCAAGGGGCGGTTCGACAAGGAAGTGACCGACGGCGAAGTGCGCGAAGCCCTGGCCGACGAGATCGCGGTCCTGCTGGCCCCCGTTGCCCAACCCCTTGCTATTGACGGCGGGCCCAAGCCCTTCGTGCTTCTGGTCTGCGGCGTCAACGGCTCGGGCAAGACGACGACCATCGGCAAGCTGGCGGCCCAGTTCAAGGCCCAGGGCAAATCGGTTCTCCTGGCCGCCGGCGACACTTTCCGCGCCGCCGCCATCGAACAGCTTCAGGTCTGGGGTGAGCGCACGGGCTGTCCCGTCGTCGCCCGCGCCCAGGGGGCGGACCCGGCAGGCTTGGCGTTCGATGCCGTCCGTGACGCCCGCGAACAGGGCCACGACATCGTCATCATCGATACCGCCGGGCGGTTGCAGAACAAGAAGGACCTGATGGCGGAATTGGAAAAGGTCGTCCGCGTCATCAAGAAACAGGACGAAACGGCCCCCCATGCCTGCCTGTTGGTGATGGACGCGACCATCGGCCAGAACGCCCATGCCCAGGTCGAGGCCTTCAAGGACGCGGTCGAGGTGACGGGCCTGGTGATGACCAAGCTCGACGGTTCGGCCAAGGGCGGCGTGGTCGTGGCGCTGGCGGAAAAATTCGGCCTGCCGGTTCATGCCGTGGGCGTGGGCGAGGGCATCGACGATCTGAAACCGTTCGAGGCGCGGGCCTTCGCCCGCTCGCTCATGGGGCTGGACGGCTGATGACGGCCGCCCGTTACGACGCGGTCCTCTGCGACCTGCTGACGGGCCTGCTGAATTCCTGGGACCTGTGGGATGATGCCGCCGGCGGGACGGAGCCGGGCCGCCGCTGGCGCATGGCCTATCTGCGGGTGACCTTCGCCCAGCCCGGACCCTATGTGTCCTACGAGGACTTGGTGCGCGAGGCCGCGCGCCAGGAGAATATTTCGCAAGACGCCGTACAGGCCTTGTTCGACGGCTATGGTGAGTTGCGGCCCTGGCCAGGGGTGGCCGAGGTTTTGACGGCGGCGCAGACCCGAGGAATTCCCGTGGGTGTCGTTACAAATTGTTCCGTGGCGTTGGGCCGGAAGGCCGTGGCGGGTGTCGGCGTCGATTTCGACGCGGTCACCATCGCCGAGACCTCGGGCTGGTACAAACCTAATCCCAATGCTTATGCGGCAGGCTTGGCCGCGCTCGGCACCACGGCGGAACGGACCTTGTACATCGCGGGATCGCCCTTCGACATCGCGGGCGCTCATAACGCCGGGATGGACGTGTTCTGGCACAACCAGGCGGGGATGGCACCCGGTGACGGGGGTGCCCCCGTGGTCATGGATTCCCGGGCCATCGAACCGCTGTTGGGATTTCTCGATTAACCCAGATCAGGCGCGCGATCGTGCCAGTCCGTGGCCTGCTGATAGGCGTGGCCGAGACGGTAGAGCAGCCCTTCGTCGAAGGGCCGGCCCATCAATTGGAACGAACAGGGCAGGCCGTCCGGGGTGAAGCCGCAAGGCACGTTGAGGCCGGGAAGACCTAAGAAATTCCCGGGCCGGGTGTTGTGGCCGATCTTCAAAAGATAATCGGCGAAACCCGGATTGGCGGACATGTTGCTTTCGGTCAGGGTCGGCACGGGCATGGTCATCAGGGGCGTGTGCAGGACATCGACCTTGCCGAACACCTGATCGCAGAATTCGCGGACCAACTGCTTGCGCAGGGTCAGCACGCGAAGATAGACGCTCGCCGGGGTGAACAGGCCGATGGCGAGGCGGGCCCGGGTCTGCGGGCCGTAATCGGCCGCCCGTTCGGCCATCCAGCGCGAATGCACGGCGGCGCCCTCGGTCGCCGTGATCAGGTTGGTCAGGCGGTTCATGACGGCGACGGCGTCCGGAATCTTCACGGGCACGATTTCGCAACCCAGGTCCTCGAACACCTTCAGGCTGGCCTCGACCAGGGTCCGCACCTCGGGCGCGACGTCTTCGTAGAAGAAGCTGTCCGGCAGGCCGACCTTGAGCCCCCGCACGTCCTTCTCCAGTTCACCCAGATAGTCGCCGACGGGCGTTTGCGCCGTCACCGGGTCGTTGGCGTCATGCCCGGCGATGGCCTGCATCATCAGGACGTTGTCGCGCACGGTGCGGGTCAGCGGTCCGACCGTATCCAGGGAATAAGCCAGCGGCATGGCGCCATGGCGGCTGACCCGGCCGTAGGTCGGCTTCATGCCGACCAGCCCGCAACAGGCGGCGGGCAGGCGGATCGAGCCGCCGGTGTCCGAGCCCAGCGCGCCGAAACACATGCGCGACGCCACGGCGACGCCGGACCCGGAGGACGATCCCCCCGTCATGTGGTCCGTGTTCCACGGATTGCGGGGCGTGCCGGCGACGTCGTTATGGCCCGTGACCCCAAACGCGAACTCGACCATGTTGAGCCGCGCGATGTCGAGCGCCCCCGCGGCGTCGAGCCGTTCCAGCGCCGTCGACGTGTGATCCGGCACGAAATCAGCCCGAATTTTCGAGCCGCAGGCGGTGACCCGGCCCCGGCGGTAATACATGTCCTTGTGTGCCAGCGGCACGCCGTGCAGCGGGCCCAGGTTTTCACCCTTGGCAAGGACCCGGTCGGCGGCGTCGGCCTGAGCCAGGGCGTCCGCCTCGTCCAGCCCGGCGAGGGCGTTGACCTTGGGGTTCAGCGCGGTCATGCGCGCCAGGCAGGCCTCGGTCATCTCGCGGGACGAGAGATCGCCCGCCGCCAGGGCGGCGGCGGCCTCGGCCAGGGTCATGAAGGCGGGATCGGCGGCGGTCTTGGTCACGGGATCAGGCGTCTTTGCGGGCGAGGGTTTCGAGCAGGCGGGTGAACCCCGCCGGGTCGGCGTCGAAGGGCAGGTCCCGCGCCGCGTCGCGCCCGGCCTTGGCGGCGTTGCGGGCCGCCCCAGCCGGATCGGCCAGGCTTACGTCTTCGGGCCGGAATCCCTGAAACTGATCAAGCCAATCGAGCAGAGCCGACATGTCGCCGGTGTTGGTATCTGATGGGGGCATGGACTACTTGCGGACCCACTGGCCGCCGGGCGTCATTACGTATTCGCCGGGCCCGGCGCGGGAAATGAGTTTCTGGCCGACCACCTGTTCGACCGCAGCCAACGAGGTGCCGTTGCGTTGCGCGAGCGCCTGGTACTGGGCGCGGCGCTGCGCGTTGATGTCGTTGACCAAAGCCTGCACGTCGGCGCGGCCGGCGGCGACGGCGCCCAGGTATCCGTCCGGCCGTTCGCCGACCAGCCCCTGGCTCTTGGCCGCGCCCAGATCCATGGCGAAGGCGTTGACAGCCAGGGCCGCAACCAGAACCGCCGCCAGGGCGATCGTTTTCATCATGCGTTTCATCAGAACAAACCGCTGTTTTTCTTGAGAAGATCGTCCACGTCTTTTTCCAGTTTCACCCGGACCTCGTGTTCGATTTTCACGTTCAAATTAATGACGATGGGCTTTTCCGGTGCATTCACCTGCACGGTCGGCTGGCACGCGGCCACCACGCTCAGGGCCGCGCCGCAGACGGTCCCGCGCAGCAGGGCGCCAAGGCCCCAAGGCCGTCGGAAGCGGGCAGTCATGCGGGGAATCCCTCCGTTCCAAGCGCCGAGCCGGAAAAAACGCGCCGCTTGCGCGGCAGGACGTGTACGCTATCGCTAAAGTGGGGCACATAACAAGGGCCCGTTGGCCTGTTATGGGCGCTCGCAGGAAGGGGCAAAGGAGAACCGCATGTCACGGGCGGCGGTGATCGAGGACGTTCTGGATTTCTGGTTCGTGCGGGACGAGACGGGCGAGCCCCTGTTCCGCGAGGTGTGGTTCAAGGCCGATGCCGCGTTCGACGCCGACATCCGGGCCCGTTTCGAAGATCATTACCACTGGGCGGCCGAGGGTCATTACGACAATTTGGCGCGCAAACCCCTGGGCAGCCTGGCCCTGGTCATTTTGCTCGACCAGGTGCCGCGCAACCTGTTCCGCGACGGGCCGGAAGCCTATGCCACGGATTCACAGGCCCTGGCCCATGCGCGCAAGGCGCTGATGGCGCGCCACGACCGGGGGCTCGACTGGGCAGAGCGCATGTTCCTCTACATGCCCTTCATGCATGCCGAGGATCTGGAGGCCCAGGAACGCTCGGTCCTGCTGTTCGCGACCATTCCCGTCGACGCCTGCGTCGAATCGGCGCTTAAACACCATGCCATTATTCGCGAATTCGGCCGCTTCCCCCACCGGAACGCCGTTCTCGGCCGCCCATCGACCGAGGCGGAGAAGGCCTTCCTGGCGGAACAGGGGCGGGGGTTTTAAGAGATTGCGATAAGCGTTTATGGCACGCGGGTCGCGGACCATAAGCGTTTGATGGCAGGCGGCCCTATTTCGGGGCTGACGCTTGATTTAGCGCATCTCCCGGCCCAGTTTATGGAGGCAAATTGAACGTATGTCCGGGAAGGGGCGGTTTCCGGATGCGCCCGTCATTCACTGGAGTGTACGCAGATGAAGTTCCCCCATTCGAAATCGCCGAAGGCCTTGATTTCCAAGACCGTCGCGGCGGCCGGCGCGGTTCTGTTGATGTCCGGCTGCACCATGAACGCAACCTGGAATGTCTCCCCCGCCGTCGCCCCGGTTCCGCCCGGCAGCGAGCTGCTGTCCTTCGACGCGCCGGGCCTGGCGCCGCAAAGTGCCCTTCGCGCCGAATACAAGGACAACCACCAGGAAGAGGAATACGCCCTGTTCCGCGGCCCCGGCGGCGCCCAGGCGGAGATTATCTCCGTCGAGGCCTCGTCCTACGGCTATGGCGCGCAAGGCGGCGACAAGCATGTCCTGGAATTCGACAAGACCACGCGGGACACGTTGGAGCTTTGGAATCTGGCCAAGGGCGGCAAGTTCGCCTACGGCGCCGACAGCTTCGCCTACAAGGGCAAGCTGCCTTATTACCTGCTGCCGTTCGAGCGCAAGGACACGGGGCAAAGCTGCTTCGGCTTCCATGCCGAATTCAACAGCGATCCCCACGACTATCGCGGCCGTTACGACAATCACCTGTTCGGTTACTACTGCGCGCCGCAGGGCACCAAATTGTCGAAAGAGGACATGACCGCCACCGTCGATCATGTGGATATCGCGGGTTTGACCAAGCGTGCCCCCGCGGTGCTTGCCGAACGCACGTTCCAGCAATTGACGAACAATCCGCAACTGGCCGAGGCGGTGAAGCGCGGCGCCCCCCAGGGAGCCGCGGGCACGGAAGCATTCCCGCTTGATATCGTGCGCATCTATTCCGACCGCCTGGGCGGCAACGAAACGCGGTGAAAGGAGCGGCGCTAGGGGCGCCCTCTCGTTGCCTTAGTTGCCGAAATCAATCGTGACGGTGCGGCCTTCCTCGGTCACGGGGAAGGCCGCGTCGTCGAAATCCGGGGCGCTCAGGAAGGCCCGGGCCCCCATGGAAAACCCGTAATCCTCCAACGGAATTCCGAACGGACCCTGATCGAAGGAATGGTCGCCGTTGGCGTCGTGGTACACGGCGACGGCGTAGCGCCCGGGTTTGATATCCTTGAACACCCAGCTTGCGCGGCGGCCCGACGGCGGGATCACGCCTTCCGCCAGCATGCCGTCGCTTTTGGGAAAGGTCTCCGCCCGATCATAAAGCGCCATATGCACGTCGCCGTCGTCGGACCGCAGTCCCGTCACGGTCACGGTCAGATCGGCGGCATGGCCGGCGCCGGCCGCCAATGCACAGAACATCGACAGGGAAATCAGGGCAATTCTGAACACCGGCCGGGGATCCTGTGTCGGGTTTCGGGGCGTTTCGGATGTCTGCGGTGAAGCTATGAACGGATCGTGCCGGGATCAAGCCCGCAGGGGGCTTGCGGGCGCGAGGTCGTCAAACCGTGATGTTCAGGTAGAACCCGCGCGGCACGTCGCGCCGCAGATCCTTGCCCGCGGCCATGACCTCGTTCAGGCGCCGCATGCCGCGCCGTTCGACCGCCGTTTCGCCTTGGCGGATATGGCTGGCCCGGGCCTGAACTTCGCGCACGGACTCCGACGCGTAGGTCACCGCTGACCGGCCGGCGGGCTTCGCGGGAAGGGCGGTTGATCCGCCGGTTGGGGTGTTGACGCTGTTCATGCGCCGAGGATAGTCGGACAAAAGTTAACGGAGTCTCAAAGCCCGGTAAATTTTGCCCAGTTGGAAAAAGCCGGTCAGCGAGGGCCGGCGGCGGGCCGGGGCGGGGCCTGGGCGATGTCCGGCGGCAGGCCGTCCTTGTGGCGTTCCAGGGCCCATCGGATGGAGGGAAAGGCCAGGTCGTCCCATGGAATGTCGTCCCAGGCGAGCAGGCGGGTATCGGTGCTTTCCGGGCCGGGGGCGTGGTCGCCCGTGGTCATGCGCCCGGCGTGAATGACGTAGATCTGCGAAATCCGGGGAATTTCGTAAACGCCGATCAGGCCGGTGATCTCGATATCGACGCGGGCCTCTTCCCAGGCCTCGCGCTTCGCGCCGTCGGCGGTGGTTTCGTTAAGCTCGAGAAAACCCGCCGGCACGGTCCAGAAACCGGCGCGGGGTTCGATGGACCGTCGGCACATCAGATAGCGTCCGTCCCAGGTCGCGACCACGCCGGCGATGACCTTGGGATTGTCGTAATGGATGAATCCGCAGTCCAGACAGGTCAGGCGCTCGCGCTCGTCGCCTTCGGGCACGGTCCACACGCTGGGGCCGGGTTTGTGCATATCGTCGCTCATGAAGGGGACTGTAGCCGACTATCGGCCCGGGCGGCAAAGGGGCTGGAAACGCCGCAGGCGGCGGGATCAGGCGATGACGTCGATGATCTGGCCGCGCCGCGCGGGGGCATTGGGGTCAAGCTCGGGAACGGCGCCGTTCTGGGCGTTGAATTCCTTCAGGTTGTTCTGCGCGTCCTGCAACAGGTCAGCCGCCAGCTGTTCCTGCTTCAGCGAGCGTTTCAAACCCAGAACATTGGCGGCGGCACCCAGAGGCCCGACGGATTCGACCATGACGGCAGTTTCCCTTTGCGAATCGGTCTCAAATCATGGCACATCAGGCGGGGAATTCAATATGCCTTATGGACTGGTTCCAAAGGGCCCGGACCGTTGTATTTTAAGGAAATATTCGGACCTAGTTGCGAAAATCCGCATGTACTGGACGGCGTCCGCGAAAGGGCGCACACCTCGGCATGTAAAAGAGCAGACTGAAGGCACCCGTGGCAGACCGCGACTACGATCATACCTACCTGGCGCTTCGCCGTCCGACCTACGCCAGCCGCACGTTTCTGGGCGGAACCCGGCTGTCGACGCGCACCGGGATGTTCGTGATCGTGGGGCTGTTGGCGGTCATGGTCTACGCCGGGCTTATCGTGCATGTGAACGACCGGGTATCCGCCGCCCACCTGGGGCTTGAGCGGGCGCAGAATCTGAGCACGCTGGTCACCGCCGTCGCCCGCGGACAGGCCGCCCTGCAAACCGACGAGAAACGCTATATCCTGACCCGCGATGCGGCGGCGGCGCAAGACATGCGCGGCCTTCTGGATGAACAATCGCGCACCCTTGACGCCCTCGGCGCCCATGCGGACGCGGGCGACCTTGCGCGGCCGATCGCGACCCTGAAGGACGGTCTGGTGCAATACGATCAGCACCTGTCGGAATTGGTCGGCGCCCTGTCCAGCAATCCCGCGGCGGCGGGCGGCGCCCTGCGCGACGCCGATCAGGCCCTGGCGCCCCGGCTTGCCGCCTCGGGCCGGCGCGGGTTGCCGGAACTTCTGTCGCGGGTCAACCAGTTGGGCAGCGAAATGGTCCTGACCGGCGATCCGGTGCATCTGGTCGACCTTCAGGACGCCTACAAGCAACTGGCGGCGCGGATCGAAGACGCGGGCTTGCCGCGGGGCGACCGTGCGGCGATCACCGATCTGCTGATCCGTCACCAGGACGCCATGATGGCCCTGATAACCGCGCGGGTGCGCGTCAACGAGGACGCCCAGCGGTTCGACGACATTCTGACCTACATGGCGCCCTCCCTGGCGGCGCTGACCAGCGTTGCCGGCGAACTGACCGGCGAACGCTGGGACGCCCTGACCGCCGCCCGCAAGTTCGCCGCCGCGTCCCTGGTCGGCGGCGGGGCCGCGATCATCCTTTGGGTGGTGACGCTCGGGCTCATCGTCATGCGCACCATTACCCGCCCGGTTCAGGCCTTGGCCGAGGCCGCCGACAGGCTGGCCCGGGGCGACCGCACGGTCATGATTCCGGGCCGCGGCAACCGCGACGCCGTCGGCCAGCTTGCCCGCGCCTTCGACGACTGGATGGCGGCCATGGCCGATGCGGAGCACCTGCGTCAGGATCTGGACCATGCCCAGGCCAAGACCCTGCAAGCGGTCGAGACCATGGAGGCCGAAGCGCGCCGCGCCCAGGCGGCCTCTGACGATGCCGAGGTCCTGCGCCGCACGCTCGCGGATTATCGCCGTGAAATGGACGAGATGGAAAACCTGCTGGCCGAATTCGAAGAGGACCAGGCCAATCAGGCCCCGGTGCCGGCGCTCGCCCGGGCCCAGGCCCTGGCGCAATCCCAGGTTCAGGCCGCGGCGGCGGGCGGGGAGGCGGCGCTGGGCAAGGTCTCCAACCATCTGTCGCAGGTCAGCCGTCAGGCATCGGCGGCGATTATCGATGTCGAACTGACCGATACCCTGATCCGCAACATCGCCGCCGCGCGCGAACAGCTGGATGGCTTGGGCGGCCATGTCGTCGCCGTGCGCGAGGAATTCAACCAGTTCCTGTTCGGCCGTCCGAACACGCCGGGCGGGGCCGATCCGGCCGCCGACGGCGACAAGACCGTGGCGATGGGCGGCGGCGCCGTGCGTCAGGCCAGTCTGAAGGATCCGGAATCGAGGGCTCGTCTGGCCGCCATCCGCGACGCCGTCGACCGCGCCGAGCGGGCGCTGAGCGCCTGCACGCGTGAGGTTGAACACGTTACCGACACGGCGCAGCGTCTGGCCGCCTCGGCGTCCGACGAGGCGCGCCTGGCGACCGACCAGTTGGCGGCGCAATCGGATTATCTACGGGCGTTGCTGGACACCCTCGCTCATCGCACGCAGCCGCAGGCGATCGCCGGGCCGGTGGCCCAGGCCTCAGGTTCGAAGGACCGCGACGCCGGGTAGGTCCTTGCCTTCCAGCCATTCCAGGAACGCGCCGCCGGCGGCGGAGACATAGGAAAATTCGGCGCCCACGCCGGCGTTGATCAGCGCCGCCACCGTGTCGCCCCCGCCCGCGACGGATGTCAGCGTGCCGTCCCGGGTCAGCACCGCGGCCGCGCGGGCCAACTCGTTGGTGCCGGCGTCGAAGGGTTTGATCTCGAACGCCCCCAGGGGGCCGTTCCACACCAGGGTGCGGCAATCCTTCAAGCGCTTGATCAGGTGCTGGACGGTGACCGGGCCGACATCCAGCATCATGGCGTCATCGGGCACGGCGCGCACATCGACCACGTCCGACGGCGCGCCTTCCTTGAATTCGCGGGCGATCACCGCATCGACGGGCAGGGCGACCTCACAGCCGGCTTTCTCGGCGCGGGCAAGGATGTCCCTGGCCGCGTCGGCCATGTCGTGCTCGCACAGCGACTTGCCGACGTCGATGCCCTGGGCATGCAGGAAGGTATTGGCCATGCCGCCGCCGATGATCAAAAGGTCGACCTTTTCCACCAGGTTTCCCAGGACTTCCATCTTGGTCGAGACCTTGGCGCCGCCGACCACGGCGGCGACCGGATGTTCCGGGGCTTCCAACGCCTTGGTCAGGGCGTCCAGTTCGGCCTGCATCAGGCGTCCGGCGGCGGCCGGCAGCAGGCGGGCGATGGCCTCGGTCGAGGCATGGGCCCGGTGCGACACGGAAAAGGCGTCGTTGACGTAAAAATCTCCCAGCGCGGCCAACTCGGCGGCGAAGGCGGGATCGTTGGCTTCCTCTTCGGCGTGGAAGCGCAGGTTTTCCAGCACGCAGACCTCGCCGTCCTTCATGGCGCGGATCACGGCCTGGGCCTCGGGGCCGATGCAGTCGGGGGCGAAGGCGATCTCGCGCCCCAGGATACCGGACAGGGCGTCGGCCACGGGCTTCAGGCTCATCCCGGGGACGACCTTGCCCTTGGGCCGGTCGAAGTGGGACAGCACGCAGACCCGGGCCCCCGCCGTGATCAGATCGGTCAGGGTCACGGCGGACCGCTCAAGGCGCGTGGCGTCGGATACTTCGCCGTCCTTCATGGGCACGTTGAGGTCGCAGCGCACCAGGACGGTTTTGCCCCGGACGTCGAGATCGTCGATGGTCTTGAATTGGCGCATGGTGCGGAGATCCCCCTGGATCGGTTTCTCGTGATCGGATTGCTGGCGGTTATAGGGGATAGTCACCGCCCGCGCCAAGGGGCAGTTGACGGAATCTAGGGGGTGAGACGCTTGATCTCGGCCGCCGCCGCGTCGGCCTTGGCCGTGTCGCCCAGCACCCGGTAGGCACGCTCAAGCCGCGTCCAACCGGCCAGATCGTCCGGGTTTTCCTTTAGCCGGTCGGCCAGACGCGCGACCATGCCGCGGATCATGGCGTCGCGGTCCTCGGCGGTCATGTCCTGGGCCGCCTCCATCTGTTCGCGGGACGGTCCCGGCTGAGCGGCGGGGGCCTCGGCATGGGGGTCGGTACCCTCGGGCCGCATGATGGGGGTCGAGGGGCGCAGCACCGGGGGCTGTTGCGCCAACAGCTTGCGGGCGTCCTCGGACATGGTGATGGTCAGGGGATCGATCTTCAGGTCCTCGGCGGCGCGGGCGATCTGCTGGCGCACCACGGGCACCCAGGGGGCGTCTTCCGACGAAATGGCGACCAGATCCGCCCAGTCCTGCAACGCCCCATTGACGTCACCGGCCTGCGCCTTTTTCAGGCCCAGGTAATAGCGGGCCTTTGGGTTGAAGGGGGCCTTGTCGCGCACGGCCCGGAAGATCGCCGCCGCGTCGTCCGTGACCTTCATCTGGCTGGTCAGGATCAGGGCCTCGGCATAGGCGATCTCCACGTCGGTTCGGCCGCCGGCGACCCCGCGTGCGCGGGCGAAGGCGCTCAGGGCATCGGCGAAGCGTTCCATGGAAATGTAGCTGCGGCCGAGCAGCAGCCAGCCCTCGATATCGTCCGGATTGTCCTTCAGCCGGTCCGCCAGGCGGTCGACCATGGCGGTCATTTCGGGATTGGGTTCCGGGCGTGCCGCGGTCTGCGCCGCCACCTGTTCGGCGGGCAGGTCACGGGCGGCGAAGGGCTGGTCCGGTTGGCCGGGCGAGCCCAGGACGACGTAGAGGGCCGCCGCCGCCAGCGGCACGCCGCCGCCGATCAGCACGGCGGTCAGGCGGCGTGGGCCGCCGCTGCCGGTGAGGCTTGTCCCGGCCTGCAATTCCGTGTCGGCGGCCAGCATGCGGCGCTGGACTTCCAGGCGCGCGGCCTCGGCGGTCTCGGCATCCAGCAGGCCCTGGGCCGCGTCGCGTTCGATCTCCTTCAATTGATCGCGGAACACGGTCAGGTCGTATTCGGCGCGGGCCGCGGGGGCGGCGTTACGGCGCAGCAGCGGCCCGGCCAGGGCCAGCCCGACAACGGCCGCCAGCACCGCCATGGCGATGACCAGGGCGGTCATGGGGCATCTCCCTCAAGCAGTTTGTTCAGACGCGCCCGTTCTTCGGCCGACAGCGGCTGTGCCGCGACTGGCGATGCCGTGCGGCGGCGGCGATAAAACAGGATCAGGGCCAGGATGCCAAACAAGGCGACCACCGCCGGCCCGGCCCAAAGCACGAGGGTCGAGGCCTTCACCGGCGGCTTCAGCAGCACGAAATCACCGTAGCGCGCGACCACGTAGTCGATCACCTGTTCGTTGCTGTCACCGGCCTTCAGGCGCTCGCGCACCAGCACGCGCAAATCCTTGGCCAGGCCGGCGTCGGAATCGTCGATCGATTGGTTCTGGCAGACCAGGCAGCGCAGATCCTTGGAGATTACCCGCGCGCGATGTTCCAGCGCCGGATCGGTCAGCATCTCGTCCGGGTTAACGGCGCGGGCGGGCGACAACGGTAGAACGGCCAACAGCAAGGCGACGAAAACCATGGCGCGGATCATTTGCCGGTTCCCTGGATCTGGCGGATCAACGGTAGGATTTCCTTTTCCAGCTTGTCGCCGACGATGGGCCCCACATGTTTGAAGCGGATGCGTCCCGTGCCGTCGACGATGAAGGTTTCCGGCACGCCGTAGACACCCCAGTCGATACCGACGCGCCCGCTTTCATCCGCGCCCGTGGCCGTATAGTTGTCGCCCAGCTGGTTGAGCCAGGCGCGCGCCGCCTGGGGCGTGTCCTTGTAGTTCAGGCCGTAGACGGGAACGATGCCCATCTTGGCCAGCTTGTTGATCTCGGGATGTTCGGCGCGGCAGGGCACGCACCAGCTGGCGAATACGTTGACGATACTGACCTGGCCCTTTTTCAGGTCGGCCGTGGCGAAGCCCGGGGTCTTGCCGCCGGCCACGGGCGGCAGGGTGAATTCGGGCGCCGGCTTGTCGATCAGGGCCGAGGGGATGATCTTGGGGTCCTTGGTCAGGCCGACCGCGAAGTAGAGGGCAAGCACCAGGAACAGGCCAAGCGGCAGCAGATAGGGCAGGCGCGATTTCATGGCCTGTCCTCAGTCCGCGCCCGCGGCCTGGACCACGGCGCCGCGCCGCGCCGGGGCGCCGACGCGGTGACGGCGGTCCGACAGGCTGAGGGCACCCCCCGCGATCATGATCATCAGCCCACCCCACATCCAGGCGACCAGCGGGTTGAAATACAGCCGCGTGACGAAGCCGGGCTTGCCTTCGGGCGTGGTGCCCTGGTCGCCGATCACGGCATAGATGTCGCCCAGCAGGGTGGGCTCGATCCCGGCCTCGGTCGTCGGCTGGCCCGAGACGTTGTAGACGCGCTTTTCCGGGTCGAGGACGACCAAAACCTTGCCGCCCTTGGACACCGTGAAGTGGCCGGCGGTGAAGGCGTAGTTGGGGCCTTGGCCGCTTTTGGCGCCGTCGAAACGGAATTCGTAACCGGCCAGCGTCACCGTGTCGCCCGGCGCCATGACCTGGATGCTTTCCTTGACCCAGGCGCCGGCCCCGGTCATCCCGGCGATGGTCACGGCCAGGCCCAAATGGGCCAGGGTCATGCCCCAGGCGGCGCGCGGCTGCCGCGCCAGACGGGTGAAGGCGCGGCCCAGGCCGTCGCGGCCCAGGCGCAGGCGTTCCGCCAGTTCGACCAGTGTGCCGATGGCAAGCCAGGCGGCCAAGGCCATGCCGACGATGCCCAGGAACGGGCCGTCCGTGACCAGGGCCCAGGCGCCGACGGCGGCCAGCAGGGCCGCCACCATGGCGGGCCACAGGCGGGCCACGGCGGCGCGCCAGTCGCCCCGTTTCCAATTGAGCATGGGGCCGACCGCCATGACCAGGATCATGGGCAGCATGATGGGGATGAACACGGCGTTGAAGAACGGCGGGCCGACCGAGACCTTGCCGCCGCCGACGGCGTCGAGCAGCAGGGGATAGAGCGTGCCGAGCAGCACCACCGCCGTGGCCGTCGCCATGACCAGATTGTTGAACAGCAATCCGCCCTCGCGGCTGATCGGCTGGAACAGGCCGGTCGAGATCAGCTGCGGGCCGCGCCAGGCATAGAGGGCGAGCGAGCCGCCAATCACGATGATCAGCAGGATCAGGATGAACACGCCGCGCGTCGGATCCGTGGCGAAGGCATGAACCGAGGTCAGCACGCCGGACCGCACCAGGAAGGTGCCGAGCAGGCTCATGGAAAAGGTGATGATGGCGAGCAGGATGGTCCAGCCCTTCAAGGTGTCGCGCTTTTCCACCACCGTCGCCGAATGCAGCAGGGCCGTGCCCGCCAGCCAGGGCATGAACGACGCGTTTTCGACCGGGTCCCAGTACCACCAGCCGCCCCAGCCCAGTTCGTAATAGGCCCACCAGCTGCCCAATCCGATGCCGGCGGTGAGGAAGCACCAGGCGGCCAGGGTCCAGGGCCGCACCCAGCGCGCCCAGGCGGCGTCGACCCGGCCTTCGATCAGGGCCGCGATGGCGAAGGAAAACGCCATGGAGAAGCCGACATAGCCCAGATAGAGCATGGGCGGATGGAAGGCGAGACCTGGGTCCTGCAACAGCGGGTTGAGGTCGTTGCCGTTGACCGGCGCCGGGATCAGCCGTTCGAACGGGTTCGAGGTTAAAAGGATGAACAGATAGAAGCCGACGGCGATCAGGGCCTGGATCGACAGCACGCGGGCGCGCAAGCTGGGCGGCAGGTTGGCGCCGAAGGCGGCGACGGCGGAGCCGAACAGCGCCAGGATCAGCACCCACAGCAGCATCGAGCCCTCGTGGTTCCCCCATACGCCGGAAATCTTGTAGAGCAGCGGCTTGTCCGTATGCGAGTTCTGGGCGACGTTGAGGACGGAAAAGTCCGACGTGATGTAGAGGTTCATCAGGCAGCCGAAGGCGACGGCGACCAGCAGGAACTGCGCCAGCGCCGCCGGGCGGGCCACGGCCATCCATCCGGCGTCGCCCCGTTGCGCGCCGATCAGCGGCAGGGTGGCCTGCACGGCGGCGACGAACAGCGCCAAGATCAGCGCGAAGTGGCCCAGTTCGGCGATCATTTGGCGGTTTCCCCCTTACCTGGGTGTTTCTGGCCCGATCCTTCCTGCCAGCGGCCGGATTTCTTCAGCGCGTCGGCGACCTCGGGCGGCATGTAATTTTCGTCGTGCTTGGCCAGCACTTCCTCGGCCACGAACAGGCCGCCCATCAGGCGGCCCTCGGTGACCACGCCCTGACCCTCGCGGAACAGGTCGGGCAGGATACCCCTGTAGGTCACGTCGATCACGTTTGCCCCGTCGGTAATGCGGAAGGCGGTGACGGCACCGGCCAGTTTCTTCACGCTGCCGTCCTCGACCAGGCCGCCCAGGCGCACGCGGCGGTCGATCTTGACCTTGCCTTCGGCGATGTCGGTCGGGGAATGGAAGAACACGATGCTTTCCTCGAAGGCGGTCAGCACCAGGGCGGCGGCGACGCCCAGCAGGCACAGTCCGATGGCGGCGAAGGTCAGGCGTTTATGCTTGCGCTTCACGGCCCGGCCGCTCCGTCCTTGGGGGCCGCACCCCGCCTGGGCCGGGGGGCGCCCCCTTCAAGGCGGGCCAGTTCACTTTCCGCCGCCTTGAGGCCGCGCAGGCTGAGCCACAGCAGAACCGCCAGCACGGCGATCACGGCGCCGTAACTGGGCCACACGAAGCCCGCGTAGCCGCCCATGTCGAGGAATTCGCTGATCTTGGTCATGGTGCTGGAAAGGGGCCCTCTGATTGCGGCATTTATGTGGTGGCCGTGCGCCGGATTGGCAACGCCGGCATCATATCCCCGATACCGGCGCCGTCCTTGATGTCGGTCAGTTTAGCGGCCCATGGTTCCGGGGCAAGGTTGCAATTTATTGAATGTGTTTTTCACGCCCCGGCTTCCTCGGCCTGTATCTGGCGCCGCGCGCGCAGGCGGGTTTCCGTCAACTCGCGGCGCATGCGCAGCATCAGCACCCAAAGGTAATAGGCCGTGAACGCCCCGATCATCAGGAACAGGGGCCACAGCATGTCGGGATGGATGGTCGGCCCGCCCATGCGCACGATGGACGCCGGCTGGTGCAGGGTGTTCCACCAGTCGACGGAAAACTTGATGATCGGCACGTTGACCAGACCGACCATGGCCAGGATCGCCGACGCCTTGGACCCCCGCTGCGGATCGTCGAAGGCGCTGTTGAGCGCCATGTAGCCGAGATAGAGGAAGAACAGCACCAGGACCGAGGTCAGCCGCGCGTCCCACACCCACCAGGCCCCCCACATGGGCTTGCCCCAGAGCGAGCCGGTGAGAAGAGCCAGGAAGGTGAAGCAGGCGCCGATGGGCGCCGTCGCCCGGGCCGCCACATCGGCCACCGGATGCTTCCAGATCAGCCCGACGGCGGCGGAGACCGCAAGGCCCACATAGCAGAACAGGGACATCCAGGCCGCCGGCACATGCACGTACATGATGCGCACGGTTTCGCCCTGCTGATAATCGGCGGGCGAGGCGAACAGGCCCAGGTAAAGCCCGGCCGCCGCCAGCAGGGCGGTCGCCCCGGCCAGCCAGGGGCTGAGCACCGTGGCCAGCTTCATGAAGCGGCGCGGGTTGGCGAAGTAATTGAACATGGCCGGGAAGCTACCCTCTTCGAAAAATTTATTCCAGCACCCAGCTATTCCAAGGCCTGACGCAGCCCGGCCGCCGCCCCCCAGGGACAAAGCGCCAGGGCGCCCGCGAAGATCGCGCCCAGCAGCAGCAGGGGGGCGCGCGCCGGAAAGCCGCCGATGGCGGCCTCGACCGCGCCGACGCCGAAGATCAGAACGGGAATGAACAGTGGCAGGATCAACAGCGCCAACAGCACCCCGCCCCGGCGCGAACCCAGGATCAAGGCCGCCCCCACGGCACCGATCAGGCTGAGCGTCGGTGTGCCCAGCAGAAGCGCCAGCAGCAACAGGCCGAAGCCGTCCGCCGGCATGTTCAGCAGCACCGCCAGCACGGGGGCGGCGACGATCAGCGGCAGGCCGGTGATCAGCCAATGGGCCAACACCTTGGCCAGCACGACGACTTCGAGCGCGGGGGGGCTCAAGGCCAGAAGCTCCAGCGATCCGTCCTCGAAATCCGCATGAAACAGGCGTTCCAGCGACAGCAGCACCGACAGCAGCGCCGCGACCCACAGCACCCCGGGCGCGATGCGCGCCAGCACGTTGGGCTCCGGCCCGACGCCGAGGGGGAACAGCACCACGGCGATGACGAAGAACATGACGACCATGGCGCTGTCCATGCCCTGGCGCAGGGCAAGGCGCAGGTCGCGCATCAGGATGGCGCGGAAGCCGGTCATGCGGCGGTGTCCGCGTCCAGCGCCGGGCGGGCGGCGAAGCCGGCGAGGTCCAGGTTGTCGGCGTCCTTCAGCCCCAGGTCCGAATGGGTCGAGACCACGGCCATGCCGCCCGCGTCGCGGTGGCGCTGGATCAGACCGCGCAGGCGGTCGGTGGTCTCGGCGTCCAGCGCCGTCGCCGGTTCGTCCAGCAGCCAGATGGCGGCCGGGGCCAGGGCCAGGCGGGCCAGGTTCAGGCGCCGTTTCTGCCCGGCCGAGAGAAAGCGCGCGGGCAGGTCGGAAAGATGGCCGATGCCGAGCGCCTCCAGCGCCGGGGCGACCGCCCTGTCGGGGGTGGCGCCGATGAGCCCGGCCCAGAAGGCGAGGTTTTCCGACGCGGTCAGGGCGGGCTTCACCGCATCCAGATGGCCGAGATAGCGCAGCCGCTGGCGATGGGCGTCGGGATCGTCGGCGACCGGGGCGCCGTTCCAAGAAAGCGTGCCCGCCGCCGGCGGCAGCAGCCCCGCCATGAGCCGCAGCAGCGAGGATTTGCCGGAGCCGTTGGGCCCCGTCAGGACCAGCGCCCCACCGCTTTCGACCTGGAACGCCAGGCCCCGAAACACGGGCCGGGCGCTGCGCAGGCAGTCGAGCTTTTGTCCTTGGAAACGGTTCACGGGTGGACGGGTCCTCCGGTTCTGGGCGATCGCCCCGCTCAGTAATAGCCCGGAAGCCATTGTGAATACAGGGCCTTGGATTTGACCTTCATCAATGCGCGCCGGGCCGTGCGGGGCTGTGATAGGGGCCGTGGTTTTCATGCGTATGGAGGAATTTAGACATGACCCGGAAACCCGCGACCGCAACCGCCGCCAAACCGAAAGCACCGGCCAAAGTCCCCGTGAAAAAGGCCGAACCCAAGGAAAGTTTTCGCCAAAAGCTGTCCGACGTGTTCGAGGACATGTGGGAGACCATCGGCAAGCACCATATGTCGATCTCCGGGCGGGCGTATAGTGGCGACCCGCCCGTAACCGATTTGAAGGAATCGCAGCGCGTGATGACCTTCACCCTCGAGGTTCCAGGCATGGATGAGGGCGATATCCAGGTTTCCGTGGCGAATGGCCTGTTGACCGTCTCCGGCAAGAAAGAGGCGCAGAGCGAAACCAAGGGCGAAGGCTATGTGTTCCGTGAACGCAGCTACGGCAGCTTTTCGCGCGGGTTCTCCCTGCCGGCGGACGCCTTGGAAGACGGTGTGACCGCCGAGCTGGAAAAAGGGGTGCTGACCGTCAAGGTGCCGCGCAGTGGAAAGGCGATTGCGCCCGACGCCAAGCGCATCCCCATTCAAAAGAAATAGGCGCGGGTCTTCTTGCCCCATCGGGGGCGGCATCGCGAAAAAAAGCCGGGCTCTTGGGGAGAGCCCGGCTTTAAGTTCGGCTGGTGCCGATTAAGGGGACCAGAGAGGGGGGTCTCTGGTTAATAGACGAGGAGGTCTATGGTTCCTATTTAGCCCCCGGAATGGGGCGAGATTATGTCCCCAATGTGATCTTTTCTTGTGCCTGCCAAAGGCCTGAAATTCCGGGCTTTTCCAAAGGCGCCCCTGGCGATATCCTGAATCTCATGGCAAATCCGCGCCGTTTCGGGGGGCTGCGCGCCGCCCCGGTCCTGTTGTTGCTGCTGTTCCTGGCGCCCTTAATTGCGCGCCCGGCCCCGGCGGCGGCGGGGGATGGCGCGGCCCTGGTCGCGGCCCTTCGCGCCGGGGGTCATGTCCTCTATTTCCGCCATTCGGCGACGGATTGGGCCCAGAACGATCAGGTCCAACAGGCCGGCGACTGGCAAAGCTGCGACGGGGCCAGAATGCGCCAGTTGTCGGACGCGGGGCGGATGACGGCGCAGCTGATCGGCCTCGCCATCCGCACGCTCGCCATTCCGGTCGGCGAGGTGCTGTCCTCGGAATACTGCCGCGCGGCGGAAACGGCCCGCCTGATGGGCCTGGGCGACGTGCGCACGACGACGGAGATCATGAACCTGCGGGCCCAGGAATACGTCGGCGGCCACGACGCGGCGGTCAATAACGCCCGCGCCCTCCTGGCCCGCCCGCCGGCGCCCGGCATCAACCGCATCATCGTCGGCCACGGCAACCTGATGCGCGCCGCCACGGGCCAGTACACGGACGAGGCCGGGGCCGTGGTGGTCCGCCCGGACCCCGGCGCGGACCTGGGCTTCACGTTCATCGCCCTGGTCACGCCCCAGGATTGGCTGCGGCTGGCGGAAGAGTTTGGTGGGGGGAAGTGAGGTCTGCTTTTGACCCAAGGCAGACCTGGGCTTTCGAGTAGCCATCTTTTATAAGACTAAGGCTCGCAGCAAGGTGGAGTGCCGAGAACACTCCGCAACCTGACCTGACGGCGGAGAGGCCGACAAGGAGCCTTAAGAAAATGACGGAAACAGAGAACAGAGCGGGAAAAGATCCGTCTAACCTCAAGACGTCAGAAATAGATGACGCAATTTCCGTCGGGAAATCCGCGGCAGTCGGGTTTTTGGCGGGTGGTTCAGTTGGGGGTGGTATTGCGGCCGCTTTGTCGGCCGTTAGTCATGCTCGCCAACATGGTAAATTCAATAATTTAGTTTTAGAGACGGATATAAAAAAAATAGAAGAATCGTTGATTGAAAGGCCAAATTCTATTCTAAGTAATTATAATATTTATTCATTAGTTTATGCCAGTTTTGCTTTATTATTTATAATATTATTCGCATATTTAAATGGAAAAGTTGATTTTTTTTGGTCTGTAGCTGGTGAAGTTTTTTGCCAGTCGGGGCGGTGGGCTTGCCTGATGAAAACAAAAATAAATGTTCTTTTTGTTTTTATAAATGTTGTGCTTTTTTTGTATACAGTGATGTCTATTTTCTATGTAAAAATAATATCTTATGCATATTTCTTGAAAGCGCTATCTGCGAGAAAGAAAAGGGGTGCGCGCGGGTATTTTGAGGGGGCATATGCATCAGTAGGAGTACCGATTTTGGCTTTTTGTTGCCTCCCAATATTCTCTAATTCAATGGATATTATAAATTCTCAATATTCTTTTCACGGACTCAATGCAATTGTCGCAAAGAATATATGTATCGTGTTTATAACTGGTGCAGTTATGTACATGACGCCCGCTTACGTTTTAGCGGGTTATTTCTACAATAGAGATTTTCTTCCATTGATTAGTTCCGGTCCGACTGATGACTCATCATAGCGGAGCATTAGCCGCAAAGTCCTAATCTGCACAGCAGAAATTCGGGTTAAGGCCTTTAGCTCTGGGCCAGAGTGAATTCGAGAGAGTGAAGGGCGAACTCTTTTGAACTCTCGCGAGAACGAATGCGTCCGCGCGTCGACAGCATCTCCTAATGGCTATAAGCAGACATCCTTCGCTTCTTAACTCCCGTTAACCGCCCTTAACCCCGCCGGTCGTCGATCACCTTGCCGTCGTTGGGCAGGCTGCCGGGGGCGACGAACTCGACCGCGCCCTTGAGCTTGCAGGTCGCCTGGATGGTTTCGGCGAGGGCGGCGGCGAGGGCGTCCGGGGCGGGCGGGGTGGTCTCGCACATCAGGGTCATGACGTCGGTGCCGTCCCGGCGGTCCACCACCATGCGGGCGCGGGCGATTTCCGGGTGGCGCTTGACGATGTCGGCGATCTGGCGCGGGTGGATGAACATGCCCTTGACCTTGGCGGCCTGGTCGGCGCGGCCCATCCATCCCTTGATGCGGGTGTTGGTGCGCCCGCAGGGGCTGGCCCCCGCCATCACCGCCGACATGTCGCCGGTGGCGAAGCGGATCAACGGATAGTCGGTATTGAACGGCGTGGTCAGAAGAACCTCGCCGACCTGGCCCGGTTCGACCGGCTCACCCGTGCCGGGGGTGACGATTTCCAGGATCAGGCCCTCTTCCAGGATCAGGCCTTCGCGGGCCTGGCTTTCATAGGCGATCAGGCCGACGTCGGCCGAGGCATAGATGTTATAGGCGTCGATCCCCGAGGCGTCGCAGGCGGCGCGCTGATCGGGCAGGAAGGGTTCTCCGCCGACGGCGGCCCTGGCGAGCGACGACACGTTGGCGCCCGTCTCGGCGGCCTTGTCGAGCAGGATCTTGAGGAACGACGGCGTGCCGCAATAGGCCGTGGGGCGGATGTGTTCGATGGCGCGGACCTGCAACTCCGTATTGCCCACGCCGGCGGGCACCACGGCGCAATCGAGGGCCTGGGCGCCGCTGTCGACCATCAGCCCGGCCGGCGTCAGGTGGTAGGAAAAGCTGTTGTGCAGGACGTCGCCCGCGCGCATCCCGGCGGCATACAGTCCGCGCGCCATGCGCCACCAGTCGGCGCCCTGGCCGTCGGCGTCGTAGGTCGGCCCGGGGCTTTGGTAGATGTGGCGCAGCCGGCCGTCGGGCACGGTCGTCAGGCCGCCCAGGGTATGGCCCGGCGCCTGCCGGTCGACCAGTTCCGACTTGCGGATCACGGGCAGCTTGGCCAGCGCCGCGCGGTCGGTGAGCCCGGCCGGGTCGATGCCGGACAGGACTTCGCGGTAATAGGGGGATTTCGCCTTGGCATGGGCCAGCAGGCCCCGCAGCCCCTCGAACAGGTCCGCCTCGCGGGCCTCCGCCGCCCGGGTTTCCAGATCGTCGTAATGGGGGGTGTCGGGCATGGTCGGTCTCTCGTTGTTGGTTGCACGCAAATGCGTCGCCGCAATCCGTGCCGGATTGCTCGGGATTTGCGTCAGAGCCAGCGCTTGCGGCGGCGGTAGTGCTTCACGTCGCGGAAGCTTTTGCGGCCTTCCCCGGCAAGGCCGAGGTAGAATTCCTTCACGTCCGGGTTTTCCCGCAGCCCCGCCGCGTCGCCGTCCATGACCACGCGGCCGTTTTCCAGGATGTAGCCGTAATCGGCGTACTTCAGGGCGATCATGGTGTTCTGTTCGGCGAGCAGGATGGACACGCCCTCCTGCTCGTTGAGCGCCTTCACGATCTCGAAAATTTCCTCGACCAGTTGTGGCGCCAGGCCCATGGAGGGCTCGTCCAGCAGGATGGTGTTGGGATTGGCCATGAGCGCCCGGCCGATGGCGGTCATCTGCTGTTCGCCGCCCGAGGTATAGCCCGCCTGCGAGGTGCGGCGTTCCTTCAGGCGCGGGAAATAATGGTAGACCTTCTCCAGGCTTTCGGCGACGGCGGCGGCGCCGTCGGTGCGGGTATAGGCGCCCGTCATCAGGTTGTCTTCGACGGTCAGATGTTCGAAGCAATGGCGGCCTTCCATGACCTGGATGACGCCGCGTTTGACCAGTTCGTTGGGCGACAGGCTGTCGACCCGTTCGCCGCGAAACAAAATCTCACCCTTGGTGACCTCGCCGCGTTCGGCCCCCAGAAGGTTGGAGATGGCCTTCAGCGTCGTCGTCTTGCCGGCGCCGTTGGCCCCGAGGAGGGCGACGATGCCCCCCTCGGGAACCTCAAGCGATACCCCCTTCAACACCAGGATCACGTGGTCGTAGATGACCTCGATGTTGTTGACCACGAGCGGTGACGTCTGGGCGGCCGCCTCGGTCTTCTGTTCAACAGCCTGTACCATGAACCTCGCCTTTCGTGCTCTGTTCGGGGGCCCGTCGGAACCGCTTACTTGCAGGTCCGGGGCGTGATGTTGTTTTCCTTCGCGTAGGCCGCGGCATCGGCCTCCACGATGGGGCGGACGATGTCGCGCATCGGCGTCAGCCATTCGCTGGCGTAGGACCACTTGGCGCCGTCCCATTTCTGGATGATCACCGGCCCCATGGTTTCATGGTCCTCGCAGGTGATCTTGAGCGGGCTGACCATCCCCTTGAACCCGAGCTTGTCCAGGGTTTCCTGGGTGATGTTCAGGTTTTCGAGGCCCCAGCGGACCTGTTCGCCGGTCAGGGATTTCTTGCCGAACTTGGCCTGGGCCGTGCGCACGGCTTCGGTGGCGAACATGGCGTTGACGACGCCGCGGTTGTACAGAACCTCGCCGACCTTGTTTTCCTTGGCCGCCGCCGCATCACCGCCGTAGATGTGCTTGATGATGTCGGCATGAACGCCGAAGTCGGTGCCCGCGCCGTGGAAGGTGGTCGACAGGTAGCCCTTGGCGCCGTCGCCGGCGGGCACCACGTCGGCGTCCGAACCGGACCACCAGTTGCCGACGAACTGATCCATGGGATAGCGGATGCCGGCGGCTTCCTTGATGGCGACCTGGTTCATCACGCCCCAGCCGGACATGAAGATGAAGTCGGGCTTGATGCGGCGGATCTGGCGCCACTGCGAGGCCTGTTCCTGGCCCGGATGATCGACCGGGACCAGGGTCAGCTTGTAGCCGTAACGCTTGGCCAGAACCTCGAGCGTCGGGTTGGCTTCCTTGCCGTAGGCCGAGTTGTGGTGCAGGTGGACGATCTTCTTGCCGGCCAGCTTGTCGTATCCGCCGGCCCGGCGCGCGAAGTACTTGATGACCGCGGACGCCTGCGACCAGTAGGTGGCGGGCGGGTTGAAGACCCATTCGAACACCCGGCCGTCGGCCGCCGAGGTGCGCCCATAGCCCATGGACAGGATCGGAATCTTGTCGACGCTGGCCTTCGGGATCAGCTGATAGGTGATGCCCGTGGAATAGGGGTTGAACAGGCTGGCGCCGGTCGGGCCGTTGCCCTTCAGCTTTTCATAGCATTCGACACCCAGGTTGGTTTTGTACTGGGTTTCGCATTCCTCGAAGGTGACGGTGACGCCGTTGATGCCGCCGTCGCGCTTGTTCAACAGGGTGTAGTAATCGCGGAAGCCGTTGGCCACGGGAATGCCCGACGGCGCATAGGCGCCCGTGCGGTAGACGAGCATCGGAAAGAACTGCTCGTCCGCCTTGGCGGTTTCGGCCGCGGCGAACGTACCGAGGCCAACCACGGTCGCAGCCGTGGCCAGTACCAGTTTACGGAACTTCATGGTTGTGTCTCCCAGTTGCGGACGCCCCGGTTTTTGTGGGGCTTGGTCCTTCGGATTATCCCTCGGATCGTGGCACGCGGGGCAAGGGGCCCCAACGCGCACAACCCGGTTTCCAACGTCGCTTGTTATTGGTCTTGGCGGCAGTCGCGCCGCGTCACTTCAAAAATTCTCGGGCCGTCCCGTCAGTACGGGAACGGCCATTTCCTAAGCTTCTCGCGCAGAATCTGCCATAGCCGCGCGAAGCCTTCCGGCTCGACGATCAGGAAAAAGACGATCATCACGCCGAAGATGATTTCCTCCAGGTGCTTCTGCAAAGCCGTGGAAATATCCAGGCCGATCATGGGCGGAAAGTTGGTCAGGAAAATCGGCACCAGAATGATGAACGCGGCCCCCATGATGGAGCCGCCGATCGATCCCAGCCCGCCGATGATGATCATGAACAGCACGCGGAACGACACGGTGGCCAGATCGAAGGCTTCCGTTTCGGCCGATCCCAGCCAGCAGAAGATCATCAGGGCGCCCGCCACGCCGCAGTAGAACGACGAAATGGCAAAGGCCAGAAGCTTGGTCTGCAATGGGCGGATGCCGATGATTTCGGCGGCGATGTCCATGTCGCGGATCGCCATCCAGTTCCGCCCGATGCGCCCGCGCACCAGGTTCTTGGCGAACCAGGCGAAGACGATCAGGAAGGTCAGGCAGACGATGTAGCGGGCTTCGGGCGAGGCCGAGGGCCCGGTGATCAGCACCCCGAACAGTTCGCGCGGCGGCGCGGTGATCGTGCCCGACGGGTTGTTGTTGTAGAACCAGCCGACCTTGTTGAACAGCCACAGGATGAAGAACTGCGCGGCCAGGGTCGCGACGGCCAGATAGAAGCCCTTGATGCGCAGCGAGGGCAGCCCGAACACCACGCCGACGGCGGCGGCGCAGCCGCCCGACAGCAGGATCGCGACGATCACGTTCATGCCTTCGATGTTGGTGGTCAGCTTGTAGCAGGCATAGGCGCCGACGGCGGCGAAGGCCCCGGTGCCGAGCGAGACCTGCCCCGCGTAGCCCATCAGGATGTTCAGGCCGATCGCCATCAGGGCGAACACCAGGAACTGGATGAAAATCGCCTGCAACCAGTATTCGTCGGCGAACAGGGGCACCGCATAGGCGGCGAGAATCACCAGGATCACGGCGATCTTGTCCTGGAACACCGGGAAAACGGCCTGGTCGCCCTGGTAGGTGGTCTTGAACTGTCCGGCTTCGCGGTAGAACATGTCTCGGATCCTTCCTACACGCGCTCGATGATTTTTTCGCCGAACAGCCCCTGGGGCCGGAACACCAGGAACGCGAGGGCGAGCATGTAGGCGAACCAGTTTTCGATGGCGCCGCCCAGGGCCGGGCCCCAGAACCCTTCCGCCACCTTTTCGCCGACGCCGATGATCAGGCCGCCGACGATGGCGCCGGGAACCGAGGTGAACCCGCCCAGGATCAGCACCGGCAGGGCCTTCAGCGCGATCAGCGACAGCGAGAACTGCACCCCCGACTTGGCCCCCCAGACGATCCCGGCGACCAGCGCCACGATGCCGGCGATGGTCCACACGGCGATCCAGATGGTCTTCAGCGGGATGCCGACGGAAAGCGCCGCCTGATGGTCGTCGGCGACGGCGCGGAGTGCGCGGCCCATGGGCGTTTTCTGGAAGAACACGGCGAGGGACACCACCAGGAGCGCTCCGATGACGGCGGCGGTCACGTCGAAGGTGTTGAGCAGGATCTTGCCGCCGAGAATGTCGAACGGCTGGTCGGGAATGCCGATCTCCAGGCGCTTGACGTCGGATCCCCACATCAGCTGGCCCGTGCCCTCCAGGATGAAGTTGAGGCCGATCGTCGCCATGAACAGGATCAGGCCTTCCTGGTTGACCAGATGGCGCAGCATCAGGCGTTCGACCAGGAAGGCGAGCGCCACCATCACGGCGACGGTGAGGATCAGCGCCGCCCATAGCGGCACCCCGTGTTCCATCAGGCCGACCAGGGTCAGGGCGGCGAACAGCACCATGGCGCCCTGGGCGAAGTTGAACATGCCGGACGCCTTGAAGATCAGCACGAAGCCCAGCGCCACCAGGGAATAGAGGACGCCCGTCGACAGCCCGACCAGCACCAGTTCGGTGAAATAGTACGGGCTTTCCCATATCTCGATGAACGGGGTGACCAGGATCGATTCGAGAAATTCCATAGGTGTCGTTCCCTCCGCGCCCTAGTCGTGGCTGACGCCTAGATAGGCGTCGATCACGTCCTGGTTGCGCTTGACCTCGTCCGGCGTGCCGTCGGCCAGTTTCTTGCCGTAGTCCAGCACGACGACCCGGTCGGAAATGTCCATGACCACGCTCATGTCGTGTTCGATCAGGACGATGGTGGTGCCGTATTCGTCGTTCACGTCGAGGATGTAGCGGACCATGTCCTCCTTTTCCTCGTGGTTCATGCCGGCCATCGGCTCGTCGAGCAGCAGCAGATCCGGCTCGGCGGCAAGTGCGCGGCCCAGTTCCACCCGCTTTTGCAGGCCGTAGGGCAGGCGGCCCACGGGCGTCTTGCGGATCGCCTCGATCTCCAGGAAGTCGATGACCTCTTCCGCCTTGGCGCGATGCTCCAGTTCTTCCCGAAGGGCCGGGCCGTAATAAAGGGCCTGCCAGAACAGGTTGCGTTTCATCTTCAACCCGCGCCCGGTCATGATGTTGTCGAGCGTCGACATGCCCTTGAACAGGGCGATGTTCTGGAAGGTGCGGGCGATGCCTTCCCCGGCCGCCTCATAGGGCTTGGCCGTGTCGCGGCGCTTGCCCTTGTAGGTGATCGCCCCTTCCTGGGGATGGTAGAAGCCGTTGATGCAGTTCAGCATGGACGACTTGCCGGCCCCGTTGGGCCCGATGATGGCGAGGATTTCGTGTTCGCGCACGTCGAACGACACGTTGTCGAGCGCGCGCACGCCGCCGAACGACAGCGACACGTTCTCCACCTTCATGATGACGTCGCCGATGACGCGTCCGGTGGGTGTCTGGGGGCCGTCCGGCATTTAGGTTCCTTTCGCTCCTATGCGCCGCGGGTGCCGTTCATGCCGCCGCCTGTGCCGCGCCGGGCGGGACCACTTTGGCGTCGCGGATTTTCAGATCGGCGTGGATGGTGTCCGTGCGGCCGTCCTCGAAGGTCACGGTCGCGGTGACTTCGCAATGGTCCTGGTCCGAATAAAGGGCGGCGATCAGGTCACCGTAGCGTTCGGTGATGACGCTGCGCCGAACCTTGCGGGTGCGCGTCAGTTCGCCGTCGTCGGCGTCCAGTTCCTTGTGCAGGATCAGGAACCGCTTGATCTGCGATCCCGCCAGCTTGTCGTCCTGGGCCAGGTCGGCGTTGACCTTGTCGACGCAGTCGGCGATCAGGTCCAGAACCTCGGGCCGGCCGGCCAGGTCGGTGTAGCCGGTATAGGCGAGGCCGCGCCGTTCGGCCCAGTTGCCGACCGCTTCCAGATCCATGTTGATGAACGCCGCGACATAGTCCCGGCCGTCGCCGAAGGTTACGGCCTCGGACACGAAGGGGAAGAATTTAAGTTTGTTTTCCAAATATTTGGGCGCGAACAGCGTGCCGTCCGTCAACTTGCCCACGTCCTTGGCCCGGTCGATGATCTTCAGATGCCCGTCGGCGTCCAGGAACCCGGCGTCGCCGGTATGGACCCAGCCATCGGCGGTCTTGGTCTCGGCCGTGGCCTCGTCGTTCTTGTAATAGGCCTGGAACACGCCGGGGCTTTTGAACAGGACCTCGCCCGTGTCGGCGACGCGGATATCGACCCCGGGGGCCGGCACGCCCACGGAATCGGAGCGGATGTCGCCGTTGGGCTGGATGGTGATGAACACGGACGCCTCGGTCGAGCCGTATAACTGTTTCAGATTCAGGCCGAGGGATCGGTAGAAATCGAAGATGTCCGGGCCGATGGCCTCGCCCGCCGTATAGCCCAGCCGCATGCGCGTCAGGCCGAGAACGTTCTTGAGCGGCCCATAGACCAGGAACTCGCCCAATCGGTACTTCAGGCGGTCGATCAGCGGCACGGGTTTGCCGTCCAGGATGTCGCGCCCGACCCGGCCCGCCAGATCCATGAAGTAATGGAACATGCGCTGCTTCCAGGGCGCGGCGTCCTCGATCCGGATCATCACCGTGGTCAGGATGTTTTCGAAGATGCGCGGCGGCGCGAAGAAATAGGTCGGGCCGATTTCGCGCAGGTCCTGGAGCACCGTTTCCGCGCTTTCCGGGCAGGCGACGCAGAAGCCATGGGTGAAGGCCTGGGCGACCGAGAAGATATGGTCGCCGACCCAGGCCATGGGCAGATAGGCCAGCATCTCGTCGTCGTCGGTCAGGCCTTCCCAATCGGCGGCGTTGCGCGCCGTCTGGATCAGGTTGTCGGCCGTCAGCATCACGCCCTTGGGCCGGCCCGTGGTGCCCGAGGTATAGACCATGATCGCCAGATCCCCGCCGCCCCCCTTGGCGACCTCGTCGTCATAGAAGCCGGGGGTGGCGGCGTCGAATGCGCGGCCCTTCGCCTGCACGTCGGCGTACAGGTGGAGGAAATCCTGGGTGTAATGGCGCATGCCGCGCGGGAAATGATAGATGATCGTTTCCAGCAGGGGCAGGCGGTCCTTGATCTCCAGCAGCTTGTCGACTTGTTCCTGGTTCTCGACCACGGCGAAACGGCATTCCGCGTGCGCCAACACGTATTGCATCTCGTCGGCCACGGAATCCTGATAGATCGGCACGGGCACGCCGCCCACGGCCTGGGCCGCGGGCATAGCCCAGTACAGGTGCGGGCGGTTGTCGCCGATGATGGCCAGCCGGTCGCCCCGCTTGAATCCCAATGCCGCCAGACCGCAGGCGAGTGCGCGAACCTCGTCGGCGACCTCGGACCATGTCCAGGTCTGCCAGATCCCGTAATCTTTTTCGCGGCTTGCGGGTTTGCCCCCCCGGATGCGCGCGTTCGCGGCCAACAGTTTGGGAAAAGTGTCTAGGCCCGCCGCAGTATCGCCGGACATGGATGTCTCCCTGATAAATCCTCAGCCTTCTTAAGATTTCGTGCTTTAGGATTTTTTGAATTTACCGCCTCTTGAAGGGCGTTGAGATAAAATAACATGCAGATTGATCTGGAAGACGCAAGCCGAAATATCCCGCATCGACACACGGGTGCGTGAGAACGGGCGCTTGACGCTACGTAATATTGGCCGTTCACATCCGAATGTGTTCCGCGTGGCGAAACGCGGACGTTGACCGGCCTCATGAAAGACGCCGCATGGCTATGGACATGAAGGCGGATTTCGGTGCCACTGCGTCTTGTGCGCAGGCGGCAGCACCGAATTTAGGGGCGCCAGGTGAGGCACGTTTCAGGAAGTCGACGCACCTCATTGGGGCTCAGGCTCTCGTCCTAAGCCCCGGCCAATAACGGTAACGGTGCGGCAAACCTGACGGGCACTTACACGCGCGGCGGTGCGAACCTGGTCAAGTTAATGCCATCCACCGCGGACTTGTACTCGTCAACGCTTGGCGTCCGCCCGAGGATCGTCGACAACACCACGACCGGCGTCGACGCCAGCAGCGACTCCCCTTTCTTTTCAGCGGAGTCCGCCACAACCCGGCCCTGGAACAGGCGGGTCGACGTCGCCATGACCGTATCGCCCTTTTCCGCTTTTTCCTGGTTGCCCATGCAGAGGTTGCAGCCGGGACGCTCCAGATAAAGGGTGTTCTCGTAGGATTTACGCGCCTCGGTCTTGGGGGCCGTGTCATCGAACTCGAACCCGGCGTACTTTTGCAGGATTTCCCAATCGCCTTCCGCCTTCAACTCATCGACGATGTTGTAGGTCGGCGGCGCGACAACCAGGGGCGCCTTGAACTCGATCTTGCCGTTCGCCTTTTCCAGGTTGCGGAACATTTGCGCGACGATGTTCAGGTCGCCCTTGTGCACCATGCAGGAACCGACGAAGCCCAGATCGACCTTCTTGTTGCCGCCGTAATAGGAAATCGGGCGGATGGTGTCGTGCGTATAGCGTTTCGCGACGTCGATGTTGTCGACGTCGGGGTCGGCGATCATCGGCTCGTTGATCTGGTCCAGATCGACGACGACTTCCGCGTGGTATTTGGCATTGTCGTCGGGCCGCAGCGCGGGCTGTTCGCCGGATTTGATTTGCGCGATGCGTTTGTCCGCCTTGTCGATCAGCCCCTGAAGCATCCCTGACGGGATTTCCATGCCCTTGTCGATCATGATCTGGATGCGGGACTTGGCGATTTCCAGGGATTTGATGAGGGTTTCATCATTGGAAATACAGATCGACGCCTTGGCCTTCATCTCGGCGGTCCAGTCGGTGAAGGTGAAGGCCTGGTCCGCCAGCAGCGTGCCGATGTGCACTTCGATGATGCGGCCCTGGAAAACGTTTTCCCCGTCGAACTGGGCCAGCATCTGGGCCTGGGTCGCGTGGACCACGTCACGGAAGTCCATGTGGTCGGCCATCTTGCCCTTGAAGGTCACCTTGACGGACTCAGGAACGGTGATGTTCGCCATGCCCAAGGCCAGCGCCAGCGCAACGGTGCCCGAGTCGGCCCCGAAGGCGACGCCTTTGGACATCCGGGTGTGCGAGTCGCCGCCGATGATGATCGCCCGGTCATCGACGGTGATGTCGTTCAGGACCTTATGGATGACGTCCGTCATCGCCGGGTAGACGCCTTTCGGGTCGCGGCCGGTGACCAGCCCGAACTTGTTCATGAAGGCCATCAGCTTGGGCGTATTGGCCTGCGCTTTGCTGTCCCACACGGAGGCCGTGTGACAGCCGGATTGGTAGGCGCCGTCCAGAATCGGGGAGATCACGGTCGCGGCCATGGCCTCCAGTTCCTGGACGGTCATCGGGCCGGTCGTGTCCTGGGAGCCGACGATGTTGACCTTCACCATGGCGTCGGAACCCGCGTGCAGAACGGTTCCTTCCGGAACGCCCACGGCGTTGTTGTTGAAGATTTTCTCGACCGCCGTCAGGCCCTGACCCGGGTGGGAGACCACCTTGGCGGGCGCGAAGACCGGCTTCGGCTCCACCCCCAGGGTTTCGGCGGCGAAAATCTGAAGTTTCTTGCCGAAGTCGATGGCATAGGAGCCGCCGGCCTTCATGAACTCGATCGATTGCGGCGAGAAGGCCTTCGAAACGTCGGCCAGTTCCTCGGAGCCGTCTTCGTTCAGGAGCTTCTTGGCTTTCGTGTCGATGGTCAGGGTCGTGCCCGTGGCGACGGAGTATTTTTCCTCCAGCACCGGGCTGCCGTCGTTGTTGATGATGGCGTTGCCGTCCGAGTCCACTTTCTTGACCCAGTTCTTAAGGTCCAGGCCGATGCCGCCGGTGACGCCCACCGTGGTCTGGAAGATCGGCGAAATCCCGTTGGTGCCGGCGACGATCGGCGCGATGTTGACGAACGGCACGTAGGGGCTGGCCTGCTCCCCCATCCAGAGCGCCACGTTGTTGATCCCGGACATGCGCGACGAGCCGACGCCCATCGTGCCTTTCTCGGCGATCAGCATCAGGCGCTTGCCGGGATGCTGGAGCTTCAGCGCCTGGATCTCTTTCTGGGCCTTTTCCGAGATGAAGCTCTTGCCGTGCAGTTCCCGGTCGGCGCGGGAATGGGCCTCGGCACCGGGGGACATCAGGTCGGTGGAGATATCGCCTTCCGCCGCGACGTAGGTCACGACGTCAATTTTGTCCTGGATTTCCGGCAGTTTGGTGAAGAATTCGGCATCCGCGTAGCTTTGCAGGATATCCTTGGCGATCGGGTTGCCGGCCTTGTAGGCGGCTTGCAGGCGGTCCGTGTCCGCGTCGTACAGAAAGACCTGCGTTTTCAGAACCTCGGCCGCGGCCTTGGCGATGTCGGCATCGTCGCCCAACGCCAGGTCGAGCAGCACCTCGACCGACGGCCCGCCCTTCATGTGCGACAGAAGCTCGAACGCGAAGTCCCGCGTGATCTCCTTGACGTCGGCCTGGCCGAGAATGATCTCTTTCAGGAACTTCGCCTTGACGCCTGCCGCGCTGGTCGTTCCCGGCAACGTGTTGTAAATGAAGAATTTCAGCGAGTCTTCCCGATGCGCGTTGCCGGTGTCCTTGATCTGCGCGATCAGTTCTTCGACAAGCGCGCCGTCTTCGATCGGTTTCGGATGCAAATCCTGCTTTTTACGTTCTTCGATTTCGGCCAAATAATCCGTGTACAAGCTCATGATTGCTCCGCGATCCTGGGTGTTCTCGACAAACCAACGGCGGATCGAGTAGACGATCTCGCCGAAAAGGCGCCGGGGATGGTTTAGTTTAGCCTAGTTCGGCTTGCAAGGTGAATCCAATCGCTTGATATGTTGGGGTTTAGCCCGGTTTCATTCCGAATCAGCGGTCGTGCCGGGCTCAGACGTAAACGGCGTGATTGGCCTGAAAAACCCTCCTTTCTCTCAGCCCGGTCGACATCGCGTCACGCCTTGACCGTTGCGTGGACGTGAAGAGTTTCCGGTTCCTGGTTGACCTGACCCATGGGGCACCGTAGCTATAGGCAGAAGGGGGATTAGTGCTGAGTTCAGCATGCGCAAAATCATGCGCGAGCGCCAAGCGGAGGTTCCCCATATGTCCATCACCGGCCAAGATACTCTTAAAACCCGCCGCACCCTTACGGTCGGCGGCAAGGAATACGATTATTTCTCTCTGGAAGCGGCGGAGGCGGCCGGCATCGGCGCCGTCGGACGGCTGCCGTTTTCCCTGAAGGTTCTGCTGGAAAACCTGCTGCGCCGCGAAGACGGGCGCACGGTTACGGTCGATGACGTCAAGGCCGTCGCCAAATGGCTCGACACCCGCACGTCGGACCACGAAATCGCCTACGGGCCCGCCCGCGTGCTGATGCAGGATTTCACCGGCGTTCCGGCGGTGGTCGATCTTGCCTCCATGCGCGACGCCATGAACACGCTGGGCGGCGATCCGGCCAAGATCAACCCGCTGTCGCCGGTCGATCTGGTCATCGACCACTCGCTGATGATCGACAACTTCGGCACCCCGACCGCGTTCAAGGAGAACGTCGACCTGGAATTCGCGCGCAACCAGGAACGCTATGAGTTCCTGAAATGGGGCCAGGGCGCCTTCGACAACTTCCGCGTCGTGCCGCCGGGCACCGGCATCTGCCACCAGGTCAACCTGGAGTATCTGGCCCAGGTCGTGTGGACGACCGAAGTCGACGGCAAGCAGATCGCCTATCCGGATACCTGCGTCGGCACGGACAGCCATACCACCATGGTCAACGGCCTGTCGGTTCTGGGTTGGGGCGTGGGCGGCATCGAGGCCGAGGCGGTGATGCTGGGCCAGCCCGTGTCCATGCTGATCCCCGAGGTCGTCGGCTTCAAGCTGACGGGGGCGCTGGCCGAAGGCATGACCGCGACGGACCTGGTCCTGACGGTCACCCAGATGCTGCGCAAGAAGGGCGTGGTCGGCAAGTTCGTCGAATTCTACGGCGACGGCCTGGATCACCTGTCCCTCGCCGATCAGGCGACCATCGCCAACATGGCCCCGGAATACGGCGCCACCTGCGGCTTCTTCCCGGTGACCCAGGCGACTCTCGACTATCTGATTTTCACCGGCCGCGACGCCGACCGCGTCGCCCTGGTCGAAGCCTACGCCAAGGCCCAGGGCATGTGGCGTGATTCCTCAACGCCCGATCCCATTTACACCGACACCCTTGAACTGGACATCGGCACCGTCGTGCCGTCCCTGGCCGGCCCGAAACGGCCCCAGGACCGCATCAAGCTGACCGACGCCGCCTCGTCCTTCAAAGACAACTTCAAGGAAATCTCCGCCGGTCGCGACACGCAGAAGACCGTCGATGTGCCCGGTTGCGATTTCAAGCTGTCCGACGGCGCCGTCGTGATCGCGGCCATCACCAGTTGCACCAATACGTCGAACCCGGCGGTGCTGGTCGCCGCCGGTCTGGTCGCCAAGGCGGCAAACGAACGCGGCATGACCAAGAAGCCCTGGGTCAAGACGTCGCTCGCCCCCGGCAGCCAGGTCGTCACCGACTATCTGAACGCGGCCGGCCTGACCGAACACCTGGACGCCCTCGGCTACAACCTGGTCGGTTACGGCTGCGGCAGTTGTATCGGCAACTCGGGCCCCCTGCCGGAAGACATCCACGAGGTGATCGAGGAACAGAACCTGTGTGTCGCCGCCGTGCTGTCGGGCAACCGCAACTTCGAAGGCCGCGTGCATCCGCTGACCCGCGCCAATTATCTGGCGTCGCCGCCGCTGGTCGTCGCCTATGCGCTGGCCGGCAACATCAACATCGACCTGTTGAAGGACCCGATCGGCCAGGACCGCGACGGCAAGGACGTGTTCCTGAAGGATATCTGGCCAACCAACGCCGAGGTCAAAAAGGTCATGGACGCCTGCGTGACGCCGGAAATGTTCCGCGCCCGCTATGCCAACGTGCTGGAAGGCGACGAGAACTGGAAGGCGATCAAGACGACCAAATCGCTGACCTACAACTGGAATCCGGGATCGACCTATGTCCAGCACCCGCCGTTCTTCGAAGGCATCTCGATCGACGACGAAGGCAAGGCCGAGGACATCATCGGCGCCCGCCCGATCGCGCTGTTGGGTCAGTCGGTGACCACCGACCACATCTCGCCCGCCGGCAACATCAAGGAAGACAGCCCCGCCGGAAGCTACCTGATGGAACATCAGGTGCGCCCGATGGACTTCAACTCCTACGGCTCGCGCCGCGGCAACCACGAGGTCATGATGCGCGGCACCTTCGCCAATATCCGCATCAAGAACGAAATGGCCCCTGGCACGGAAGGCGGCTTCACCACCTTGCAGCCGACCGGCGAGACGACGACGATCTACGAGGCCGCCATGGGCTACAAGGCTCAGGGCATTCCGCTGGTGGTCATCGGCGGGGCCGAATACGGCACGGGATCTTCCCGCGATTGGGCGGCCAAGGGTACGCGCCTTCTGGGCATTCAGGCGGTCATCGTCGAAAGCTTCGAACGCATCCACCGTTCCAACCTGGTCGGCATGGGCGTGCTGCCGCTACAGTTCCCTTCGGGCGTGACGCGCCAGACGCTGAAACTCGACGGCTCGGAAACCTATGACGTGGTCGGGCTCAACGCCGGCATCACGCCGCGCATGACCCTGACGCTCAAGATCCACCGCAAGGACGGCACGACGGAAGAGGTGCCGGTGCTGTGCCGCATCGATACCGTGGACGAGGTCGATTACTTCCTCGCCGGCGGCATCCTGCAATACGTGCTGAAGCGCCTCGCGGCATAAGGCTGTGCCCGGGGCGGCCCGGGCGCTGAAACGATCAAGGCCGGCCCCGTGACGGGGCCGGCCTTTTTCGTGGGGGGAGGGAGAGACGGGGGGAGGGGGAGACGGGGGGCTATTTGGATTTCTTCTCCTTGTCGCCCTTATCCTTTTTCTCCTTTTTTTCCTTTTTCTCGGGCTTGTCCTTCTTTTCTTTCTTTTCCTTGGTCTGGCCCTTTTTCTTGTTTTCCTCGTCCTTGCGGTGATCGGCCGAGGATCCGCCCTTGTTGCCCTTGTTTTCCTTGTCGTCCTTGGCCTGGGCGCCGGGCGCCATGGCCACGAGAACGCCGCCCAACAGCAGGGACATGAAATCGCGTCGCTTCATTTCCTGGAATTCCTCTTTCTAGTTAGGTCGAAAATCAGACCAATAGGGAGGATAGCACCACAAAAGCGACCTGACGACGGTGATCCAGATCACGCGGGAGTGCTGAAATGCCCTGCGACCTTCACCCGCCTGTCATCACCGGTTCATGTTGAAAATCTATGGTCCCGGCAAGCGGCAATGGCGGCCGGACCCGGGGGGACGCGGGTATCGGAACGCCGGACGGCCAAGGTGAAATTCCAGTGAGGCCAATGAGGAGTCCCACGAGATGAACGAAGTGGCAATGATGTCCCGATACTACCTGAACCCCCGACGCGAACCGCAGATCGACGATGTCCTGAGCGACCCCGTGGTCCATCTGGTCATGGCGCGCGACGGCGTGACCCTGGACGACATGCGAGACGTGGTGTCGTCGGCGCGCGCGCGACTTTTGTTCCGCCAGATGCTGGCGGCGGAAAGTTCCTTCTAAATACTTCCTGGGAACACGGCCCCGCGGCCCGGCGAAAAACGCCGGGCCGTCGGTCGTTTGGCCTAAGCCAGGCCCTTGGTCATCAGCTTGCTGAGCCGCTTGGCGAAGGCCTGCGCGTCGATCACCGGCTCGCCTTCCAGGATGCGGGCCTGGTCGAGCAGCAGGAAGGCCGCGTCGTCCAGTGCCGGGTCCTTGGCGTTCTTTTCTTGCGCCAGCTTGGCCAGCTTGGTGATCAACGCGTGGTCCGGGTTGAGTTCCAGGATGCGCGGCGCGAGGTTCCGTCCGTCCAACTGCTTGTGCTGTTTCAGCAGCCGTTCCAGGTTGATGTCCATGTCGCCGTCATCGGCGACCAGACAGACGGCGCTGTCGGTCAGGCGTTCCGACGGGCGCACGTCCTTGACCTTGTCGCCCAGCGCAACCTTGATCGCGGCGATCAGCTGATCCATGCCGGGGGCGGCAGGTTTGTCGTCGGCCTTGTCCGCATCGTCGTCAGCGGCTTTCTCGGCGTCTTTCGCCTTGGCGATCTTGGCCAGATCGGCGCCGCCCCGGGTCGCCGACTTGAACGGCTTTTCCTGGAATACGCCGACATGGGACAGCCAGAATTCGTCGACCGGGTCGGTCATCAACAGGACTTCGACGCCCTTGGCCTTGAAGCCCTCCAGCTGCGGGCTGGCCAGTGCCGCCTCCGCGTCCTCGCCGGCGATATAGAAGATCGCGTCCTGGCCGTCCTTCATGGCGGCGACATAGTCGGCCAGGCTGATCCAGCCGTCGCGTTCCGAGCTTTTGAAGCGGGCGAGTTCCAAAATCCTCTCACGGTTGTCGCCGTCCTCATACAACCCTTCCTTCAGCACGGGACCGAAGGTTTCCCAGAACGTTTGGTAGTCCTCGGGCTTTTTCTCCGCCGATTTCTTCAGTTCGCCGAAGATGCGCTTGGTCAGGCCCTGGGAGATTTTCGCGACCACGGGGTTGTGCTGCATCATCTCGCGGCTGACGTTGAGCGCCAGATCCTCGGAGTCCACGACCCCCTTCACGAAGCGCAGATAGGGCGGCAGAAGTCCCTCGCAGTTGTCGGTGATGAACACCCGTTTGACGTAAAGCTTTACCTGTCCCGTGCGGTCCGGGTGGAACAGGTCGAACGGCCGCATGGAGGGGATGAACAGAAGGTTGGTGTAGCTGACCACGCCCTCGACCCGGTTGTGCAGGGTCATCCAGGGATCGTCGAAGGCATGGGCGGCGTGGTGGTAGAATTCCGTGTATTGCTCGTCCGTCACGTCCTTCTTGTCGCGGGTCCAGATGGCGGACGCGGTGTTCAGGGTCTTTTCCGCCGTCTCCTTGCCGTCGCCGGCCAGGACGATGGGAATGCCGATGTGGTCCGAATAGGTGCGCACGATGTGCTCGATGCGGGCGGGCTCCAGGTATTCCTTTTCGTCTTTCTTCAGATGCACGATGACGTCCGTGCCCCGCGTGTCGCGCGTCGCCGGCTCGATGGTGAATTCGCCGCGTCCGTCGGACGCCCATTTGAATGCGTTTTCCGTGCCTGCCTTGCGGGTCACGACCTCGACCAAATCGGCGACCATGAAGGCGGAATAGAAGCCGACGCCGAACTGGCCGATCAGCGATAGGGCCTTGTCCTTATCCTTTTTCCCGTCTCCGGACAGGCCCTCGACGAAGGCCTGAGTGCCCGAGCGCGCGATGGTGCCCAGGATGCCGGTCAGCTCGTCCTTGTCCATGCCGACGCCGTTGTCGGAAACGGTCAGCGTCTTGGCCTTCTTGTCCAACGAAAGGGTGATGCGAAAGCCGGGATCGCCCTCGATCAGCTTGGGTTCGGTCAGCGCCCGGTAGCGCAACTTGTCGCAGGCGTCGGACGCGTTGGAGATCAGCTCGCGAAGGAAGATTTCCTTCTGGCTGTACAGCGAGTGGGCGACGATATCGAGAAGCTTGCCCACTTCCGCCTGAAAGGCATGGGTTTCGACTTTGGTTTCCGTGGTCATGGCGCATTTACCCCCAAATCGTGGTCGCGGGGCGCCGCTTTCGGCGCGTCTTGCTCTTGGCGGGCGAGATATGTGACGGTGAGCCCAAGTTTGCAACCCCCGAAGGTGGCGGGACCATGGCGGACGACGACGACTTTGCGGACAAACGCCAGCGCATGCTCGACGAAATCGACCAGGACGCCCGGGACACGGCGTTCTGGACCGGGCGCAAGGCGTTTTCCGACGATACGATGGCGGCGCTGGAAGCGGTGCCGCGGCACGCCTTCGTGCGTCCGGGGGACGAGGTCGTTGCCTATATCAACCGGCCCCAGCCCATCGGCCGCGGCCAGACCATTTCCCAGCCTTATATCGTGGCATTGATGACCGACCTTCTCGACCTGAAGGGCACGGAAAAGGTCCTGGAGATCGGCACCGGCTGCGGTTATCAGGCGGCCGTTCTGGCCCATGTCGCGGCCCGCGTGTTCACGGTCGAGGCCGTGGAAGAGCTGGGCCGGGCGGCGGCGGAGCGGCTCAGGGCACTCGGCTACGGCAACGTGTCCGTGCGGATCGGCGACGGCTACCTGGGCTGGCCGGAAGAAGCGCCGTTCGACGCCATCATGGTCACGGCGGCCCCCGAACGCATTCCGGATGAGCTTATTCGCCAGCTTCGCCCCGGCGGGCGCATGATCGTGCCCATCGGCCGCGCCAACGACCGCCAGACCCTGACCCTGGTGGTCAAGGGCCCGGACGGCAAGGTAAGCGTCGACAGCGTCCTGCCCGTCGCCTTCGTGCCGATGGTAAAGCTCAAACAGCCGGACTAACGCCCTTGCGCCGGGCCGCCGTCGAGGCGACATTTAGGGGGTCATGGAACTCTCCACGCAGCGTCGGCGCATCATCGCCGTTTTGGGCCCGACCAACACCGGGAAGACCCATCTGGCGATGGACCGCCTGCTCGCCTATCCGTCGGGCATCATCGCCTTCCCGCTGCGGCTCCTGGCCCGGGAAAACTACGACCGGGCGGTCAAGAAGAAAGGCAAGGGTCAGGTCGCGCTGATCACCGGCGAGGAAAAGATCCTGCCCGAAAGGGCGCGCTATTTCCTGTGCACGGTCGAGGCCATGCCGCTCGACCGGCCGGTCGATTTCCTCGCCGTCGATGAAATCCAGATGTGCGCAGACCCGGACCGTGGGCACATGTTCACGGAACGGCTGCTGAAGGCGCGCGGGCGGTTCGAGACCATGTTCCTGGGTGCGGAGACCGTGCGCCCCTTGATCCAGCAACTCGTGCCCGAGGCCGAATTCATGACCCGCCCGCGCATGAGCGTGCTGCGCCATTCGGGGCATAAGAAGGTCACGCGCCTGCCGCCGCGCTCCGCCGTCGTCGCGTTCTCCGCCGCCCAGGTCTACGGCCTGGCCGAACTGGTGCGCCGTCAGCGGGGCGGGGCGGCGGTGGTTCTGGGGGCCTTGAGCCCGCGCACCCGCAACGCCCAGGTCGCCATGTATCAGGCGGGCGAGGTCGATTACCTGGTCGCCACCGACGCCATCGGCATGGGGCTGAACATGGACATCGACCATGTCGCCTTCGCCGGAATTTCCAAGTTCGACGGCCGTCACCGGCGTAACCTGGCGCCGGCCGAACTGGCGCAGATCGCCGGGCGCGCGGGGAGGGCGATGAACGACGGCACCTTCGGCACGACGGCGGATCAACGCGCCCTCGACCCGGACCTGGCCGAAGCCATCGAAGGCCATACGTTCGACCCCCTGACCAAGATCTATTGGCGCAACGGCGATTTGGATTTCGCCTCGGTCCATGCATTGAAGCACACCTTGACCCGCCCGGCGCCCAAGGGCGGGTTGATCCGCGCCCGCGCGGCGGAGGACGAACAGGCCCTGGCCCTGTTGCTGCGCGACGAAACGGTCATGGACCGGGCCCAGACGCCCGAGGCCGTGCGCCTGTTGTGGGACGTCTGTCAGGTGCCCGATTTCCAGGGCGTGATGACCGACGCCCACGCCAGCCTGCTGGCGACCATCTACAAATACCTGACCGGCCCCGAAGGCCGCCTGCCCGAGGACTGGATGGCGGGTCAGGTCAAGCGCCTGGACCGCACGGACGGCGACATCGATGCCCTGACCCAGCGCATCGCCCATATCCGCACCTGGACCTATGTGTCGTTCCATGGCGACTGGCTCGGCGATGCCCTGCATTGGCAGAACCGCACCCGCGCCATCGAGGATCGGCTGTCCGACGCCCTGCACGACCGCCTGACCCAGCGCTTCGTCGACAAAAGCACGGCGCATCTGATGATGAAGCTGAAGGACACGCCGGACCTGATGGCGGCGGTCACGGCGTCGGGCGACGTGGTGGTCGAAGGCCATCCCGTGGGGCATCTCAAGGGGTTTCTGTTCGACGCGGGCGGGGCCGGCGGGGACGCCGCCGGCAAGGCCATCGCGGCGGCGGCGGGCCGGGCGCTGAAGGGCGAATTCCGCCGCCGGGTCCAGGCCCTGGAACAGGCGGCGGACAAGGACATCGCCCTGGCGCCGCTCGACAGCCCCGACGCGGGCACGATCCTGTGGGACGGCATTCCCGTCGGACGGCTGGTCAAGGGCGAGACCCTGCTGCGGCCCGCCGTGCGGGTGACGGCCTCGGACCTACTGGACGCCCAGGGCCGCGACCGGGTCGCCCGGCGGCTGGAGCGTTGGGTCGCGGATCATCTGGCGCATCTGTTCCGCGATCTTCTGGCCCTCGACAAGGCGGTCCTCACGGGGCCGGCCAAGGGCCTGGCGTTCCGCCTGCGCGAAGCCCACGGCTCGCTGCCCCGTGCCCAGGTCGACGAACAGCTTGCCCTGATCGTCAAGGACGCCCGCCGCGACCTGCGCGCCGCGGGCATCCGCATCGGCCGCGAGACCGTGTTTCTGCCCGCCCTGGTCCGCCCGGCCCCCGCCGCCATGCGGGGGTTCCTGTGGTGTTTGGCCGAGGGCCGCCGTCCCGTGCCGCCGCCCCAACCGGGGCGGGTTTCCGTGCCGGCCGGGCGGCTGCCCGGGGACTATTGGGAACAGGTCGGGTTCCGCCGGTTCGGCAAGACGGCGCTGCGTATCGACATGGTGGAGCGCATCGCTGCCAAGGCCTGGGAGATGGCCAAGGCGGGCGGCAAGGATGGGTTCGAGGCCGCGCCGGACCTGTTGTCCCTGGCCGGGTGCACCGCCGCCGACATGGCGCAGATTCTCCGGGGTCTCGGTTTCAAGGGCCGGGAGGTCGAGGGCGCCCTGCGCTTCCGCCCGGCGGCGCGCCGGCCCGCGCCGGACGGCGCGGGCGCGGGCAAGCCCAAAGGAAAAACCGCCAAGGTTAAGGGCCAAGGGAAGAGCAAGACGAGCGCGGCCGCGTCGGCGCCATCCCCCAAGATCGACCCCCATTCCCCCTTCGCCAAGCTGAAGGATCTGGTTTTGTCATGACGGATGGAGGCGGCGGCAATCTGCGCCTGGACAAGTGGCTGTGGTTCGCGCGGTTCTTCAAGACCCGCTCGCTGGCGACCAAGTACGTGCAGTCGGGCAAGCTGCGGGTCAACACGGTGACCGTCGCCAAACCCCATTATTCCGTGAAGGTGGGCGACGTGCTGACCTTTCCCATGCGGGCGGGGGTCAAGGTCGTGAAGGTTCTGGACATGGGTGCGCGGCGCGGCCCGGCGGCCGAAGCCCAGGCATTGTACGAGGACCTGTCGCCGCCACCGCCGCCGAAGAATGCCGCCGACATCGACCGGCCGGGCAAGGTCGCCTTGCGGGATGCGGGCAGCGGCCGGCCGACCAAGCGCGAACGGCGGGAAACGGACCGCCTGCGCGGCGAGGATGCGGACGCCTGAGCGTAAAAACGCCTAGGCCATGCCCGCGCGTTTTCTGAAGATCACCGACAGGTTGTTGGCCGGCATCCGCACCGTCTCGACCAGATGCAGGCCGCGCCCGCGGGCTTCCAGCGCCACGTCGTCCAGGTTGCGCACCCCCCAGTCGGGATTTTCGGCGCGCAGGTTGGCGTCGAAGCGGGCGTTGCTTTCGGCCGTGTGGGTGCCGCCGACGGCGAAGGGGCCGTACAGGTACAACACGCCCCCTTCGGGCAGGATGTCACGGGCGCCGTCCAGCAACCCCAAGCAAGCGGCCCAGGGCGCGATATGGATCATGTTCACGGACATGACCGCCGCCGCGCCGGTGACCGGCCAGGGATGGCGGGTTGCATCCAGGTCGAGCGCCGGGGGCAGGCCCAGCCCGGCCTGGCGCGCCCAGGCATCGGCGGACGCCCGGTAATTGGGATCCGGGTCCGAGGCCTGCCAGCCGAGATGGGGCAGGGCGGCGGCGAAGGCGGCGATATGCTGGCCGGAACCGGATCCGACCTCCAGCACCCGGCCCTCGGCCGGCAGCACGCGGGCCAGTACCTCCAGGATCGCGGCCTGATTGCGGCCGGTCGCGGGAAAATTCAGGCGGGGATCGTCGGGCGATGAGGTCATGGTCCCGAGGTTTAGGAGGGGGGATCGGCGGGGGCAAGGAAAACCCGCAACTATGCTGTGGTTGAGGGGATCGCCCCTGCGTGCTAACTGACTTCCATGCTTGCCAAATTGAAATCCTGGGCCGACCGCCTTTCCGCCGATGCGGTCACCGCGCCTAAGGCCGGCGCCCGCGAACTGGAAGCCGCCACGGCGCTGCTGCTGGTCGAGGCGGCGTCCCTCGACGGCGATTTCGACGCGGGAGAGGAAGCGGCCATCCGCGACCTGTTGACCGAGGAATTCAATCTGGATGACGGCGAGGCGGATGCCCTGATCGCCGATGCCAAGACACATGCCGACACCTCGGTCGAGTTCTACGGAATGACCCGCACCATCAAGGAGCGCATGGCGCCCGAGGACAGGGTCAGGATTCTTGAGATGGTCTGGGCCGTGGCCTATGCGGACGGCAGCCTGCACGATTTCGAGGCCAACCTGGCGCGCCGGGTCGCGGGGCTTTTGCATGTGTCCGATCGCGACAGCGGCGCCGCCCGCAAACGGGCCCTGGCGCGGCTTGAGCATGGCGCGGATAGGGCGTAAGTAGATGCCCTTGCCGATATTTCGCAAACTTATTGCTTGCTTGGCCTAACGGCTTTCTGGATTTATCGCACTTAATCGACCTTACGGAGCCCGCAATGACCTATATCGTCACAGAGAACTGCATCAAGTGTAAATTCCAGGACTGCGTGGAAGTCTGCCCCGTGGATTGCTTCTACGAAGGCGAGAACTTCCTGGTCATCCATCCCGACGAATGCATCGACTGCGGCGTTTGCGAGCCCGAATGCCCGGCCGAAGCCATCGTTCCCGACACGGAACCCGGCGTCGAGGAATGGCTGGAGATCAATACCAAGTTCGCGACCCAGTGGCCGAACATCACCTCCAAGGGGGATTGCCCCGCCGATGCCGACGATTGGAACGGCAAGGACGGCAAGAAAGAGCTGTTGAGCTCGAATCCCGGCAAGGGCAGCTGATCCGCCCCCGCGCCCGCCCGCCGGGCGCGCGGCCCCGATTGCCCCGAAACCGGCGGGATTCCCGCCGGATGCACGGAATTTGTGCACTTGCGAACCTGAGGGTGGTTTTTGTCCGCCATTTATGTTAAGGTCATCAATTGTTGGCCTTAAGGTCTATGTCCCCTCGGAAACGCCCATCTGTCCGTCCGGGGGGATTTTTACGGCCAACATTCGGCTGTGGGATGGGCGCCAAAGCGCCTGCCGGGGAAGACAGCCGCCCGCTTCAGGATTGGATCGGTCAGCGGCCACGTTCGGTGTCGCCGGGCGGTTCTTATACTCTCTGAAGCATGCCGCCGGACCGTAATCGTCAGGGAGAGCGGGCCGCGGCGGGCCTGGGCCGCCCAATGACAAGAAGGGTAATATCGGAGTTGACCTCACCTATGTCCAAACAAGAAGAACTGCAGATCGATACCGGCGACTATGTCGTCTATCCGACGCATGGCGTCGGCAAGGTCATCGGCGTCGAAACCGAAGAAATCGCGGGCCACAAGCTCGATCTTTTCGTCATTTCCTTTGATAAGGACCGGATGACCCTGCGGGTTCCCGTGTCCAAGGCCCCGACCTCGGGCCTGCGCAAGCTGTCGACGCGCAAGATCATGGAAGAGGCGATGACCACCCTCAAAGGCCGGGCGCGCGTCAAACGCACCATGTGGAGCCGCCGGGCCCAGGAATACGAAGCCAAGATCAATTCGGGCAATCCCGTGTCCATTGCCGAGGTCGTGCGCGACCTGCACCGCAATGTGGGCCAGCCCGACCAGTCGTTCTCCGAACGCCAGATCTACGAAGCCGCCCGCGACCGTCTGGCCGCGGAACTGGCGGCCGTCGACAAGACGGACGTGGAAAAGGCCACGGAAAAGCTGGAAAAAGTTCTGCGCGCCGCCTGATTTCAGGCAGGGCGTTGCCCGCCAGCCGGGCGACCGTTAAGGCAAACGGCCGGAGTTTCCGATCTCCTTGCGGAGGCGGAGCCCGGCCGTTTTCCGTTTCCGGGGGATGCCGGCGGCGAAAAGTCGCGTGCACAGACCAATAAGTTCTCCACCTTTTCGCATAAAAAGATATGCTCTCTCCGGGGAATGGGGAGAGCACGCCAGTGACGGAGACGCCACCCGGTAGTCTTGGGCTTGCCGCCGTCGGCGACCGTGTCGCGGCGCTGACGGATGTGTCCATGGTGCGGGAGTTCTGCGATTTCATCATCGCGGGCCTGGGTGGCCGTGCGTTGCCGGTCTACGAAACCATCGACCTGATGAAGGTCCCGCATCTGGCCCCGCATATCTTCGTCCACGATTACCGGGGCGGGGTCGAGCGGGGCATGCTGGTCAAGTTTTCCGGCACCGCCATCGACGAACATTACGGCAAGGTTCTTCAGGGCCGTTACGTCGAGGACGTCTACACGGGCAGTGACGGCGCCACGCATTATTTCCCGCTTCATTACCGCGCCATCGCGGCCTGCCGCCCCTTTTTCGCCCGCCGTGCGGTCGTGTTCGATCAAGGCACGCCGACCGAGCGCTACAAACAGTCGACGACCTTGTTTTTCCCCTGTTCACCGGACGGCAAGACCGCCAATTACGGAATCGGCGTGGTCATTTTCGGATCGGTGCAGACCGAGACGGAAGCCCTCTATCTGCTCTTGTGAGCATGCGCCCTTACGGCGCGACGACCTTGACCTTGGCGCCCGGCGTCAGTTTGTCCCCCGGCGCCAGGCCGTTGAGCGCCAGGAACCAATCCAGCTTGTAGGATTCCAGCGGCATGATGCCCGCCAGCTTGTCCGGGGTGTCGCCCGGGTTGACCGTCAGCACGCGCAGTTTCAGGGTTTTGACCGCCTTGGCCTCGGCCTCCGTCAGGGCGCGGAAGCTGTAGGTCACGCGGCGCAGATCCTCGCTGCGCCGTGGTGTCGCTTCGGGCGGGGTCAGGAACAGAAAGCGATAGATGCGATCCTTGGCGAAACGGATGGCGACCAGGCGCACGTCCCGCACGCCTTCCGAGGTATCGGTGCGCGCGCTCCCCGTCGCGGCCTCCAGCCCGTTCACGTCGATGCGTTCGACCCCGCGCAGACGTCCGCCGCCCCATGATGAAACGTACCCCCGGATGTCGCGGACCTGGGCCGCTTCCTTCTGCATCAGTTGATTGAACAGGATGACCGTGCGGTCCGGGCCGTGGGCGGCGACCTGGGACGGCGAATTGATCAGGTAGAAACCGGCCGGGACCTCGAACCGGAAGCGCAGTTCCGGGTGTTCGAACACCCGGCCGCGGACCACGCCTTCCTCCGGCGAATCGCCCCACAGCATGCCGTCGATGCGGGCCAGATAATCCTCGCGCCCGACGCGCGGGTCGGCGTTGGGTGGCACCCGGGCCAGGGTGATGGCCTGGGCGATGCGGTCCGACGTGCGCGGATGGGTCGACATGATGTTGCCGGCCGGGTCCTCGTCCGGGCGGCCGCGCACGCGCTGGGTGATCGAGGTGTGCTGCGCCATCTTGCGGAAGAAGGTTTCGAGCGTTCTGGAATCGTAGCCGGCCTTGGACATGTAGCGCACGGCGAGCATGTCGGCCTCCAATTCCTGTTCCCGGGAATAGGATTGCAGGTAGATCTGGCCGACCTGGCCGGCCAGGCGGTTCAGGTCGCCGGGCACGCCGAACACGGAACCCAGGATGCTGGCGCCGATCAGCCCCAGGTTGGTCGCCATGGTGGCCGAATAGCGCTGCGCGGTGTGGCGCGCGGTGACATGGCCGATCTCATGGGCCAGGACGCCGGCCATTTCCGCCTCGTTCTCGGCCAGGGCGATCAGGCCGCGGGTGATGTAGACATAGCCGCCGGGCAGGGCGAAGGCGTTGATGTTGGAATCGTTCAGGACCGTGAACGTGAACTTCAGGTCGGGCCGGTCCGATGCCTTGGCCAGTTTCTCTCCGACCCAGTCGACATAGGTCTGGATCGTCGGGTTCTTGTAGGTCCCGCCCATTTCCTTGAGGATTTTCGGATGTTCCTCGGCGCCGACGCGCAACTCGTCGGTTTCCGACATGAAGGCGGTGAAGCTTTGCTCCCCCGTCGCGGGATTGGTCGAGCAGGCCGCGGCGAACAGCAGCGGTGCGATCAGGGTCAGGGCGGAAATCAGCGGGCGCATATCAGCAATATAGGGAGGAACGGCGCTACTTTGCCAGAACCTCGATCTGTTCAGGGTGGCTGGCCTCGATCATCGGGCCGTTCCAGGTCTTGAGCCAGCCGCGCACGCGCACCTCGCGGCCCTGATAGGCATCCGGCCCCAGGCCCGCGCGCTTGAACAGGCGCGCCGCCTTGCGGCCGATGCGGACCGTGAAATCCGTGCGCCAGTTGTCGCCGAAGTTCAGATAGATCACGCCGCGCACGTCGGCCGCGTCGATGACCCGGCCTTCGACGATCTGAAAGGTGTCGATGTCGCCGGCCAGGGCCGCGGGATCGGCGGCGCGGACCGCGTAGAACGGATGGGCCCAGATGCCGCGCCCGGCCGCGCGGGCGGCGGCTTCCAGCCGGTACATCTCGGCCGCGCGCTCTCGATTGTCGGGGAAGGTATAGACCCGGGCCATGCCGCGCGTCAGCATCTCGCCCTGGGCCCAAATGCCGTTCTGTCCGACCAGATGGGCCAAAAGCCGCCCATGGCGGTCCATGCGGGCATTGCCGTAAAACAGCTGCACGGGCTGGTTCATCAGGACGGCCTCAAGCGCCGCCTTGGATTCCTTGGCCAGCGGCCATTCCTTGAATCCGACGCGGCCCAAGGGCAGCTTTGGGGCCTGGATGCCGGTCAGGCGGACTTGCGAGGCGCCGACGATATCCCGGTCGAGGAACACCGTATCGCCGTCGACCACGGCGGCGACCACGGCCTGTTCGCCGGGTGTCAGCGCGTCCTGGTCGGCGGCCGGGGCGACCCCCGGGGCGACCCATAAAACAAATCCGATCAGGATGGTCGTGAACTTCATGGCATTGCCTCCGCCGACACACCGGCCATGGCCCATACGTTAGCAGGTGAATGTCCGCCTGCCCGCAGGCTTTCGATGGTCTCCGCCTTGTCGCGCTTGGCCAGACGCTTTCCGTCCGGCCCCGCCAGAAGGCCGTGATGGCGGTAGGCGGGGGTGTCCAGGCCCAGCAGCGCCTGCAACAGGCGGTGGACGTGGGTCGCCTCGAACAGGTCCAGGCCTCGGGTCACGCAGGTCACGCCCTGGATGTGGTCGTCCAGCGTGACGGATAGGTGATAGCTGGTCGGCGTGTCCTTGCGCGCGAGTACCACGTCGCCGAACCGTTCGGGCCGGGCGGTCTGCTCGCCCCGGTCCAGGTCGGTCCAGGCGAGGGGGCCGGCCGCCGCCGCCGCCGTGTCCGTCTTGAGGCGCAGGGCGTAAGCCTCGCCCGCCGCCATGCGGTCGTCGGCCCGGGCCGGGTCGAGGGCGCGGCAGGTGCCGGGATACAGGGGGCCGTCGGGACCATGCGGGGCGTGCCCGGCGGCGGCGATCTCCGCCGCGATGTCCTTGCGCGTGCAGAAGCAGGGATAGATCAGCCCCTGGTCCCGGAGGCGATCCAGGGCCGTTGCATAGTCCTCAAGATGATCCGACTGGCGGCGCACCGGCGTTTCCCAGGTCAGGCCCAGCCAGCGCAGGTCCTCGATAATGCCGTCCTCGAACTCGGGCCGGCAGCGGCCCCGGTCGATGTCCTCGATCCGCAACAGAAACCGCCCGCCGCCTGCCGCCGCTTGGGTCCAGGCGACCCAGGCCGAATAGACATGGCCCAGGTGCAGACGGCCTGTCGGGCTCGGCGCGAAGCGGGTGACGGTTCCTTGATGCGGTATGGCGGTCATGGTCGTCATGGCGGATTGAAGAGCCCTTTCAGCGGCATTTCGGTGGCCATCGGCACCATTCGTTAACCATTCTGGGGTAACAAAGGTGGATCGGTACCAGCCATAATACCGTTCACGTAATGGATTAGACGAGCCCGCCGCCATGAGCAAAATCAAGAAGCCCGCAAAACTCGCGCCCGATCTTCCCAAGGAAGAGGACATCCCGCATCTGACGGGTCCCATGGTGCTGCCGCGCGACGGCTCCAAGCCGGAGCAGGTCGTGCTGTTGTTGCACGGCGTCGGCTCCGACGGCGACGATCTGATCAATCTTGCGACCTATTTCGGGCGGGTCCTGCCCAAGGCCGTGTTCATCGCGCCCAACGCGCCCTTCCGCTTCGACGGGGGGCCCATGGGCTTCCAGTGGTTTTCCCTTGCCGATCCGTCCAAGGAAAAGAAGCTTGAGGGCGTCAAGATGGCGGCCCCCATCCTGAACGCGTTGATCGACCACCTGCTGGCCGAACTCGGTCTGGACGAAAGCAAGATGGCGATCATCGGCTTTTCCCAGGGCACCATGATGGCGCTGCATGTCGGGCCCCGGAGGGTCAAGCCGCTGGCCGGTATCATCGGCTATTCCGGCGCCTTGGTGGGCGGTGAGCTTCTGGCGTCCGAGATCAAGTCCAAGCCGCCGGTCCTGCTCATGCATGGCGAGGCGGACCCCGTCGTGCCGCCCGACCTGATGCACCATGCGGAAGACACCCTGAAGGCGGCCGGCGTGCCCGTGGCCGCCTACCTCAGCCCCGACCTGGGCCATGGCCTCGACGACATGGGCATCCAATTGGGCATGGAGTTCCTGGCCGAAATGTTCGATATCGACGTTCTCGAGGTTGCCGGCCGCACGTCCTAGACGGCACCGAACCCAAGATCGCCTCATGAACGCTTCCCGCCTTTTCACCATCCTTTGTCTGCCGCTTGCCCTGTGCTGGATGCTCGCCTTCCCAGGTGCGTCCATGGCGGCGGAAAACGTCGGCACGGCGAAGCGCGTGGTCAACGACGTCGTCACCCGGTCGTTCGGCCAGTCGGTGCAGACCGGCGACGGCCTAGTCGCCAACGAAACCGTCATCACTAAAAGCCGCAGCGCCATCGACATCCGGCTGGCCGACCAGTCGTCGCTGACCATCGGTGAAAATTCCGAACTGATCCTGGACGATCTGGTCTACGGCCGTGACCGGAACAAGGTCACCGGCGCTTTCCGCATGATGTCGGGGGCGATCCGTTTCGCCTCCGCCGGCGTGCCCATGGACTTTCTGATCAAGACGCCGACGGCGACCATCGGCATCCGCGGCACCCAGTTCGACGTTCTGGTCAAGGACGGCAGCACCGAGGTCGCGGTGGTCGAGGGCGTGGTCGTCGTGCAGTCCCGGTTCGGCATCACCGACGTGCGCAGCGGCCAGGTCTATCAGGTCACCACCCGCCGCGCGGCCTTCGCGGATGCGCGCTCGCCGGGAATGAGCCAGGCCATCGAATTCATGGTGACCATGCTTGCGGACGGCGGGGCCGGCACACCCCAAGCCGCCCCATATCCGCAAAAGGAAACCCGCCTGATTGTCCTGCCGCCGTTCCTGGAGAACAAGGACAAGGAAAACCTGCTGGTCGTGGACCTGCCCGCGGGCAAGGTCTACGTCGAACTTCTGCCCGGTCTTGCCCCTCTGCATGTGCGGAGGATCAAGCAGCTGGTGCGTCAGCAATTCTATGACGGCCTGGCCTTCCATTTCGTGCGTCAGGATTACGTCGCCGAAACCGGAGACCCGTCGTTCACGCCGGGCGGCGCCGGCGGCACCGGAGGCAGCGGCACGGCCATCGCCGCCGAATTCTCGTCCACCCCCTTCACCGAAGGCATGGTCGGCATGTCGCGCCTCAAGAACGATCACGACAGCGCCGACAGCCGCTTCTTCTTCGTCCTGGGCCCCACGGCGCGGACCCTGGACGGCAAATACACGGTCTGGGGCCGGGTCGTTGCCGGCATGCAACATCTGAAAGCGCTGAAGCCCGCCAACCGGCCCAAGGCACCGGAACGCATGGCCACCGTGCGCGTCGTCGCCGATCTTTACAAATAGTTCCGGGACCCAGAGGCCCCGTCGTCTGTCCGAAATCTGTAACCGGACGGTCAGGTTCCCTGTCAGAAAAGTTTCATGGCGGGAACATTTGGCGAAGAATCGCAATATGTAGTATCCTCCGCGCCATCAGGTAGGAGATATGAGGTTTCGACCCCGTGAGCGCTTCCGCCGAAAGCTGTCCCGCTCTCGTTCTCAACGCCGACTTCCGGCCGTTGAGCTATTTCCCCCTTTCCCTATGGTCCTGGCAGGATACCCTCAAGGCGGTGTTTCTCGACCGCGTCAACGTGGTCTCCGAATACGACCGGATCGTCCATTCTCCCAGCCAGGAATTCCGCCTGCCCAGCGTCATCGCGCTGAAGGAATACGTGTCCATGGGGCGGCGCCCGGCGTTCACCCGGTTCAACGTGTTCCTGCGCGACGCCTTCCATTGCCAGTATTGCGGCGAGCATTTCCCGGCCGATCATCTGACCTTCGACCACGTGATCCCGCGCGCCCGCGGCGGGCGCACGTCGTGGTCCAACGTGGTCACCGCCTGCGCGCCCTGCAACCTGCAGAAGGGCCACCGCCTGCCCCGGCAGTGCGGCATGGTGCCGCTGCGCGAACCGGAACAGCCGTCCAACTTTCTGTTGCAGGAAAACGGCCGCGCCTTCCCGCCCAACTACCTGCACGAAAGCTGGCGGGATTTCCTGTACTGGGATACGGAACTGGAACCCTAGGGGCTACGGCGCCTGTCTCCCCTGATGGCGGCCGTAGACCGCCGCCGTTCCGTCCGCCTGAAACAACAGAACGTCGTAAACGTCCGGATTGGGGCCCTCCATGCCGGGCGAGCCCACGGGCATGCCAGGCACGGCAAGGCCGCGCGCCTTGGGCTTCTCGGTCAGCAGGCGCGCCACATCGGCCGCCGGGACGTGGCCCTCGATGACGTAACCGTCCACGACCGCCGTGTGACAGGATTGAAGGTGGTCGCCCACGCCGGTCATCTTCTTGATGCCGGTCAGGTCCTCCATCTCGATGGTCTTCACGGTATGGCCGCTGGCTTTCATATGGTCCACCCAGGCGCCGCAGCAGCCGCAATAGGGCGACTTGTAGACGGTGACCTCGGCCGCCGCCGCCATGGCGGGCAGCAGCATAAGCATGGCAAGCGCCGCCACTGCGGCGCGCATGACCTTGAAGTTCATTCGTATTTCCTTTCCTAGAACCAGAAACTGACGCCGGCGACGAAGCGCAGCGCGTCGGTGTCCTCGCCCTCGTCGCGGGCGAAGTTGGCGGTGGCCCCGAACTTGCGCTCGTAATGCAGGCCGATGTAGGGCGCGAATTCACGGCGGATTTCGTATTTCAGGCGCAGGCCGGCCTCGACGGTGTTGATCCCCGCCCCGGAATGAATGCGCCGGTCCTCGGAAAACGCCATGTCGACCTCGACCAGGGGCTGCAGCACCAGACGCTGGGTGATCAGCCAGTCGACCTCCGCCTCGAAGCGGGCGGACACGTCGCCCGTTTCGCTGACGAACAGGTTGGCGTCGGTCTCCACGAACTGCTTGGCCAGGCCCTGGATGCCGATCACGCCGTAGGTGCGGTCCGGGTCCGGGCGCAGGTCGTGGCGGATGCCGGCGTTGACGTCGAAGAAGTCGGAGATCGGTTTCCGGTAGAGGAACTGAAACTCCGCCTTCTCCAGGCGCTTGCCGATGGGATTTTCGCCCTCCGTCTTGAAGGCGAGGCGGTGATCGTCGTTGCCGATCCAGGCGTTGCCCTGCCAGGCAAGGACGTCCGCGCCGTCGCCGATGCGGTACTCCGCCTGGTCCGCCTGGACGTGCCAGTAGATGTCATCGTCCATGCCGGCGGCGTTCGCGCCGCCGGGGGAGAAGGCGGCGACGGACGCCGCAAGGCCGCCCGCGATCATGAGGATGAAGTTTTTCATCGCACCGCCTCCGCCGTCTCGCGTTCGACCACGACCTTGCGGAACATGCCGGTCGCCATGTGATACATCAGGTGACAGTGAAACGCCCATTCGCCTTCGGCGTCGGCCTCGATGTCGGCCTCGACCGTCTTGCCCGGCGCGATGGAGATGGTGTGCTTGGCCGGGTTGTACTTGCCCGATCCGTTGTCGAGGATCTGCCACATGCCGTGCAGGTGCATGGGATGGGTCATCATGGTCTCGTTGACGAACTTGAAGCGCACCCGTTCGCCGAACTTCAGGCGGATGGGTTCGGCGTCGGAATATTTGACGCCGTTGATGGACCACACGTAGCGCTCCATGTTGCCGGTCAGGCGGACCTCGATCTCCCGCGCCGCCGGGCGGTCGGGGTAGAGCGGCTTGATCGCCTTCAGGTCGGCGTATGACAGAAACTTGCCGCCCTCGGCGGCCTTGGGCATCAGGCCGCTGCCGGGTGCGTAGAACGGATCGGCCTTATCACCGGAAGCCGGTGCCCCATGGGCCGAATGATCCATGCCCGCCATCGTGGCGCCGTCAGGCATGGTGTGGGTCGGCTGGGCCGGCATCGAGTGGCCGGCGTGGCTTTCCCCTTTCATCGTTGTGCCGTCGGGCATGGCGTGGGTCATGCCTTGCCCTTCGTGGCGGGTCCCGGCCATGGTGGAACCGTCGGGCATCGTGTGCGTCGCGCCTTGGCCCATGGTCCCGTGGTCCATGCCGGCCATGTCGCCATGGGCCATGCCCATGTCGGCCATGGTCAGATACTGTTTCGGACGGTTCGCCGGAATGTCGCCGGCCATGCCCATTCGCGGGGCCAGGGTGGCGCGGGCGAAGCCCGTGCGCGCCATGCTTTCGGCGAGCACCGCATAGGCCTTGTCCTCGGTGGGCCGCACGATCACGTCATAGGTCTCGGCGACGGCGATGCGGAATTCGTCGACGGGCACGGGCCGCACGTTGTTGCCGTCGGCCTGCACCACCGTCATCTTCAGTCCCGGAATGCGGACGTCGAAGAAGGTCATCGCGGCGGCGTTGATGAACCGCAGGCGCACCCGTTCGCCGGGCTTGAACAGGCCGGTCCAGTTCTGTTCGGTATTGCGGCCGTTCGCCAGGAATACGTAGCCCGAGACGTCGGCGATGTCCGACGGCAGCATGCGCATGTCGCCCCAGTCCATGCGGTCGGCGAGGGCCGCGCCAAGGCCCATCTTCCCGGCGTCGTCGATGAAGGTCGACAGGGTGCGTTTCTGGTAGTTGTAGTAATCGGCGGACATCTTCAGGTTCGACAGGATTTTGTGCGGGCTGTGGTCCGGATGCCAATCGGACAGCACGATCACGTGCTCCCGGTCATAGCGGAAGGGCTCGCGCGCCTTGGGCTCGATGACCATCGCGCCGTACATGCCGACGGCCTCCTGCATGCCCGAATGGCTGTGATACCAGTAGGTGCCCGCCTGTTGCGCCGGAAAGCGGTAGGTGAAGGTCTCGCCCGGCTTGATGCCGGGAAAGCTGATGCCCGGCACGCCGTCCTGCTGGTAGGGCAGGATCAGGCCGTGCCAGTGGATCGAGGTGTCTTCGGCCAGCGTGTTGGTGACGTTGATGACAAGGTCCTCGCCCTCCTTGAAACGGAGGACCGGCCCGGGGATCGAACCGTTGATGGTCATCGCCATCTGGTCCTTGCCGGCGACGTTGATCGCCGCCGTGCCGATGGTCAGGTCGTAGGTGCCGGCCCGCGCGGTCGCGGGGGCCAGCAGGATCGCCGCCAGGGCGGCGAGCATGAGATGTCTCATGAAATCGCTCCTTCCCGATTGCGTCGTCATTTGATCTTGATGGGCCCCATCATTCCCGACTCGTAGTGGCCGGGAACGTTGCAGGCGAACTCCAGCGTCGCCTCCTTGGGGAATTTCCAGATGATCTCCGCCGACTTGCCGGGTTCGACCAGGACGCTGCCCTGGTCCGCGCCGTGGCTGTGGCTCATGGCCATCTGGCCGGGGCCGTGGCTCATCTTCATGCGCTCATGGTTGACGCGGTCGGCCTCGATCATGCCGTGCTCCATCATCACCATCATTTCCTTCTGGTGGGCGGCATGCATGGCCGCCGTACCCAGCCCGAATTCGTGCAATAGGGTGCCCTTGTTGACGATCTTGAAGCGCACCGTCTCGCCCGCCTTCACGGCGATCTCCGCGGGTTCGTAGAAATTGTCCTGCATGGTGATGTCGATGGTGCGGGTTACGTCTGCGGCCTTGCCCGGGCCGCCGATGGCCGGCGCGGCGCCGTGATGACCGGGCATGCCTTGGGTCCCCATCATCTGGCCGGGCATGCCTTGACCGCCCATCATATGTCCTTGGGCGGGGGCGGCGTCGTGACCGTGACCGGGCTGGCCGGCGCCGGACCACGCCGGCGTCGTTCCCATGCCGAGAACGGCGGCAAGCAATGCACAGGCGGCGCGGGATGATGTTTTCTTGGAAGTCGTCATGATCGTGGTCCTTGTTTATCAGCTGAAATCACGTGGATGCGCGAATGGCAGGGGCGTGGCCCCGCCGCGGCGATGGATTTCCGCTTGGTCTGCTCGGGCTTGCCGCTATCGGCTGAAAGCGGTGTGCACGGTCGGATTCATGGATTCCGCCTTGCTTGCCTGGGGGCGCGCAACATCAGGGAGGTTGTCGGGTGTTACGTCGCCCGGTCCGAGCGCACGGAAATCATCCGTGACGCCTTGGAGGCCTGAAAAGCCCGTGCAGGGCATTGACCACGATGGCTTGATCCGACCGCGGCATCAGCCGTTCGACGGAAAACGTCAGGCCGGCGGTGTGATCGAACTCCTGGACGGGGATGCTCGGGAAGCACGCGCTGGCACAGCATCCGTGCATCGCGCTGTTCTTTGGCGATCTGTCGACCGAGGCGGTTTTGGCGGGACCGTGGCAGTCAGCCTGCTGGGCTAATTCGGCCGAAGGGTCGCCGTCATGATCTGGTGCGGCGGCTTGGCTATGATGTGCCTGTCCGCCCGCTTGCATCGCCGCATGTCCGATCCCGGTACCCGCAGCAAGGACGGCGATGGCGAGCAGCGCGACGAACACGTGCTGTACGCCACATTTCAGGACTGCATTTCGGATCGCCATCATCATCACGGGAAAATTTACCACCTATGTCATGGGGTCTTCAACAAAACCTCAGGAAGATCCCGAAATCGTGTTCTTGCGTTCGTTGTATTCCGCCGTGTCGATTTCACCCCGTGCGTAGCGTTCGTTCAAAAGATCCATGGCCGTGGAAGACGGCGCGCGGTCACTGCCGGTGAACCCTTTGATCAGGAATAGGACGATCACGATCACCGCGATCATGAAAACGGCCATCATGCCCCAGCCCATGAACATATGACCCCAACCGCCGGACCACATGGGATGTCCGTAGTAGACGCCGCCGGAACTCTGATCGGCGAGGGCTTGGCCCGACCCGGCGATCATGGCGAGGACAGCCAGGAAGGAAATGCGAAACCGCGTAATAGTGGTCATTTTCGGATGCTCCTTTATTTGGTGCGAAGGTTGATATCGTCGTGGCGCTGGCGAATGCGCTCCGGCCAGGTGCTCTTGATATAAGACAGCGCGGCGATGATCTCGTCGTCGGACAGAACGCCGGCGAAGCCGGGCATGTCGCTTTCGTAGGCGCCGCCGACCACGGCGGCGGGGCCGCGTTTGGTCAGGTCGAACAACTGCGCGTCCGGGTGGTGCCAGGTATGGCCCGTGCGGTCGTGGGGCGGGGCGGGCAGGCGGCCCGTGGGCAGGCGTTCGCGCCAGTTCGCCTGTCCTTCCAGGCCCGTTCCGTGGCAGTTCGCGCAGTGGTCGCCGTAGACCGTCCTGCCGAGGGCGACGACGGCGGCGTCATCGGGGCGCAGTGTGATCACCGTGCCGCCGCCGGGGGGCAGCCATAACCAGGCAGCACCGCCAAGCGTCACCGCGCCCAGGGCGGCAGTCGCCCACAAGGATTTGCGGCGTGCCGCCGTCAATGGTCCGGTCCCGCCAGGCCGTCGATGATGGGACAATGCGGGCGGCTGTCGCCGTGGCAGGTGTCGACCAGATGTTTCAGCGTTTTGTGCAAGGCTTTGAGTTCCGCGATCTTGGCCTCGATCCCGGCAAGATGCCCTTCGGCGATCGCCTTCACGTCGGCGCTGGCGCGATGGTCGTCCTCGTAAAGCGACAGCAGGGCGCGGCAGTCCTCGACGGAAAAGCCGAGCCCCCGCGCGCGCTGCACGAACTGCAACTTGTGCACGTCGGTCGGCGAATAGGCGCGGTAGCCGTTGCCGCTGCGCCCCGGCACGACCAGGGAGATTTCCTCGTAATAGCGGATGGTCTTGGCCGGCAGGCCCGACCGCTTGGCGGCTTCACCGATGTTCATGGGATCACGCCTCCTCGATCCGGGCGCGGCGCAGGCGCAGCGCATTGCCGACGACGGAAACGGAACTCAGGCTCATGGCCGCCGCCGCGAACATGGGCGACAGCAGGATGCCGAACACGGGGTAGAGGACGCCCGCCGCCACCGGCACGCCCAGCGCGTTGTAGATCAGGGCGAAGAACAGGTTCTGCTTGATGTTGCGCATGGTCGCGCGGGCGAGTTTCCGCGCACGGACGATCCCGTTCAGGTCGCCCTTGATCAGGGTGATGCCGGCGCTTTCGATGGCGACGTCCGCCCCCGTTCCCATGGCGATGCCGACATCGGCCTGGGCCAGGGCGGGCGCGTCGTTGACCCCGTCGCCGGCCATGGCGACCATGCTGCCCTCGGCCTGCAGGTCCTTGACGATGCGGGCCTTGTCCTCGGGCAGGACGTCGGCGCGGATCTCGTCGATGCCCAGCCGCGCCGCCACGGCCTGGGCCGTGCGCGCGTTGTCGCCGGTCGCCATGACGATGCGGAAGCCCTGGGCGTGCAGTGCCTTGATCGCATCCGCCGTGGTGTCCTTGACCGGGTCGGCGACGGCGATCAGGCCGGCGATTTCCTTGTCCACGATCACGAACATGACGGTCTCGCCCTGGTCGCGGCGCGCGTCCGCCGTGGCCGACAGGGCGTCGCCGTCCAGGCCCAGGTCGGCGGCCAGCTTGGCGTTGCCGAGGGCGACCTTGCGCCCGTCGACGGTGCCGGTGACGCCCTTACCCGTGACGGCGGCGAAATCCTCGGCCTTGGCGGCGTCGATGTTGCGGTCTTCGGCGCCGGTGACGATGGCCTCGGCAAGCGGGTGTTCCGAGCCCCGCTCCAGGCTGGCGGCAAGACGCAGGACCTCGGCCTCGTCATGCCCCGGCTCGGGCAGGACGGCGACCAGTTTCGGTTTGCCCACGGTCAGGGTGCCGGTCTTGTCGACGATCAGGACATCGACCTTGGCGAAGCGCTCCAGGGCCTCGGCGTTCTTGATCAGCACGCCCGCCTGCGCCCCCCGGCCCGTCGCCGTCATGATCGACATGGGCGTGGCGAGGCCGAGCGCGCAGGGACAGGCGATGATCAGCACCGCCACGGCGGCGACCAGGCCGTAGGCCATGGCCGGCGGCGGGCCCCAGATTGACCAGGCGACGAAGGCGAGGGCGGCGACGGCGACCACCGCCGGCACGAAGATGCCGGCGACGCTGTCCGCGACCTTCTGGATTGGCGCGCGGGAGCGCTGGGCGCTCGCGACCATTTCGACGATGCGGCTTAACATGGTATCGGCGCCCACGCGCTTGGCTTCCATGACCAGGCTGCCGGTGCCGTTGATGGTCGCACCCGTGACCGGGTCGCCGGGCGTTTTCTCCACGGGGACGGCCTCGCCGGTGATCATGGATTCGTCCACGGACGACCGGCCCTCCAGGACCACACCGTCCACGGGGACCTTTTCGCCGGGCCGCACCCGCAGATGGTCGCCGGCCTTCACGTCCTCCAGGGGGATTTCCTCCTCCCGGCCGTCGGCGCGGATGACGCGGGCGGTCTTGGCCGCCATGTCCAGCAAGGCCCGGATCGCCGCACCCGTGCGGTCGCGCGCCCCCAGTTCCATCAATTGGCCCAGCAGAACCAGGACGATGATGACGGCGCCCGCCTCGAAATAGACGCCGACATGGCCGCCGGCGTCCCGGAAGCCGTCGGGGAAGATACCGGGGGCGACGACGGCGACGATGCTGAACAGATAGGCCGCCCCGACGCCGATGGCGATCAGGGTGAACATGTTCAGGTTGCCGGTGATCACGGATTTCACCCCGCGCACGAAGAACGGCCAGCCCGACCACAGGACCACCGGGGTCGCCAGCGCCATCTCGATCCACAGGGCCGTGCCTTTGCCGATCGCATCCCGGACGCCCAGGCCCAGCATGGGCCCCATGGCCAGGATCAGCAGCGGGACGGTCAGAACCGCGCCGACCCAGAAGCGGCGGGTGAAATCGACCAGTTCGGGGTTGGGTCCTTCATCGCCGGTGGGAATGCCCATGGGTTCCAGCGCCATGCCGCAGATCGGGCAGTCGCCGGGCTTGTCGGTGACGATCTCGGGATGCATGGGGCAGGTGTACTTGGTGCCGGCGGGCATCGCCTCGGCCGGCTTCTTGTGCGCACCCGACAGGTAGTGTTCCGGGTCGGCCTGGAATTTCGTGCGGCAGCCCGGATTGCAGAAGTGATAGGTCGTGCCCGCGTGATCGAAGGTCGGTTTGCCCTGGCCCAGGGTCACGGTCATGCCGCAGACCGGGTCCTTGGCGGTCGCCGCGCCGTGGCCGTCCCCGTGATCATGGGCGTGATGGCCCCCGCCGCAGCAGGAACCGCCGCTTTTCGGGGTGTCGGAGGTGGAGTGCGAATGGGTGGGCATGGCGAAGAACCTTCGGTTGCGGCGCGGGTGACATACCCGCGACGTCATCATGACCCCTTACATAAGGCTTCCAGTCACTGGAAGGTCAAGGCGCGTTATCGAAGAATTGCCAATCCGCGCCGGTCATAGGTTCCGCCGATAAATTCTATCGGCATTAGCGATTTGACGTATACCTGGACGGCTGGCGACACTCCTCCGACCGCAACCCCGGACAGAGCGCCGCCCATGCCCTTCGAAAGCGACTTCACGCCGGCCCCGTCCGAGGGCGAAAGCAACGCCTCGCCCCGGCGCCGGGAATGGGCGGCGGGGGCGCTGGGGGCGGCCTCGCAGGCCCAGCTTGCCGAGGATGCGGCGCTGTTCCTGCATCAGTCCGTGTCCACGCCCTGTCTGTCGGTGATCGTGAAGGCGGAGGGCCCCTGGATCGAGGACGCCGAGGGCCGCCGCTATCTCGATTTCCACGGCAACAACGTGCACCACATCGGCTACGGCCATCCGCGTCTGAAGAAGGCCATCGCCGACCAGATGGACGCCCTGCCGTTCGCGCCCCGGCGCTTCGCTTGCGAACCTGCCACGGCGCTGGCGCGCAAGCTGGCCGACATCGCGCCGGGCGACCTGTCCAAGGTGCTGTTCACCACGGGCGGGTCCGACGCGGTCGAGGTCGCGTTGAAGCTGGCCCGCGCCGCGACCGGGCGGTTCAAGACGGTGTCGTTCTGGGATGCCTTCCACGGGGCCGGGTTCGGGGCGTCGTCGGTGGGGGGGGAGCAGCTGTTCCGCTCCAACCTCATCGGTCCGCTGCTTGCGGGCACGGAACACGTCGCCCCTTTCGCCTGCTACCGCTGCCCCTATGGATATCCCGAAACGGACGGACAGCCGAACCTGGACCTCTGCAAGATGACCTGCGCCAACATGGTGCGCTACGTGCTGGAGAAAGAGGGCGACGTCGCCGCCGTGATCGCCGAGCCCGCCCGCGCCGTGCCCTTCGTGCCGCCGCCCGGGTTCTGGGCCGCCGTGCGCCAGGCCTGCGACGACGTCGGCGCCTTGCTGATCTTCGACGAGATTCCCACGGGCCTGGGCAAGACCGGGCGCATGTTCGCCTGCGACCACGATGGGGTGGTGCCGGACATCCTGGTCATGGGCAAGGGGCTGGGCGGCGGCATCCTGCCCATCGCCGCCGTGATCGCCCGGCCGGGCCTGGACGTGGCCGGCGACTACGCCTTCGGCCATTACACGCATGAGAAAAACCCGGTGACCACGCGGGCCGGGCTGACCACCATCGAGATCATCGAGGACGAAAACCTGGTCGAGAACGCGGCGACGCTCGGGGCCTATGCCCTGGAACGTCTCCATGACATGAAGGGACGCCACGGCGTGATCGGCGACGTGCGCGGGCGGGGGTTTCTCATGGGCGTCGAACTGGTCATGGATAAGCAGGGGAAGGAGCCTGCGGCGGCCTTGGCCGAGGACGTTCTCTACCGTTGCCTCTCGGGCGGCCTGTCGTTCAAAATCTCCATGGGCAACACGCTGACCCTGACGCCGCCCCTGGTGGTGACGCGGGATCAGATGGACCAGGCCCTCGACGTGCTGGACGCCGCCATCGCGGACGCCGCCCGCGCCGCGGGACTGGCCTGAACGACAACAGCCCGGCCAAGGGCAGAGGGGGAGTAGATGGTCAAGGTCGTCCGCACGGACCGCGAACTGCAATGCCCGGTGATCGATGCGGGACTCCGCGACATGGGCGTCGACTTGGTCCTGGTGCCGGACGGGGCGGGGGAGAACGTGCTGCTTGACGCCGTCGCCGACGCGGACCTGATCCTCATGTGTTACACGCCGATCACCGCGCGCATCATCGCGGCGGCCCCGAAACTGAAGGGCATCGTCAAATACGGCGTCGGCATCGACGCCATCGATGTCGCGGCGGCGCGGGCGCGCGGCATCCCCGTGGTCAACATCCCGGAATACGCCGAGCGCACGGTGGCCGAGGGGGCCTTTACCCTGATGCTGGCGCTGGCGAAAAAACTGATCCCGCTGGACCGCGCCATGCATGCCGACGGCTGGGCCTGGCCCGAGGAAAATTGGCTCGCCAACGACATCGCGGGCAAGACCGTGGGCATCGTCGGCGCCGGGCGCATTGGTCGCGCCTTCGCCCAGATGGCGGGGGCGGGCTTCGGCGCCCATGTCATCGCCTACAGCCCCCATACCCCGCCCGAAGAATTGATGCGCATCGGGATCGAGCCCGTGGCCGATCTCATGGACCTGATGGCGCGGGCCGATGTGGTCTCCGTCCATTCCGTGCTGAACGACGAAACCCGGGGCCTGATCGGGGCCAAGGAACTGGCGGCCATGAAGCCGACGGCAATCATTTTGAACGTGGCGCGGGGGGCGGTGATCGACGAGGCGGCCTTGGTCCGGGCCTTGCTGGAGGGCCGCATCGCCGGGGCCGGGCTCGACGTCTACAGCCGGGAGCCGCTGATGCTCGAAGGCCATCCCCTGAGCCCTCTGTTCGGCATGGACAACGTGATCCTGCTGCCGCATCTGACCTTCTTCACCCATGAGGCCATGGAGCGCCTGGAACGGGAGACGCTGGAGCGCTGCCGCGAGGTTCTGGAGGGCCGCCCGGTGACCGTGAAATCGCCCGACCCGCGCCTGCGCGCCCAGACGACGGGCGTGCGGTTCGAGGGCTAGAAACCCCCTGGCGCGCGGGGATGCGCCGGGCTAACGTCCGCCTTTCCCCGGCCCATAGACCGAGTCCGCCATGACCGAAACCCTGACCTGTATTTCCCCCATCGACGGTTCGGTCTACGCCGAACGCCAAGCCGCCGCCGACGCCGACATTCAGGCGGCGCTCGACCGCGCCGAGGCCTGTCAGGCCGCTTGGCGCGACACGCCGATCGCCGAGCGGGCGGCGCTGTGCACGGCCATGGTCGACGCCTTTATCAAGGAGCCCGAGGCGGTGGCCGAGGAACTGGCCCGCCAGATGGGCCGCCCGGTGCGCTATGGTGCCGGCGAGGTGAAGGGGTTCGAAGAACGGGCCCGGCACATGATCGCCATCGCGGCGGAGGCCCTCGCCGACCGGCCCGCCCCGGAGAAGCCCGGTTTCACCCGCTTCATCCGGCCCGTGCCCTTGGGCGTGGTGTTGGTCGTCGCCCCCTGGAACTATCCCTACCTCACGGCGGTCAACGCCATCGTGCCGGCGATCATGGCCGGCAACGCGGTGGTGCTGAAGCACGCGACGCAGACGCCCTTGTGCGGCGAGCGCATCGCCCGCGCGTTCCAGGCGGCGGGGGCGCCCGACGGCCTGTTCCAGGTCCTGCACCTGACCCACGACCAGACGGCCCGCGTGGTGGCATCCCCCGAAATCAATTTCGTCGCCTTCACGGGATCCGTCCCCGGGGGTGCCGCCATGGAGAAGGCGGCGGCGGGCCGCTTCATCGGCCTGGGCTTGGAGCTGGGCGGCAAGGACCCGGCCTACGTGCGGGCCGACGCCAACCTGCCCCACGCCATCGAGAACGTGACCGACGGGGCGTTCTTCAATTCCGGGCAAAGCTGCTGCGGGATCGAGCGGGTCTACGTCCATGCCGACGTCTACGACGATTTCGTCGCCGGCATGGCCGATCTCGCCAAGGGATACGTCCTGGGCGATCCGATGGACCCCGCCACGACCCTGGGCCCCATGGTGCGGCCCCGGGCGGCGGATTTCGTGCGCGGCCAGATCGCGGCGGCGGTCCAGGCCGGGGCCGAGGCCCTGATCGATCCCACGGCGTTCCCCCGCGACGCGGCCGGCAGCGCCTACATGGCGCCGCAGGTGCTGGTCGGCGTCGACCATGCCATGCGGGTGATGACGGAAGAATCCTTCGGCCCCGTGGTCGGCGTCATGAAGGTCACGTCCGACGACGAGGCCGTGGCCCTGATGAACGACAGCGAGTTCGGCCTGACCGCCAGCATCTGGACGGCGGATGCCGACGCCGCCCTGGCCCTCGGTGCCCGCATCGAAACCGGGACCCTGTTCATGAACCGGGCCGACTATCTGGACCCGGCGCTCGCCTGGACCGGGGTCAAGAATTCGGGGCGGGGCTGCACTCTGTCGCCGCTGGGGTATGATCACCTGACCCGGCCCATGTCCTTCCACCTTCGCACGCAGGTCTGACCGCCATGACGAATATGCCCCTCAAAGGAAACTGGAATTATCCCACGTCCATCCGCTTCGGCGCCGGGCGTCTGGCGGAACTGGGCGAGGCCTGCCGCCAAGCGGGCATGGCCAATCCGCTGCTGGTCACCGACCCGGGCCTGGCGGCCCTGCCCATGGTGGCCGACGCCGTGCGCGCGGTCGAGGGCGCGGGGCTTTCCGTTCAGGTATTCTCCGCCATCAAGGGCAACCCGACCCTGGAAAACGTCGAGGCGGGGGTGGCGGCGTTCAAGGCCGGCAAGCACGACGGCGTCATCGCCTTCGGCGGCGGCAGCGCGCTCGACGCCGGGAAGGCCATCGCCTTCCAGGCCGGGCAGACGCGGCCGCTCTGGGATTTCGAGGACGTGGGCGACAACTGGACCCGCGCCGACCCGGCCGGGATTGCCCCCAACGTCTGCGTCGCGACCACGTCGGGCACGGGGTCCGACGTGGGCCGCGCCTCGGTCATCACGGACAGTGCGCGCCACGTGAAGAAGGTGATCTTCCACCCCAAGATGATGCCGAGCGTCACCATCGCCGACCCGGCCCTGACCGTCGGCCTGCCGGCGCATGTCACGGCGGCGGTGGGCATGGACGCGCTGTCGCACAACCTAGAAGCCTATCTGGCGCCGTTCTATCACCCGTTCGCGAAAGGGGTGGCGCTGGAGGGCATGCGGCTGGTCAAGGACTGGCTGCCCACGGCGGTGACGGACGGCAAGAACATCGAGGCGCGCTCCCACATGATGGCGGCGGCCATGGCGGGGGCGACGGCGTTCCAGCGCGGGCTCGGCGGCATTCATGCGCTCGCCCATCCCTTGGGCGCGCTTTACGACGCGCACCACGGGCTCCTGAACGCCGTGCTCATGCCCTATGTGGTCAACGCCAACAAGGGCGCGGTGGACCGGGACCTGACGGACCTCGCCCGTGCGCTGGACCTCGCCGACTATTCGCCCGCCGGGGTGATCCAGTGGATTCTCGACCTGCGCAAAGCCGTCGGCATTCCGCACACGCTGGCCGAGATGAACATTCCCGGCGACGCCGCCGACAAGATCGGCGCCATGGCGGTCGAGGATCCGACGGCGGGGGGCAATCCCATCCAATTCTCGGCGGCGCAGTACGCCGCATTGTTCCTGGACGCCCATGGGGGCCGTCTGGAATTCTAGGGGCCAGCGATATTCATTAAAGGCAGGGGGACAGGCAGATGAAACCGGGACAGGTCAAGACGGCGGCGGACGCCAGAAAGATCATCGCCGAGCGCAAATGCGATTACGTGAAGGTCGGCGTGGTCGACATGGACGGCATCATGCGCGGCAAGTACATGAAGGCCGACAAGTTCCTCTCCTCCCTCGACAAGGGCTTCGGCTTCTGCGACGTGGTGCTGGGCTGGGATTCCAAGGACCAGCTTTACGACAACGTCTCCGTCACCGGCTGGCACACGGGCTATCCCGACGCTCCCGTGCGCATCATCCCGGAAAGCTGCCGCGAGATCGCCTGGGAGGACGACATGCTGTTCTTCCTCGGCGAATTCGACGGCAAGTACGAAGAGGTCTGCCCCCGCGCCGTGCTGCGCCGGACCCTGGCCAAGGCCGACAAGATGGGCTTCAAGGTGCTGGCCGGGCTCGAATACGAATTCTTCATGTTCGAGGAAACGCCCGAAACCGTGCGCGAAAAGCACTACCGCGATCTGAAGCCGATCCAGCCGGGCTTCTTCGGCTATTCCATGCTGCGCTCCACGTCCGAAAGCGACCTTTACCGCGACATCCTCGACGGCTGCGTGAAGATGGACATGGCGCTCGAGGGCCTGCACGAGGAAACGGGGCCGGGCGTGCTCGAAGCCGCGATCCAGGTCGACGGCGCCCTGTCCGCCGCCGACAAGGCCGTGCTGTTCAAGACCTTCGCCAAGATCATGGCGCAGAAGCGGGGCCTGATGGCGACCTTCATGGCGCGCTGGTCTCCGGACTGGCCGGGCCAGTCGGGCCATATCCACATGTCGCTGACCAACAAGGCCGGCAAGCCGATTTTCCTGGACAGGAAAAAGCCCCACGGGATGAGCGACGTCATGCGCCACTTCGTCGGCGGGCAGCAGAAACTCCTGCCGGAATTCCTCTCCATGATCGCCGGCACGGTCAACAGCTACACCCGCCTGGTGCCGGGCTTCTGGGCGCCGACGGATTCGACCTGGGGTGTGGACAACCGGACCTGCGCGATCCGCATCATTCCCGGCTCGGAAAAATCGCAGCGCGTGGAATTCCGCATCGCCGCCGCCGACGCCAACCCCTACCTCGCACTCGCCGCCGCCGTGGGGGCGGGGCTGTGGGGGATCGAGAATAGGATCGAGCCCGACAAGGCGGTCGAGGGCAACGCCTACGACAAGACGTTTCCCAAACGCCTCAACCTGCCGCGCACCCTGATGGACGCGGCGGGGATGCTCAAGGCGTCGAAGCCCGCGCGCGCCCTCTTCGGCGACGCCTTCGTCGACCACTACGCCGCGACCCGCGAATGGGAAGAACGCCAATTCCGCCGCGCCATCACCGACTGGGAGATGGAGCGGTATTTTGAGATTATTTAGCGCAAAACCCGAGCGCTAAGTTCTGCCACGGGGCGCGACGGTTGTTTTGCGTAGAAGAAAAAATCCCGAAAACCTGAGCGACGCAGGCGCGTTAGTCGGGTTCCGATGGCGTCCGCTTTTAGCCATAAGCGGATGCTTTGTGTATTTAGGGCATCACGGCTATGCGGATGATCTCGGGCGACGCCTTGAAATGGCGGAATGGGCTCTTGTTTATCTTTATCATCCAAGAACACTAGAAGCACCCATTATTGGCTGCACGCCACTTTCTTCCATCAATGCCATTCCAGGTATGTGCTACGTTGTATTTCGCAACGGCCTGTGCTACGTTGTATTTCAGGTGGGCGGATAAAGATAATGTCACCCAAACCAACTACGACAATTCGCATAGACTTAGACGTCAAGAGGCGCGCCTGTGCGGTCTTCGACGAGATTGGCATTAGCATGTCCGCTGCAATCAATACCTTTCTGAAAGCAGTGGTTCGCGAGGGCACAATGCCATTTGACATTAACGTTGAGCGTCCGAGTCTAGATTCGAAGTCTGGAAACGCGACACTCAACCGTGCGTTCATCGGCAAGAAAGATGAATTTTATACGCAGTATGAAGATGTCACTAGAGAAATGGTAAAGCATCGAGAGCAGCTAAAGGGAAAGGTCATACTTTGCAACTGTGATGATCCCTTCGAGTCTGCTTTCTTTCGATTTTTTTTGCTTCATTTCGACAAGCTCGGGCTTTCTAAACTTATATCCACTTGCTTCGATGGCTCCTCATTCGCGGGGCGCGAATATCCACTAGAGGAAGTGACAGGTGCATATAGGGCGGTAGTAACTGAGGTGCCTGAGGAGCCTCTGGTTAAGCCAGACGGTTCGCTGGATTTGGAGACCGTATTTGCCTTGGGGGGCAACTCCCTCGCGCGTCTCGATGGCGACGGAGATTTTCGTTCAGACGAGTGCGAAAACTTGCTGAAGGAAGCCGATATAGTGGCCACTAATCCACCGTTCAGCCTCTTCCGTGAGTATATTGCTCAGCTGGAGCGTCACAAAAAGAACTATATCATCCTCGGGAATATGAACGCTGCAACATACAAGGAAGTCTTCCCATTATTTCGTGATGATAAAGTCTGGTATGGAGAGTCCATTCGTTCTGGGGATCGTAAATTTTACGTGCCCGACGACTACCCGCTAAATGCCGCCAGCTGTGGTGTGGACGATAAAGGACGTCGCTTCATCAGGGTGAAGGGGGTACGCTGGTTCACCAACTTGGATGCTCGAAGGCGGCACGAGCCCATAGCGTTAACTCAACGCTATACACCGAGCGAATATCCACGCTACGAAAACTACGATGCTATCGAAGTTGGGAGAACCCAAAACATTCCTATCGACTACGAAGGAATTATGGGCGTGCCTATTACTTTCCTCGACAAATACAGTCCGGATCAGTTTGAGATCGTTATGCTTGCCAACGGCAACGCGCGCACCACCGTATCGCCTGAGACCCTTGCGGAGGTGAAGTATCGAGCCCATCCTGAGGATAGAGGGGGCGTAGGCATGATAAACGGCCGACGCTCTTATGCACGAATTCTAATCCGTAGAAGAATGTTGTGAGTGGCCAACTGCGCGTACCCTGCGCATATCAGGGCGGCAAACAGCGTGTGGCAACTCAGATCGTTGACCTTCTTCTCGAGGCCGCCCCCGGACCAAACGCGCGCTTCTACGATCTGTGCTGCGGATCCGCCGCGGTCTCAATCGAACTGATTAATCGAGGCGTCAACCCATCACGCATTTGGATGCTCGACATTAGTTCTTGGGGATCCTTTTGGGCTGCAATCGGCTCCGGTACATTCAATATGGACGTCTTCGACCACTTTCTGTCCAATTTGCCGAGTGATAAGCGCGATTATAAGGCTCATATGTCGGCGCTATCCGCGCTTCCGCTGAGAGATCATGAAGCGGAGCTCTACCCATTGCTGCAAGCCTGCTCATTTGGCGGAAAGCAAATTTGGCGCAACGGAGAACGCTGGGCGAATGCTTGCTTTCGCGACTATTGGGAGCCTACCGCAACTAGCATCCGCCGAAGCCCCGCAAATCCCATGCAACCCTCTCCAACAGAGTTGCGTCGCCGAGTAGATGCGCTTGCGAAAGGGATGAAAGGGGTGACCGGCGTCAAGATGGATATCATGGCAGTCCTCAATGAACCTATTCCGAGCGATGCTGTCGTTTATGTTGACCCACCATACGAAAGCACGACCGGCTACGCGTTCTGCGTCGATGTAACATCTTTCATCGACCGCTTTCGTGAAACAAATCGAGTTCCATTATTCGTTTCCGAAGGAATCCCGATGAGTGACAACGCCGTGAAGCTCAAATTTGGAGGAGCAAAAGGTGGTATAAGTGGGATTCGTAAAGGAAAACACCAAGAATGGCTGAGCTGCTTCTAAAGGACCCCAAGAAGCCTAGCATTTTTGGTGGACCCGTTTCGCGCTAATATGCGCGATGCTTCTTTGAAATTATCAAGATCTATTTCTGGGAAAATAGACATGAAGTAATAATCACTTCGTATTTTTGTAAAAGTAACAATCTTTTCCACCAAATAGTGCCCCTGACCTTTGGCTGTTAGAGCGTCAGTGATCCTGTGTCCAGAAGTGCTAGTGCCTTTAATTTGGAGGCGCCACGTGCCATTTGCGTTGTTTCCGGTAGGGAATAGTATTGTGTTGTCTGAATAATCAATCCCGTCGAAATGGAGGGTAATATCTTTTTTCTGGTTGGTAGCTTTAGCATCTAGATCAAAAAACTCGACCCCACCTCGCATGAACTTTCGCTCGCCTATGTCGAAAGGGGTTCCCGTGGGGTCACCAGCCTCAACGAGAGACTTCATTGAAAGATCGAGGATATTTCTTGATCCACCAGTCATTTTTCTAGTTTCAAACCAAATAGTATCGCCTTCGTCAGTTAGGGAAGGGAAATCAGGAGTCGCTGAAACCACGGGAGCCGGCGTCACGCTATCTTTCTTTGGCTTAGCAACGCTAGGTAGTTTTGCTGGAACACTATTGCCAAATAAACGCTCTCCATCTGCGCCCTTTGTACGGGATTTCGTTCGGCGCAACTGACCCGAAACCTCCTTCGCCACATAGCCGTTTTCAAGAAGCTTTTCTATGTCGTCTTGAGAAGAAATTGACATAAATGAGGCTTTGAGCGCCTTCAACTCGTCGATGTATTCCTCAAATGTATTGAATATTTTTGTCTCTTTTTCGCTTGATCCATCCACATCGAGAAACATTGAGCTTTCTAAGTTGGTCCACAGGCCGCCGCCCGTCAGATTGTGAGAACCAATATTTATTAGCCCCTTTTCCTTCCCTAGAAACTGATAGATCTTTACGTGGAACGTCTGGCCTCTCTCTAGATGAACTACATTCAAAGAGTCGCTATGACGCAGCAAAGCTAAAAGTGCTTCGTAAGACGTTCCGCCAAGATCGACTCCAACGAAAATATTGATTTTCCCGCCTCGTTCTCTGAAAGTTTCTAGGGAATTCTTAATTCGAAGAACGCCGCTGTTCTTTGCAAAAGCCACTGCAATATTAAATGTATGATAGTCACTGGAAGCGAGCAGTTCGATCAGGCGGTTTCCGAGCTGTCCGGTAAAGGGCTGGTTCATCAACTCCATAAAAATCCTCCTTGACGGACAGCTCCTTGATAAAGGCAAGGCTCGGAAGCAACCTTGGGATTTAAGCATACAAAAGCAAATGCTCGCTAGACCATGAACCCGAAAACGAGAGTGATCGATATTTGAAGTGTTGGTGCGCTTATGCCGCATTGGGTCAAAAGCAGACGTGCTCTCTATGGATCATCCACACCCGGCAACTACCCTAATCCCGCTCCGTCACCGCCAGTTCCCAGAACGCCCGCACCACCCGTGTCTCGGCCCGGTTTTCCAGGCAGACCATGTATTCGTGCATGGGCAGTTTGCAGTCCTTGAGCTCGATCATCACGAGGCGCGAGTCGAAGCCGAATTCGGGTTTGGAGACGAAGCCGATGCCGTTGCCGGTGGCGACGGCCTCGCGGATGCTTTCGCGGCCCTCGACCTCCATCACCGTGCCCATCTGAAGCTCGAGCCGGGCGAATTCCTGTTCGACCAGACGCCGCGTGGTCGAGCCCCGTTCGCGCAGGACGAGCGGCTCGCCCGCCAGTTCCTTGAATTTGACCGCGCCGCGCCCGGCCCAGGGATGGTCGCGGTTGATGACGGCGACCAGCGGGTCGTCGCGGAGTGAGAGCACCTTGAGGCGCGCGTCGTCGGGCACGTGGGAGAACACGCCGACGTCGGCGTCGAAATCGTAAAGTTGATTGAGGATGTCTTCCGAGTTGCCGATCTTCAGGTTCACGGTCACGCCGGGATAGCGGTTGCGGAAGGCGCGCACGATGCGCAGCACGTGGAACGGCGCGTCGGCCGAGAGGGTGAGGGAGCCGACCAGCAGGTTCTGCGATTCCTTGAGGTATTCCAGCGCCTCGCCCTCGCATTCGAACATCCGGTTGGTGATGGCGAGCAGGTGCCGCCCGGCGTCGGTCAGGGCGACCGAGCGCGAGGTGCGGTTGAACAAGAGGATGTCGAAATCCTTTTCCAGCTTGCGCACCTGGTCGGACAGGGTCGGCTGGGTCAGGTGCAGGTGTTCGGCGGCCTTGGAAAAACCGCCTTGCGTCGCGACCGCATGGAACGCGCGCAGTTGCGAATAGTACATAGATGAAACCTATACGACCTATATAAACTGACGATTTGACTTATATTTCCCCAATGCGATTGAGTCTACATGAACCCCGCGTATCGGCGATTTCGCCGGGGGTTCGGGGCCGGCGTCGACGGGGGCACGGGCTCCGGGGGGATTTGGTGCAGTGCCGAACAAATCCTGTCACGTCACCGCAGAAATGGTTAAAACTGTCACATGCCGGTAACAGTCCGTTCTGATAATCCGGCGATCAAACAGGGAGTATCACAATGAAATCAACATGGTTCCGCGGCCTCGGTTTGGGGCTGGCGACGGTGGCCACGGCCGCCATTCTGGGCGCAGCACCCGCCAAGGCGAAAACCGACCTTCTGGTCTACACCGCGGTCGAGGCGGACGAACTGAAGAAGTTCAAGACCGCCTTCGAGAAGGACAATCCGGACGTCAACATCAAGTGGGTCCGCGATTCCACGGGCATCATCACCTCCAAGCTGCTGGCCGAGAAAGAAAACCCCAAGGCCGACATCGTCTGGGGCGTGGCGGCGACCAGCCTGCTGCTGCTGGCCGATTACGACTACTTCCAGGGCTATGCGCCCAAGGGTTTGGATAAGCTGTCGAAGAAGTATTACGACACCACCAACACCCCGCCGCTGTGGGTCGGCCAGCGCGCCTGGATCGCGTCGGTCTGCTTCAACACGGTCGAGGGCGCCAAGCACAAGCTGCCCGTTCCCGCCACCTGGGCCGACCTGACCAAGCCGGTCTACAAGGGCCATGTCATCATGCCGAACCCGAACTCCTCGGGCACGGGCTTCCTCGACGTCTCTTCGTGGATTCAGATCCAGGGCGAGGAAAAGGCCTGGAAGTACATGGACGCGCTGCACGAAAACATCGCGCGCTATACCCATTCGGGCTCCAAGCCCTGCAAGCTGGCGGCCAAGGGTGAAATCGCCATCGGCATTTCCTTCGCCTACCGGGGGGCCAAGTCCAAGAACGAAGGGGCGCCGCTCGAGGTCATCGCGCCGACCGAAGGCGTGGGCTGGGATCTGGAATCCTTCGGCATCGTCAAGAACACCAAGAACCTGAAGGCCGCGCAGGCGCTGGCCGACTGGTCCGTGTCCAAGACGGCGCAGGAAATCTACAACGAGGAATACGCCGTCGTCGCCATGCCCGGCGTCGCCAAGCCGGTGAAGAACTTCCCCATCGGCATCGAAGACAAGATGATCAAGAACGACTTCAAGTGGGCGGCCGCCAACCGCATCCGCATTCTGGACGAGTGGCGCAAGCGCTACGACGGAAAGTCCGAACCGAAGAAGTAAGGTTATCTTTTCTGCACTGATCTGAACGGCAAGCCCCGGCTCCCGCAAGGGGCCGGGGCTTTCTGTTTCGGTCGCGTTCAGTCCGTGCGCGGGGGTGCCGCGGTCTGATAAAGTTCAGCCTTGGAGGGCGGGCATGGCGAACGACAACAACGGCGGGGCCTATCTCAGGGTCCGCAACCTGACAAAGAAATTCGGCGAGTTCACGGCGCTGCAAAGCGTATCGCTGGACGTCGCCGAGGGCGAATTCGTGTGTTTTCTGGGCCCGTCGGGCTGCGGCAAGACGACGCTGCTGCGCGCCATCGCGGGCCTGGACATTCAGACCATGGGCACGGTCGAACAGGCCGGCCGCGACATTTCGGCCCTGCCGCCCAACGAACGCGATTTCGGCATCGTGTTCCAGTCCTACGCCCTGTTCCCCAACCTGACCGTCACGCGCAACATCGGTTATGGCCTGGAAAACCGGAACATGCCGAAGGCCGACATCGCGGCCCGGGTGTCCGACCTTTTGGACCTTGTCGGTCTGCGCGACCACGCCACCAAGTATCCGTCGCAGTTGTCGGGCGGCCAGCAGCAGCGCGTGGCCCTGGCCCGCGCGCTCGCGACCTCGCCGGGCCTGTTGTTGCTGGACGAACCCCTGTCGGCGCTCGACGCCAAGGTCCGCGTCCACCTGCGCCACGAGATCAAGGAACTCCAGGAAAAGATCGGCATCACCACCATCATGGTGACCCATGACCAGGAAGAGGCCCTGGCCATGGCCGACCGCATCGTGGTCATGAACCACGGCGTGATCGAACAGGTCGGCTCGCCCGAGGACATTTACGCCGATCCGGCGTCGCCCTTCGTCGCCGACTTCATCGGCACCACCAATTTCGTCGACGGCGAGGTCCAGCCGGGCGGGCGGGTTTCCGTCGCGGGCATCGCCATCGACTGCGGCGCGGTGCTGGACGGGCTCAACCCCGGCGACAAGGTCACGGTCTGCATCCGGCCCGAGGACGTGCAGGTCTCGACCGAGGCCGGCGCCGCCGGCATCCCGGTGACGATCACCGACGTGGAATTCCTGGGCTCGTTCCATCGCTGCCATGTGGTGCCGGTCAACGGCGCCGGGCAAAGCTTCGGCAAGGGCATCGACTTCATGATCGACCTGTCGGCCAACCGCGCGCGCGACCTGGGCATCCGCGAAGGCATGGCGGTGCAGGCCGCTCTGCCGCCCGAATTCGTGCGTATCTACCGCCCCGTGGGCGAGGCCTGAGCCATGCGGGACGCCGCCGCAGCAGCAGCAGCGCCTAAAATCACGCCCAAGGTCAGCAGCGAAGACTGGATCATGCGCGCGGTGCTGGTCGGCATCGCGCTGTATCTCACCATCTCGATCCTGCTGCCGCTTTACGCGCTTCTGTCGAAAAGCTTCAAGAACGCTGACGGTGTGTTCGTCGGTCTGGCCAACTACGTCAGCTTCTTTTCCACTCCGGCGCTGTTCTGGTCGATCGAGAACAGCTTGACGGTGACCCTGCTGTGCTGCGTCATCGTGGTCACCCTGGCCTTCATTTACGCCTATGCCCTGACCCGCACCTGCATTCCGTTCAAGGCGCTGTTCAAGGGCGTGGCGCTGCTGCCGATTCTCATGCCGTCGCTGCTGCCGGCGATCGCCCTGGTCTACCTGTTCGGCAATCAGGGCATCATCAAGGACTGGCTGTTCGGCTATGAAATCTACGGCCCCATCGGCATCGTCATGGGCGAATGCTTTTACGTGTTCCCCCATGTGCTGACGATCATGCTGATCGCCATGGCCAATTCGGACGCGCGGCTGTACGAGGCGTCGGACGCGCTGGGGGCTTCCAAGATCAAGACCTTCTTCACCGTGACGTTGCCCAGCGTGCGCTACGGCGTGGTTTCGGCCTTCTTCGTCTGCTTCACCCTGGTCATCACCGACTTCGGCGTGCCCAAGGTGGTCGGCGGCAAGTACAACGTGCTGGCCACCGATATCTATAAGCAAGTGGTCGGGCGCCAGGATTTCGAAATGGGTGCCGTGGTGTCCATGGTCCTGCTGCTGCCGGCCCTGTTCGCCTTCGCCGCCGACCGCATCGTGCAGCGCCGCCAGGTGGCATTGCTGTCGGCCCGCGCGGTGCCGTTCCAGCCCAAGAAGAACAACGCGATGGACATGACCATGCTGGCCTTCTGCTGCCTGATCGGCCTGATCATGGTGTCGATCCTGGGCATGGCCTGCTTCGCGTCCTTCGCCAAGTTCTGGCCCTATGACCTGACCCTGTCGCTGAAGCATTACAACTTCGACCTGATGGACGGCGGCAGTTGGTCCGCCTATTGGAATTCCCTCGAACTGGCGGCCTGGACCGCCGTGATCGGCACGGCGATGGTGTTCACCGGCGCCTACCTGGTGGAAAAAAGCAAGGGCTTCCATTCCGGCCGCACCGCCATGCAGCTTCTGTGCATGATCCCCATGGCCGTGCCGGGCCTGGTGCTGGGGCTGGCCTATGTGTTTTTCTTCAACGCGCCGGGAAATCCGCTCGGCTTCATCTATCACACCATGCCGATTCTGGTGATCTGCACGGTCACCCATTTCTACACGGTCTCGCACCTGACGGCGGTGACGGCGCTGAAGCAGCTGGACGGCGAATTCGAAAGCGTGTCGCAGTCGCTCAAGGTGCCGTTCTACAAAACCTTCTTCCGCATCACCGTGCCCGTCTGCATGCCGGCGATCCTGGACATCTCCATGTATCTGTTCGTCAACGCCATGACGACCGTGTCGGCGGTGGTGTTTCTCTACTCCCCGGATACGGCCCTGGCGTCGGTCGCGATTCTCAACATGGACGACGCCGGCGACGTGGCGCCGGCCGCCGCCATGGGCATGATGATCGTCGGCACGGCGGCGGCGGTTCGGCTGGTGCATGCGGGGCTCACTCGGGGTATTCTCTCCCGCACCCAGGCGTGGCGAAAGCGCTGAGCGGGTAATTTTCCGTCCGGCGCTTCATCGTCCTGATCTATGGATGATATCCGAATTAACGATTTGACGAATTGACGCATCCCGCCCGAAACTCCGCGCGACCGGCTGCCTGATCGGCCCGGCCGCGGCTCAAATGACAAAGTTGGAAAGGCCCAACCATGACCCTGACCCCCGGTGACCCCCTTCTTCTCACGCCCGGCCCCCTGACCACGGCCGCCGAAACCCGCGACGCCATGCGCCATGACTGGGGCTCGCGCGATCAGGCCTTCATCGACGCCAACGCCGCCGTGCGCCGCAAGCTGCTGGAAATCGCCAATGCGACCGATACCCACGTCTGCGTGCCCTTGCAGGGCTCCGGCACCTTCGTGGTCGAGGCGGCGCTGTGCACCTTGATCCCCAAATCGGGCAAGGCGCTGATCCTGGTCAACGGCGCCTACGGCAAGCGCATGGGCAAGATTCTGGAGTACGCCGGGCGCGCGTTTGAGATTTCCGAAACCGCCGAAGACGTGCCGCCGGACGCGGCGGCGCTCACCGCCAAGCTGGCCGCCGACAAATCCATCACCCATGTCCTGGTCGTTCATTGCGAAACGACGTCGGGCATCCTCAACCCCATCGCCGACATCGCCCATGCGGTGAAGGACGCGGGCCGGTCCCTGATCATCGACGCCATGAGTGCGTTCGGCGCGATCGAACTGGACCTTGCCAAGGTGCCGTTCGACGCCGTCATGGCGTCGTCCAACAAGTGCCTGGAAGGCGTGCCGGGCATGGGCTTCGCGCTGATCCGCAAAACCGTGCTGGAAGGCTGCGCAGGAAATTCCCATTCCCTGGCTCTCGACCTTTACGATCAGTGGAAGGCGATGGAAGCCAACGGCCAATGGCGTTTCACCCCGCCGACCCATGTGATCTTCGCCTTCGCCAAGGCCATCGAGCAGTTCGAGGCCGAGGGCGGCCAGCCCGGGCGCTTCAAGCGCTATTCGGAAAACTGCCGCATCCTGATTGACGGCATGGCCGACCTGGGGTTCCAGACCCTGCTGCCCCAGGGGCTGCAGGCGCCGATCATCGTCACCTTCCACATGCCGTCGGACCCGGCGTTCGATTTCCAGGTGTTCTACGACAAGGTCAAGGATCGTGGCTTCGTGCTCTATCCCGGCAAGCTGACCGTGGCGCCCAGTTTCCGCGTCGGCTGCATCGGACATCTGGGGGCGGCGGAAATGAAGGCGGCGCTCAAGGCCATGTCGGACGTGCTGAACGAAATGGGCGTGAAGACCGGCGCGCCCCAGGCCGCCGAATAGGCCGCATCGGTGACCGACGCCGCCAGGACGCCGCCGGCATCGTGTGAGGTCGTCGTCATCGGCGGCGGGGTGATCGGCTGCTCCATCGCCTATCACCTGACCAAGATCGGCATCGCCGATGTGGTGCTGCTGGAACGGCGCAAGCTGACCTCCGGCACCACCTGGCACGCGGCGGGGCTGATCGGCCAACTGCGCGGCAGCGCCAACATGACGCGGCTGGCCAAGTACACGGCGGAACTGTACCGCGAACTTGAGGGCGAGACCGGCCAGGCCACGGGCCTGAAGCAGAACGGATCCGTCTCCGTCGCCCTGCACGCAGGGCGCATGGAGGAATTCCGCCGCAACGCCTCCATGGCCAAGGTGTTCGGCCTACAGGTCGACATCATCACCCCGGAAGAGGTCAAGGAACGCCATCCTCTGGTCAACGTCGGCGACGTGCTGGGCGGCACCTGGATTCCGTCGGACGGGCAGGGCAATCCGGCCGACATCACCCTGGCGCTGGCCAAGGGGGCCCGCATGGGCGGTGCCCGCCTGTTCGAGGACACAAAGGTCACGGAGATCATCGTCGAGAACGGCCGCGCCGTTGGCGTGCGGACGGACACGGGCGAGGTGCGGGCCCGTTGGGTCGTCCTGGCCACGGGCATGTGGGCGCGCGACATGGCGGCCAAGGTCGGCGTGACCCTGCCGCTCCATGCGTGTGAGCATTTCTACATCGTCACCGAGCCCTTCGACGGCATGACGCCGGACCTGCCGGTGCTGCGGGTCTATGACGAATGCGCCTATTACAAGGAAGACGCCGGCAAGATGCTGATCGGCGCGTTCGAGCCCAAGGCCAAACCCTGGGGCATGGACGGCATTCCGGACGACTTCGAATTCGACCAATTGCCCGACGACTTCGATCATTTCGAACCCATTCTGGAAGCCGCCATGGCGCGTCTGCCGGCGCTCGAGAACGCGGGCATCCAGACCTTCTTCAACGGCCCGGAAAGCTTTACTCCCGACGTGCGCTACAACCTGGGCCCGGCCCCGGGGCTGGACGGCCTGATGGTGGCGGCGGGGCTCAATTCCATCGGCATCCAGTCGGCGGGCGGCATCGGCCGCGTGGTCGCGGACTGGGTCAAGTCGGGCCACGCCCCCATGGATCTGTGGGAAGTGGACATCCGCCGCCAGATGCCGTTCCAGGCCAACCGCGCCTATCTGCGGGAAAGGGTGTCGGAAAGCCTGGGCCTTCTCTACGCCACCCACTGGCCGTTTCAGCAGTACACCACCGGGCGCGGCCTGCGCCGCTCACCCCTGTATGAGCACCTGAAGGCCGCCAACGCCTGCTTCGGCGAAAGTGCGGGGTGGGAGCGCGCCAACTGGTTCGCGCCCGCGGGAACGGAGCCGAAATACGAATACAGCTACGGCCGCCAGAACTGGTTCGATGCGTCCGCTGGCGAACACCGCGCGGCGCGAGAAGGCGTCGCCCTGTTCGACCTCACCTCCTTCGCCAAGTTCCGGGTCGAGGGTTCGGACGCGGCCAAGGTTTTGGGCCGGGTCTCCGCCAACGATGTGGCGGGCGAGACGGGCCGCGCCGTCTACACCCAATGGCTGAACGATCGTGGCGGGATCGAGGCCGATCTGACCGTGACGCGCCTGGCCGAGGACGCTTTCCTGGTCGTCACCTCCGGGGCCTGTCAGGTGCGGGATTTCCATTGGCTCAAGGGCCATGTGCAAGACCACGAGCGCTGCACCGTCACGGACGTGACCTCGGGCCATGCGGTGATCGGCGTCATGGGCCCCAGGTCGCGGGATCTGCTGGTTAGGCTGACGCCGGAAGATCTGTCGAACGACGCGTTTCCCTTCGGCGCCAGCCGCGAGGTCGAATTCGCCATGGGCCTCGCCCGCATGACCCGCATTTCCTATGCGGGCGAACTGGGCTGGGAAATCATGGCGCCGACGGAATTCGCGGCCCATGTCTATGAGGCGGTCGTCGCGGCGGGCCGGGATTTCGGCCTGGTCCACGCGGGCATGCATGCCATGAACTCGCTTCGCATCGAAAAGGCCTACCGCCACTGGGGCCACGACATTTCCGACGAGGATACCGTGCTCGAGGCCGGGCTCGGATTCGCCGTCGCCTGGGACAAGCCGGGGGGATTCATCGGCCGCGACGCGCTGCTGAGGCAACGCGAAGCCGGGGTGACGCGCCGCCTGCTGCAATTCCTGGTCGATGACCCAACCCCCCTGCTTTACCACAATGAGCCGATCTGGCGGGATGGCGCGATCGTCGGCAAGGTCACGTCGGGCATGTACGGGCACACCCTCGGCGGGGCCGTCGGCATGGGCTATGTGGCTGTACCGGACGGCGGCCCGGCGGGCCTCGATGGCCACGCCTACGAAATCGAAATCGCCGGGGTGCGTTATCCGGCCCAGGCGTCGCTCCGGCCTCTCTACGATCCCGCGTCGTCCCGCCTACGCGGCTGATTTCCCCCGTTAATTGGTGCCGTTTGATGCTCGATCCTGTCCCGGATCGGAGGGACGTCATATTGATTTAACCTATCAATCACATAGTTATTAGCGATTTGACATATCCTTGGCCGCTCACGAGAATTCCCCAAACCCAGGCACGGACCTGCGTGCCGGACGATTTCAAAGGTGAGCAGCATCATGGATCAGACCCAGTCCCATCCCCGCAGCGTTTCCGTCAACGGCCGCACCTATGCCTGGCCCAGCCAGCCCTTGGTGGTGGTCTGCATCGACGGGTCGGAGCCCGATTACATCGAACAGGCCATCGCCGGCGGGCACATGCCGTTCCTGGAAAAGGCGCTGAAGGGCGGATCGGATCTGCGCGCCGACTGCGTGGTGCCCAGCTTCACCAACCCCAACAACCTGTCGATCGTCACCGGCGTGCCGCCCAAGGTGCACGGCATTTCCGGCAACTTCTTCCTGGACCCGGACACGGGCGAGGAAGTGATGATGAACGATCCCAAGTTCCTGCGCACGGACACCATCTTCAAGGCCTTCCACGACGCCGGCGCCAAGGTTGCCATCGTCACCGCCAAGGACAAGCTGCGCCGCCTGCTGGGTCACGGCCTTGATTTCTCGTCGGGCCGTGCCGTCGCGTTTTCGTCGGAAAAGGCCGATGAAACGACCCTGGCCGAGAACGGCATCGCCGACGCCCAGGCCCTGGTCGGCCGGCCGATCCCCGACGTCTATTCGGCGGACCTGTCGGAATTCATCTTCGACGCGGGTGTCAAGCTGATGGAAACCATGCGCCCCGACATCATGTACCTGTCGACCACCGATTACATCCAGCACAAGCACGCCCCCGGCACGCCGGTGGCCAATGCCTTCTACGCCATGATGGACGGGTACTGGGCCAAGCTGGATGCGCTCGGCGCCGTGCTGGCCTTGACCGCCGACCACGGCATGAACGCCAAGTTCGGTGCCGACGGCCAACCCGACGTGATCTACCTGCAAGAAGTGCTCGACGGCATTCTGGGGGTCGGCAAGGCGCGGGTGATCCTGCCGATCACCGACCCCTATGTCGTGCACCACGGGGCCTTGGGCTCCTTCGCCACCGTCTACCTGCCGCCGGACGCGGATACATCCGCCATCATCACCAAGCTGGCCGCGGTTTCCGGCGTGCAGAAGGTTTACGACAGGAAACACGGCTGCGCCGAATTCGAGCTGCCGGAAGACCGCCTGGGCGACCTGATCGTGGTGTCCGACAAGGCCAAGGTGCTGGGCACCTCGTCCGACCGCCACGACCTCAGCCAGTTGAAGGAGCCCCTGCGCTCCCACGGCGGGGTGACGGAACAGAAGGTGCCGCTGATCGTCACCCGCACGGCCTCCGTCGACAGCGGCCGGCGGCTCCGCAACTTCGACATATTCGACGTGGCGCTCAATCACACGGCGCTCGCCCAGAATGCAGCCTAACTGAAGCCGCTTTAATCAAGACCCCCACCGGGGCGTTTGGAGGAAAATTCCATGGACAGTGCCGCTCTCAAAAACGAAGTGATCCACGAAAAACTCCGCATCGTCGGCGACAGCGGCGTGCGCGACGAGCGCATCGAGGTCATGAACCCCTACACCAACAAGGTCGTCGGCACGGTGCCGAAGGCGTCGGTCGCCGACGTCAAGAAGGCGTTCAAGACCGCCGCCGAGTACAAGCCGACCCTGACCCGGCATGAGCGCGCGGAAATCCTCAAGAAGACCGGCGAAATCCTCTATTCCCGCCGCGAACAGGTGTCCGACCTGATCACCGCCGAATGCGGTCTGTCGAAAAAGGATTCGATGTACGAAGCCGGGCGTTCCAACAGCGTGTTCAACCTGTCCGCCGCCCTGACCCTGATGGACGACGGCGAGGTGTTTTCCTGCGACGTGTCGCCCTCGGGCCCGAAGCGCAAGATCTTCACCACGCGCCAGCCGCTGCGGGCGATCAGCGCCATCACGCCGTTCAACCATCCGCTCAACCAGGTTGCGCACAAGATCGCGCCCTCGGTCGCGACCAACAACTGCATGGTCCTGAAGCCGACGGAAAAGACGCCGCTGACGGCGCTGCTGCTGGCCGACGTTCTTTACGAAGCGGGCCTGCCGCCGGAAATGTTCCAGGTCGTCACCGGCGATCCCAAGGACATTGCCGACGAGATGATCACCAACGAACACGCCGATCTGGTGACCTTCACCGGCGGCGTCGCGGTCGGCAAGTACATCGCCGAACACGCGGGTTACCGCCGCATGGTGCTGGAACTGGGCGGCAACGATCCCCTGATCGTCATGGAAGACGCCGACCTGGAAAAGGCCGCGACCCTGGCCGTCGCGGGCGCCACCAAGAATTCGGGTCAGCGTTGCACGGCGGTGAAGCGCATCCTGGTGGTCGATGCGGTCGCCGACGAATTCGTCAAGATCGCCCTGGAAAAGGTCAAGGCCATCAAGTACGGCGACCCCATGGACCCGGACACGGACGTCGGCACGGTGATCGAGGAAAAGGCCGCCATGCAGTTCGAACGGCGGGTCAACGATGCCGTCGCCAAGGGGGCGGAGCTTCTCTACGGCAACAAGCGGGACGGGGCGCTCTATTCGCCGACCCTGGTCGACCGCGTGCCCTTCGATTGTGAACTGGTGCGCGAGGAAACCTTCGGTCCCGTGGTGCCGATCATCCGCTGCCCCAACGACATCGCCGAGGTCATCAAGATCTCCAACTCCACCGCCTTCGCCCTGTCGTCGGGTGTGTGCACCAACAACATGGAATACATCACCCGCTTCATCGACGGCCTGGTCGTCGGCACGGTCAACGTCTGGGAGGTTCCCGGCTTCCGTATCGAAATGTCGCCCTTCGGCGGGATCAAGGATTCGGGGCTCGGCTACAAGGAAGGCGTGATCGAGGCGATGAAGAGCTTCACCAACGTGAAGACCTTCTCCATGCCTTGGCTCAGTTAGTAGACGTATTTCCATAGTCATCCGATTGTAGAGACCGGGGTTTCAGGCTATAAGCGCACTCAGTGCGTCTATTGAGGGGTGGTCGAGTGTTACGGTGGCCGCCGGGTGAAACGTCTGTCCGGTCCCGCCGCCCTGAAACCTGCACTGGAAAGCGCGACAGCACGTGGAAACCATCATCAACATCGTCGGCGGCGTCGCCCTTCTGTTGTGGGGCATCCGCATGGTGCGCACGGGGATCACCCGGTCCTTCGGCGCCGATCTGCGCCATGCGTTGGCGGCGTCATCGCGTAACCGGGTGACGGGGCTGGCCGCCGGTTTCGGCGTCACCACCATCCTGCAAAGCTCGACCGCGACGGCGTTGATCGTCTCGTCCTTCGCCGGGCAGGGGCTGTTGGGCGGTGTTGCCGCGCTCGCCATCATGCTGGGCGCGGACGTCGGTTCGACCATGATCGTGCAGGCCCTGTCGCTTGACCTGCAGTGGCTGTCCCCGGTGTTGATTTCCGCCGGCGTGTTCCTGTTCCTGTCGACGGAGGCAAGCCGCCGCCGCGCCATCGCCCGCGCCCTTCTCGGGCTCGGCCTGATGCTGCTGTCCCTGCGCCTGATCGCCATGGGCTCCCTGCCGTTCCGCGAGAGCGAGGCCATGGCCGTCCTGGTTCATCCCCTGACCAGCGAGCCGCTGCTGGCCGTGGTGTTCGCTGCCGCCCTGACCTGGGCGTCCCATTCCTCGGTCGCCGTGGTGCTGTTGATCCTGTCGCTGGCCGGCATGCAGGTGCTGAACGTGCAATTGGCCATGACCATGGTGCTGGGCGCCAACCTGGGCGGCGCCTTGGCCGCCGTCGGACTGACGGCCAAGTCCCTGCCGGCCGTGCGCCGGGTGCCGCTCGGCAATCTTTTGATGCGCATGGTCGGCGTGTTCGCCGTGCTGCCCTTCGTGCCCTATCTGCAACCCTATCTGGCGGTGCTGGGCGACACGCCCGCGCGGCTGCTCGCCAATTTCCACACGGGCTTCAATCTGGCCCTGGTCGTGGTGTTCCTGCCGGCCCTTGCCCTGGTCGACTGGGCTGCCCGGCGCATCGCCCCCGACCGCCCGGCGACCGACGATCCCGGCAGCCCCCGATACCTGGACGAAGGGGCGCTCGACACGCCCTCCGTCGCGCTGACCGGGGCGGCGCGAGAGGCCCTGCGCATGGGCGACGCCGTGAAATCCATGCTGTCCGCCACGCGCGACGTGCTGCGCACCAACGATGCGACCCTGCGCAAGACGGTGGAAGCCCAGGACGACGTGGTCGACCGCCTGCACGAGGCGATCAAGCTTTACCTGACCCGGCTGACCGAAGAGGAAATGGACAAGGCGGAAAGCCAGCGCAGCATCGAAATTCTCAGCTTCACCACCAACCTGGAACATGTCGGCGACATTATCGACAAGAACCTGATGGAACTGGCGGGCAAGAAGATCAAGGGCCACATCAACTTTTCCGACGAAGGCTACCGGGAGTTGGAAGCCTTCCACAACCGCATCATGCAGAACCTGGATCTGGCGCTGCATGTGTTCGTGTCGGCCGACGAGGACGCGGCCCGCCGGTTGCTGCACGAGAAGACGGAAATTCGCGATCTGGAACGCCGCTATGTGGAAAATCATTTCCGCCGCATGGGCGAACGGCGCCCGGACACCCTCGATTCCAGCGCCCTGCATCTGGACGTGCTGCGCGACCTGAAGCGGGTCAACAGTCACCTGACCTCGGTCGCCTATCCGATCCTGGAACGCATGGGGGCACTCACGGAAAGCCGCCTGATCGAGGACGCGGCGGAAAAGCAGAGCCGGGACAGGGACACGGCCCTGCCCCTGGGGGTCCAGCCCAGGCGCGAAGACGGCTGACCGTCTAGCCGGACAGCCCGCGCAGGCGTTCCGTGCGCCGGCGCAGCAGTTCCAGCGTCGTCAGCAAGGCAATCGAAAACAGGATCAGGATCGTCGCCGCCGCCAGGATGGTTGGCGATATCTGTTCACGGATGCCGTTCCACATCTGTAACGGGATCGTCTGCTGGTCGTAGGACGCGACGAACAGGACCACGACCACCTCGTCGAACGAGGTGACGAAGGCGAACAGCGCCCCTGAAATCACCCCGGGCAGGATCAAGGGCAGGATCACCTTGCGGAAGGTCGTCACGGGCGAGGCCCCCAGGCTGGCCGCCGCATGGATCAGCGAGCGGTCGAAGCCGGCGAGCGTCGCCGTCACGGTGATGATGACGAACGGGATGCCCAGCATGGCATGGGCCAGCACGATGCCGACGTAGGTATGGGCCAGCCCGGCCTTTGAATAGAAGAAGAACAGCCCCGTCGCCGAGATGATCATGGGCACGATCATCGGCGAGATCAGCAGCGCCATGACGGCGCGGCGAAACGGCATTTCCGGGCGTGACAGGCCGAGCGCCGCGAGCGTGCCCAGCCCCGTCGCGATCAGGGTCGAGGAAATGCCGATGATGAAGGAATTCTTGGCCGCGTGAATCCACTGCGAATTGGCCCAGGCATCCGCCCACCATGCGCCGTCGCGTACCGCGTCGGGCGCGGTCATGCCATAGGTCAGCAGCCGGTCGTACCAGCGCAGGGAGAACCCGTCGGGGTCGAGCGCCAGCATGTCACGGGTGAAGGTGAAATAGGGCTCGGCGTTGAACGACAGCGGCACGATGACGATGATGGGCGCGATCAGGAACAGGAACACCCCGGCGCAGAACGCCAGATACAGGCGGCGCCAGATGCGTTCGAACGTCGTCGCGTGCGGGGGCATCGCCATGACCGTTTCCTAACCCAACTTCATGTTGTCGACGCCGACCAGCCGGTCATACAGCCAGTACAGCAAAATCACGCCGCCCAGCAGCAATGCCCCCAGCGCCGCCGCCAGACCCCAGTTGAGGCTTTGCAGCATGTGAAAGGCGATCTGGTTGGAAATCAGCTGGCCGGACGAGCCGCCGACCAGGGCCGGGGTGATGTAGTAGCCGACGCTGATGATGAACACCAACAGGACGCCGGCACCGATCCCCGGCACGGTTTGCGGCAGGTAGACGCGAAGGAATGCCGTCACCGGCCCGGCCCCCAGCGAGCGTGCGGCGCGCACGAAATCCTTGGGCACGGTCTTCATCACGGAATAGAGCGGCAGGATCATGAACGGCAGCATGATATGGGTCATGGCGATGACCGTGCCCCATTGATTGTACATGAGCTGCAATCGTCCGTCGTCGCCGAGAACGCCGAGGGAGACCAGCATGTCGTTCAGCACCCCCTGGCTTTGCAAAAGCGTGATCCAGGACGTCGTGCGCACCAGAAGCGATGTCCAGAACGGCAGCAGCACCAGGACCATCAGCAGGTTGGAATACTTGAGCGGCAGGCTGGCCAGAAGATGCGCCGCCGGATAGCCCAGGATCAGGCAGAGCCCCGCGATCAACGCCGAGAGAAACAGGGTGCGCAGAAACAAATGGCCATAGATGCGCCGGTTTTCGGGTGCGCGGACGATATCTCCCTCGGCGTCATAGGAAAGGTCCAGGGCCTGGGCGTAGAAGGCGGCGGTATGCGGGGAGGCGGCGCGGGCCATCACGGTCCACAGGTGCAGGTCGCCCCATTCTTCGTTGAGGGCGAGAAGCTGGTCCTTGTAGGGCGGGCCCTTGATCCGCTTGATCTTCCGCGCCGTCGACTTGAACAGGCTGGTGGCGCCTGTGCGTTCGTAATTGATGCGCGTGCCGACTTGGGCATGGGTGCGGTTGGCGCGCGCTTCCGTCAGGTCGAGGACCAGGGCCTTGAAGGCGTCTTCCCCCGGCACCTGCGCGACGTCGTGGTCCCGCAGCCAGGACGACAGGCGCGGCATGTTGTCGGAAAACACGGGGTTGTAGATGCTGAGGTAAAGCATCTGGCCGATCGGCACGGCGAAGGTCACGATCACGAACAGCAGCAGGGGCGCGACCAGAAACAGCGCCTTCAGGCGCGCGCGCCGGGTCGCCCGCGCCAGGGCGGTCTTCAGCGGCGTGCCGTCGCCGGTGGTCAGCGGGCCAAGATCGCCCGCCGCCACGGTGTCGGCTGCCGTCGTCATTGCCCGTTCCAGCCTTCGGCGCCTAGTTGGACGAGATCCAGGCGTTGAACCGTTCGTTCAGTTCGGAATCCCGGTCGGCCCAGAATTCGAAATTGTTGACCAGTGCGTTGCCCATGTTGGCTTCCGCCGTCGGCATGTGGGGGGCCATCGGGGTCTTGCCGTCCTGGTACAGGCCGACCAGCTTGCCCGACGATTTGCGCGCCGGGCCGTAAGCGATGTACTTGGCCTGATCGGCCAGGCGCTGGGTGTCCGTGGCGAACTTGATGAATTCCAGGGCCAGGTCCTTGTTGGGGGCACCCTTGGGGATGACGAACAGGTCGAAATCCAACACTTGGCCGTCCCAGACGATCTTGAAGGGTTTGTCCTCGCCGATGGCGGCATTGAAGATGCGGCCGTTGTAGGCGGTGGTCATGGAAACCTCGCCGTCGGCCAGAAGCTGCGGCGGCTGGGCGCCTGCTTCCCACCACACGACGTGTTTCTTGATGGTGTCCAGTTTCTTGAACGCGCGGGCGACGCCCGCGTCCGTGGTCAGCATCTTATAAACGTCGGCCGCCGGCACGCCGTCGGCCATCAACGCCATTTCCAGGTTCGGCTTGGCCCCCTTGCGCAGGCCGCGCTTGCCGGGGAATTTCTTGACGTCGAACAGGTCGGCGATGGTCTTGGGCTCGGCCCCCTTGAACTTGGCGGCGTCATAGGCGAACACGGTCGACCATACGATGTTGGCGACGGCGCAGTCGGTCAAGGCACCTTCGATGAAGTCCTCGGTCGCGGGCGTGCCGTCGGGGGCCGGCGGCAGGACCGCCGGGTCGATGGTTTCCAGCAACCCTTCGTCGCAGTAGCGCACGGCGTCGGAATATTCCACGTCGGCGACGTCGATGGACACGTTGCCCGCCTTGACCTGGGCCTTGATGGGGGCGGCCGGGTTCGGGGCGTCGACGGATTTGATCTTGTGCCCGGTCTTGGCCATCCAGGGCTTGTGATAGGCCTCGACCTGGCTTTTGGTATAGGCCCCGCCCCAGGACACGACGGTAATCTCGCCGGCATTCGCGGGCACGCCGGACAGCATCAGCCCCGCGGCAAGGGCGGCGGCGGCGGCAATCGGTTTCATGGCGGTCATCTTCGATTCTCCTGCTTTAACCAAGCTATTCATTTCAGATATCGACGGGGTCGAGCGCGCGGCAGTCGGCGGCCTGCCAGCCGACGGTGACGGTATCGCCCATCTTGACCGACGGGCGTTCCCCGTCATTGCGCAGCTTGACCACGAAGGCGTCGTTGCCGGCCACGGTCATGCGCACGCGGATATGGTCGCCGAGGTAGATCAATTCCTCGACGCGGCCGGTCAGGCAGTTGGGCAAGCCGTCGTCCGTGGGGCCGACCAGCGCCACCCGTTCGGGGCGGATCGACAGGGTCGCCCGGGTCCCGACGTCGCCCACGTTGACGGCCAGCGCGCTGACGCTGCCGCCGCCGTCCAGATCGACGCGGCATTCGCCGCCCTGGATGTCCGCAATACGGCCGGACAGGCGGTTGTTTTCGCCGATGAACTGGGCGACGAAGGAATTGGCGGGCTTTTCATACAGCTCGTCCGGCGTCGACAACTGCTGCACCACGCCCCGGTCGAACACGCAGATGCGGTCGGCCATGGTCAGGGCTTCCCCCTGATCGTGGGTGACGTAGACCACGGTGACGCCCAGGTTGTCGTGGATATGCTTGATTTCGTACTGCATCTGCTCGCGCAGTTGCTTGTCCAGGGCGCCCAGGGGTTCGTCCATCAGGATCAGGTCCGGCTCGAACACGAGCGCGCGGGCGACCGCGACGCGCTGCTGCTGGCCGCCGGACAGTTGCGCCGGGCGACGGCTGCCGAAATCGGGCAGTTCGACCATTTCCAGGGCCCGGGCGACCTTGGCCGCGATCTCGGCCTTGGGCACCTTGCGCACGCTTAAGGGGAAAGCCAGGTTTTCCGCCACGGTCATGTGCGGAAACAGGGCGTAGTTCTGGAACACCATGCCGATGCCCCGCTTGTGGGGCGGTACGGCGTTGATGGGGTTGTCGTTGAGGAATATCTCACCGTGGGTCGCCGGCTCGAACCCGGCCAGCATCATCAGCGAGGTGGTCTTGCCCGATCCCGACGGCCCCAGCATGGTCAGGAATTCGCCCCGGGCGATATCCAGGTTCAGGTCCTTGATGACCAGGGTTTCGCCGTCATAGCTCTTCTGCACGCTCTCGAAGCGGACACTGGCGCCCATGCCGCCGGTGGCGGGGGCGTCTGTTCCTGTGGGTTCGCTGCTGCGTTGAATGTTCAATACCGATCCGTACGGTCTGTTTCCGCGGTCAAAACCTTTAGATGTGCCGTGATTCCGGCCAGGGTAGAGGACCGGGCCGGGCCCCGCAACCGCCCGCCGGGAGAAAACCGGCACGGGGCGCGGAAATCCGCCGCATGCGTTGACAAAGGGGGCGTAATGCCTATACTCCCGCGCTTCCTTTCCGGGAACGTGGATGCCGCTGCATATCGGGCCCATCCCGCCCCCTCCTGACGCCCGCAAGGGCCAGGGAGGGATCAAGGCCTACCGGGACAACGTAGACCGCCGCGGCGATAAAAACCGGCCGCCGGCAAAGCAAAAAGGATTGAGAAGTCATGTCGAAGCGTCTTGCCTCGAAGTACAAGATCAACCGCCGCCTGGGCGAAAACCTTTGGGGTCGCCCGAAAAGCCCCGTCAACACCCGCGAATACGGCCCCGGCCAGCACGGTCAGCGGCGCAAGAAGCCGTCCGACTTCGGCACCCAGCTGATGGCCAAACAGAAGCTGAAGGGCTACTACGGCAACATCTCGGAAAAGAAGTTCCGCAAGTATTACGCCGAAGCCTCGCGCCGCAAGGGTGACACCTCGGAAAACCTGATCGGCCTGCTGGAGCGCCGCCTGGACGCCGTCGTCTACCGCATGAAGTTCGTGCCGACCGTGTTCGCCGCCCGTCAGTTCATCAACCATGGCCACGTGAAGGTGAACGGCAAGAAGGTCAACATCTCCTCCTATCAGGTCAGCGAAGGCGACCTTATCGAGGTCAAGGACAAGTCCCGGGAAATGCCCCTGGTGCTGCTGGCCATCGAATCGTCCGAACGCGACGTGCCCGACTACATGGAAGTGAACCACAAGAAATTGGCCGGTACCTTCCTGCGCACGCCGAAGCTGGCCGATGTGCCCTATCCGGTTCAGATGGAACCGAACCTGGTCATCGAATTCTATTCCCGCTAAGGGAATTTACGAATTGGCGCGGTTTTCTCCGCGCCGGAAAAGGGGCACCATCGGGTGCCCCTTTTTTGTTGTCCGGGGAACGGGACGGAGAGATCAGCCATGACACCGACGGAAATCGTCGAAAGTTTCTATGCCGATGTATGGAACCGCCGGGATTACGATCAGGCACGGCGCATCATCGCCAAGGACTTTAAATTCCGCGGCTCCCTCGACGATGAACGTCAGGGCATCGAGGGCTTCATTGATTACAACAAAGGCGTTCACAAAGCGCTCGGCGGCTATACCTGCACCATCCGCGACATGGTGGCGGCAGGGGGGCGTATCGCCGCCCAGATGTACTTTGAAGGCGTCCATCAGGACGACTTCTTCGGGGTGCCGGCCACGGGAAAAACGCTGCACTGGATGGGTGCCGCGTTCTTCGAGATATCGGAGGGCCAAATTCAGAGCCTCTGGGTGCTGGGTGATATTGACGGCCTGAAGCGTCAATTGGGCCTGACGGAAAGCGCCTGGGCGTGACCGTGGGCGCCGCCGCCCCGGAGCAGGGGGCGGCGGGCCATTGGGTCAGGCTGCGGCCGCGTTTTCGGCGGGCGCCTGGCGGATCAGGTAATCGAAGGCCGACAGGGCTGATTTCGCCCCTTCGCCCATGGCGATGATGATCTGCTTGTGCGGCGTGGTCGTGGCGTCGCCGGCGGCGAAGACGCCGGGGACGGAGGTCTCGCCCCGCTGATTGACCTCGATCTCGCCGCGCGGGCTCAACTCCAAGGCGCCCTTCAGCCATTCCGTGTTGGGAACCAGGCCGATCTGCACGAAGATGCCTTCCAGCTCGACCCTGTGCGTCTGCTCGGTCGCCCGGTCCTGATAGGTCAGGCCGGTGACCTTGCCGCCGTCGCCCAGGACTTCCGTGGTCAGGGCCTGGGTGATGACGGTAACGTTGGCCAGACTGCGCAGTTTGCGTTGCAGGACCTCGTCCGCGCGCAGCTGCTTGTCGAATTCGATCAGGGTGACATGGGCGACGATGCCGGCCAGGTCGATTGCCGCCTCGACGCCCGAGTTGCCGCCGCCGATCACCGCCACACGCTTGCCCTTGAACAGGGGGCCGTCGCAGTGCGGGCAGTAGGCGACGCCCTTATTGCGGTATTCGTCCTCGCCGGGCACGTTCATCTGCCGCCAGCGCGCTCCCGGGCTCAGCACGATGGACCGGGCGTCCAGCGTGGCGCCGTTTTCCAGGGTGATCCGATGCAGGCCACCCGGCTGTGCGGCGGGGGTCAGCGCCGTCGCGCGCTGCAGGTTCATGATGTCGACGTCGTAATCCCGCACATGGGCTTCCAAGGAGGCCGCCAGGGCGGGGCCTTCGGTGTGGGGCACGGAGATGAAATTCTCGATCGCCATGGTGTCCAGCACCTGGCCGCCGAACCGTTCGGAGGCCACGCCCGTGCGGATGCCCTTGCGCGCGGCATAGACCGCGGCCGCCGCCCCCGCGGGGCCGCCGCCGACGATCAGCATGTCGAAGGGGGCCTTGGCGTCGATGGTTTCGGCGGCACGGTCGGCGGCACCCGTGTCGATCTTGGCCAGGATCTGTTCCAGTTCCATGCGGCCCTGGGCGAAGGGCTCGCCGTTCAGGTAGACCGAGGGCACGGCCATGACCTTGCGTGCCTCGACCTCGTCCTGGAACAGGCCGCCGTCGATGGCCACGTGGCTGATGTTCGGATTGAACACGGCCATGATGTTGAGCGCCTGCACCACGTCGGGGCAGTTCTGGCAGGACAGGGAGAAATAGGTTTCGAAGCGGAATTCGCCCTTCAGGCCCTTGACCTGGTCCAGGACGTCCGGGGCGATCTTGGGCGGATGTCCGCCCGAATGCAGCAGGGCCAGGACCAGGGAGGTGAATTCGTGACCCAGCGGGATGCCGGCGAACCGTGCTCCCGTTTCCTGGCCGTCCCGCAGGATCGTGAAGGACGGCACGCGCTCTCCGGCCGTATCCTCGGCCAGGCGCCAGGACACCTTGTCCGACAGCTCGGAAATGTCCGCGAGCAGGGCCGCCATGTCTTCGGAGGCCTTGCCGTTGTCCAGCGCGGCGACCAGTTCGATCGGCGCGCGCAGGTTTTCCAGATAGCCTTTCAGCTGGGTCTTCAGGGTGTCGTCCAACATGGTCCTGTCTTTCGTTCTTGGGTCAATTCTGGGGAGAGGCGGAAGGGACGCGCCCCCCGGGGGAGGGGAAGGGGGCGCGTCCGCTTGCCGGGGTCGGGGTTTAGATCTTGCCGACCAGCTGCAGGGACGGGGCCAGGGTTTCGGCGCCTTCTTCCCATTTGGCCGGGCAGACTTCGTCCGGGTGGGCCCGCACGTACTGAGCGGCCTTGACCTTGCGCAGAAGCTCGGTCGCGTTACGGCCGACGCCTTCGGAGGTCACCTCGACGATCTGGATCACGCCGTCCGGGTCGACCACGAAGGTGCCGCGGTCGGCGAGGCCCTGGCCTTCGCGCATCACCTCGAAGTTGCGGGTGATCGTGCCGGTCGGGTCGCCGATCATCGGGAAGGCGATCTTGCCGATGGCGGGCGAGGAATCGTGCCAGGCTTTGTGCGAGAAATGGGTATCGGTGGAAACCGAATAGATCTCGACGCCCATCTTCTGGAATTCGGCGTAATTGTCGGCCAGATCCTCGAGTTCGGTCGGGCAAACGAAGGTGAAGTCGGCCGGATAGAAGAAGAAGACGGCCCATTTGCCTTTCACGTCGGCGTCGGTGACGGTGGCGAACTTGCCGTCCTTGAAGGCTTCGGCCTTGAACGGCTTCATTTCGGTGTTGATGAGAGACATATCGGCTCCGTTGGTTGGTGTTGTTGGGTACACCCCCTAGATAGCCAATTGCGAATAACTATTAAAATGAATTTACTAATTAAATTAAATCGATAAATACGATTAATTTAAATTCATAAGGATAAAGTGACGATTTTCAGGTGGGCGGGCCGCGAGAGCCGCGAACGGAAACCCCAACGAAAAGGACCGCCAAACGGCGGCCCTTCCCTCAAGCCCTCCCTGGAAACTCGGGGGCCTCATTTTTATGGGGTGATTAAACCCGGACAAATAAGACGAAATTCAAGCGGCGTTTTCAATGCCTTTTTCGTCGAGAAGCTGCTTCAGCTCGCCGGTTTCGTACATTTCCCGGATGATGTCGCAGCCGCCGACGAATTCGCCCTTCACGTAAAGCTGAGGGATGGTCGGCCAGTTGGTATAGGCCTTGATGCCCTCGCGAATTTCCATGTCATCCAGGACGTTGATGCCCTTGAACTTGACGCCGATGGTCGACAGCGCCTGCACCACGGCGGCGGAAAAACCGCACTGCGGGAACATGGGCGTGCCCTTCATGAACAGCACCACGTCGTTGTCGTCCACTTCCTGCTTAATCTGGGCGAAAACGGGATTCTCGCTCATCTGTGTGTCCTTTCGTTGGGCCCGGGGCAAAATTTCCGGGCGAATCGCCTGAGACGGCCTTGGGTCAGCCGGCCGGGGCCGATGTCTGCAGGGCCAGGGCGTGCAGTTCGTTGCCCATGCGGCCCTGAAGCGCCTGATAGACCATCTGGTGCTGCTGAACGCGGGATTTGCCCCGAAAGGCCTCGGACACCACGACGGCGAGGTAATGGTCCCCGTCGCCGCGCAGGTCCTCGATGGTCACCTCCGCGCCGGGAATTCCTTCCCGGATAAGCGTTTCGATGTCGCCGGCGGCCATGGCCATGGTTAGGTCCCCAAATTCAGCAATCCATTGGGTGAAGATATGGCGCGCCACGGGCGCAAGGTCAACAGTCGGGATCGATGTTGCCGTACAAGAAGATTATGAATGACCGGCCGCCCGGCCCGGCCTTCGTTCGGATTGGTTATTGGGGTTCGGGTGGTGCTTTCCGCGCGGCCTCGGCTTTTTCCCAGTCAAGCTTGGCTTCCTGCCACTTCTTCTCATCATCGGAGGACCCGAAGGTGATCGGCTTCATCCAAACGACAAGCTTGTCCGGATAGCGTTGGGCCGCCCCGGACGCCGCGTCGATCAGCAGGCCGATGCCGCCGCCGATCAGGATGTTCCCGAGGGTCGCTCCGGCAAACTCCTCGTCGATCAGGGTGTTCGTTTTCTCGTAACCGTCCTTTTCGCAGACGACGGTCATCGGCCCGTCGCCTTTTTCGACGACCAGCGACGCAGGCGTGGAAACGACGTGATAGGTCCGCTTTTCCATATCGGTCAGCGAGCATTTCGCCCCGCTCATCAACGGCGTGTCGACGGTCACGGTCTGGGTCGTGCCGGTGGTGACGGTGGAGCAGGCAGACAGGACGGTTCCGGCCGCCAGGACGGCAGCCAAACGATGGATCACGCGCATTTTGAAAGTCCCCCAAAGAGCAAAGCCAGATAACGCTATTAGCAAGCAATACTGGTATTTCCCAGAATTAATTCTAGGGCCGCCTGAAAGGGGGGCGAGGCTTACGGAGTGGCCATGTAGGCCGGCATCCAGGTTTCGTGGATATTCCTGAGGTCGCCCAGGGCGACCCGGCCGTGGCCGTCCACGTCGATATGGTCGCCGCCGCAGGTGCCGAGAACCAGCGCCGGCACGCCCGTGTCATGGGCGGCGGCAGCGAGTTGTGCCGCGTCGCCGGTGGTGACCAGATAGCGCGCCTGATCCTCGCCGAACAGGAAGGCGGTCGCATTAACGCCGTCGGGCAGGGTCATGCTGGCGCCCAGGCCGCCGGCCAGCGCCATTTCCGTGAGCGCCACCAGCAGCCCGCCGTCGGACAGGTCGTGGCAGGCGGTGATCTGGCCCCCTTCGATCAGCGAGCGCACGAAATCGCCGGTGCGCCGCTCCACCCCCAGGTTGACCGGGGGCGGTGATCCGGCCTCGCGGCCCTCGATCTCGCGAAGGTAAAGGGATTGGCCGAGGTGACCCTTGGTCGCGCCGATCAGAACCAGGGCCTGTCCTTCGCCCGGAAGGGCGGTGCCAACCCGCTTGGCCGCGTCCTGCAACAGGCCGACGCCGCCGATGGTGGGGGTCGGCGGGATACCGGTGCCGTTGGTTTCGTTGTACAGCGACACGTTGCCGGACACGACCGGGAAGTCGAGCGCCACGCAGGCCTCGCGGATGCCTTCGATGCAGCCGACGAACTGGCCCATGATTTCCGGGCGTTCCGGGTTGCCGAAGTTCATGTTGTCGGTGATGGCGATGGGCTTGGCGCCGACGGCGACCAGGTTGCGCCAGGCTTCGGCCACGGCTTGCCGCCCGCCCTCGACCGGATCGGCCAGGCAATAACGCGGTGTGCAGTCGGACGTCATGGCCAATGCCTTCTTGGTGCCGTGCACGCGCACGACCCCGGCGTCGCCACCCGGTCTTCCGATGGTGTCGCCCATGACCATGTGGTCGTACTGTTCCCAGATCCAGCGCTTGGATGCCAGATGCGGACAGCCCATCAGGGTTTTCAGCGCCTTCAGGGGGGGCACGTCCTTCGTCAGGTCCGCCGGGGTGATTTCCGCCTGTTTCGGCGTCGGCACCCAGGGCCGGTCGTATTCGGGGCTGGCCAGCGCCAGCGGGTCGATCGGCAGGTCGGCGACGATCTCGCCCTTGTGGCGCAGCACCATGTGCCCCGTGTCGGTCAGCTTGCCGACCACGGCGAAATCCAGTTCCCACTTGTCGAAAATCTTGCGGGCGTCGTCCTCGCGCCCGGGCTTCAGCACCAGCAGCATGCGTTCCTGGCTTTCCGACAGCATCATTTCATAGGCCGTCATGCCGTCTTCGCGCTGCGGCACCTGATCCAGGTCCAGTTCGACCCCGGTGCCGCCCTTGGACGCCATCTCGAAGCTGCTGGAGGTCAGCCCCGCGGCGCCCATGTCCTGAATGGCGACGATCATGTCCGTGGCCATCAGTTCCAGGCAGGCCTCGATCAACAGCTTCTCGGTGAATGGGTCGCCGACCTGCACGGTCGGGCGCTTTTCGTCCGAATCGTCCGTGAATTCGGCCGATGCCATGGTCGCGCCGTGGATGCCGTCGCGCCCGGTCTTCGATCCCACATAGATGATCGGATTGCCGATGCCCGTGGCGGCGGAATAGAAAATCTTGTCCTGGTCGGCGACGCCCACGGTCATGGCGTTGACCAGGATGTTGCCGTTGTAGCCCGGGTGGAATTCGCATTCCCCGCCCACGGTCGGCACGCCGACGCAGTTGCCGTAGCCGCCGACCCCGGCGACCACGCCCGCCACCAGATGGCGGGTCTTGGGATGATCGGGTGATCCGAAGCGCAACGCGTTCAGGTTGGCCACGGGCCGGGCCCCCATGGTGAACACGTCGCGCAAGATGCCGCCCACGCCGGTCGCCGCCCCCTGATAGGGTTCGATGAAGCTGGGGTGGTTGTGGCTTTCCATCTTGAAGATGGCGGCCTGGCCGTCGCCGATGTCGATTACGCCCGCGTTCTCGCCGGGCCCGCAGATCACGCGCTTGCCCTCGGTCGGCAGGGTTTTCAGCCATTTTTTCGAGGATTTGTAGGAGCAATGCTCCGACCACATGACGGAAAAGATGCCCAGTTCCGTCAGGTTCGGCGCGCGGCCGAGGATTTCCAGAACCTTTTCGTACTCGGCAGGGCTCAGGCCGTGCTCGGCGACGATTTCAGGCGTGATTTCCGGGGAATTCTGGGGAGCGTTCATGGCGGACTTCTTAGCAAATCCCCGGCGTTTGGCAATGTTTTATCGGCCCGGAGGGGGCTTGCGGCGGGGAATTCCGTGATTAATGGGGCCCGCCTAGCGCCAGGGCCGCCGGGCGGGTGGTGTTCCGGGGCGGCGCAGGCGGATTCTCGGGCCGTCCACGGCCGCGGCGGGCAGGGGCCTGCCCCCGACACCGGCCAGAAGCGGCACGTCACGGCGTTTGAAGAAGGGGACCAGGATCATGCCGGCGACAGCCCCGCCGATATGCGCCCAGAAGGCGACGCCGCCGCCCGTGCCGGGGGTGGCCGCGGCGTTGACGAATTGCAGGCCGATCCAGGCGGCCAGGGCGATCCCCGCCGGCACGGGCACGACGCGCACGAAGATGAGAATCCAGATCAGCACGTTGATCCGCGCGGTCGGATGCAACAGCAAATAGGCCCCCATGACCCCGGATATGGCCCCCGACGCGCCGACCAGCGGCACGGTCGATCCGGTGTCGATCAACATATGGGTCCCCACGGCGGCCAGGCCGCAGACCAGATAGAAAATCAGAAAACGGACATGGCCCATGCAGTCCTCGACGTTGTCGCCGAGAATCCAGAGATAAAGCATGTTGCCGATCAGGTGCATCCAGCCGCCGTGCATGAACATCGAGGTCAGCAGGGTCATTTCCGCCGGTATCCAGGACAACTCCGGCGACAGGGTCCGTTCGCCGAACACCACGGCGGGGATGGTGCCCAGCGCATAGACCGCTTCCTGGGCGCGGCGCGGGTCCAGGCTCGCCTGCCACAGGAACACGGCGACGCAGGCGGCGATCAGGGCCACGGTCACGTATTGGAAGGAAATGCGGTGCCGGGGGTTGGAATCGGATATCGGCAGCAGCATGGAATGGCGGTCTCCTCGGGCGGGGGCGTCGAGCCCCCATCGGTACGTGCCGATTATGGCCAAAGCCGGGCGTCCCGGCCAGTATGCGCGGGTCTGGTAACGGCCGACGCGTAAATCTGTTGTCCCTGAGGGGCGTCAGATTGTATACAATGTGCCGCCAAGCCGCCCGGGGCCGTCCGGCCTCGACGATCCTCATGCGCGGCGGAAAACAAGGAGACACGCATCCATGACCGAGATCCTGCGCACGCCCGTGACCGACGCCTCCGCCTGGCGCGGAACGGATTATCCCGATGCGGCGGCATGGACCCTGACGCTGACCGTGGACCAGATCGCCGAACTGAACGCGGCCCTGGCGGTGGTCAAGGCGGCGGGCGGGACCCTTGGCTTCGCGCGCGAGGATTTTCCCCTGCCGGCCCTGGGCCCGGTGCTGGACGAGGTGTCCGACGAAATCCAGTACGGTCGGGGGTTCCAGGTGATCCGGGGGCTCGATCCCCAGCGCTATGAACTGGACGACCTGAAGATGATCCTGTGGGGGATCGGTCAGTACCTGGGCATCGGCATCGTCCAGAATAAGCAGGGTGACTTGATCGGCCAGGTCATGGATCACGGCGATAAGTTCGACGGCAAGGACCCTTACCTGTCCGGCGTGCGTTTCTACCGCACCTCGTTGGACCTGCCGCCCCATACGGACAGCTGCGACGTGGTCGGCCTGATGTGCGTGCGCCGGGCCAAGACGGGGGGTGAAAGCTCCGTGGTCTCGGCCACGGCCATCTACAACGAAATCCTCAAGACCCGCCCGGACCTGATCGATCCCCTGTGCGGCGGCTTCCACGTCGATCTGGCGTCCAAGACCGGCAACATGACGGAAGTCACCCAGCAGCGCATCCCCGTGTTCGCCTATTACGAGGGTGCGCTGGCCTGCCGCTACAACAAGCGTCAGCTTGAACTGGGCGCCGAAAAATCGGGCCATCCCCTGACGCCGTTGCAGCAGGAAGCCATCGATTATTTCCGCGAACTGTCGATCCGTCCCGATCTGCGCCTGGACATGATGCTGGAGCCGGGGGATTTTCAGATCCTCAACAACCGCACGACGCTGCATTCCCGCCAGGAATTCGTGGATCACGCCGAGGCTGACCAGAAACGCCTGATGCTGCGCATCTGGATGATCACCCCCGAAGGCCGTCCGGTGGCGCCGGAAATGCTGAACCTGCTCAACACCGGCCCGCGGGGCGGCGTCGCCGCCCAGCAATAAGGGCGCGCACCCAATGAAGGATGGAGACGTGATGAAGGACGCCGACAAGGCGGTGCCGGGGGCGACCGCGGTTCTGGCGGATTTCGCCGCCGGATTGACGTTCGAGGACCTGCCGGGAGATGTCGTCGAACATCTGAAGCTGGCGGTGCTCGACGGATTGGCCTGCTGCCTGCACGGCGCCACCCTGCCGTGGACGCGCATGGTCGCCGACCTGGTCGACGCCGACGGCGGCACGCCCGAGGCGTCCCTGATCGGCATGCTGCGCATGGTGCCCGTGGCCAACGCCGTGCTGGTCAACGCCACGGCGGGCCATGCGTTTGAGATGGACGACATCCACCGCGACGCCATCACCCATCCCAATTCCATCGCCGTGCCGGTGGCGCTCAACATGGGCGAGCGCCTGCTGGGCACGCGCCGCGCCGGGGTGCCGGGGGCGCTGGTGCTGACCGCCATGGCGGCGGGATACGAGGTCGCCTGCCGCGTCGGGGCCGCCGCCGGGACCGACCTTCTGTTGCGGGGGTTCCACCCCCAGGGCACCGTCGGCCCGCTGGTCGCCGCCGCCACGGCGGCGCGCATGATGGGCCTGGACGCGGCCGGCATGGCCAACGCGCTGGGCATCGCCGGATCGCTCGGCGCCGGGCTGATGGCGGCTCAGGAAGGGGCCATGGTCAAACGCCTGCATTCCGGCCGTGCGGCCGAGGCCGGGGTCCGGGGGGCGGAGTTGGCGGCCAAGGGCTTCACCGGTATCTCCGACATGGTCGAGGCCGAATACGGCGGCTTCCTCGCCGCCTTCGCCGGCAAGATCAACGTGGACCGCGCCGTGCAGGGTCTGCTGCCCGGCCAGGACATGCAATGGGAAGTCCTGCGCACGGGGTTCAAGCCCCATGCCATGGTGACCAGCATTCACGGCGCCCTCGACGCGCTCCGCACCGTGATGACGGACAACGATCTGGCCGCCGGCGACATCGCCCGCATCACGGCATATGTCAGCCATCCGACCTATGTCCATTGCGCCTGGCCCTACAAGGCCCAGGGCATCACGGCGGCGCAGATGAACCTGTATTACGGGCTCGCCATGATCGCCCTGGACGGCGAGGCCTTCACCGCCCAGTTCACCGAGGACCGCATCAAGGCGCCCGAGGTGCTCAGGTTCATCGACCGCATCGACGCCGAGGTCGATCCCGCGATCGAGGCCGAGGGTCCGGGTGCGCGCCACATGGCGCGGGTCACGGTGCGCACCACGGACGGGCGGGAGTTGTCCCATACCGAGCGCAACCGCCGCGGCAGCCCGGAAAACCCCGTTTCGGCGGCGGACCTGGACCGCAAGTACGATGCGCTTGCGATTCCGGTGCTGGGCGAGGTCAAGGCGGCGAAGGTGAAGGACTTCGTAGCCGGCCTGGACACCGCCGAGGACATCCGCCCGCTGATGAATCTGCTGACGGCGTAAACAGCCGCGCGGTGGCGGCGCGGGGCGGGTTGGTGTAGAATCGACCCGTTCAGGGGGATCAACCCTTAAGGTGGAGGTCCTGACCATGCCTGAAGAACGCCGCGCCGCGCGCCGGTTCGATATCAGCGAGCTTATCTTCGTATCCTCCAAGGCGGAGACGAGAACGGGGCTTCTGCGGGACATTTCCCGGCAGGGGGCGCAGGTCGAATTTTCCGATATTCTTGGCCGGACCCAGCATGCCTTTGCCGCGGGCGACGCGGTCGATCTTCGCATTGACGGGCTGGGTGAATTGCCCGGCGTCGTCTCGCGCCTGACGGGCAAGGGGGTTGCCATCGAATTCCGGATCGACGGCGAGCGGCAGGAAATGCTGCGGGCGGAAATTCAGGAAGCCTTCGACGCGGCTTAGTAGCGCCAGAAATCCCGGTCGAACATGACAAGCAGGGCCAGCACCTCAAGCCGCCCGGCCAGCATGGCCAGCGTCAGAATCCATTTCGCCGCGTCGGGCAGGGGTTCGAACGTGCCGGACGGGCCGATGATCGGGCCCAGGCCCGGGCCGACGTTGGTGATCGCGGTCACCGTCGCCGAATAGGCCGTCAGGATATCCAGTTCCAGGAACGACAGCGCCACCGTGAACACGGCGATGGTCGCCACGAACACGGCCAGGAAGGCGAGGATGGAATAGGGCACGTCGTCCGGCACGGGGGCCCCGTTATAGGTCAGCTGGATCACCCGGTTGGGGCTGAACAGGCGCTTCACATGGGCGCGCACCAGTTTGTAGAGGATCTGGTGGCGGTAGATCTTGATCGCGCCCGAGGTCGACCCCGAACAGCCGCCGATGTACATGAGGGCCAGGAACACCCCGACCCCGCCGGGACCCCAGGTCGTGTAGTCGTCGGTGGCGAAGCCCGTGGTGGTCACCACCGAGGTCACGTTGAACGCCGTCAGGGTCAGGGCTTCGGGAAACGAAATGCCGCGCTCCCAGGTCATCCAGCCGGCCAGGCCGAGGCTGACGACGACCAAAAGGGTGATGAAGCCGCACACCTGTTCATCGGAGAATATTTGGCCCGGGCTTCCGCGCGCGGCCTTGATGTACAGGTAGAACGGAATGGCGCCGGCGGCCATGAACGCCGTGGCGACCCAGTGCAGGGCCGGGTTCTTGAAAAACCCGAAGGACGCGTCGTGGGTCGAATAGCCGCCCGTCGATACCGTCGCCATGGCATGGGTCACGGCGTCGAACAGGGACATGCCGAAGATGAAATAAAGCAGGGCGCAAAGCACCGTCAGCAGCGTGTAGAAGGCCATCAGGTAGATGACCATCTGGAACGCGCTGGCGCTGAACTTCTCGCCCGTGTCCGAACTTTCGATCTTGAACAGCTGCATGCCGCCGACCCGCATCAGCGGCAGCATGAGGATCGCCATGGCGATGATCCCGATGCCGCCCAGCCATTGCAGGATCGCCCGCCACAAAAGGATGCCCGGCGGCAGGTGATCCAGGCCGGTCAGGATGGTGGATCCGGTGGTGGTGATGCCGGACATGGATTCGAACACCGCGTCGGTCAGGCTGATGCCCAAGCCCAGGAACGGGATCGCCGCGATGGCGGCGACCGTGACCCAGCCCAGGGCCGTGACCAGAAACGCCTGGCGCAGATTCAGCTTGATGCCGTCCTTGGGCCAGGCGGCGATGGCCAGGGCGAAGCCGATGAAGCCGGTGACCAGGGCCGCCGTGATGAACGGTTTCCAATCCTGGTCGTGGTAGATGGCATCGGTCAGGGCCGGGATGCAAAGAAGCACCGCGACAAAGCAGGACAGCAGCCCCAGAAGGTGCACGACGGGCCGAATGTTCAGCATCTCGTGACCCTCCTTTAAGGGTCGGCGGAAACGGCCGGGCAGGTGCGGCCTAGTGCAGGGCGGCGACCAGCCCGTCGAACAGGGGTTTGCCGTCGGTGCCGCCAAGCGCGGCTTCGGCAAGGCGTTCGGGGTGCGGCATCATGCCCAGCACATTGCCGGCCTCGTTGACGATGCCGGCGATGTTGTTGCGGCTGCCGTTGGGATTGGCCTCGTCCGCAACCTTGCCCTTGGGGTCGCAGTAGCGGAAGGCGACGCGGCCTTCGCCCTCAAGACGGTCCAGGGTCGCGTCGTCGGCGAAATAGTTGCCGTCGTGATGGGCGACGGGGATGCGGATCACCTGATCTGCCGAATAGGCGCCGGTGAACGGCGTGTCCGTGTTCTCGACCTTGAGCCACACGTCCTTGCACACGAATTTCAGGCCCGCGTTGCGCATCAGGGCCCCCGGCAGCAGGCCGGCCTCGGTCAGCACCTGAAAGCCGTTGCACACGCCCAGCACGGGCACACCCTTGTTGGCGCGCTCCACCACCGTGCGCATGACCGGCGAATTGGCGGCCATCGCACCGGAGCGCAGATAATCGCCATAGCTGAACCCGCCCGGCACGGCGATCAGGTCGACGTCGGGCAGTTCGGTGTCGCGGTGCCAATGCATGATGACGTCCGTTCCCGTCACCGCTTCCAGCGCGACCTTCATGTCGCGGTCGCAGTTGGAGCCGGGAAAGACGATGACGGCGGCTTTCGTGTTGGTCGGCATGGCGGGGGATCAGCCTTCGGCGATATCGACGGAAAAGTTCTCGATCACCGTGTTGGCCAGCAGCTTCTGGCACATGGCCTCCACGGATGCCTTGGCCTTCTTGGGATCGGTTTCGGCCAGTTCCAGTTCGATGTACTTGCCCTGGCGCACGTCGTTGACGCCGGCGAAGCCGAGCCCGGCCAGCGAATGCTGGACCGCCTTGCCTTGCGGATCGAGAACGCCGGATTTCAGGGTAACGTGGACGCGTGCTTTCATCTTACTGAACGGTCTCCGGTTCCTTGATGTCGACGGGGCCCGATTCCGGCAGGATGCCGAGGCGCCGGGCGACCTCCTGATAGGCCTCCGCGACATTGCCGAGATCGCGGCGGAATCGGTCCTTGTCCATCTTTTCGTTGGTCACGAGGTCCCACAGGCGCATGGAATCGGGGCTGATCTCGTCGGCCAGCACGATGCGCATGGTCTGGTCGTTTTCCCACAGGCGGCCGAATTCCAGCTTGAAATCGACCAGTTTCAGGCCGATGCCCATGAACAGGCCCGACAGATAGTCGTTGATGCGTAAAGACAGGGCCATGATCTCGTCCATGTCCTGCGGCGTCGCCCAGCCGAAGGCGGTGACGTGTTCCTCGGCGATCAGGGGGTCGCCCAGTTCGTCCGACTTGTAGCAGAATTCGATGATCGAGCGCGGCAGGGCCGTGCCTTCCTCCATGCCGAAGCGCTTGGAGAACGTGCCGGCGGCGACGTTACGCACGATGATCTCGACGGGGATGATCTCGACCTCGCGGACAAGCTGCTCGCGCATGTTGAGGCGCCGCACGAAGTGGGTCGGCACGCCGATCTCGCCGAGGCGGAGCATCAAATACTCGGAAATCCGGTTGTTGAGCACCCCCTTGCCGGTGATGGTGCCCTTTTTCTGGTTGTTGAAGGCGGTCGCGTCGTCCTTGAAGTACTGAACGATGGTGCCGGGTTCCGGGCCCTCGAAAAGGACCTTTGCCTTGCCTTCGTAAATCTGTCTGCGTCTTGCCATGGGTTTGTGCCCTCGTGAAGTTCCCCTTTGTGGTCGCTCCGAAATGGGGCGTCGCCTGCGGGGGAGGGGTTAGACGCACCATATAGCAGCGTCGGAGAGCCCGCTCAACAGAATAGGGGATCAGTTGGTGATTGGCCGGAACCCGCCGGGCCGGGGCCGCTCGGGACAGAACAGCCACTGGGGCTTCAGGGCCGGATCGAAGGGTTTCGGCAGGGCGATCAGCGACGACGACACGGTTTGGAACCCGAAATCCGTCGTGAACGCCATGGAATCGCGCTCGCTGCCGCCCCGCCATTCCTTGAACTCCGACATCAAGGCGACCCAGGCGTCCCAGCCCTCGGCCCCTTTGGCCGGTTCGGGCGGGGGGG